>Ga0209131_1000641_pt1 | contig 24754 bp, 25 predicted proteins | sample GraSoi_2013_40cm_FD_185826 | JGI IMG/M metagenome (GOLD analysis project Ga0209131, IMG submission 185826) | Grasslands soil microbial communities from the Angelo Coastal Reserve, California, USA - Sample 9_17_2013_40cm (SPAdes) (version 2) | ecosystem: Environmental > Terrestrial > Soil >... | reverse complement strand
CGCTGCTGTTCGCGGTTTCCGCGTTGCCGACTTTCCTTTTCCTGAGGGAACGCGCCGTGCCGCTGAGTGTGCCCGATGGCGCCTACGGCGCGTTCGCCCGTACCTGGGAAACCTTGCGCGACGCCGGCCGCTACCGCGACCTGATGCGTTTCCTGCTTTGCATCCTGTTCTATCAGGGTGGCGTGCAGGCGGTGATCACGCTGGCCGCCATTTATGCAGAGCAGGCGATGCACTTCACCACGCAGCAGACCATCACGCTCATCCTGGTGGTCAACGTGACCGCCAGCATTGGCGCATTCGCCTTCGGACAGTTGCAGGACAAGCTCGGCCACGTGCGCACGCTCGCGATCACGCTGGGGGGCTGGTGCGTGATGGTATTGATGGCCTGGTTCGCCGACGGCCCGGCCATGTTCTGGGCCGCGGCAAATCTTGCCGGCATCTGCCTCGGCGCCAGCCAGTCGGCCGGGCGCGCGCTTGTGGGTTACATGAGTCCGCCGGACCGGCTCGCGGAATTCTTCGGCCTGTGGGGACTGGCGGTGAAGTTGTCCTCGATCTTCGGCCCGGTCACCTATGGGCTGGTCAGCTGGCTGTCGGGCGGCGACCATCGCCTTGCGATCCTGATTACGGGCAGTTATTTCGTCGTCGGGCTGGGGCTGCTGGCCGGTATCGATGCCGACCGCGGGCATCGCGCCGCGTCGGGCGACAAATCATAGGGGGCTCACCACGGCAGCTTCAGCTCCAAGTGTGCCCTTGAGTGTTTCACCTTAAGGCTCGAAGGCACGAAGAAAATCATAAAGGGAACGAAAGAAAGCCAGTTTTGGCGCCCACTTGTGCGATTAACGCATTGCACTTCTTCGTGTCTTCGCGCCTAAAAGGGTACTCCACGCTAACGCGAGGGTATTCGTGGTGAATGAGGTGCGTTTTTTGGATCGAATCCGTTCAGGCTGACGATCCTTCCTGAATTGAGGCTTTACGAAATAACTTTGTCCGGATAAACAGCGCGTTATAATCCCGGCCTGTCGGATTTTGCTGTAAGCCCCCGGGAGGGGTCCGCATGTTGAAGTGGATCAAGGAAGCGAAGCCGGAACATCCGTTTGCCGACGACAAGGCCGCACGCCAGTTCATCGCCGAATTGCCGCCGCTCGACCCCTACAAGTCGCTCGAAGAACTCTGTTACTGGCTGGATACGCTGAGCAGCGCGGAAGATCTGAAGCTGCCGCGTGTGCTCGAGATCATCGATCTCATCGACCAGGCCGGCAAGGGCCATCAGAGCAAACTTTCGCAGGACTATCTCAGCGGCAGCGCGCGCCTTCAGAAAGTCCAGGAAATCCGCATCTGGAACGCCGTGTTCGCATTCTGGAAGCAGCTCGCCGATTCCTACCGGCTGTGCCTGACCCGCTTCCAGGCGGGCGCCGGCGGTTGGAGTGGAATGAAGGCGCAGATGCCCATGGTGGTGGCGCGTGCGTTGCGCGCGCTGACCTTGCAGCTCAAATGGCAGTTGCTGCGCTATGGGCCGATCGATCAACGCGTGTGGGAACAGATGGGCAGGCTCTACGCCTACGCCGAGGAAAGGGGATTCGCCACCACGCCGGTCGTCGTCTATCCGGGCAAGTTCGGCCAGTCCACCGTCGAGCGCGAATTCCTCAAAGGCGTGATGCTGAACATTTCCTCGACCGACAGCCTGCTGCCGGCCAAGCTGGAAATCGCCGAGCGCGTCGTCGCGCAGTTTTCCGAATCCTTCGTGATGAATCGCCAGCCCGGCAGGGGCTGCCATTACTATTTCGACCTGAACGAAAGCAAGCTGCCCGCGCGCGTGATGTCGCGCCTGCAGATGACGCCGGGCCTGCGATTCTTCGGGCCGGGCACCGCCGCGCCGGAACTGGAGAAACTGATTGCCATGGTGCAGGCCGATGGCGTGGTGCCGTCGCACGTCAACCTGGGCGGCAGCTTCGATCCGGAAGTGGTGCTGGAAGCGTTGCGCCACCTCGCGCGCTACTGGGCGCCGAATCCTCCGGCACGCAGCGAGGAAAGGCGCAACTCCGTTTCACGCATGACCGTGGTCCACGACTTCGACGAGATCGTATCCACCGTTTCCGGGGAAACGCAGGGATTGTCATTCGACAGCACGGTCGAAATCTGGACGGTCGAAAACGAAAGTGGAGGCGGCTATGGCGCGCTGATGCCGCAGGCCACCAGCGACTGGCTGCGCGTGGGCACGCTGCTGGGCGTCAAGCTCGACGACGGCGCGTCATGGGGAGTGGGCATCGTGCGCCGGTTGTCGGCCTACGATCACAAACAGCGTTACGTCGGCATCCAGGTACTGACCAAGGGGGCGACCGTGGTGAAACTCGCGGCGGTCAGCGCGATCGGCGATTCGGAGCTGGAAAGCGCGCTGCTGCTGCCGTCCAACGCGAACGATACCAACGGCGCTTCCGAGATGAACCTGCTGCTCAAGCCGGGTGCGTTCTCGCTGCAGAAGAGCATGGAGATGCACGCCTACGAGCGCATGTACCTATTGGTGCCGCGCAAGCTCATGGAAGGCGGACACGATTTCGACATGGCGCGCTTCCGCGTCATGCAGCGGGCCGCCTGAGCGCCCGCCCGGGCGCGGGAAGGAGCAATCGCTTGACGATCTTCCACCGCGCTTCACTGCACCCCTTTTTTTCCGATCATGTCCGCACCCGATAGCATTCAGTTGCTTGCGGAGTTCGGCAGCCGGCTCGACGCCGTGCATTCGCAGCCGGAACTCAGGCTGGCCTTGCAGATCGAAATGGTCGACCAGGCTGACCGCGGCGCACGTGCACTGCTGGAAGAACTCGAAGCCCGCTATTTTGCAACCGGCGGCAACAGCGAGTCGGCGGAGCAGTCGCATGTCCTGGGGCCGGTGTCGCTGCATTGCGCGCAACTGGAAGCGGCTTATATGCATCTGGTCCGGCAATTCCAGATCTACAGCCAGGGCTGGGCCGAAGTCGGGGACAAGATTCCGATGGTGGTGGCGCGCGCAATGCGCGCGACGTCAATGAGGTTGAAGTGGCAGCTCATGCGTTATCTGCCGGTCGAAAAGGACATCTGGCAGTCCCTTTGCCAGTTGTGGGCCTTCGTCGAGGACAAGGGCATGGGCCAGGCGCGCGTCGTGGTTTACGAAGACAAGTCGACGCTCCCGCGCGAATTCCTCAAACCCATGATGCTCGCCGTCTGCGCCGCGGACAGCCTGCCCGCCCTGGAGGTGGACATCGCCTATCGCGTCATCGACCACCTGTCGGACCGTTTCGAATTGCAGCGTCATCCCGCCAAGGCCTGCAATTTCTTCGTCGACATCGATCGCTGGACGGCGCCGGAGCGGTATACGCCGGCATCCGTGGCGCGCTCGGGCGCAAGGTTTTTCGGCGCGGGCCGGATCGCGGCGCAGATCGACGGTCTCGTCTCCAGGCTGGCGGGCGGCGAGATCGTGCCGAGGGAAATGAACCTGGAAGGGATCACCAACATCGGCGCGGTCATCCACGTGCTGGAACATCTCGGCCGGCAGTGGTGGGAGCGGCGTCCGGAACGTCGTAAAGAGCGCCGCCGTTCGCTGTCGCGGATCGGAGTCGTGCACGGCTTCGACGCAATCATGACCCGGCTCGCGTCGGAAGAAATCGCGGAACTATTGCGCCCCGTCGCGGAAACCTGGGATGTGCAGAACGAGAGCGACGACGGCTACGGCGCGGTGCTCCCCGTGGGAGATGGCGATTGGCTGCACGTCGGCAAGATTCTCGCCGTAAAGCCCACCGACACGCGCATCTGGGCTGTCGGCATCGTGCGCCGGCTGGCGGCGCAGGAAGGAGGGCAGCGCAATGTCGGAATCGAGTTGCTCGCGCGCGGAGCCCGGCTGGTGACGCTGCACCGGAGAACCGACGTCCAGCAAACCTGGAAAGCCCTGCTGTTGCCGGCGCATTCCGGCGGCGATGCAAGCCTGAATGAAGTGAGCCTGCTTCTGCCCGTGGGCAGTTTCGTGCCCGATTCGAGCCTGGAGATGGAGGTCTACAGCACCAACTACATCCTGGAGCCGCGCCTGCTGCTCGAGAACGGCAACGAGTTCGAGATGGCCCGCTACCGCATCCTCCAGCGCGTCACCTGAGTCAACTTCTCATCGCACAACGTTAAATCTCACCACGAGCGTTAAATCTCACCACGAAGGCACGAAGGTCACGAAGGGTCACGAAGAAGGGCAAGGGCGAAAAAGTAAGAGGTTGCTCTTAGACTGTAGCAGCAATCTCGGTGATTTTCGCATTGGCCGCCCCGCATCCACACGATCCGTTCAACCAATATCCATTCTTGTTCTTCTTCGTCTTTCTTCGTGCCACTTCGTGACCTTCGTGCCTCAAGGGAACACTTGTGCCGCTTGCGGCGCGTGGTGAGATGTAAGCCTTTTATTAGCTAGAGCAATACGCGCGTGAGCCACGCGCTGATGTCCGCGAGTTCCTCGGGGCAGACCGAGTGCGGCATCGGATACTGGTGCCAGTCGATGTCGTAGCCCAGCTTGATCAGTTGGTCGCGCGACGCAGTTCCGAGCGCCAGCGGCACGACGTTGTCCGAGGTGCCGTGTCCCAGGAAAATCGGCACGCCGTTGTTCGCGGTATTGCGTTCCTTCGCGATCGTTGCAGCCAGCGGCAGATAGGCCGAGAGCGACATGACGCCGGCCAGCCGTTTGGGCTGGCGTAGCCCGGTCTGCAGCGAAATCACGCCCCCCTGCGAAAAGCCCGCGAGGACGATGCGGCCCGATGGCACGCCGCGTGATTCCTCCTTTGCGATCAATTCCTCGATCGACTTCTGCGACTGCCGCAAGCCCGCTTCGTCTTCCTTTTTGGCGATATCCTGTCCGGTGATGTCGTACCACGCGCGCATCACGAAGCCGCCGTTGACGGTAACGGGGCGCATCGGCGCATGCGGAAACACGAAGCGGATACCCAGCGGCGGCAGCGACAACTCCTGCACGATCGGCACGAAGTCGTTCCCATCCGCCCCCAGGCCGTGCAGCCAGATCACGCTGTGGCTCGGCTTCGGCCGCGTTTCGATTTCTATTGTTTGCAGTTTTTCAGCCATTTCTTAATCCAGTTCGATTAGCCACAGAGGACACAGAGAAAAACAGAAGAATTTCGGATCGCAATCGTGACGCTTGCGTGCTTGGGTACCATATCTCCCGTTTTCTCTTCAAAGTTACTTTTGTATTGATTTCCTCTGTGTCCTCTGTGACCTCTGTGGCAAAAGTAGTTGAATTCATGCCTTGGGACGTATTGCAGATTTGGGACGGAATGCTTTGCAGACGGTGTCGTCGGTTTCGATATAAGGCCCGCCGATGAGGTCTATGCAGTAGGGTATCGCGGCAAAGATGCCGTGCACGATCTGCTTGCCATCGGCGTCTTTCAGTCCTTCCAGCGTTTCGCGAATGGATTTCGGCTGGCCGGGCAGGTTGACGATCAGCGTCTTGCCGCGGATCACGCCGACCTGGCGCGACAGGATCGCGGTCGGTACGAAATGAAGGCTGATCTGGCGCATCTGCTCGCCGAAGCCGGGCATCTCCCGATCGGCCACCGCGAGCGTGGCTTCGGGCGTCACGTCCCGCGGCGCCGGCCCGGTGCCGCCGGTGGTCAGCACCAGATGGCAATGTTCCTTGTCGCACAATTCCTTCAGCGTGTGCGAAATCACCGCTTCCTCGTCGGGGATCAGGCGTTCGATCACACGGCGAGAATTGCGGATCGCCGTGCCGAGCCATTCATCCAGCGCCGGCAGGCCTTCGTCCTTGTAGACGCCTTTCGATGCCCGGTCGCTGATCGACACCAGCCCGATGACTACTTGTTCGTTTTCGCTCATGAAACCGTGTGAACCACGGAGGACACGGAGGACACGGAGGAAAACCAGGAGCTCGAATTGTCGTGCCGCGCGAATGAAAATGACTCGGCGGCAACCATTCTTGTGGGCCCAGAATTTCCGTGTTTTCCGTTTTTTGGTCTTCTCCGTGTCCTCCGTGTCCTCCGTGGTTCAATCGTGTTGTGAGTTCAGGGTTTCGCGGAGCACCTGAAAAAGTTCGCGGAAGCTTTTGGGCGGCTTGGCGGCCTCTTTTTCGCGCTTGGTATTGCGAATCAGCGTGCGTAATTTCTGGATGTTGGCCCGGGGGTATTCGGCGATCAGCGCGTCGAGCGCCTTGTCGTCATCCAGCAGCTTCAGGCGCCAGCGTTCGATAAGGTGCAGGCGGGCGGTTTCTTCGACCGAAACGCCGTTCCAGGCGTCCAGCCGGGCGCGGATCGTTTCGGCGTCGCCTTCCTCCCGCATCAGGCGCCCGATATATTGCATCTGGCGCCGCAGCGCGCCGAACTTGGAAATCCCGCGGGCGTGCACGATCGCGTCGTGCAATCGCTCGGGCAGGTCGAGTTCGGCCAGCTTTCCTTCGGTCACGGCGACCAGCGCCTCCCCCAGATCCTGCAGGGCCTGGTCATCGAGCTTGCGCCTGGTCCTGCTGGGCTGAACTTCTTCTTCCGGTGGGTCTTCCACTGGTTGTCCCGCTGGTTTTCCCACTGTGGTGTTCTGCAAAGAGTCCCGGGTCGGCAAGCTGGTATCATAACGAAACATTTCCTTCGGCGGCGTGCAGCCTGATTTGCCCGGCAGCACGCCGCTTCATTTTCAAGCTTCGGAAGATACCTTGGCCAGCAGCGAATTCACCCATTCAGCCGACATCCTCAGGCAAATCGCCCGCGATGTACTCGATTACGCCCGTGAGCGCGGCGCCACCGCCGCCGAAACCGAGGCCAGCGAAGGCTTTGGCCAGAGCGTCACGGTTCGCCGCGGCGAGGTCGAGACCATAGAATACAACCGCGACAAGGGTGTGGGCGTCAGCGTCTACATCGGCAAGCAACGCGGACACGCCAGCACCTCGGACTTTTCCGCAAAGGCGCTGCGCGACACCGTCGACGCAGCATTGTCGATCGCGCGGCTGACCGCATCGGATCAGTTCGCCGGGCTGGCGGATGCCGACCTGCTGGCAACCCAGCTTCCCGAACTCGATCTCTATCATCCCTGGAGGATCGACGTGGAGCAGGCGATCGAACTGGCGCGTTCCTGTGAGGATGCCGCCTTCGCCGCCGATCCCAGGATTTCCAACTCCGAAGGCGCTTCGGTCTCGGTGCAGCAGTCCCATTTCGCCTACGGCAATTCCAACGGTTTCCTCGGCGGTTATCCGAGCTCGCGCCACAGCATCGTCTGCTCGATGATTGCCGGTAAAGACGAAAACATGCAGCGCGACGACTGGTATACGACGGCCCGCGCGGCGGCAGACCTCGATGCCGCAACCGAGGTTGGCACGCGCGCCGGAAAGCGCGCCGCCCGCCGGGTAGGCGCGCGCAAAGTGGCCACTGCACGCGTGCCGGTGCTGTTCGAGGCGCCGGTCGCGTCCGGCCTGCTCGGTCACTTCGTTGCCGCGGTCAGCGGCGGCAGCCTGTACCGCAAGTCTTCCTTCCTGCTCGACAGCCTCGGCAAGACAGTGTTTTCGCCGAACGTGCAGATTCACGACCGGCCGCATGTCCCCAAGGGACTGGCCAGCAGCCCGTTCGACGACGAAGGCGTGGCGACGCGCACTCGCGACATCGTGCAGGACGGCGTGCTGCAGGGTTATTTCCTCGGCAGCTACTCCGCACGCAAGCTTGGTATGAGATCCACCGGTAACGCGGGCGGCAATCACAACCTCAGCATGGATTCCACCGACGGCGATCTGGCCGCGTTGCTCAAGAAGATGGGAACCGGCCTGCTGCTCACCGATTTGCTGGGGCAGGGGGTCAACATGGTCACCGGCGATTACTCGCGCGGCGCCGCGGGATTCTGGGTCGAGAACGGCGAAATCTCCCATCCCGTGCAGGAAATCACCGTGGCCGGAAATCTCAAGGACATGTTCAGGAACATCGTCGCGATCGGCTCCGACGTGATCGTGCGCGGCTCGCGCCAGTGCGGATCGGTGCTGGTCGAGGGAATGACGGTGGCCGGCGAGTGAAACGAGTGCTGGGTGCTGCGTACTGAGTGCTGAGTGAGTGAAACGAGTGCTGAGTGCTGCGTACTGGGTGCTGAGTACTAAGTAAATACGAAGCGAGGCCCTGCAAGCATGAAGCTTTTCTCCCAGCACGACACGTGTACTCGTTACCGATTCATCGGCCGTTTGCGGGAAACGTGTCAGAACGCCGCATCCCGCCCCAACGGCAACCCCCATTCGCCGTGTCTGCGGCGTGCACGCAGCACTCAGCACCTCGCGGCACTGCTGCTCGTACTCGCTCTCGCGTCATGCGGCGAAAAACCCCCACAACTGGCGAGATTGGACCCTTCCGACGTCGTCCTGGCATTCGGCGACAGCCTGACTTACGGCACTGGTGCGGGACAGGCTGAAAGCTATCCGGTCATACTGGCGCAACTGATCGGCCGCAAGGTAGTCGGTGCCGGGGTGCCGGGAGAGACGACGGCCGATGGACTGGAGCGTCTGCCCGCGGTGCTCGAAGAGGTGAATCCCAGGCTGGTCCTGTTATGCATGGGCGGCAACGACATGCTGCGCAAAATGGACTCCGCGGGCATCGAATCGAACCTGCGTGCGATGGTCCAGATGGCAAAGGCGCGCGGTGCCGGTGTCGTGCTGATCGGCGTTCCGACGCCGGAACTGTTCGGTGGACCGCCGGAGTTCTACGACAGGATCGCGAAAGAATTCTCGCTGCCGCTGGAAAAGAAGGTATTGAACGACGTCCTGTTCGATCGCAGCCTGAAGTCCGACCCGATTCATCCGAACGCCAGCGGATATCGTCGCTTCGCTGAAGCGCTGGCCGATCTGCTGAAAAAGGCGGGCGCCGTCTGACAGGGTGCATCGAAAGGGAGGGCCGCATGAAGGGCAATCGCATCGAAACAGTTCATGTCCTGCCGTTCGCGTTCGGCCTGATTGCCTTTGCGGGCTGTCACCGCGAGCCGCGGCCTCCTGGCTGAGCATGAAACTTTTTCCCTGGCCCAGGTACGCGATCATTTCCGGCTTGCTGGCCGCGCTGATGTTCGCGCTCTCGTTCACTGATGCCGCTGCTGCCGCTGCGGAAAGAACGAAAGTCGTGCTGGCCGTGGGCGGCAAGACGACCCTGTATTACCTGCCCCTGACGCTGGCCGATCGTCTCGGCTACTTCACGGACGAGGGCCTGGATGTGGAGATCAACGATTTCCCCGGCGGTTCCAAAGCGTTGCAGGCACTCATCGGCCATAGCGCCGACGTCGTTTCCGGCGCTTACGAACACACCATCGTGATGCAAACGCTCGCGCAGAAAGTCGAGGCATTCGTGCTGCAGGGCATGAATCCCGGGCTCGAACTCGGCATCCGCAAGGACAAGGCGGCGGGCTACTCCTGGGCAAAGGACCTGAAGGGCATGAAGATCGGCGTGTCCGCGCCGGGGTCGAGTACCCACATGCTCATCAATCATCTGCTCGCTTCGGTGGGGCTGAAGCAGGACGATGTTTCCATCATCGGCGTGGGCACCGGCCCCTCCGCAGTAGCGGCGATGCGCAGCGGCGAGATCGATGCCATCTCCAGCGTCGAACCCGTGATGACGTTGCTCGAGCGTTCGGGGGACATCAAGATCGTGGTCGAAACCATCACCGACAAAGGCGTGCGCGACGTATTCGGCGGCAGCATGCCCGCGGCCACGTTGTATGCGCGGGTCGACTATATCGAACAGAATCCGAAGACGGTGCAGGCCCTGACCAATGCCATCGTGCGGGCGCTGCTCTGGTTGCAGAAGAGCACGACCGAGGACGTGCTCAATGCGGTGCCGCCGGAATACCTGCTTGGAGACAGGGCGCTGTATGCGGCCTCGTTCGAGCGGCTTCGTCCGACGTATTCGAAGGACGGCATGATTCCGAAGAAGGGCGTCGACAATTCCTACAAGGTGCTGCTGGCCCATAACAATGCCGTGCGGCGTGCGCCGGTGGTGTGGATCAACCAGACTTACACCAACGCATTCGTGGAAAAGGCGCTGCAGAAATACAGATGAACATGCAAAGTTCGCTGAGACTGGAAGGGGTGACCTGTACCTTTCCCGCGAGGGGGGGCAATGCCGGCTATACCGCGGTCGCGGACGTGAGCCTCGACGTGGCGGATGGCGAATTCGTCTCGGTGGTCGGACCCACCGGCTGCGGCAAATCCACGCTGCTGAATGTCGCCGCCGGCTTGCTTGCGCCCACGCAGGGCAGCGTCGCCGTATTCGGCGAGAAATTGCAAGGCATCAATACGCGCGCGGGTTACCTGTTCCAGAGCGAAGCGCTGATGCCATGGCGCACGGCATTGCAGAACGTGACCGCCGGCCTGGAATTCCGCGGCGTTGCCGCGGACAAGACGCGCTTGCGGGCAACGGACTGGCTCAGGCGCGTCGGGCTCGCGGCACACGGGCACAAGTATCCGCACGAGCTTTCCGGCGGCATGAGAAAGCGCGTCGCGCTGGCGCAGACGCTGATCCTCGATCCCAAGATCCTGCTGATGGACGAGCCGTTCTCGGCCCTGGATGTTCAGACCCGCAGCCTGATGGAGAACGAGTTGTTGAACCTGTGGGTGCAGGACCGCAAGTCGGTCATGTTCGTCACGCACGACCTGGAAGAAGCCATCTCGCTGTCCGACCGCGTGGTGGTCATGTCCGCGGGACCGGCCAGCCGGCTGATCGGCGAGTTCGCCATCGACCTGCCGCGTCCGCGCGACGTATCCGAGATCAGACTCACCCCGCGCTTCGTCGAAATACACAGACTCATCTGGCAGGCGCTGCGCGACGAAGTGCAGAGAGCCTACGTCCACGCCTTGGACTGAAACGATTTGCCACAGAGGTCACGGAGGGCACAGAGAAATGCAAGAAAGCGGAAAAAGGATGGAAGGAGCATGCGGACAATTCCGATGCGCGTTCTGCGTTCCCTTCCGTCTTCGTATTCGTTCGGTATTTTTGTTTTCCTCTGTGACCTCTGTGGCTAAGAATTGGGTTATTTCATGAAGCGCGGCACGCTCATAATTTGTCAGATCGGCCTGTTGGTCGGGTTGTTCGTGCTGTGGCACGTGCTGACCGCGACGGCGACGCTGCCGAAGTTCTTTTTCGGCGAACCGCTGGTCGTGCTGATGCGGGTTCGCGACTGGTTCGTCAGCGGCAAGATCTATCCGCATCTGGGCGTGACCCTGATCGAGACCATTCTGGCCTTCATCATCGGTACGGCGCTCGGCCTGGTGTTCGGCCTGTGGCTGGCACTTTCCGACTTTGCGGCGAAGTTGCTGAATCCGTACATCACCGCGCTCAATTCCATGCCGCGCGTGATCCTGGCGCCGATCTTCGCGGTCTGGTTCGGGTTGGACATCAAGTCCAAGGTCATGCTCGGGATCACGCTGGTGTTCTTCATCGTTTTCTTCAGCGTCTATAACGGCGTGCGCGAAGTCAGTCCGACGATCCTGGCGAACGCACGCATGCTCGGCGCGAACGGCCGGCAATTGCTGCGGCATGTCTACCTGCCGAGCGCGACGGCCTGGGTTTTCTCCAGCCTGCACGCCTCTGTCGGCATGGCCTTCGTCGGGGCGGTGGTCGGCGAATACCTGGGCTCGGCCCGGGGCGTGGGCTACCTGATCCTGCAGGCCGAGGGCGTCTTCGACATCAACACCGTGTTCGCCGGCGTACTGGTACTGACCGCTTGCGCCCTGGTCCTCGACTATGCCGTCACGCTCGCCGAGCGCCGCCTGCTGCGTTGGCGGCCCGGCACCGTCTCCAACGCCTCCTGAACTCTAGGGCAACTCTCTCACCGCAGAGGACGCAGAGGACGCGGAGGACGCAGAGGAAGAGCGAGGGAGTGAAACAGGCTCGGCGCGCATTTCTCTGATTGCCCGTCACGGCCAAAGTAGGCCGCGTAGATTCAAGAACAGCTTTCTCATACTTCCCGGAATTCCCCCCGTTCCTGTTTTCCTCCGCGTCTTTTCCTCCGCGTCCTTTGCGTCCTCCGCGGTGAGAGCTGCACTAATCTTCTTGAGCGAAACCGCTTGTCCATGCTAGAAACGGGTTCGGACTCATAAACCAGTAAATCCACTTGGACTTTTCGAATCACGCCATCCTGATCGGCGCCGTTCTGGTGCTGCTGAGCATCCTGGCCAGCACGCTTTCGGCACGCACCGGTGCACCGCTGCTGTTCGTGTTCCTCGGCATCGGCATGCTGGCGGGCGAGGACGGGCCCGGTCACATCCGCTTCGGCGACTATCAGGTCGCCTACCTGGTCGGCACCCTGGCACTGGCTGTCATCCTGTTCGACGGCGGCATGCGCACGCGCTACGACACCTTCCGCGTCGGTTTGTGGCCGGCGGTTTCGCTGGCCACGGTCGGCGTGGTGCTGACAACGGTGATCGTGGGTTACGGGGCCTCCCGTATTCTCGGACTGGGATTGATGGAAGGCATGCTGATCGGCGCCATCATCGGCTCGACCGATGCGGCGGCGGTCTTCTCGTTGTTGCATGCGGCGGGCATGCGGCTCAAGCAGCGGGTCGGCGCCACCCTGGAAATCGAGTCGGGCTGTAACGACCCGATGGCCGTGTTCCTGACCCTGTCGCTGATCCATATCGTCGGGGCCGACCAGAGCGCACCGGGCTGGTCGGTGCTCTGGCACTTCATTCAGCAGTTCGGGCTCGGGGCACTGGCCGGCATCGGCGGCGGCAAGCTGCTGGTCTGGCTGATCAACCGCGTGAATCTGGCCAGCGGCCTCTATCCATTGCTGGCCATGGCCGGCGGCCTGGCGATCTATGCCGGCACGACGGTCCTGGACGGCAGCGGCTTCCTCGCGATCTATCTCGCCGGACTCATCCTCGGCAACAGTCGCGTGCACACGGCCGGCAATATCCTGCGCGTGCACGACGGGCTCGCCTGGTTGTCGCAGATCGCCCTGTTCCTGATGCTCGGCCTGCTCGTGACGCCTGGTGCGTTGATCGAGATCGGCCTGGGAGCGCTCGGCGTGGCAGGACTGCTGATGTTCGTCGCGCGGCCGATCGCGGTCGGCGTATCGCTGCTTCCGTTCAAATTTCCGCTGCGCGAACAGGCGTTCATTTCGTGGACCGGCTTGCGCGGTGCGGTGCCGATCGTGCTCGCTCTGTTTCCGGTCCTGGCCGGGCTGCCGCAATCGTCGATCTACTTCAATGTCGCTTTCTTCGTGGTGCTGGCGTCGCTGCTGGTGCAGGGTTGGACCGTCGCACCGCTGGCGGGCTGGCTGCGATTGAGGCTCCCGCAGGAGCACGCGCCTTACTACTCGGAGTTCGTCGAAGTGCCGGGGCGCGCCGGCCTGCAACTGCTCGGCTACCGGGTGAACGAAATGAGCGCGGCGATCGGCAGGACGGTGATCCAGCTCGCCCTGCCCGCGGAAGTGCGCGTCGTCGCGGCATTCCGCGACGGCAGGACAGTCGAGTCCATCAGCCACCTGGAAATTGCGGCCGGCGACCTGGTGTATGTAATCACGCCGAGCGAGCACATGACCGTGCTCGATCTTTTGTTCGTGCCGGCCGACGACCTGGAAGAGTCCGAGCAGCAGCGCTTCTTCGGCACGTTCACGCTGAATGGCGATGCCCCGCTGGGCGAAGTCGTGGAGATGTACGGTGGGGCGGTATCCACGTCGATCAGTTCCATGACGCTGGCGCAGTACATCGACCGCCAGTTCCGCCGCCGCCCGGACGTGGGCGACTATGTGCGCTTCGGCAAACTGAATCTGGTCGTGCGCGAGATGCAGAACGGCCACGTTTCCAAAGTCGGCATCATCGTCCGCGAGCGGTAACTGGGAGATTGCGGCCGCGCGAATTGCGTGGTCGAAAGCGAAGCCTGAAAACCAATACCCGATTCTTGTGTGCTCTCTACCCATCGCGCATTTGGAACTACAATGCCGATGCTCGATGCCGCAATCGACCCCGCTTCCCTAGTAACAAACCATCGAACCCTTGTTCATTCTCAAGCTGATCCTCGTCCCGGCCCTGATCGGCGCGATCACGCTGGCGGGCCGCCGCTGGGGACCGTCCGTCGCGGGCTGGCTTTCCGGCTTTCCGATCGTTACCGGGCCTATTCTTTTGTTCGTGGCGCTGGAGCAGGGGCCGCAATTCGCCTCCGTTACGGCGGCGGGGGCGCTGGCCGGAGGATTGGCGTGGATGTCGTTTGCGCTCAGCTATGCCTGGGCCGCCACGCGAATGCACTGGTTTCTGACCTTGCTCATCGGCCTGTGTGCCTATCTTGTCGTCGGCATGGCGGTGGTTTTTTCCGCGCCGCCGTTCACCTTGATCGTCATCCTGGTCGCCGCCGCGGTTTTGCTCGGGCCGTCTTTGTTTCCGCGACTGACCCAGCCGATCGGCAGGGTCGTTTCGTCATACGTCGAACTTTTCGCACGCATGATCGCGGGCGGCTTGCTGACCGTCGCGGTCACCCACATGTCGCCGGTACTGGGGCCGAAATTCAGCGGCCTGTTCGCCGTGTTTCCCGTCATGGGCATCGTCCTCGCCGCTTTTTCGCACCGCGCCAGCGGCAACATCTTTACCATCCATCTGCTGCGCAGCATGGTGTATGGTTTCTATGGCTTCACCGCCTTCTGCCTGATCGTCACGCTCTCCCTGCCGGCAATCGGAATTACCGCCGGATTCTTGCTGGCGTTAGGCTGTTCACTGGCGGTGCACCTTTGCGTGCTTTTGTTCATGCGCCGAAACCGTCGCCGCGTTCCGGCGATTCCCTGACGCGGCAGCGCATCACGACAATTCTTCGGGCAGCGCTTGGACTCGTCCCAAGTCGGCGGTATCGAAACCCTCCGTGGACCGGCCGTAGATCGGCGCCAACAGAAGGGCTTTTTCTACGTCTTCAACGTGAAAGCCGTGCGGCCGGACGTCGCAGGCGGACGGTCCGAACCAGAGCCGGGTTGGGCGACACGAATGGGTTAAAGCAACTCGCGAAACTGCTCGATGGTGAGGCCGGCGTCGCGAACGATACCGCCCAGGGTAAATGCGTTGACGGGGTTGTGACGCGGGATGGTAAGGATGCGCGCGCCGTTGGACATGACGATGTGCTTGCCTTGGCGGACCACCGAAAATCCGGCCTTTTCGAGAGCGCGGACGGCATCGAGGTGATTGACGCCCGGAATCTTTGGCAAGGCTAGACGACTACCTCGATTTCGCGAACACTCTCCCCTCTCAACTGCTCGTCAATGACAGCGAGGTATTCACGGATCGCATCCTTTATGTTTTCGAGGGCCTCTGCTTCCGTAGCTCCCTGTGACCAGCATCCAGGAAGGCCGGGCACCGAGACAGAAAAACCCTCTTCAGACTGGTGTAGAGCGATGCGATAGCGCATGGGTTCTCTCCGAAAGCGCGGTAGTTAAGTATAGCTCAGACGCTGTGACGCCCAACGTTGCCGTTCAACGACCCGAGCGAGAGGGCGAAGTCCGCTTGCTTGGGGCCGGTGCAACGGTTGGTTGGGCTGCTGACTCTTCAATGACTTGGATACCATTTTCGAGACACCAGTCCCTCAGCGCCTTGTCGATTGACTCAGCCTCGTACTTGTACCATTGCTTCAGAGCACCTTTGGACTCCAACAATCCCTTGAACCTGGCGTAGGCACCTTTGCGCCGGAAAAAAGCCATAACCTGGTCATGGCACTCCGGCAGTTCGCTCGCGGCAAAGCGCAACGCAAGCCTCTTTCCGAGACCTAGATCGGTTTTGTGCGGCACAGACAGATAACGGTCAGACGTCTCCAGATCGCGGGGAACCTCTTCATCCAACGAACTGATCTCGGACGTCCAAAAAATCTCACCCGAATCAAGAGAGACGTAGGCGTTGTTCTCGCCCAGCGGGGCCGCACCGACGAACTCAAACGCATGCGAGAGTTCGTCAAGCTTAACGGCTACCACGGTATCTCCACAGCGACCCAACGTGCGCGATGAGCGGCGCACGCCGGCGGCCACTCTGAAATCGCGATCGTCTCGCGCGGTTATGTGACGCTCTCACCCGAAGAAGCATGAATATTCGTCTTTCTCCACAACCTTCAGAAATTTCTCAAGGCTCGCCACCTCCGGGACTGGATCGTAGCGATGCCATTTCAGATCAGCACGCTTCCAGAAGACTTTCCAAATGCCTTGCGTCTTCACGAAAGTAGCCTTTGCGACTGATTCCTCGATTCTCTCGTGCGGCGTCTGGAAACGCGGTCGAATCTCGAAAATCTCGACACTCTGTCCGGCAAGCCGAAAGCCTAGATCCAGTTGAGGGCGAATGTGAGGAGGTGGCCGACGCCTCTCGATGAACTCGCCGACGACGCGTTTAAAACGCTTGCGTTCAAACTCGCTCAGGGCCATACCTGCACCATATAACGCAGAGCTAAACGGCGCCGAACGGCGTCCGGGTTGAGCGCGGGGTTATGCCGCAGATTCCAGCGCATCCCAGCCGGGGAATACGAGCACTGCCGGATGACATTTGAGCGCACGTGCAAGAACCTTTGCCCGCTTTACGCCGAGGTTGACCCGGCCATTCTCGATGGCGGAAATGGTGGCCTGGGGAATGCCGGTGAGCTCGGAAAGCTGACTTTGACTCAACTCCTGAAGCTCGCGAAGAATCCGGACAGATTCGCCGACAGAAACCTCAATCCTCTTCTTCGCGGGGCGAAACTCTTTCATATCATGGCCTCCGATAGTCGTGCGGAGTGACTTGAATAACCTGGATCAATAGAATGTTGGCGGAAACCCGATAAATCACTCGCCACTGGAGCCCCAACCGGGAAGAACGGTGACCCTTCCATTCTCCGGAGAGGGCTTCATCGTGAAATCCCTTGATCGCCCGCAACCCGGGCGGACCCGAGAGCATCGCAATATCTTTCCACTTCTCATAGCGCTTCAGAACCTCCTGAGGCACTCTTCCCGAGAGTTGCCTGTCTACCCGGCGGTGCTCCTCGATGCGCCACATGCCATATTGTGCCTATACCATTAATGGTATGTCAAGGTTACTTGAATATGTTGAGGCATGACATTTTAGCGCAGCGGGTGCCGCAGACGCTCCGCCGCAGCGATGGGTTAGGCCACACTGTGGACGCCCACGGAGCCGAGATCCGTCGGATTCCCATGTGAAGCATTGAGGGCAACTGCTTCCTCGACCAGCGCGACCACCGTTGCTTGCTCCAGTGGTGTTTCCTCCACCAGCTCTAATGTTGCCATCTCGTACTTTCCACCAGGCTTCAAACGAGGCTCGATGTCCCGCAGACGCTTACCTCGCCAAAACCCAAAGAGGATGCGCTTTTCTTCTGCGCGAATGAGGGAGACGGGACCATTCGAGAAGTACACCAGGTGGCCCCACTTGACGGTTTCTCGAAGTGACGCGGTCTGAGGACAGTTGCGCGCAAGACTTGCGCGTAGCGCCGATGCCAACCACCGATCGAGGCAATGTATGCGTCAGGATTCTCCGCTGGTACTGACTTCTTCATTGGCATTTGACCGCACTCCGAGTTTGGTGCGGCCCAACGCAGAGCTACCCGGCGCGCGGCGCTTTTGCGGCGCGTCCGGTTGAGCGCCGGGTTGGGCGCTGCTGCTTCACTAGACGGACCTCAAGCCTGTAACCCAGGGCCTTCGCGTAGCGCTGAAGTGTGGCCATCGAGGGCGAGTGCTTTGGCGCAGCAGATTCCAGCCGGGCAATGGCTGACTGGGTTGTTCCCACCCGCACAGCGACCTCGGCCTGCGTGAGACCAGATTCGGCCCGGGCCTTCAGTACCTCGTCCAAAAAAGCGAACTCGTCATCCAGGGCATCATAGGCTTCTTTCACACCACGCTTGGCTAGAGCTTGGCGCTTAAACCGTTGCAGAGAGCTAGACATCTTTGATTTCCTTCAATCGTCTTCGAGCGACGTCCAACTCTTTTCGAGGCGTCTTCCCGGTCTTCTTCACAAACTGATGGAGGACCACAATCCTGCGACCGACCACCGTGCAGTAAAAGACCCGAGCGATGCCCTCGGTGGCCTTGAGACGAAGCTCGAACAATCCGTCTCCCATGGCCCGAGTGTGAGGCATACCCAGATCGGGACCGTACACCTCCATCCGCTCAGCGTACCGAATGAAGCGAGCGACGAAACCGGTTGGCAAGGCCAGCAACTCCACCTCGACGACAGAACTATAGAAGGTGACGGTCCAAGTCACTCGATAAGTATAGCAAAAATGCTATCACAGTGCCAACTGATGAAAGCGCCCAACGAAAAGGTGAACGGTGACGCGCCCGTCCACTCTTTGCAAATCGTAGTGGGTCGCGCGGCATCCGTTCAACCGCACGGTTCTCCAGCAAGACGCACCACTGCTCGCTTGCTAAGGTGGTCACGGCGAACAACGCCACACGGCGCGAAGGGAAAAGGATGATTCTTGTTATCCTGGCGAAGCGTTATCGCGCTGGTCGCCCTGAAGCTCGCTTCAGGCGCCAGCGTCACTAACGCTTCGCTAATAGCATTTTTCTTCGTGCATCGCAGTGATTTTTTGTAACGCGCATCTCATCCGGCCACGACATCGTGGTGCGTTTTGTCTGTGGGAACAGTTATTCACCAGATCCGCCGGTCCGTACTATTGAAATTCGCGGAACGAGCCTACGGGCGATAAGAACTTGATTCATCATGGATGCACTGAGGCTGTCGGTCCGCATATGCCATGATAATACGGACGGACAATATCGGGTTGTTGCGGAATCTTGGCGCGCAAGTTCGCTATCGAGGAATACTCCGCGGTTCGGTTTGGGCCGATTGGTAACCTCTCGTGGCCGCCGACAACTTTCGAGATAGTCCCCCAATCCCTTTGTCATCCCGCCATGCCGGTGCTACATTGCCGGCAGGCGAAGACGGCTCCGTCTTTCACAACAAAACTCCGCCCCCAGGCGCCCGAGCGGCATCCACGGCGACCTTCTGATCCCGGCCTAAAAGAAATTATCCGGGCTTCCTCGGCTTGACGGTTTTCAACTTGTTTCCGAATACCCAGCTCTGTATGTATTTGCGCACTAGCCGACGTAAGTTCTGTGGCTACAAGTCGATGATGTTATTTCAATCGATAATAACGAGGAGACGGACGATGAAGAAATTGACGCATTTGATTTTTTGTGTTGTTACGCTGCTTGGCCTTCTGCTTAACCAATCCACATTCGCAGCAGACAAATTTACTCGGCAAGACATCCAAATAAAAAGCGGTGGTCTAAACATGGCCGGCTGGCAGTATGTGCCAACCGGATTAACGCAGGGGGAAAAGCGACCCGCAATCGTGATGGCGCACGGCTGGAGCGCGGTTAAAGAGATGTATCTGGACGATTATGCCGCGAAATTTGCCAACAACGGTTTTGTCGTGACGGTTTTCGATTATCGCAATTTCGGCCCGAGTGAAGGCGAGCCACGCCAGCATATCGATCCGGCCATGCAGCTTGAGGATTATAAGAATGCGATTACCTGGACCCAACTTCAGCCAATGGTCAATCCCGACAAAATCGGTATCTGGGGCTCTTCCTATAGCGGAGGGCATGTCTTGCATTTGGGCGCTTACGATCGGCGCGTAAAGGCGGTAGTCGCGCAGGTTCCATTAGTCAATGCTGTCACGAATTTCAGGCGCTTGGTACGCAATGACTATTGGCCGGGTTTCCATGCCTGGCTGGCAGCGGATCGCATGGAACAATACAAGACTGGCAAAATGGGCTATCTGCCTGTAGTTGACGAGCAGGGCAAGCCCTCAGCACTACCGACGCCTGACTCGTACGAGTGGTTCATAAAGGCAGGCAAAACGCGTGCTCCGAATTGGAAGAACGAACAGACCGTTCGTTCCTTGGAATTGGCTTTGGAATACTATCCGGCTGCGGGTATTCAGCTCATTTCACCCACGCCCTTGCTGATGGTTGTAGCCGAAAATGATGTGCTCACCCCAACTGACCTTGCGATCGAAGCATATAGCCGCGCGATGGAACCAAAGAAACTTGAAATAATTCCTGGCGGGCATTTCGATGCTTACACCGTTGGCTTCGAGCGGTCCGCAACACCTGCCTTGAATTGGTTCAAGCAGCATCTGATGAAGTGAATGCTTTAGTGCCCCGATCTTGCAAATAGGGTCGGGGCATTTACAAGGAAATGGATCAAGGTGTGGGCAACGAGAATTGCTCGTTAGGCAACCCGGACAGGGATTTTATGAAACACAAGCAACGGTTCCACCGATGAAATGCCAGATGGAGCGGCCGCCGAAATAACTACCCTGCCATCATTTTCCGTCCAGGACCTTCTTCTGCACTTCAAACTCAGTCGGTTGCTCGGTTGAGAGGTCGGACCACGCTATGTCTTTGTGCTATCAAGAACAGTATCCCAAAGATAGGCGTTATTCTGGCTTAGAGCCCCGTTTTTTCTGTCGAAAAGGTGGTCATAAGGCGAGGAGGGCTCGCGAAGGAGGTACGTTTTATTATCCGCGGTAATCTGGCGACGCCCGATTGCGCTACCCAATTCGGTCTTTCCTGTTCGAGGAACTGTACGCTTCCGACAGCGGTGGTCCGACCCCGATCTAGCAACTGATTCCAACGTCGGGCCGTAACAATTTACCGGTGAGCAAGCGCGCTTGGAGACGAGATACGGGATAATTTTTCGCGCTAAAGCTGAGCTTCGATAGCTGCCTTATCTATAACCGACCATACTTGCCAAATCTTCTCTCTCCGAAATTCATAGAATGCATTCTCAGTAAAGGAAACCCTCTTCCCGTTTACATGGAGTCCAAGGAATTTTCCCTTTGGCGTACAGGCGAATTCCAGCCGGCTCGCTATATAAGGCGGATCGGAAATCAGCAGCCGAATGTCGAAATGAAGATCCGGAATTTCATAAAAGTCTCTCTCCAACATCTCGCGATAACCTAATATCCCGATCCGCTGGCTGTTGTAGTACACGTCATCATGAACGAACTGTTCCAGCTTCGGCCAGTCCTGCTTATTAAGACAGGCAATGTAGCCTCGGTAGAAGTCGGAGAGGTCGGTTTTAGTCATGGCTATTGCTCCTGTGCTTCTACAATAAAGTGGCACGAGGTAAAACTTTGCACCCAACAATAATATCTCAGAGATCGACTCGGTTCCCTCCCGCCATTCGTCGCCGCCCCATGCAAAAAGTTTCGCGCATGGGGCGGCACAGCAATGAAAGCTCTCAGGATGTCCGCTTCGTCCGCATATCGGTCAGGGGCGGCCAATTGCGCCCCACATGAAGTATGTCGAGCTTGCTACGACCAAGAGGGAAGCCGAAAGATGAACAAGACCCGAGCGAAAAAAGAGGCGGGCTACGACATTAGAACGGTGCAGGAACTCCTCGGCCATTCGGACGTATCGACGACGATGATCTATACACACGTTCTCAATCGTGGTGGTCGTGGGGTCTTAAGCCCCCTTGATGGGTTCTCTCACCCGGCCACATCAAGCCTCGTAGCTGCTAAGCGGCGGGCAGGAACAGAACAGGTTGCGGTCGCCCCAGACGTTGTCCACCCGGCCTACGGGTGACCAGTACTTGGCCTTGCGCAACGCCGGCAGCGGATACGCGGCTTCTTCGCGCGAGTAGGCATGCGGCCAATCGTTCTTGAGCAAGGCTTGCGCGGTGTGCGGTGCGTTCTTCAACGGGTTGTCGGCCTGCGGCCATTGGCCGGCCTCGACCCTGGCGATCTCGGCGCGGATGGCAATCATGGTGTCGCAAAAGCGATCCAGTTCCTGCAGCGATTCGCTTTCGGTGGGTTCGACCATCAGCGTGCCGGGCACCGGGAAGCTCAGGGTCGGCGCGTGAAAGCCGTAGTCGATGAGGCGCTTCGCCACGTCTTCGGCGCTGATGCCTTCGGCCCCACCGGTGCTGTCCTTCAGGGGCCGCAGATCGAGGATGCATTCGTGCGCCACGCCGCCGCCTTTGATGCCGGCGATGTTGCCGCTGTAGTGCACCTCGTAGTGGTCGGCCAGGCGCGCGGCGATGTAATTGGCCGACAGGATCGCCGTCTCGGTCGCCGCCTGCAATCCCTCCGCACCCATCATGCGCATGTACATCCAGCTGATCGGCAGCACGGCGGCATTGCCGAGCGGCGCCGCGCTGATGGCACCGACCTGCTTGTCAGGGCCCGGACCGGCGCTGCGATGGGCCGGCAGGAAAGGCACCAGGTCCGCGCCTACGCATACCGGGCCGACACCCGGCCCGCCGCCGCCGTGCGGAATGCAGAAGGTCTTGTGCAGGTTGAGGTGGCTCACATCGCCGCCGAACTCGCCGGGTGCCGCCACCCCTACCAGCGCGTTCATGTTCGCGCCATCGATATAGACGCGGCCCCCATGGCTGTGGACCAGCGCGCACAATTCCTTCACCTGCGTGTCGAAGACGCCATAAGTAGACGGGTAGGTGATCATCACTGCGCCGAGCCGGGTGCTGTGCTGCTCGCACTTCGTCTTCAGATCGGCCAGATCGACGTTGCCGTCGGCGTCGCATTTCGTCACTACCACCTGCATGCCCGCCATCTGCGCACTGGCCGGGTTAGTGCCATGCGCCGACTCCGGAATCAGGCAGATGTTGCGTTGCCCGTCGCCACGCGACTCGTGCCAGGCCTTGATGCTCAGCAAGCCGGCATATTCACCCTGGGAACCGGCGTTGGGTTGCAGGCTCACGCCGCTATAGCCGGTGACCTGGCACAGCCAGGCCTCGAGCTGCTTGCGCAGCGTGTCGTAGCCGGCCAGTTGGTCGCGCGGCGCGAACGGGTGCAGGTCGGCGAATTCCGGCCAGGTGACGGGAATCATCTCGCTGGTGGCATTGAGCTTCATGGTGCACGAGCCCAGCGGGATCATCGTGCGGTCCAGCGCCAGATCCTTGTCGGCCAGGCTGCGAATGTAGCGCAGCATGGCGGTCTCGCTGTGGTGGCGGTTGAACACCGGGTGCGTGAGGAACGGGCTGGTGCGCGCCAGCGACGGCGGGATCAGCGAGGCGATGCCATTTTCGAACCGGTCGAAACCGGGCAAGGTCTGGCGATCGGCGAACAACGCCCACAGCGCCGAGAGGTCCGCGCGCGTCGTCGTCTCGTCGAGCGTGATGCCGACGCTCGTTGCCGAGGCGCGGCGCAGGTTGTAGTCTTCGTCGCGCGCCGCCTGCATCACGATGTCTGTCCTGGTGCCCGTGTCGATTTGCACCGTGTCGAAGGCGCTGGCATTCAGCAGCGTGCAGCCAAGTTGCTGCAAGCCCGACGCCAGCACCGCCGTGTAGCTGGCCACGCGGCGTGCGATTCGCGTCAGGCCCTCAGGGCCGTGATAGACCGCGTACATGCTCGCCACCACGGCGGGAAGCACCTGCGCCGTGCAGATGTTGCTGGTAGCTTTTTCGCGGCGGATATGCTGCTCGCGCGTCTGCAGCGCCAGGCGATAGGCCGGAGCACCATGCACGTCGACGCTCACGCCCACGAGCCGGCCCGGCATCGAGCGCTTGAATTCGTCCCGGGTAGCCAGGTACGCCGCATGCGGGCCGCCGTTGCCCATGGGCATGCCGAAACGCTGCGTGTTGCCCACCGCGATGTCGGCGCCCATTTCTCCGGGCGGCGTGATCAGCGTCAACGCCAGCAGATCGGCGGCGACGATGACCATGCCGCCGCGCGCATGGACCGCGTCGCCGATCGGCTTCAGGTCGCGCACCACGCCATTGACACCGGGGTATTGCAGCAGCACCGCGAATGCATCGGTGTCGGCAGCCTCTTCGGCGGTGCCCGTAACCACGGACACCCCGAGTGGCTTCGCGCGGGTTCGCACCACTTCCAGTGTTTGCGGCAGCACATCGTCGGCAACGAAGAAAGTCGTGGACTTGCTTTTGCCCACCCGCATCGCCAACGTCATGGCCTCGGCGGCGGCCGTGGCCTCGTCGAGCATCGACGCACCGGCGATGGCCATGCCGGTCAGGTCGCACACCATGGTCTGGAAGTTGACCAGGGCTTCCATGCGGCCCTGGGAAATCTCGGCTTGATAAGGCGTGTAGGCGGTATACCAGGCCGGATTTTCGAGCACGTTGCGCAAGATGACGCCGGGCGTGTGCGTGCCGTGGTAGCCCTGGCCGATACAGCTCTTGAGCACTTTGTTCCGCCGGCAACGCCATGGGCCGGCCGCGAACAATGCTGCGGGGGACGATGGCCTCGATCAGCGCGCGCCTCGATTCGGCACCGATGGCCGACAGCATGCGGCGCTCATCGTCTGGACTAACGCCGATGTGGCGAGCGACGAATTCAGCGGCGTTTTCGAGTTCGACGAGCGGCTTGCGGTCGGACGACGACATGGGCGCTTGCTGAACTTCGCGTCGGGGCATGGTCACGCGCTTTTCACAAGCAAGTCGTAGGCGGGTTCGTCCAGCAGTTGTTCGAACTCGCCCATATCGGTGAGTTGAACCTTGAAGAACCAGCCGCGGCCCATGGGATCGGTGTTGGCCAGGGACGGATCGTCGCGCAACGCTTCGTTGACCTCGACGACTTTGCCGCTGACCGGCATGTACAGGTCAGCGGCCGCTTTCACCGACTCGACCACGCCGGCCACGTCACCCTTCTTGAAGGTGCTGCCGACCTTGGGCAAATCGACGAACACCACATCGCCCAACGCCTCCTGCGCATGATGCGTGATGCCGACGGTGGCGGCTTCACGGTCCGCGATGTTGATCCATTCGTGGTCGGGCGTGTACTTGGTCGTCATGGGTTCTCCTTGGGTCGTTGAATGTTCGTATCGGCTTCGGCAATGGCAGGCG
>Ga0209131_1000640_pt1 | contig 24760 bp, 23 predicted proteins | sample GraSoi_2013_40cm_FD_185826 | JGI IMG/M metagenome (GOLD analysis project Ga0209131, IMG submission 185826) | Grasslands soil microbial communities from the Angelo Coastal Reserve, California, USA - Sample 9_17_2013_40cm (SPAdes) (version 2) | ecosystem: Environmental > Terrestrial > Soil >... | reverse complement strand
TGGCGGCATCCTTGGCGGCCTCCTTCGCGTCGCGGATGGCGCGCTGCGCCTCTTCCTGCGCGGCCCTGGCGGAGTCGAGCGAGTCCTGCAACGACTTCTGGATCGCTTCGCCCTCGACGCCCGCATCCTTGAGCGCTCGCGCGGTTTCGCGCTGCGCTTCGGTGATCGCCCGGGTCACGTCCTTGACCGCTCCGGTCACGTCCTCGGCCGCCTGGCGCTTGGCTCGCAGCACTTCCGCGCCCGCCTCGCGAATGCTCTCGCGGGCCTGCTCGATTTCCTCGAGGGCTTTCTCGAGCTCCTCGCGGCGCTCCGGGTCCTTGGTGTGCTCCTTCAACTCCTTGACGATTCCGCGCGCGATGTCGATCGCGCTTTCGGAGAACGCCGCGTTGATCTCGCTCTTGATGGCGCGGTTCTCGTCGGGGGTCGCCCCGCTCTTCTCCAGCTTGATGAGGTGGAAGGGGGTCGTGAAGACCGCGAGCCCGATGAAGAGCGCGAGACCCCCGGCGAGCAACGCCCACCAGGGGGTACCGTGAAGAAAGTTGGAAACCGGTTTCATCGCATCCTTGGGCGGGCCGCAGCCCGCCATTATTCAGCAGTTCGCCTAGTAGTCGGCCAGCATCGCGATCACCGCGGTCGCCAGGCAGAAGACCAACACGCCGAAGAACATCAGGACCGTCGCGAGGGACGGGCCGAGGGACTGGAGGAGCGACATGGTTTTTGGCCTCTTCTTTCGCGGTGCCGGCGCGCGGCAGGAATGGGCCTACTTTAGGGATGCGGGAGGCGGGATTCCACGGCCGGGAGCCGAAATGCAGAATCCGGGGCCTGAAGTGTTGTCAGGAGGGATGACCGGCCTCCCGGCCGGTCACATCTGCTTGAACAGATGGGTGAAAGCCCGGGAAACGATCAGGGTCTCGGAGTGCTCGCGGAGCGTGATCTCGGCCTGGTCCTTGAGGCCGCGCTTGACCGAGGCGATGTAGTCGACATTGACGATCGTGGCGCGGTGGATCTGCCAGAACTTGGCCGGATCGAGCTCGTCGAGGAGCTCGCGGATGGGCTTGCGGATGAGGGACTCGGCCTCCGCGGTGACCACGCGCGTGTATTTCTCGTCCGACTGGAAGAAGAGCACCTCCTCGACGGGGATCAGGCGCACGTTGGAACCCACCGAGGCCTTGATCCAGCGCAGGTGCTCCGGCGTGCGAGGGGCGAGGCGCGAGGCGAGGGACTCGAAGAGCTCCGCCAGCTCCGGCGGACGGCTCCCCAGCCGCTCCTTCAATCGCGTCACCGTGAGGGCGAGCCGCTCCTCGTTGAAGGGCTTCAACACGTAGTCGATCGCGCCGCGCTCGAAGGCCTCCACCGCGTATTGGTCGAACGCGGTCACGAACACCACGTGCGCGCGGCCGCAGATCGCCTTGGCCGCGTCCAGCCCGTTCACGCCGGGCATGTGGATGTCGAGGAAGAAGAGGTCGGCCTGGTGCTCGTCCTGGACCTGCAGGATGTCGCGGCCGTTCTCCATCTCGTGGACGATGGCGAGCTCGGGCCAGAGGCGCGCCAGGCGCGTGCGCAACTGCGCGCGCAGCAGGGGTTCGTCGTCCGCGATGACGGCGCTTACGCGCTCGCCGCTCATGCCGCGGCGGGCGCCACCGCGGTCGGGACCTCGATCGAGGCCACCACGCCGTGCGGCGCCTTCTCCTCGATGACGAGCTTCGCCGCGCTGCCGTAGAGGGCGCGCAGGCGCTCGCGGATGTTCGACAATCCCACGCCGCCGCCTTTCTTGGCCTTGATGCCTTCGCCGGTGTCCTCGACCGAGACGCGCAGCGTCCCCTCGTTCTCGATCGCTCGTATGGTGATCGAGCCGCTTTCGCAGCACGGGTCCACGCCGTGCTTCACCGCGTTCTCCACGAGCGAGATCAGCATCATCGGCGGAAACGCCCTCACCTTGAGGGGCTCGGGCACGTCGATGGTGAAGTCGAGGCGCGAGCCCATGCGCACGCGGTTGATCTCGAGGAAGGCTCTCGCCATGTCGAGCTCGCGTCCCAGGTTGGTCGTCGATTCGCGCATCTGCGGGAGTGCGGCGCGCAGGTAGTGGATGAGGCTGTCCAGGACGCGCGCGGCCTCGGCGGGATCGGTCTCCACCAGGTGCTGCACGTTGGCGAGCGTGTTGAAGAGGAAATGCGGTTCCACTTGTGCTTGCATCAGCTGCAGCCGCGACTCGAGGATGTTCTTCTCCAGCTGGTGGCGCTCGGCCTCGGCGCGCGCGAGCCGCGCCTGGTCGCGGGCGTGCTTCTCGCGCAGGATGTAGGCCGCGACCACCACGCAGCCCACGCCGATCCCCAGGCTCATGGTGATGGTCACCCCGGAGAGCTTCTCGGTGAACATCGTGCGGACGTCGCGGCCCTTCACGATGCCCGCGATGATGGTGCCGAGGAACGATCCGGCCACGATGGCGAGCATCTGCATCGCCTCGCGCGAGATCCGCGACTGGCGGATATTCCCGGCGATGGTGAAAAGCACCATGCTGGTGTAGCCCACGCTCAAGGCACTCACCAGCAGGTCGCGGTAGGTGTTGAGGAAGAACCAGACGAGGAGCGCCGAGCAGACCGCGCAAATGGCGGTCACGCCGATCACGCGCCGGATGGTCAAGCCTTCGAGGAGGTATGCGTAGGTCTTCAACACGCCAAAGTTACCGGATGTGAGTCCCCCCTTGCAAAATCCTTTGCGATGAAACGCGCAACGGGGGGAATGGACGGGGGAAAAAAGAAAGCCCGGCCTTGTCGGGCCGGGCGGAGGAGACCGTCCAGGGTTCGGCTGGAGAGGAGGGTCCGGTCTGGCTTACAGGGGGGCCGAGCGGCGGCCGACCACATGAATGGTGAGACGGGCTTCGGGCGCGATCGCCACGAGGGTGGCGGGGGCGGCCTTGGCCTGCAGCGCAGGGGCCCGATGGGTGTAGATCGACGCCGGGTCGGTGAGGATGGCGCCGGCGGCTACCAGGAACCACACCGAGATCAGGGCCGTCACGCCGAAATCGACGCTCGAATTGCTCGGCAGGTTCGCGAATTTGTAGGTGTTCATGTTCTGCTCTCCTTGGGGCTTCATCCTTGTCACCGGTCCGGGCCGCGCCACCAGGTAGAGGGGCGCTTGGGTGCTCGATTGCGTGTCGGCTCGGAACATGGACGCGAGGTTATGCATCGGCGGCCGGCGGAGAAAGCCGAAAGCGACGAAATGCGGAAAAGGCGGGCTGAAACGCCTAGGGGCGGGGAATTGGAGCGCCGAAAGGAGCGAGCGAACCCCGCCACGCTCGCCAGCAGGCCCGCCAGGGCGGGGGGAAGGAGGCCCTCGGGAGCGACCAGCTCCAGCGCGACCCAGGTGGCGAGGCCCGCCGCGATCGCTCCGCAGGCGCCGCGCGAGTTGGCCCGCGGCCAGAAGAGCCCGGCGGCGAGCGGGACGAACGAGGAGACCAGGACGACCTTGCCCGACTCGTTGACCAGCTGGTAGATCGAGAGCCGGGAGGTGAGCGCCATTGCCGTGACCGCGAGCGCCAGGCCGGCGACCGTGAGGCGCATCGTGAGCAGCAACGCTCGATCGTCGCGCGGCTTCGCGAACGGGCGAATGACGTTCTGGGCGAGGGCCACGGCCGGAGCGAGGAGCGCGCCGCTCGCGGTCGAAAGGATCGCCGAGATGAGCGCCCCGAAGAAGAACACCTGCACCACGAGCGGCGTGCGCTCGAGAATGAGCGTGGGCAGGATCAGCTGGTAGTCCTGGGCGACGAGGCGCTCGACCATCGGCGGATCGATGAGCGCGGCCGCCGAGACGAGGAAGATCGGGATCGCGGCGATCGCGAGATAGAGCACGCCGCCGGCGATCGTCGCGCGCACCGCGGTCGCTTCGTCCTTCGCGCTCTTGATGCGCTGCAGGACGTCCTGCTGCGGAATGGAGCCCAGCATCACGATGAGTGCGGCGCTCACCCACGCCATCACCGATCCGGCGTCGGCTTCGGGCAGGAAGCGGAAGCGCTCCGAGGCCGCGGCGGCATCGACCACGCGTGCCACTCCGCCGGCGAGCTCCGCCACCACCCACGCGACGTAGACCATGCCGATGACGATCACCGCCGCCTGGAAGAAGTCGGTGAGCGACACCGACCACATTCCGCCCGCCATCGTGTAGGCGAGCACGATCGCCGCGCCGATGACGATCCCGGTGCGCACGTCGATGGCGCCGCCCGACAGCACCGAGAACGCGAGGCCGAGGGCCACGAACTGCGCGGCGATCCAGCCGAGATACGAGAAGGCGATGCAAAGCGAAAGGATGATTTCAGAAGTGCGGTCGTAGCGGCTGCGGAAGTAGTCGCCGAGCGTGAGCACGTCGAGGCGGAAGAGCGGCCGGGCGAAGACGAGGCCCACCAGCACCAGGCACGCCACCGCCGCGAAGGGATCGGCGACAACCCCGCGCAACCCGTCCTTGAGGAACGCAGCCGGAATTCCCAGCACCGTCTCCGCGCCGAACCACGTCGCGAACACCGTCGCCGTCACGATCGGCGCCCCGAAGCGCTTGTTCGCCACCGCGTAGTCAGCAGCACCACGCACGCGCGTGGCCGCATACAGCCCGACGCCGAGGGAAATCGCCAGATACAAGAGGATGAAACTTACCAGCACGCTGGACTCAAGCCATTAACACGGAGAACACGGAGATCCACGGAGACCACGGAGCAAGCGGGGCAACGGAACCAAAACCCCTTTTGAGTTGGAGTGATGCTGGCTGTATCTCGAATCAATTCAAAAAGCCTTTTGTTTGAGCCTCCCCGCCTGCTCCGTGATCTCCGTGGCCCTCCGTGTTCTCCGTGTTAATGGCTTTAGGTAGTCGCTTCGCGCTGAAGTGAGCGCATCGCGAGCGAGCCGACGATCATGCCGGTGAAGCTCGCGATCAAGCCGGCGAGCTGCGGCGGCATGACGCCGTCGGGCGTGAACTTCTCGAAGCCGATCCACACGAGGAGCCCGAGGATGACGGCGAGGGTGGCGCCGAGATTGGTGGAGCGCTTCCAGTAAAGGCCGCACACCAGCGGCACGAAGGCGCCGACCAGCGTGACCTTGTAGGCGTTCTCGACCATCTTGTAGATGCTCGCCTCGGTGCTCATCGCGAAGTAGGTGACGACCACGGTAAAGCACACCAGCACCACGCGCATGAGCGAGAGGAACTGCTTGTCGTTGATGTGCGGGAAGAAAGGCCTGAGGATGTTCTCGCTGAAGCTCACCGATGGTGCGAGGAGCGTTGCGCTGGCACAGCTCTTGATCGCGGAGAGCAGCGCGCCGAAGAACATGATCTGCGCGAAGACCGGCACGATCGGCGAGAGGATCAGCGCCGGCAGGATCTGCTGCGGGTCCTTCTCGACCAAGCCGGCGACCATCTTCGGGTCTATCAGCATCGCCGAGTAGGCGAGGAACATCGGGATGAAGGCGAAGCAGAAGTACATGCACCCGCCGATGATCGCCGAGCGCGCCGCGGTGTTTTCGTCCTTCGCCGACTGCACGCGCTGGAACACGTCCTGTTGGGGAATCGAGCCCAGCATCATCGTGATCCACGCGGCGAAGAACCACAGCACGTCCTTCAGCTCCAGCGCGGGAAGAATATTGAACTTGCCGCTCGCCGCGGCGTGCGAGACCACCGTGCCCACCCCGCCCGCGAGGCCGCTCACCTCCCAGCCGATGTAGAGCATGCCGAGCACGATGATGATCATCTGGATGAAGTCGGTGATCGCCACCGAGAACATGCCGCCCAGCATCGTGTACACGAGCACCGTCGAGGCGCCGATGATCATGCCCCACTCCTGCGTGATCGCACCCTCCGACACCACGTTGAAGACGAGGCCGAGCGCCTTGATCTGCGCGCCCACCCATCCGAGGTACGAGATCACGATGCACAGCGTGGTCAGCATCTCCACCGGGCGGCTGTAGCGCTTGCGATAGTAGTCGCCGATGGTGAGGAGATTCATCCGGTACAGCGGCCGGGCAAAGAAGAGCCCGACGAGGATGAGGCACAAGCTCGAGCCGAACGGGTCCGCGATGATTCCGGAGAAGCCATCCTTCACGAAGGTCGCCGGGATGCCGAGCACCGTTTCGGAGCCGAACCAGGTGGCGAACACCGTCGCGGTGACGATGTAGAGCGGCAGGCGCCGCCCCGCGATCGCGAAATCCTTCGAGTTGTGCACCCATTTCGCCGCGTAGATGCCGATCGCGACCGAGATGATCCAGTAGATGATCACGAACCAGAGAAGCATGGGAAGCTTTCCGCCGGAATGAGGGCAGGCGCTATTTTAGGAGAAAATGGCTTCGTGTCCGCCATACAACTCGAAGGCATCGCCAAGCACTGGGGAGAATCGCGCGCCCTCGACGGCATCACGTTCGCCGCGCAACCCGGATCGTTCGTCGTCCTCCTCGGCCCTTCGGGGTGCGGCAAGTCCACCACGCTGCGCTTGATTGCCGGGCTCGACGTGCCTACCGCGGGCACGATTCGCATCGCCGGGCGCGACGTGACCGCGCTGCCGCCCGCCGCGCGCGGCCTCTCGATGGTGTTCCAGTCGTACGCGCTCTTCCCCCACCTCACGGTCGCCGAGAACATCGTCTTCGGGCTGCGCGTGCGCAAGGTACGCGACCGCGACGCGAAGTTGAAGCGCGTGGCGGAGCTCCTCGGCCTCGAAGGCCTGCTCGCGCGCAAGCCGTCGCAGCTTTCGGGCGGCCAGCAGCAGCGCGTGGCGCTGGGGCGGGCGATCGTCGCCGAGACGCCGGTGTGCCTCATGGACGAGCCCCTGTCCAACCTCGACGCGCAGCTGCGGGGTGAAATGCGGCGCGAGATCCGCTCGCTGCAGCAGCGCCTCGGCATCACGATGGTGTACGTGACGCACGACCAGACCGAGGCGATGACGATGGCCGACCGCGTGGTGCTGCTGCGCGGCGGGCGCATCGAGCAGGTTGGGACGCCCGAGGAGCTCTATGCCCATCCGCAAACCGCTTTCACCGCCGGATTCATCGGCGCGCCCCCGATGAATCTGATGAAGCTCAACGGCGGCCTCACTGGCGTGCGGCCGGAGGACATGAGACTCGGGACGCGAGAGGGGATGGAGGCGAAGGTGGAGTCGGTGGAATATCTCGGCGCCGATTCGCTCGTGGCCGCGAAGTCCGGCGAACACTCGGTTCTGGTACGCGTGGCGGGACGCGCGGCGGTCAATACGGGCGATGCCGTGCGCATCGCATGGCACTCGAACGACGAACATCATTTCGACGCACAAACCGGAGAGAGAAAACCATGAAAAGAATCTGGCAGCTGGGGATCGCGGCACTCGCCGCTCTGGCGTTCGCGGCCACGGCCGACACGGAGATCACGTTCTACTACCCCGTCGCGGTCGGCGGGCCCATCACCAGGACCATCGACCAGATGAGCGCGGACTTCGAGCGCGAGAACCCCGGCATCAAGGTGAAGCCGGTCTACGCCGGCACCTACCAGGAGACGATCGTGAAAGCGATCACCGCGCACAAGAGCGGCCAGCCGCCCGCCACCGCGATCCTGCTCTCGACCGACATGTACACGCTGATCGACGAGGAGGCGATCGTGCCGTTCGACGACATCGCCGCCTCCGCCGACGAAAGGGCGTGGATGAAGAGCTTCTATCCCGCCTTCATGGCCAACAGCCAGACGGGCGGCAAGACTTGGGGCATTCCGTTCCAGCGCTCGACGATCGTGCTCTATTGGAACAAGGAGCTCTTCAAGGAAGCGGGAATGGATCCCAACAGGCCTCCGGCCACGTGGAAGGAGATGCTCGAATACGCGCAGAAGCTCACCAAGCGCGACGCCTCGGGAAATGTGACGCAATACGGGCTGCAGATTCCCTCGTCGGGATTTCCCTATTGGCTCTTCCAGGGGCTCACCACGCCCAACGGCGTCGAGCTCATGAACGCCGCCGGCACCGAGACCTACTTCGACAAGCCCGAGGTGATCGACGCGCTCGCCTTCTGGGTGGACCTGGGGCGCAAGCACAAGGTGATGCCCGCGGGTGTCGTCGAGTGGGGCACCACGCCGAAGGATTTCTTCGAGCGCAAGATCGCGATGATGTGGACCACGACCGGAAACCTCACCAACGTGAGGACGAACGCCAAGTTCGAATTCGGCGTGGCGATGCTGCCCGCGTCCAAGCGCCGCGGCTCGCCCACGGGCGGGGGCAACTTCTACGTCTTCAAGAAGAGCACGAAGGAGCAGCAGCAGGCGGCGGTCAAGTTCGCGCGCTGGATGACCACGCCCGAACGCGCGGCACAGTGGGGCATCGACACCGGTTATGTCGCCGTGCGGCCCGACGCGTGGCAGACCGCGAAGATGACCGAATACGTGAAGGGCTTTCCCGTCGCCGCGGTCGCGCGCGACCAGCTGCAGTATTCCGTCGCCGAGCTCTCCACGCACGACAACCAGCGCGTGACCAAGGCGCTGAACGACGGCCTGCAGGCCGCGCTCACCGGGGCCAAGACGCCCGAGCAGGCGATGAAGGACGCGCAAGCCGAGGCTTCGCGGATACTTCGTTCGTATAGGTAGCAGTGAGCAGGCAAGCGATTCACGGCTGGTTGCTCCTGCTGCCGGCGGCGGCGCTGCTGGCGCTGTTCACGCACTGGCCGGTCCTGGGGACGATCTGGGACAGCTTCCACGCGACCTCGAAGGCCGGCCGGGCCGCGCCGTTCGTGGGTCTCGAGAACTACCGCGTGATGGTGGCCGACGAGGTGTTCTGGAAGTCGCTCACCAATAACCTCTGGTATTGCCTCGGCACGATTCCCATTTCGATCGCGCTCGCGATCGTGATGGCGCTGTGGGTCAATTCTGCGATGCGCGGGCGCACGCTGCTGCGCATGGCGTTCTTCACGCCGACCGTGCTGCCGATGATCGCGGTGGCCAACATCTGGCTTTTCTTCTTCACGCCGCAGTACGGATTGCTCGAGCAGGTGACCGGGGCGATGGGGATCGCGAGTCGAAACTGGCTCGGCAGCCCCGACACCGCGCTTGCCTGCGTGACGATCGTCGCGATCTGGAAGGAGGCGGGGTTCTTCATGATCTTCTACCTCGCAGCGCTGCAGTCGATCCCGCCCTCGCTCGCGGAAGCCGCCGCGCTCGAGGGTGCCTCGCGCGCCTACTATTTCCGGCGTGTCGTTTTCCCGCTGCTCATGCCGACCACACTCTTCGTGCTGGTGAATGCGGTCATCAATTCCTTCCGCCTCGTCGACCACATCATCGTGATGACCAAAGGCGGGCCCAACAACGCGACCTCGCTGCTTCTCTTCCACGTCTACACGGTCGGCTTCAGCTTCTGGGACACGGGCTATGCGGCCGCGCTCACGGTGGTGCTGCTCGCGATCCTCGCGACGATCGCGGTGGTTCAATTCGGCTTCCTCGAGAAGCGGGTGCATTACCAGTGACCCTCTCCCCGACCCTCCCCCAAGGGGGAGGGAGAATCCTCGAGACGCTTTCGGCGTGGGTGCTGGGGTTCCTCTGGATCCTGCCGCTGCTCTACGCGTTCTGGACCGCGTTCCACCCGCCGGAGTTTTCGACGCGGCTGGCTCTCGACGCGCCCCTCACGCTCGAGAACTTCCGCCGCGCGTGGGACGCGGCACCGTTCGCGCGCTATTTCCTGAACAGCTTCATGCTGGTGACGATGGTGCTCGCGGCACAGCTCGTCCTGTGCACGCTCGCCGCCTACGCTTTCGCGCGCTACGAATTCCCCGGCAAGGATCTCGCCTTTCTTCTGGTGCTGGTGCAGCTGATGATCATGCCCGACGTGCTCATCGTCGAGAACTACCGCACCATGGCGCGCCTCGGGATCCTCGATTCGATTCCCGCCATCGGCCTGCCCTACATGGCCTCCGCATTCGGCATTTTCCTGTTGCGGCAGACCTTCAAGACCATTCCGCGCGAGCTGGACGAGGCGGCGCGTGTCGAGGGCGCCAACTCACTCCAGGTGCTGTGGAAGGTGTATGTGCCGCTTGGCAGACCCGCCTACCTGGCCTTCGGCCTGGTGTCGGTGAGCTATCACTGGAACAACTTCCTCTGGCCGCTGATCGTGACGAACTCGGTCACCTCGCGCCCGGTGACCGTGGGGCTTCAGGTGTTCTCCTCCGGAGATCAGGGCATCGACTGGTCGGTGATCACCGCGGCCACGCTCATGACCTCCGCGCCGCTGCTGCTCGGCTTCCTGCTGTTCCAGCGCCAGTTCGTGCAGTCGTTCATGCGCGCGGGGATCCGCTAGTCGTCGTCGTCCTCGTCGTCATCGCCGCCGTGGACCTTGCACTTGCCTTTGCCCTTGTCGCCCTTGCCGGAGTCCTGCACGATCGGCTTCATCGTGCCCGTGAACTGTCCCGCGGCGACGAAGCTCACCTCGGTCGGGAAGGCCTGCGGGTTCGCCGGATCGAGCAGCGCGTCCACCTCGATGCAGGTCACGGTGAAATCGGCTACGCCCTTGGGAAAGCCGTGCGTGCGGAAGTCGAGTAACTCTCCGCCGGCGAGATCGAACTTGTGTCCCTGCACTTTCACCTTGTACCTGCTGTCGCCAACCCCGATGGGCAGCCGCAGTGTGGCGAACTTCGGGTTGCCCTTGCCGATCGCGTAGTCGAAGCCGACGGACACCACGGGATCGATGAAGATCGGGAAGTTGGGGATGACGTTCACGGAGAAGGTGTACGCGCCGCCGGAGGTCGTGCCGGTCGGCATTGAAACCGGTGTCGCGATGAAGCCGCGTACCACGGTGCCGCCGCCGGTGTAGTAGAGCCCGATCACCTGTCCCGCGTTGTTGATGCCTTCAGGAAAAGTCTCGTCGGAGCCGGGCACCATCAAAGTCTCGAAACCGCCGGAATTGCCCACGAAGCCCTGGTTCACGGCGCCCACCGTCATGAAGCCGGTGATGAGGCCCACGTCGTTGATCCCGCGCGCGCGCGTCGGCGCAGTGCCGATCTTGAACAGCGTGATCGTGCCGTCCGGCTGGCGCAGGAAGGCCTGCGTGCCGCCCGGAAACCCGGCCGCGCTGCCGACGACCTGGCCCGCGACGTTGATTCCCTGGGCGATGGTGAAAAGGGAGCCGGGGATGGTGATGTCGGTGTAGACGGACGTGATCGGGTCGTAGATGAATCCGGCGGTGCTGCCGTCGGAGTCATGCTGCGAGTAACCCGTGATGAGGTTCGTATTGCTGATCGCGCGCGCTACCGTCTCGTCCCAGCCGGGTCGCGTGAAGAAAGCGTAGCTCCCGGCATTGAAGATGAACCCCTGCTGGGAGCCCAGGAAGACGGCGGAGGTCGCCCCTACGATCACGCCCGCGTCGTTGATGGACAGCGCCGACGCCTGGAGCGGCGGAGGAGGTGCAGGCAGCGCGCTGAACACGCCGCCCTCGTACGAGAAGCTGAAGAAGGTGACGCCATCGAGGCTCGCATAGCCCACGATGCGTCCGGTGTTGGTGATGCCGCGCGTGTCGGTGGAGATCGCGCCCGGGTAGAGGATGGTGTTGTAGACGTAGACGGCGGGAGCCGCGAGGGGGAGGAAGCAGGCCGCGGCCAGGACGAACCGCAGGAAGAGGGATTTCATGGCGGGCTCCAGTCTTCTCGTTGAAGCGAGGTCGGAGTCTGCTCGCGCGCCAAGGCGCGCGTCAATGCGGATTATTCGGCACTTTGGCGGGCAGGGCTCCTGCTTCAGCGAGGATTGCGCGCGCGATCGTGAATCGGTCCTCGAAACGCGTGTTCTTCGCCGGCGTGAAGTTCATCGCGAAGTGCGCGACCGGCCGGCCCTTCTTCTCGATCCAGCCGACCCACCACGAGACCGGGTCGCGCACCGCGCCCGACGTGCCGGTCTTGGCGTAAAGGGTGTAGGCGCGAGTCTTCTCGACCACGAGAGCGTTTCGCACCAGGCGCTGCGCGCGCTGGCTCATCGCGAGCTCGCCCTGCGCGAGCTTGCGCAGGAAATCGACCTGCTCCATCGCGCTCACGCGAATCCCGCCCTGCAGCCAGAAGAGGTCGATGCCGCCGGAGATGTCCTTGTTGCCGTAGTCCAGGCGTGCCAGCCACTCCTTCATGCGTTCCTTGCCGGTGCGCCGCGCCACTTCCTGGAACATCCACACGACACTCTCGCGCATGCCGCTGTCGAGCGTATGGTCGCGCTCCCACGCGGCGCGCAGCTTGGGCTTGCCGTCCCAGCGGAAGACTTCCTTCTCGTCCCCGATCGATCCCTCCTCGAGGCCGATCAACGCGTTGGGGATCTTGAACGTGGAGGCGGGCGTGAATCGCTGCCGGGCGCGTGCCTCGTTGCAGACGAGGTAGCGGTCGCGCTCGGGCTCGAACAGCACGAAGGTGCCGCGCACGTTGCGCGCGTCGAAGTGCTCCTGCCAGCGCGGCCGCGCCACCATGTCGGAGGCGGCGGCGGAAAACCCGGTGAAGAGAACGAGCAGCGGAGAGATGTAGCGTTCCATCCCCGAAAGCCTGCGCGGCGATTCTGGCAAAATCCGGGCGAAGGGCCGACGAAATCGGGCATGAAGCTCATCACCTGGAACATCCAGTGGGGCTGCGGGATCGACGGCCGCGTCGACCTCGGCAGGATCGTGCGCACCGCGCGCGGCATCGCCGACTTCGACGTGATCTGCCTGCAGGAGATCGCCGACAACTATCCCGCCCTCGAGGGCAACGACGAACGCGACCAGTTCGACGAGCTCTCGCGCCTGTTGCCGGAATACCGCATGGCGGAAGGCTTTGGCGTCGACGTGGTTGCCGAGGACGGCCGGCGACGGCGCTTCGGCAACGCGATCTTCACGCGCTACACGATCCTTTCGATACGGCGCCACGCGCTGCCGTGGCCCGCCGATCCCGGCAAGGAGACGATGCCGCGCGTGGCGATCGAGGCCACCGTGCAGGCTCCGATGGGGGCGCTCCGCATCACCACGACGCACCTCGAGTACTACTCCGACGTGCAGCGCCGCGCGCAGGCGCTGCGGCTGCGCCATCATCACGCCGAGGCTTGCCAGCGCGCTGCAAAGCCGGGGCATCCGACCGTGGAAGGCGGGCCGTTCGACGCGACGCCGCAGACGCGCGACGCCATTCTCTGCGGCGACTTCAACTTCCCTCCCGAGAATCGCTCCTACCAGGAGATCCAGCGCGCGCTCGTGGACGATGCCCCGCCGTATCGCGACGCGTGGCCCCTCGTCTACGGCCGCAAGCCGCACGCGCCGACCTTCAGCGTGCACAGCCAGGGTTACAGCAAGACGCCGTACTGCTGCGACTTCGCCTTCGTAAGTGACAGCCTTGCGCGGCGCGTGCACTCCGTCGCCGTGGATTCGCAGACGCAGGCTTCGGACCACCAACCCGTTCTCGTCGAGTTGGACGACCGCTAGGAATGCTTATGACCGATCGCAACATCAATCTCGACAAGCGGCTGTATCAATATCTCGTCGACCACTCGGTGCGCGAGCACCCGGTACAGCGCGAGCTGCGCGAGGCCACCGCCGGAATGAAGCACGCCGGAATGCAGATCTCGCCCGAGCAGGGCCAGTTCATGGCGCTGCTGGTGCAGATGCTCGGCGCGCGGCGCACCATCGAGATCGGCGTCTTCACCGGCTACAGCGCGTTGAGCGTGGCGCTGGCACTGCCGCCGGATGGAAAGATCGTCGCGTGCGACGTGAGCGAGGAATGGACCGCGATCGGGCGCAAGCATTGGGAAAAAGCGGGTGTGGCGGGGAAGATCGACCTGCGCCTCGCCCCCGCGCTCGAAACGCTCGACGAGCTGATCGCCGCGAGCGGCTCGGGTCAATACGATTTCGCATTCATCGACGCCGACAAGGGTAACTACCTTGCCTACTATGAGCGCTGCATGGTGCTCGTGCGCCGCGGCGGCCTCATCACCCTCGACAACACGCTCTGGTCGGGACGCGTCGCGGACCCGAAGGAAAACGACGACGACACCCAGGCGATTCGCGCGGTGAACGACGCCCTGCATCGCGATCGCCGCATCGCGCTCTCGCTCCTGCCGCTGGGCGACGGCGTGACCCTCGCTCTGAAGCTCTAGTAGACTGAAGCGATAACTAGAACGCACCACCACGAGGAGATCTCCATGCGCCTTTCCGCACTCGCTCTTGTCCTGCGGGCGTTCGCGCTCGCCGCGCTGCTCGCCTCGAGCACCGCCATCGCGGCCTATCCCGAGCGCCCCGTCACCCTCATCGTTCCGTGGGGCGCGGGCGGCGGCACCGACGCCACCGCGCGCATCATCGGCAGCCTGCTCGAGAAGGAGCTCGGCCAGCCGGTGAACGTGGTGAACCGCACCGGAGGCTCGGGCGTGGTGGGCCACCAGGCGATCGCATCCAGCCCGGCCGACGGCTATACGATCGGGATGATCACGGTCGAGATCGGCATGATGCATTGGGTCGGCCTCACCGAGCTCTCGGCGGTGAACTACGACGCCATCGGCGTGGTGAACGCCGATCCCGCGGGCATGCATGTGCGCGCCGACGCACCCTACAAATCCGTGAAGGATTTCCTCGCCGCGGTGAAGGCGAATCCCGGAAAGTTCAAGGCTTCGGGTACCGGACAGGGCGGCATCTGGCACCTGGCGCTCGCGGGGCTGCTGAGGGACCAGGGCCTCGACCCCGCCTCCGTGCCATGGGTCCCATCCAACGGTGCGGCGCCCGGCCTGCAGGACCTCGTGTCGGGCGGCGTGGAGATCGTGCCGTGCTCCGTGCCCGAAGCGCGTTCGCTCATCGACGCGGGCAAGGTGAAGGCGCTTGCGATCATGGATGCGAACCCTCCCGCGCTCTATCCGGGCATGCCGACGTTGAAGAAAGAGCTGGGCTCCAACTGGACCATGGCCGCGTGGCGCGCGATCGCCGCGCCGAAGGGACTTCCCTCCGAGGCGAAGGCGCGGCTTGTCGCCGCACTGAAGAAGGTGCACGACTCGAAGGAGTTCCGCGACTTCATGGCGGCGCGCGGCTTCGGCGTGATCTGGGCCGGGCCCGCGGAGGCGCCCGGCTTCATGGCGAAATCCGACACGGACCTGGGCGCGGTGATGAAGGCGGTCGGGATCGCGAAGTAGCCGCGCGGCCGCCGGCATGAAGGTCAACGACGCCATCACCGGCGCCGCGCTCTTCATCTTGAGCGTGGTGATCCTCTGGCACATCCAGGGATTCCCCGCCATGCATGGCCAACGCTTCGGCCCGGCGTGGTTTCCCGGAATCATCGCCGTGGGGCTTGCCGCGTGCGCAATGGTGCTGGTCGCGCGCGGCATCCGAGAGCGCGCGGCGTGGATCGCGTTCGACCCATGGACGCGCAAGGCGCGGCCGATCGCGGGCTTCGCGAGTGTCATCGCGGGCCTCGCCTTCTATGTGCTGGCCGCCGATGCGCTCGGTTTCCATCTCACCGGGTTCATCCTCCTGCTCTTCTGGCTGCGCATCCTCGGCACGCGCTGGCCGATGGCGCTCGCGGTCGCCGCACTCTCGCCCGTGATCCTGCATCTCGCGTTCTACAAGCTGCTGCGCGTGCCTCTTCCCTGGGGCGTGCTCGAGCGCTTCGCCTTCTAGAACGTGCTCGCCAATTTCGCGGCGGCGTTCGCGCTCGTATTCGACCCCTACGTCCTGTGGGTGATCTTCGCCTCGGCGATCTTCGGGCTCTTCGTCGGCGCGGTGCCCGGCCTCACGGCGACGATGGCCACGGCGCTGCTGGTGCCGGTGACGTTCTTCATGGCGCCGGTGCCCGCGCTCGCTTCCATCGTGACGGCCACGGCGATGGCGATCTTCGCCGGCGACATCCCGAGCTGCTTCCTGCGCATGCCGGGAACGCCGGCTTCGGCCGCGTACACCGACGAGGCCTACGCGATGACGAAGAAGGGCCAGGGCGAGATCGCGCTCGGCGCCGGGCTTGTCTTCTCGGTGATCGGCGGCCTCTTCGGCACCGCGGTGCTCATCCTCGCCGCGCCCTCGCTCGCGGAAGTGGCGCTCAAGTTCGGCTCGTTCGAGTATTTCTGGCTGGTGCTGCTCGGGCTCACCTGCGCGGTGTTCATCGCGGTGGGCAATCCGGTGAAGGGCATGGTGTCGCTGTTGATCGGGCTCCTGGTAGCTTCGGTGGGCCTCGACAATCCCGCCGCATTCCCGCGCTTCACGTTCGGCAACGCCGAGCTCGCCGGTGGATTGACGCTCATCCCGATGATGATCGGCATGTTCGCGGTCTCGGAAATCCTGCGCAACGCCTCGTCGATGGAGACGCCGTGGGAGATGGCGCAGGTGAAGGTCGGCAACGTCTTCAAGGGGATGGGGAAGCTCATCGCGAAGTATCCCCTGGCGATGATCCGCGGGAGCGTGCTGGGCACGCTCATCGGCGCGCTGCCGGGTGCGGGTGCCGATATCGCGGCGTGGATGTCGTATGCGATGTCGAAGAAATTCTCGAAGGAGCCCGAGAAATTCGGCACCGGGCACGTCGAGGGAATCGTCGAGGCGGGAGCGGCCAACAACAGCGCGCTCGCCGGAGCGTGGATCCCGGCGCTCGTCTTCGGCATTCCGGGAGACTCGATCACCGCGATCGTGATCGGGGTGCTCTACCTCAAGGGGCTCAACCCGGGGCCCACGGCATTCATGGAGAACGCGCCCAGCATCTATGCGATCTTCCTCGTCTTCATCCTCGCCAACCTGCTGATGCTTCCCCTCGGCGTGGCCGCCATCAAGTGCGCCAAGCAGATGCTGCGCGTGCCGCGCGACGTGCTGCTGCCGGTGATCCTGCTGTTCTGCATCGTCGGCGCCTTCTCGATCAACAACTCCGCCTTCGGCGTGCTGCTGATGCTCGTGTTCGGCGTGGTGGCGTGGCTGATGGAGGAGAACGGCTTCCCCGTCGCTCCGGCGATCCTGGGAATCGTGCTCGGATCGATGCTGGAAGAGAACTTCATCAGCTCGATCATCAAGGCCGACGGGCGCCTCGGCGCCTTCTTCGAGCGGCCGATCGCCGGAACGCTCGGCGTGCTGACGATCCTCGTGTGGACTTCGCCGCTGTGGCTGAAGCTCGCGCGAAAAAAAAAGCCGCCCGCAGGCGGCCTCTCGGCGTGAGGCTTACTTCGTGACCTTTTCCTTGACCTCCTTCGCCTCTTCCTTGACCTTGTCCTTGGTCTTGACGGCGACGTCCTTCGCCTTGGTGCCCGCCTTCTCGGCGGCTTCCTTCGCCGCACTCTCGTGCTCGACCTTCAGCACCTTGCCGGTGCCGGCGTCGACGAGGACTTCCTGCACGCCGCTCTTGCCGGGGACCTTGACGTCGTAGCTGTAGACGACGCAGCCGTCCTCGACTTCGAGGCCGCCCTTGGTGATGGTGGAGCCCGCGACAGCCACCTTGTCGAGGGCGGTCTTGCGGGCCGCTTCGTCCTTCACCTTGGCCATGGCGGTGTACTCGGCCTTGGGCGTGGTCTTCTTCGCCTTGAGGCTGCAATTCAGGTCCGCGCTAGCGGCCGCGAACGGGACAACCAATGCGATTGCGAGAACGGCGCGTTTCATCGGGCCTCCTGTCGTAACGAGTAGCTACTTGTCCGTGCCCGGCTTCCTGCCGGTGACGGCGTCCTTGACCTCCTTGCCCTCTTCCTTGACCTTGTCCTTGGCCTTGACGGCGACTTCCTTAGTCTTGTCCACCACCTTCTCGGCGCCTTCCCGGACCGCGCCTTCCTTCTCGATCTTGAGGACCTTGCCGGTGCCCGCGTCGACGAACACCTCGGCCTGCCCTTTCACCGCCGGGTCCTTCACGTGGTAGGTATAGACGAGACAGCCGTCTTCGGTCTCGATTCCGCCCTTGACGATCGTGGCGCCTTTGCCTGCGGTGCCGAGCGCGACCTTCTTGGCTTCGGCTTCCATGATCTTGGCGGACTTCTGCAAGTCGGCCTTCTTCGTCATCTTCGACGCCTTCGTGGTGCAGTCCTTGAACGCCGCGTCCGCGGGGTAAGCCGCAAAGGGAATCGCCAGCGCTGCGGCGATGATCAAGCGTTTCATGAAATTCTCCTCGTGGTGGGGTGGGACACCCCTTTGAGGGGCGCGCAAACGCAAAAGTTGCAGCCCCGTGGCGCCTATCGCAGGACGTATCCCAGGGCCATGAGCGCCAGGACGGCGGCGATCACGATGAGCACGCGGGTCTGGCGCGCCTGCGCCCGCTCGAGCTCGAGGACCGCCCTCTCGAGGCGCCGCGTCGTGTCGTCAGTCAAAACGCGATGGATCAGGCGCGGCAGCTGCGGGAGGGTGCGGGCCCAGAACGGCGCTTCCGCCTGCATCTGCCGCGCAAGGCCGCGCAAGCCGATCTGCTCGTCCATGAAGCGCTCGAGGATGGGTTGCGCAACACTGCGCAAATCGAGGTCGGGATCGAGCTGGCGGCCCAGGCCCTCGATCTGCAGCATCGTCTTCATGAGGAGGGTGAGCTGCGGCTGCACCTCGATGCCGAACCTCCGCCCGACTTCGAAGAGGCGCATCAGGAGCTTGCCGAAGTAGATCTCCTTCAGCGGCCGGTCGAAGATCGGCTCGCACAACGCCCTCAGGTCGCTCTCCATCTCGTCCGCCTCGATGTGCGCCATCGCGACCCTGCGGTAATCGCGCTCGAAGAAACCGCGCATGTTGACCGCGAGGTAGTCCTTGTCCGCCTCCGAAAGCGTTCCCATGATTCCGAAATCGACGCCGCAGTAGCGGGCGTCGCTCGCGACGAAGATGTTGCCCGGATGCATGTCGGCGTGGAAGAAGCCGTCGCGGAAGACCTGGGTATAGAAGATCTCCACGCCGTCGCGCGCGAGCTTCTTCACGTCGATTCCGGCGCGCCGCAGCTCTTCGACGGCGTTCACCGGAATGCCGTCGATGCGCTGCATGACCATCACGTCGCGGTTGCACCAGTCCCAGTAGACCTCCGGGACGATGAGCAGCCGAGCGTCGGCGAAGTTGCGCTTGAGCTGGCTCGCGTTGCCGGCTTCGCGCAGCAGGTCGAGCTCGTTGGCGATCGTCTTCTCGAATTCGGCCACGACCTCGGAGAGCCGGAAGCGCGGCCCGTCGGGGAGAATTCGCTCGAGGACGGAAGCGAGCGCGTGCAGGAGCGAGACATCCTTCGCGATCACCTCGCGAATGCCCGGCCGCAGGATCTTCACCGCGGCCTCGCGCGCGTCCGGCAGCACCGCGAAATGCACTTGCGCCACCGACGCGCTCGCGATCGGCGCGCGGTCGAAGGAGCGGAACACTTCGGATTGCGGCTTGCCGTAGGCGCGCGCGAGCGTGGCCTCCACCTCGTTCCAGGTGAAGGGCGGCACCGCGTCCTGCAGCCTGGCGAGCTCCTCGGCGATGTCGTCGGGAATCAGGTCGCGCCGCACCGAGAGCAGCTGGCCGAACTTCACGAATACGGGGCCGAGGGACTCGAATGCCACGCGCAGCCGCACGCCGCGCCCCCGCGTGTCGCGGGACCAGAAGTACCCGACGCGGAAGAACAGGCGCGCGAGCATGCCGGAGCGCCGCGGCAGGAATTCGTCCAGGCGGTAGCGGCCGATGGTGTGGACGATGTGAAGCAATCGCAGGGAGCGCATGGAAGCGCGATTCTACCCGCCGGGGTCGCGATTACCGTTGTAATGCGCCGCCTCGCGGGCCGTTACCCATGTAGCCGCGGACCCCTTCAAATAGACCGTTTGGCGGTGCTATTCTCGGCTCGCCCGCGCGATTTTTTAAGGACACCACACTCGAACATGACGTACCAGGCAGACCGGCCGTTCACGCTTTACTTCGTCCGTCACGGAATCACGGAGCCCAACTTCCGAGGATTTCGCTGCGGCGGCGACCTCGACCTGCCGATGATGGACATCGGCTGCGACCAGGCGTACCTGCTCGCCAAGCAGATCGAGAAGATGAACCTGCGCATCGGCGTGATCATCTCCGGCACGCTCCTGCGCACGCGGCAGACCGCGGCCATCATCAGCGGCGTGCTGGGAATGGTCCCGGTGGAGCTCGAGCCGCTGCTGAACGAGCGCCGCCTGGGCCAATGGAACAACCGCCCGATCGCCGAGACCGAGGACATGCTCGCACGCAAGGTGACCCCGCCCGGCGGCGAGTCGGAAGACCAGTTCAACGCGCGCGTGTCGCTGGCACTCGATCACCTGCGCCCGCACTTCGACCGCAGGCCGCTCTTGGTCAGCAGCAAGGGCGTGGGACGCATCCTGAACGGGCTTCTCGGCGGGCAGGACCGCATGACCGTCGGCAACGGCGAGATCGTGGAATTCGCGGTGGCGCCGCACTCCGGCGAGGCGAGCTTGCGGGTGACGCGTCCCAACCAGGCGTAGGGCCGGCGCTTTAGGCGGCCGGGGCGGCCTTCACCAGGCGAACGGGCGTTTTCTTCGGTTCCTTGTCGTCGCGCAGCCTCGCATGCAGCACCGTCCATTCGCGCGCCTCGATGCTGCCCATGAGCCACTCGTGGATGAACCAGTTCTGGTTGCGGTCCGAGAGCACGGGCGTGTGGCCGGTATCGGGAACGTGCATCACCTTCACGTTGTGCGCCTTCTTCATCCGCCGGATGGTCGGTCCCAACAAAGCGTCGGAGTCCATGCCGTGAATCAGCAGCACCGGGCAATGAACCTTCCCCCACAGGCGCCACTGGTCGAGGCTCTCCTGCGCGTCGGCGCGGAAGGCCTGCAGCGCCCGCACGTCGTGGCGGTACACGCGCCCGCCTTCCTCGTCGGACCACTTGGTCTGGTGGAAGGTCACGTTGAAGCGGATGTCGTCGCTGATCGGCCCGTCGTTCTTCTGCGAGGCGCCGATCTTGCGCAGCAGGTCCGAGGGCTCGCGGAAGACGTAGTGGCGCGCGAGGGTCATCGAGCGGCGCTTGCGGCGCTTCTTCGGGATGAACGGGCCGATGTCGTTCAGGATCAGCTCGCTCACCATGCGCGGATGGTGCGCGGCGAGGTCGATCGCGGCGCTGCCGCCCATCGAGGAGCCCAGCAGGATCACGGGTCCCCCGCCGATGTGGTCGATCAGCTGGCGCAGCTGCTCCACGTACGTGGCAAGCGAGTAGTCGCCCTGGTCCGCCATCCAGCCGCTGCGGCCGCGGCCTACCCAGTCCATGCACACGACGCGGAAATGGCTCTCGAGGTCGGCGGCGAGGTAGTTGAAGCGCATCGCGGTGTTGGCCACCCCGCCCACGCACACCACCGTCGGGTTCGCGGGATCACCCCACTCGGTGTACGCCACCTTGACGGGGTAGGGCTTGCGGAAGCGCTGCGGGGCGTGCTGCAGGCGCACCGGATGGTGGTAGTCGAAATGCCGCAGGTCGAACTGGTGGTCGAAGCGCTCGATGATGCGCTTGGCGAGCGACATGTACTCGTCCCAGGTGTGCAGGACGCGGCGGCGTCCCGGGATGGGCGGTTCCCAGTCCGGCGCGTGTTTGCGGCGCGAGGCCGGCTTCGGGGCAGCGGCCACTCAGGGCTCTTCCTTCCTGTCGTAGCCCAGCGAGACGGCTCTCCCGGGATCGCGCTCGCGCTCCCTCTGGCGCAGCACGTCGATCATCACGTTGAAGGTGCGCGCGAGCTGTCCCACCTCGTCGTTGCTCTTCACCTCGATGTTGGCGTTGGCGTAGTCGCCGCTCTTCAGCGAGTGCGCCGCGGCGGTGAGGCGCTCGATCGGGCGCACGATGGAGCGCGCGAAGATGAGCGCCAGCGCCACGAAGATCACGCCCGCGAGCAGCACGCTCAGGATCACTTTCTCGAACAGGCGGTCGAGCGGCGCGGCGAAGTAGTCGCGCGACTCCGACACGCCGACCACCCAGTCGTGCCCGGGCACCGGAGCGAATCCGGCGATCTCCTCGCGCTTCGTGATGCTCGAGGTGTAAGTCACGTGCCCGCGCTCCTTGCCGCCCACAATGGCGTTGGCGAGCTCGGGCTGGTTGATCGATTCGATCTTCGGTCGCCGGAAGCGCTGGTCGGCGATGATCTCCTCCATCACCTTGCGCGGCAGCGGCGTCAGGCTCTTGAACATCACCTTCTCGTTGGGGTGCCAGACGATCACGCCGTCGCCGTCGACCAGGAACGGAATCCGGTCGTCGTCGATCCTCGCACCGGAGAGGATGCGCGAGATCGGCTCCGCCTTGATGCGCATCACGACCGCGCCGATCACGGTCTTGCCGTCGGAGCCGAACACCGGGCGCGAATAGAAGACTCCCGCCGCGCCGGCCACGGCGCCGACGATGATGCCGGTCATGTGCGGCCTGCCCTGCATTGCTTCCTTGAAATACTCGCGGAACTTGAAGTTCTTTCCCATCACCTGCGGGTCGCTCGCGACGATCGCGGTGCCGGCGGGATCCATCACCATCGCGAACTGGATGTCGGGGTTGGCCCTCACCAGGCCTTCCAGCTTGGCGAGGATCGCCTTGGTGCTGTTGGGCGTCGGGAAGGCGAGGTAGCCGACGAAATCGTCGTCGGTGCCGACGTAGTCGGCGAGGTTGCGCGAATCTCCCAGCAGCTGCGAGAGGCGTCCCGCGGTGCTTTGCGCGAGCTGCTCGAGGTTGCGCAGCTCGACGGCGGCGATGTGGGCCTGCGTGGCGGAGAGGTTGTAGTAGGCGGTGATCAGCATCGGTGCGAGCGCCGTGGCCACCATCGCGAGCGTCATCTTGACCGCCATCGGCCACGAAGCGGGGCGCGCGAAGGAGCGCGCGAAGCGGTACAGCCGGCCCTTCAGCAGCGCGGGCGAGCGCAGCGCCGCCGCCCAGCTGTCGCCGCCGAACGGAATGGAAAACTCCTCGTCGCCCTTGCGCAGCGCCTCCTGCAGCCCGAGGGCGCCGGCATGCGAGGAGAAGAGCGCGGAGCGGAATTGCGCGACGTCCTGCGGGCGGTCCGCCGGATGCATCTTGAGCGCCCAGTCGATGGCGCGCAGGAATTCGACGCTATAGGTTCCCTTGCCGAGCGACTCGGCGCTGGGCAGCGGATCGACGTCTCCGAGGCGCCCGGGCGCATCGAGCGGCTTGCGTCCGGTGATGAGCCAGAAGAGTGTCGCGCCCAAGGAATAAATGTCGGTCCACGGCCCCTGGCGTCCGCCGCCCGCGTACTGCTCGATCGGGCCGTAGCCGGGGGTCACCACGGTGCCGATCTCGGCCTTCTCGATCGCGGTCTGGCGCGCGGCGCCGAAGTCGAGGAGCACCAGGCTGCCGTCCTCGTCGCGCACGTAGATGTTGTCGGGCTTGATGTCGCGGTGCAGGTAGCCGGAGGCGTGCACCACCGACAGCCCATCGAGCAGCGGGGCGAGGAGCGAGACGATCGTCACCTCGGAAACGCTCTCGCGGCGCTTGCGCCACGACTTGAGCGATTGGCCGCGCTCGTACTCGAGCACCATGTACGCGGTCTTGTTCGCCTCGAAGAAGCGCGCCACCCGCACGATGTGGCGGTGGCGGAAGGTGGCGAGCGTGCGCGCTTCCACGAGGAAGCTGTCGAGACCGCTCTGGTAGAACTCCTGATCGAAGTCGTCGCGGGCGCATACGGTGTTGTCCGCCGCCCGGTAGGCGAACTCCTCCGGCAGGTACTCCTTGATCACGACCTTGGCGGCGAGGTTCACGTCGGTGGCCGCGTAGGCGATGCCGAACCCGCCCTGGCCGAGGACGCTGTCGATGCGGTATTCGAAGAGGCGGAATCCCATCGGCAACGTGATGTTCGCGGCCGCGGGCTTGGGGGCCAAGACGCGCCGCGGCTCGTTGGCCGCGCGCGAAGCGCTGCTCTTCGAGGCGGCCATGGCCGAAGGATCGAGCACGGTGTTGTCCGCGCCGCCAGCCGGCGGGTCGAAAACCGTCGAGCTCCTCCCGTCGCTCGCCGCGACGCCGATATCATCCAGATCGCCGTGCGGAAGCGCGCCCGGTTTCGGGCTTTCGCTCATCCCCTGTCTCCCTGCCCGATCCCCTTTGCCGGACCCCATTACGTTACCACAAGACCAATGCGCCGTCGGACCGGGAAAACCCCGCAAGGACAATCACTTAGACGAAATACTTTAGGCTTTTACGCAGGCACCGTGCTAACATGCGCGTTAGTGGTTTTGGGGGGGAGCGTCTAGGGAATGGGGACGATACGCGTCCGTTTCATAACCGTTGCGCTGGTGGTGAGCTTCTTCGCCGTCGGCATGGCGGCGTTCCTCAACTACTTCAAGTACAAGAGCACGATCAGCGGCATCGTGAAGTCTCGCGTGCTCGTGATCGGGCGCAACATCGAGAACAGCGTGCAGGCCTCGCTCTCGGTGGGCATGCAGTTCATGGAGATCGGCACCATGAACGCGCTGCTGGCGCGCGAGAAGGCGAGCGATCGCCTGATTCGCGGCATCGACGTCTTCGACCACACCGGGCAGGTCCTCTACAGCACCGACAAGGCAAGAGCGGGCGAGAAGGTGCTCGTCGGCTGGACCGACGCGGCGGCGCGCTCCAAGAGTACCGAGTGGGGACTTGAAGGCGACGACGAGTACGTCGCCGGAATCTCGCTGAAGAACAACTTCGACTTGACGGTCGGTTACCTGGCGCTGCGCTATTCGAGCGAGGAAGTGCAGAGGGCCGCGAAAGTCGCGGGGCGCGAGATCCTCCTCGCGTCGGTCGTTTCGTTCGTCGGCATCGCCCTCATCGCGCCATTGGCGCTGATCGTGGTCATCAGGCGCTTCGAGCGCGACCTGCGCACGCTCGAAACCGCGGCGAGCCACCTCGAGGACCGCACCGAGCAGCCGATCACGGCGGGAAGCGCCTTCGACGCGGCGATCGGCAACCTGAGGTCGTCGCTGCGCGAC
>Ga0209131_1000639_pt1 | contig 24777 bp, 24 predicted proteins | sample GraSoi_2013_40cm_FD_185826 | JGI IMG/M metagenome (GOLD analysis project Ga0209131, IMG submission 185826) | Grasslands soil microbial communities from the Angelo Coastal Reserve, California, USA - Sample 9_17_2013_40cm (SPAdes) (version 2) | ecosystem: Environmental > Terrestrial > Soil >... | reverse complement strand
GCCGGAGCCCGCGCCGGCGGTGGAATTCAAATCCGGCGGCGAGCTCCTCATCATCGGTCCCGCGGAGGCGGCGCTCGAGTGGGCGGAGCGGCTCTCGCCCGCGCTGGCGGTGAGCGTGCTGATCACCGGCAAAGGCGGCGAGCTGCCGCTCGAGCGCAGATATCCGGTCTGGTCCGGACGCGTGAGCAAGCTCGCCGGCTGGCTGGGCGCCTTCGAGGTCGAGTGGCGGCAGGAAAATCCGATCGACCTCGAGGTCTGCACGCGCTGCAACGCCTGCGTGCGCGCCTGTCCGGAAAGCGCGATCGGCTATGACTACCAGGTCGATCTCGACAAGTGCAAGGCGCATCGCAAATGCGTCACTGCCTGCGCAGCGATCGGTGCGATCGATTTCGCGCGGGCCGAGACCACGCGCAGCGAGAAGTTCGATCTGGTGCTCGACCTTTCGCGCCAGCCGATCCTGCGGCTGCACCAGCTGCCGCAGGGCTACCTGGCGCCGGGCGCCGATCCGCTCGAGCAGGCGCTCGCTGCCCAGCAGCTCTCGAGCCTTGTCGGCGAGTTCGAAAAGCCGCGCTTCTTCCAGTACCGCGAAAAAATCTGCGCGCACAGCCGCTCGGCCAAGACCGGCTGCAACCAGTGCATCGAGGTGTGCTCGAGCGGCGCGATCCGGCCCGATGGCGATCACGTCAAAGTCGAGCCGCATCTTTGCGCCGGCTGCGGCGGCTGCGCCACGGTCTGTCCGTCCGGGGCGATGACTTACGCCTTTCCGCGCGTGCCGGATCTCGGCATGCGCCTGAAGGCGCTGCTCAGCACGTATCGCGGCGCCGGCGGCAAAGAGGCCTGCATCCTGTTCCACGACGCCGAAGCTGGGCGACGAGCGGTGCTCGAACTCGGGCGACACCAGGGGCTGCCGGCGCGCGTGATCCCGTTCGAATGTTTCCACGTCGCCTCCATCGGGATCGATCTCGTGCTCGGCGCCATCGCCTATGGCGCGAGCCAGGTGCGCCTGCTGGTGACCGACAAGGTCGCGGACGCCTACGTCGCCGCGCTCGAGCGCCAGCTCGGCACCGCGCAGACGATCCTGAGCGCGCTCGGCTATTCCGGGACGCATGTCGCGCTGGTTCGTGATTTGCAGCAGATGAAATCCATGGCGCCGGCGGCGACGGTGGCGAAGCCGGCGCTCTTCAACCTGTCGACGGAAAAGCGCACCACGCTCGATTTCGTCATCGATCACCTGGCGAAGCACGCGCCGACGCCCAAGGACGAGATCGCGCTCGCGGCCGGAGCGCCGTTCGGCGCGATCACCGTGAACAAGGAGACCTGCACGCTGTGCAAGGCGTGCATCGGTGCCTGCCCGGAGGCGGCGCTGCTCGATGCGCAGGACGCGCCGACCCTGCGCTTCATCGAGCGCAACTGCGTGCAGTGCGGGCTGTGCGCCAATACCTGCCCCGAGGACGCGATCCGCCTGGTGCCGCGGCTGCTGCTCACGCCGCAAGCGAAGGAGGCGGTGACGCTGAACGAGGCGGAGCCCTTCAACTGCGTGCGCTGCGGCAAGCCCTTCGGCACGCGTGCGATGGTCGACAACATGCTCGGCAAGCTCGGCGGGCACTCGATGTTTGCCGGCGCCGGCGCATTGCGGCGCTTGCAGATGTGCGGCGACTGCCGCGTAGTCGACATGATGGATAACAAGCTGGAAGCGACGATCCACGATTTGCCTAAATGAGCCTTCTCCCGGAGGAGGAGGCGAGGGCCAATTTCTACGCGCTCCTGTCACGCCTTTTCTTTGCGCCGCCCGATGCGGCGCTGCTGCGGGCGCTGGCGAGCGCCGACGAGCTGGAGAGCGAGGACGAGACCCTCGCCGTGCGCTGGCGCGCGCTGGTCGCGGCCGCCGCCGTGATGGACCCCGAGGCCGCCCGCGAGGAATACGACGCCGCCTTCGTCGGCACCGGGCGCGCGCCGGTGACGCTGTACACCAGCGCTTATGTCATCCGTAACAGTGGTGAAACGCCGCTGGCACAGCTGCGTGGTCAGCTTGCGGCCTTGGGGCTTGCGCGCCGCGGCGACGTCGGCGAGCCCGAGGATCACGTCGCCGCGCTCTGCGACACGATGCGTCACCTCATCGCCGCCGGGCGGGATCTGCAGGAGCAGCAGGTGTTCTTCGTGCGATGGATCCAACCCAGCGTGGAGCCGTTGTGCAGCGCAATAGAGGCGAGCGAGCTCGTGTCCTTCTACAAAGTCGTCGGACGATTGGCAAAAACGTTTTTTTCACTCGAGCAGTCGGGTTTTGAAATGCTCTAGAATCGTGCAGCCCTTCGGTAATACAAAACTATTAGATCAAAGGAGGTGGCGGCCATGAGCGAGCGCATCAAACGGCTTTCCCGACGTAACTTCCTGTTGGCCGCAAGCGCCGGCAGCGTCGCCACCGCAGCCGCGATCGTGGCGACCAGATCGCCTTCCACTAAGCCCGCATCACCAACCCGCGCGGCAAGCGATAAGCGTGCGACGCGCGGCTACCAGTCTAGCGAGCACGTCGGCAACTACTACCGCACCACCAAGGTCTGAGGAGCGTCCCATGCTGTTGACTCGCAAAGCGACCGGCCAGGCTGCGTCGCAAGGTCGCCTTTCGCGCGGCGTCTCCGGCGTTCCCGCGAAAACCATGGATCGGCGCACGTTCCTGAAGCGCTCGGGGGTCGGCGTGGGCGCCGGCGCCGTCGCGTCGCAGTTGCCGTTCAGCATCCTGACTCCCGCCGAGGCGAAAGAAGAGCAAGGCAAGGTCGAGGTCAAGCGCACGGTGTGCACGCATTGCTCGGTCGGCTGCTCGGTCGACGCGGTAGTGCAGAACGGCGTGTGGGTGCGGCAGGAGCCGGTGTTCGACTCGCCGCTCAACCTCGGCGCGCACTGCGCCAAGGGCGCTTCGGTGCGCGAGCACGGCATGACGCACGAATCGCATCGCCTCAAGTACCCGATGAAGCTCGTCGGCGGCAAATGGCAGCGCTTGAGCTGGGACCAGGCCTACGACGAGATCACCAAGAAGCTGCTCGACATCCGCAAGGAAAGCGGGCCCGACGCGCTGTTCGTGGTGGGCTCCTCCAAGCACAGCAACGAGCAGGCGATGCTGATGCGCAAGTGGGTGTCGCTCTGGGGCACCAACAACACCGATCACCAGGCGCGCATCTGCCACAGCACCACGGTCGCCGGCGTCGCCCAGACCTGGGGCTACGGCGCGATGACCAACTCGTACAACGACGAGCAGAACTCGAAGTCGATGCTGTTCCTCGGCTCGAACGCGGCGGAAGCGCATCCGGTGTCGATGCTGCACACGCTGCACGCCAAGGAGAACGGCTGCAAGGTGATCGTGGCCGATCCGCGCTTCACGCGCACCGCGGCCAAGGCCGACATCTATGTGCGCACGCGTTCGGGCGCCGACATCCCGTTCCTCTTCGGCGTGCTCTACCACGTGTTCAAGAACGGCTGGGAAGACAAGGAGTACATCAAGGCCCGCGTCTACGGCATGGACGAGGTGAAGAAGGAAGTGATGGCGAAGTGGACGCCGGACAAGGTCACCGAGGCTTGCGGCGTGTCCGAGGCCGAGGTCTACAACGTCGCGAAGACGCTGGCCGAGAACCGCCCCGGCTTCATCATCTGGGCGATGGGGCAGACGCAGCACACCAACGCCAACGCCGTGGTGCGCGCCTCGAACATCCTGATGCTCGCGCTCGGCAACGTCGGGCGCTCGGGCGGCGGCTGCAACATCTACCGCGGCCACGACAACGTGCAGGGCGCGACCGACGTCGGCCCGAACCCCGACACGCTGCCGGGCTACTACCCGGTCGGGGTGCCAGGCTCGTGGACCCACTGGGCGGGTGTCTGGAACATCGACCTCGACTGGCTCAAGAAGCGCTACGCCTCCGAGGCCATGATGGCCAAGCCCGGCATGACGGTGTCGCGCTGGATCGACGGCGTGCTCGAGAAGAACGACGCCATCGACCAGGACTCGAACCTGCGCGCCATCTTCTATTGGGGCCATGCGCCGAACTCGCAGACGCGGGGCACCGAGATGCTCGAGGCGATGAAGAAGCTCGACCTGATGGTGGTGATCGACCCTTATCCGTCGGCGAGCGCGGCGATGTTCGCCAAGGTGCGCAAGGACGGCGCCTACCTGCTGCCGGCGGCGACGCAGTTCGAGACCGAAGGCTCGGTGACCGCATCCAACCGCTCGCTGCAATGGCGCGAGAAGGTGATCGATCCGCTGTTCGAGTCGCGCACCGACCAGATGATCATGTACCAGTTCGCGCAGAAGCTCGGCTTCGCCGACCAGTTCCTCGGCAAGAAGGACGGCAAACAGAATATCCAGTTGGTGAAGGGCAAGGGCGGCATGGACGAGCCGTCGATGGAAGACACGCTGAGGAACGAGATCAACAAGGGCTCGTGGACCATCGGCTACACCGGCCAGTCGCCCGAGCGGCTGCAGGCGCACATGCGCAACCAGCACCAGTTCGATGTGAAGACGCTGCGCGCGAAAGGCGGCAAGGACGCGAAGACCGGCTACGACCTGACCGGCGACTACTACGGCCTGCCATGGCCCTGCTATGGCAGCGCGGCGATCAAGCATCCAGGGTCGCCCAACCTCTACGACAACTCGAAGCACGTGATGGACGGCGGCGGCTGCTTCCGCGCGCTCTTCGGCGTCGAGAAGGACGGCGTCAACCTGCTCGCCGAGGATGGCTCGTATCCGAAGGGCAGCGAGATCACGACCGGCTACCCGCAGTTCGATCACGTGCTGCTGAAGAAGCTCGGCTGGTGGGATGAGCTGACGGACGAGGAAAAGAAAGTGGCCGAGGGCAAGACCTGGGCGAACGATACGTCGGGCGGCATCCAGCGCGTGGCGATGAAGCACGGCTGCCATCCGTACGGCAATGCCAAGGCGCGCGCCGTGGTGTGGAACTTCCCCGACGGCATCCCGCAGCATCGCGAGCCGCTGTACTCGCCGCGCCCGGACCTGGTCGAGAAATATCCGACGCACGACGACGTCAAGACCTTCTGGCGCCTGCCGACGCTCTTCAAGTCGGTGCAGCAGAAGGCGGTGAAGGAGGAGATGCACAAGAAGTATCCGCTGATCCTGACGAGCGGACGCCTGGTCGAGTACGAGGGCGGCGGCGAGGAGACGCGCTCCAACCCCTGGCTCGCCGAGCTGCAGCAGGACAACTTCGTCGAGCTGAACCCGAAGACCGCGGCCGACCGCAACGTCCGCAACGGCGAGTACGTCTGGGTGTCGACCCCGACGGGTGCGAAGATCAAGGTGAAGGCGAAGGTCACCGAGGGCATCGGCCCCGACACCGTGTTCATCCCGTTCCACTTCTCGGGCTGGTGGCAGGGCGAGGACATGCTGCCCTACTACCCGGAGGGCGCGGCGCCGATTGTGCGCGGCGAGGCGGTCAACACCGTGACCACCTACGGCTACGACCGGGTGACGATGATGCAGGAATCCAAGACCACGCTGTGCGAAGTGGCGAAGGCATAGGAGGCAACCATGGCGAGAATGAAATTCCTGTGTGACGCCGAGCGCTGCATCGAGTGCAACGGCTGTGTCACCGCCTGCAAGAACGAGAACGAGGTGCCCTGGGGCGTGAACCGCCGCCGCGTCGTCACCATCAACGATGGCGTGGTCGGTGCCGAAAAATCCATTTCGGTGGCCTGCATGCACTGCTCCGACGCGCCCTGCATGGCGGTGTGCCCGGTCGACTGCTTCTACCGCACCGACGACGGCGTGGTGCTGCACGACAAGGACCTGTGCATCGGCTGCGGCTACTGCTTCTACGCCTGCCCGTTCGGCGCGCCGCAGTTCCCGCAGGCCGGCGCCTTCGGCCTGCGCGGCAAGATGGACAAGTGCACTTTCTGCGCCGGCGGCCCCGAGGCCGATCGCAGCGAGGCCGAGTTCAAGAAATACGGCCGCAACCGCCTCGCCGAGGGCAAGCTTCCGGCGTGCGCGGAGATGTGCTCGACCAAGGCGCTGCTCGGCGGCGACGGTGACGTGATCGCCGACATCTACCGCGAGCGCGTGCTGCGCCGTGGCAAGGGCGCGGACCTGTGGGGCTGGAGCTCCGCCTACGGCCTGCCGGGACAGAAGCCCGGCGCGCAGCCGGTGCAGCCGCAACCGCAGCCCTCGAGCGGCAAGTCATGAGGCGCCTGGTTCCTTTGCTTGCGGTACTCGCGCTCGGAGTCGCCGCGTGCAGCGAGAAGGAGCAGATCGCGGAGTTCAAGCGCGGCAAGTATCAGGGCAAGCCCGATACGCCCGCCTGGGATAACGGCCCGCTTCCGGACACGTTCCGCGGCAGCCAATGGAAGCAGGGCGACCGCGCCAGCTGGGAAGAGAGCATCAAGAAGCGCCAGCTCGCGCAGCACGAGTACCGGCGCATCTACCAATAGGGAACGCAATGCGCAGAACCTTGCTTGCGCTGGGCCTCGCCGTCGCTGCGGGCGCTGCCGCGCAGACTCCAGCTCCGGTGCCAAACAATGCGCAGGAGCAGCAGGCACGCCAGGCCACCCAGCCGGGCAACAACGCGCCGGTGATGCGCGAGATCAAGAGCGGCGACAGCCACTACACCAGCATCCAGGGCCGCGAGACCGGCGTGCTGATCCAGCCGCCGGCGCGCTTCCCGGGCCAGTCGGCCATGGCGACCGCGGGCGAGGCGTGGCGCAATTTCCGCAACGGGCCGGTGACGTTCATCGGCGGCTGGATGGTGGTGCTGGTGCTCGCGGCGATCGTCGCCTTCTATCTCTGGAAAGGGCCGGTGAAGCTGCACGAGGCGCCCACCGGCCGCCTGATGCGCCGCTTCAGCCCGCTCGAGCAGGTGGTCCACTGGTCGACCGCCATCAGCTTCAGCGTGCTCGGCATCTCGGGCCTGGTGATGCTGTTCGGCAAGCACATCCTGCTGCCGATCTTCGGCTACACGCTTTTCGCCTGGCTCACCGCGCTCTGCAAGAACCTGCACAACTTCATCGCGCCGCTGTTCATCGTCTCGGTGCTCGCCGTGATCGTCATCTTCATCCGCGATAACTTTCCCAAGTCCTACGACTGGCTGTGGTTCCGCCGCGCCTGGGCCTGGTTCGCGCGCAGCGAGCACATTCCGACCGGGCGTTTCAATGCCGGAGAGAAGGCGTGGTTCTGGGGCGGCGTGATCCTGCTGAGCGCCCTGGTCGCCTGGAGCGGCCTGATCCTGCTGTTCCCGAATTTCGACCAGAGCCGGGCGGTGATGCAGGACGCGTGGTCGGTGCACGCGATCGCGGCGCTCCTCTACATCACCATCTCGCTCGGCCACATCTACATGGGCACGATCGGCGTCGAGGGCTCGTACCGCGCGATGCGCGAGGGGGTCGTCGACGAGGCCTGGGCGAAGGAGCACCACGAGATCTGGTACAACGAGGTGAAGTCCGGCAAGCGCGCGGCCGCCGGCGGCGCGGTGCCGGCCGGTGCGCCGCACATGAAGGAGGGTTCATGAGCAAGATCGTCGCCGCGATCGCCGCGGGACTCGCGATGGGGCTGATCCTCGCCGCGCAGGCAAAACTGCCGCCGCCGGCGCCGAAGAGCGACGCCGAGAAAGCCGCCGCTGCAGAGAAGGATGCAGCCACCAAGGCCAAGGACGCCGCCGACCTCGCCAAGGCGCAGGACAAGGCCGTAGCGAACTACAAAAAGAATCCCGCCGCCATGGGCAAGAAATGAGGCTCGCGCTGCTCATCGGCCTTGCGGTCGCACTCGCGGGATGCCAGGGCATGCGGCTGTCGGGACCGAGCGCGAGCGCGAAACTGGAGCCGACCAAGGGCAACACGGCGAGCGGTACCGCCACGTTCACGCAGACCGGCGACAAGGTTCACGTGGTCGCCAACGTCAGCGGCTTGAACCCGGGGCAGGAGCACGGCTTCCACATCCACGAGGTCGGCGATTGCAGCTCGGGCGATGGCATGAGCACCAAGGGCCATTTCAACCCGCTCGGCAAGCCGCACGCGCACTATTCGACACCTGAGCGCCATGCCGGCGACATGCCGGCGCTCAAGGCCGATGCCAGCGGCAACGCGCGCATCGACACCACGCTCGACGTCATGACCGTGGCACCCGGCCCGGCGAGCATCGTCGGCCGCGGCCTGATCGTCCACGCGAGCCCCGACGACTACAAGACGCAGCCCACCGGCAACGCCGGGGCGCGCGTCGCCTGCGGAGTCATTCAGGGAAGCTAGAGTCCCGCTCATTTCCCCAACTTGTGAGGAGGAGGGGTGGAAGGGGCGCCGCAAGGCGCCCTTTCTTTTTACGCGCCTTCGATCGCCACCATCTTGCCGCGCGAGGCCTTCTGCCGCAGCTTGATGAGCGGCGAGTACTCGGGCGAGCGGTACCACTTCAGCGCCTGCTCCATGGTGCCGAACTCCAGGATCACCAGGCGCTTGGGCGACCAGCCGCCTTCGAGGGCCTCGGTCTTGCCGCCGCGCGCGATGAACTTGCCGCCGTATTTCGCCACCACCGCCCCGACCTGCTTGCGGTAGTCCTCGTAGGTCGCGGGATCCGTCACCTCGATTTCGCCGATCACGTAGGCTGCCATGCGCTTCTCCTAGCCGGGAAGAGCGAATCGTAGCGCGATCCCGAGCAGCGCCATCACCACCACCAACTCGACCAGCCCGCGATGCAGCCGGAAGGCAAGCACGGCGGCGAGCGCCGCAAGCGCCGCGGTCTTGAGATCCAGCGCCAGCGGATCGAACACGTACCAGCGCAAAGGCCCGGCGCGTACTTCCTCGACGTTGCCGAACAGCACGTGCAGCGCGAACCACACCGTGAGGTTGAGGATCACGCCGACAACCGCGGCGGTGATCGCGGCGAGCGCGCCCGACAGGCGCTGGTTCGAGCGCAGCTGCTCGACGAAGGGCGCGCCGGCGAAGATCAGCGTCATGGGCGGTACGAAGGTCACCCAGGTGGTCAGCGCCGAGCCCAGGATTCCCGCCGCGACCGGCGAGAACGGCGCGGGATCGCGATAGGCGGCGAGGAAGCCGACGAACTGGGTGACGAGAATCAGCGGTCCCGGCGTGGTCTCGGCGAGGCCCAGGCCGTCGACCATTTCCGGCGCGCTCATCCAGTGATAGGTCTCGACCGCCTGCTGCGCCATGTAGGCGAGCAGCGCATAGGCGCCGCCGAAGCTCACCACGGCGAGCTTGGAGAAGAACAGCGAAATATCCGCCAGCACGTGCCCCGGGCCCAGCACCAGCAGCACGGCTGCGACCGGCGCCCACCACAGGACGAGCCCGGTGACGCTCGCGATGACCAGGTGTCGCCAGCGCCCCGGCGCTGGTGTCGCCGCGGTGACCGCAGCCACTCGCTGCGTCGCATAGCCGAGCACTGCCGCGGCGGCGACGATCAGCGGGAACGGCAGGCCGAGGAAAAAGATGCCGATGAACGCTGCCGCCGCTACACCCATGAGCAGGCGAGTCTTGAGCGCGCGCCGGCCGATGCGCAGCACCGCCTCCACCACGATCACCAGGACCGCGGCCTTGATGCCGAACAGCGCACCCTCGACGACCGGGATGCCGCGTCCCAGCGCATAGGCGAGGCTGAGCCCCAGCATGACGAGCGCGCCCGGCAGCACGAAGAGAATCCCGGCCGCGAGGCCGCCGCGCACGCCGTGCAGCAGCCAGCCGATATAGGTGGCGAGCTTTTGCGCCTCGGGTCCGGGCAGCAGCACGCAGAAGTTGAGCGCGTGCAGGAAACGCTGTTCTTCGACCCACTTCTTCTCGTCCACCACGACGCGGTGCATGATCGCGATCTGCCCCGCCGGACCGCCAAAGCTGATGAAGCCGAGCTTCAGCCAGAAGGCGAGCGCCTCGGAGAAAGCGATCGTGGGGTGCGCGTTTTTGTTCATCGGTGCGGGCAGGCGCTACTCTTCCACCTATGCTAAGCGCGATCGCCGAAGGATTGCAGCGCGTGTTCGCGCTCGACCGCGAGCTGTGGCGCATCGTCGCTCTCAGCCTGGAAGTGAGTCTCTCCGCGGTACTGCTCGCCACCGTGCTCGGCCTGCCGCTCGCGGCGGCGCTCGCGGTGAAGCAATTTCCCGGGCGCCGCGGCGTGATCGTGATCCTCAATGCGCTGATGGGGCTGCCGCCGGTGGTGGTCGGCCTGCTCGTATACCTGCTTCTATCGCGCGCCGGGCCGCTCGGCAGCCTCGGGCTGCTGTTCACGCCGGGCGCGATGATCGTCGCGCAGACCCTCCTCATCCTGCCGATCATCGCCTCGCTCGCGCGCCAGGCGCTCGAGGACGCGTGGCGCGAATACGAGGAGCAGCTGCGCTCGCTCGGCGCCGAGGGCCTGCAGGCGGCGCTGACGCTGCTGTGGGATGCGCGCTTCTCGCTCGTCACCGCGGTGCTCGCCGGCCTCGGCCGGGCGAGCGCCGAAGTCGGCGCGGTGATGATCGTCGGCGGCAACATCGACGGCGTGACGCGCGTGATGACCACCGCGATCGCGCTCGAGACCTCGAAAGGCGACCTGCCGCTGGCGCTCGGCCTGGGCTTCGTGCTGATCGCCATCGTGCTCGCGCTGAACACGGCAGCCCAACTCATCAAGGAAGCCGCGCAGCGGCGCTTTGGATAAATGAGCGCCTCCATCCTCCCGCTGACGCTGGACAACGTAGCCTATGCGAGCAATGGCCAGCCGATCATCCCAGGGATCTCTCTGGCTATAGAGGCGGGGCCGAGCACCATCATCCTCGGCGCCAACGGCGCCGGCAAAAGCGTGCTGATGCGCCTGATGCACGGCCTGCTCGCGCCGAGCGCGGGGAGCGTGCGCTGGAACGAGGCCGACCCCTCCAGCGTGCGCCGGCGCCAGGCGATGGTGTTCCAGCGCCCGGTGATGCTGCGCCGCTCGGCCATGGCCAACGTGGTTTACGCGCTCGAGCTTGCCGGAGTGCCGGCCGCCGAGCGCGAGGCACAGGCGCTGACGGCGCTGCAGGAAGTCGGCCTGCGGCATCTTGCGCATCGTCCGGCCCGCGTGCTCTCCGGCGGCGAGCAGCAGCGGCTCGCGCTGGCGCGCGCCTGGGCGCTGCATCCCGAGGTGCTGTTCCTGGATGAGCCGACCGCGAGCCTCGATCCCGGCGCGACGCGCGAGATCGAGACCGTGATCAAGGCCTTCGACGCCGCCGGAACCAAGATCGTGATGGCGACTCACAACCTGGGGCAGGCGCGGCGTCTCGGCGACGAGGTGCTGTTCATCCACCAGGGCCGGCTTGCCGAGCGCTCGCCGGTGGACCAGTTCTTCGCCCGTCCGGCCTCGCCCGAGGCCGCCGCGTTCATCAAAGGAGAATTGCCGTGGGTCTAGCCTTAGCTGCGGCGCTGGCTGGTTTCATCACCGTCGCGTCGACCACCTCGACCGAGCAGTCCGGCCTGTTTCGCCACCTGCTGCCGATCTTCACCGCCAAGACCGGCATCGAAGTGCGCGTGGTCGCCGTCGGCACCGGACAAGCGCTCGACATCGGCCGCCGCGGCGACGCCGACGTCGTCTTCGTGCACGCCAAGCCGCTCGAGGAAAAATTCATCGCCGAAGGCCACGGCGTGAAGCGCTACGACGTCATGTACAACGACTTCGTGCTGATCGGCCCCAAGTCCGATCCCGCGCGCGTCGCCGGCGGCAAGGATGTGCTGGCGGCATTTCGCAAAGTGAAGGAGGCCGGCGCGCCGTTCGTCTCCCGCGGCGACAAGAGCGGCACGCATTTCGCCGAGCTCGAGATCTGGCGCCTCGCGGGCATCGATATCGCGCGCGACAAGGGACCGTGGTACCGCGACACCGGGCAGGGCATGGGACCGGCGCTGAACACCGCCGCGGCGATGAACGCCTACATCCTTGCCGACCGCGGCACCTGGCTCTCGTTCAGGAATCGCGGCGAGCTCTCCATCGCGGTCGAGGGCGACCGCCGGCTCTATAACCAGTACGGCGTCATGCTGGTCAATCCGCAGCTCCACCCCACGGTAAAGCGCGACAGGGGCCAGGCGTTCGTCGACTGGCTGATCTCCTCCGACGGCCAAGCCGCGATCGCCGCGTACAAGATCAACGGCGAGCAGCTGTTCTTTCCGAACGCGGGGCACTGACTGCCGCGCTACCGTGGTCTCACGCTGCGCGTGCTCGGCGGGACCGCGCCGGCGATGGGACCGGGCAAGGCCGAGCTGATCGCGCGCATCGGCGAAACCGGCTCCATCTCTGCGGCGGCGCGCGCCATGGGCATGTCATATCGCCGCGCCTGGCAGCTGGTCGAGGCGCTGAACCAGGACTTCCGCCAGCCGGTGATCGCCACCGCGATCGGCGGCACGCGCGGCGGCGGCGCCCGCGTCACGCCTTTCGGCGAGCGCCTGCTGGCACGCTTTCGCGCGATGGAGCACAAGGCCTCGAGCGCGATCGCCGCCGACCTGCGGCGCTTCAGCGCCGAGCTGCGCAAGAAGCGCTAGCCGTTATATTCCATGGTATATAACGGGGCCTTGGATGCTTCCCTGATCGCGGCCCTCGCCGCCGGCATGCTGGTGGCCGCGTTCGGCTACGCTGCGGTCGGACACGGCGGCGCGTCGGCCTATATCGCCGCCATGGCGCTCGCCGGCATCGCGCCCGCGGAAATGCGGCCGATCGCACTGACGCTCAACATCCTGGTCTCGGCGATGGCCACGTACAAATTCCAGCGCGCCGGCTATTTCCAGTGGCGCCTCTTCTGGCCGTTCGCCGTGGTGTCGATTCCGCTCGCCTTCGTCGGCGGCGCGATCACGCTGCCCGGCCACGCCTACAAGATCCTGGTCGGCGTGGTGCTGATCTACGCCGCGTGGCAGCTCTGGCGCAGCGCGCGCGCGGGCGACGAGATGCGCACGGTGCGCGAGCCGCCGTTGCCGTGGGCCATGGCCGTGGGAGCGGCCCTCGGCCTGCTCTCCGGTCTTACCGGCGTGGGCGGCGGCATCTTTCTCAGTCCGGTGCTGCTGCTGCTCGGCTGGGCCGGCACCAAGCAGACTTCCGCCGTCGCCGCGCCGTTCATCCTGGTCAACTCGCTTGCCGGCCTGGCGGCGGGCTTCACGATGCAGTCGGCCTCGCTGCCTTCCTATGTGTGGATCCTGGTACCCGCGGTGCTCGTCGGCGGCTGGCTCGGCGCCGAATACGGCAGCCGGCGCTTCGCCAATCCGCTGGTGCGTCGGATCCTGGCGGTGGCCCTGGCGCTCGCTGGTGCGAAAATGATCCTGGCATGAAAGTCTTCGGCTTCGCCGGCTGGTCGGGCAGCGGCAAGACCACCCTGATCGAGAAGCTGATCCCGCGCTTCGCCGGCGCGGGGCTACGCGTCTCGCTCATCAAGCACGCGCATCACACTTTCGACGTCGACCAGCCGGGCAAAGACTCCTACCGCCATCGCCACGCCGGCGCCTCCGAGGTGCTGGTCACCTCGTCGCGCCGCTGGGTGCTGATGCACGAGCTGCGCGGCGCGGCCGAGCCGCCGTTCGAGGCGCAGCTTGCCCGATTGTCGCCTTGCGACCTGGTGATCGTGGAAGGCTTCAAGCACGCCGCGATCCCGAAGCTCGAAGTGTGGCGCCGCGTCACCGGCGAGCCGCTGCTGCATCCGAACGATCCGCACATCGTCGCGGTGGCGAGCGACTCGAAGATCGAAACGCGGCTGCCGCTGCTCGAGCTGAACGACGACGCGTCGATCTCGTCCTTCATCCTGGCTCATCTTCGCCTCCAGTGAATAAAGGCCTGCTCTCAGTCGACGAAGCGCTGGCGCAGATGCTGGCGCGCGCCAAGCCGGTCGCCGAGATAGAAAACGTGGAGACGCTCGAGGCCACCGGCCGCGTGCTCGCGCGGCCGCAGCGCTCGACGATGGACGTGCCGCCGATGGACAACAGCGCCATGGACGGCTACGCGGTGCGTATTACCGACGGCCTCAAGCTGAAAATCGCGCAAAAGATCATGGCGGGCTCGGTCGGCAGACCGCTCGGGCCGGGCACCGCGGCGCGCATCTTCACCGGTGCGCCGATTCCGCGCGGTGCGGACGCAGTGGTCATGCAGGAGCACTGCACCGTCGAAGGCGATGTCGTGGTGATCAACAGGAAGCCGAGTCCCGGGCAATGGGTCCGCCTCGTCGCCAGCGACATCGCCAAAGGCGCCGAGATCCTGCCCGCCGGGAAGCGCCTCCTGCCGCAGGACACCGGCCTTGCCGCCTCCGTCGGGATTCGCACGCTGCCGGTCTATCGGCGATTGAAATTGGGACTGTTCTTCACCGGCGACGAGCTCGTCATGCCCGGCGAGCCGCTCGCCCCCGGCCGCATCTACAACTCCAATCGCTTCACGCTGCGGGGGCTCGCCGAGATCTTCGGCTGCGAGCTCACCGACTACGGCATCGTCCCCGACACCCTGGACGCGACGCGAGAAGTCCTGAGGCGCGCCGCCAAGGAATGCGATCTCGTCGTCACCTCCGGCGGCGTCTCGGTGGGCGATGCCGACTATGTGAAGCCCGCCGTGGAAGCCGAAGGCCAGCTCCTGATGTGGCGCATCGCGATGAAGCCTGGCCGCCCCCTCGCCTTTGGCAGCGTGGGCAAATCATTCTTCATCGGCTTGCCGGGCAACCCGGTCTCGAGCTTCGTCACCTTCCTGATCTTCGTGCGGCCGTTCCTGCTGAAAGCGCAGGGGATGACCGAAACCGCCCCGCACGCCGTCGCGGCGCGCGCGGACTTCGACTGGCCGGAGCCCGATTCGCGGCGCGAATTCCTCCGCGTAAAATGGAACTCGCAAGGCGGGCTGGAGATTTATCCGACGCAGGATTCGGCGGTGCTCACCTCCACTGCCTGGGCCGACGGCCTGGTCGACAACCCCGCGGGCCACGCCATCCGCAAAGGCGACACGGTGCAGTTTTTCTCCTACGCCGAGCTCTACCGATGAGAGTCAAGGTTCTCTTCTTCGCTTCGATGCGCGAGCAGCTCGGCGGGCCGAGCGAGGAGATCGAATTGCCCGCGAGCATCAATACGGTCGGCGCGCTGCGCGATCACCTGCGTGCGCGCGGTGGGGTGTGGGAGACCAGCTTTGCTCCCAACCGCGCAGTACGCGCTGCGGTGAACCAGGATATGGCCCAAGGGAATGCGAGCATAAAAGCGGGCGACGAAGTGGCGTTTTTTCCACCGGTGACCGGCGGATGAAGATCTCGGTCCAGCGCGAGGATTTCGATCTCGGTCTCGAAGTCCGAACGATTTCCAGAAACAGCAAGATCGGCGCGGTTGCGAGCTTCATCGGGCTGGTTCGTGACGTGCGCATGACGCTCGAGCACTACCCCGGCATGACCGAAAACGCGATCCGCAAGATCGTCGAGGAAGCCGCCGGGCGCTGGCAGGTGATGGACTGCACCGTGATCCACCGCTACGGCGAGCTCGAGCCGAACGACCAGATCGTGCTGGTGGCGGTAGCGAGCGCGCACCGCGGCGACGCCTTCGCCGCCTGCGAATTCATCATGGATTACCTCAAGACCCGGGCGCCGTTCTGGAAGAAGGAGCACCGCGGCGCGGCCGCCACCTGGGTCGAGGCCAAGGCCGCCGACGACGACGCGGCCGACCGATGGAATAAATGACGCAAGTAATAATCCGGTTGGACTAACCGGACCCGGCGGCCAAGCTAGAGGCTGGCGCCCGGCTGTCCTTTAATGCCGAGGACGATGCAGCTCCATGCCTCGACGACGTTCAGCGACCTCCTGCAGGAGGTGCAGCGTTTCTGGACACCGCTCCCCGATAAGCCCGAGGAGACGCCCGAGCGGCTTCTTTGCGCGCTCTGGAGCACTGCCTGCGGCGCCCCGGTGTCGGTCGATCGCGCCCCGCAAGGCAGCCTGCCGGCGCTGGATACCGGCAGTCTGGAGCGCCTGCGCGAGCTGCTCGAGCGCAGGAAGGCGGGCGTGCCGCTCGCCCATATCACGGAGCGCCAGAGCTTTCTCGGCCTCGAGCTGCTCGCCGGGCCGGCGGCGCTGATTCCGCGCAAGGAAACCGAGATCCTCGGCCATGCCGCGCTCGCCAAGATCGGCTGCATGGCGCGTAAGCGCGGCAGCCTGCTGGTGCTCGACGTGTGCACCGGCAGCGCGAACCTCGCCGCGGCTTACGCCTACTACGAGCCGCAGGCGCGCGTGTTCGCATCGGACCTGTCGCAGGACGCCGTGGCGCTCGCCCGGCGTAACGTGAATTTTCTCGGGCTCGGCCAGCGCGTCGAGCTGCGGCTCGGCGACCTGCTGGAGCCCTTCGACAGCCCCGAGTTCCTCGGCCGCTGCGATTTCCTGAGCTGCAATCCGCCGTACATCTCGGCGGCCAAGGTGAAGGAGATGCACCCGGAGATCTCGCAGCACGAGCCCGAAGCCGCGTTCAACGGCGGCGCCTACGGCGTCTCGATCCTGATGAAGCTCCTCAAGAACGCGCCGCGCTTCCTGCGGCCCGGCGGCTGGCTCGCCTTTGAAGTCGGCCACGGCCAGGGACCGGGCCTTGCGCGCCAGCTCGAAAGAAATCCGGCGTTCATCGCAGTCGAGACCTACGCAGATCCGGCGGGGGAGATACGCGCGATCTTGGCGAAGTCCAGACCCGCCAGCCCGGCATGAGCGCTGGGGTTACCGCCCTCGGCAAGCCGCGTTCGCGCCGCACGCTGCGGCTGCCCGAGTGGTGCCGGCTGCTCTACCTCGACTATCGGCGCTATCGCCTCGCGGGGCGCTCGGCGCCCGTCACGATTTTCCTGACCCAGGGCTTCTGGGCGAGCTGCGTCTACCGCAGCTGCCACGCGCTGGTCGAATGGGTGCCCGGCGGCGCGCCGCACTCGGCGGCGAAGACGCTCGCCGCGATCCTGCAGAAGCTGATGGAGATCATCACCGGCATCTGCCTGCCGCGCGACGCCGAGATCGGCGGCGGCCTGTACCTGCCGAGCTTCGGTTCGATCGTGCTGGGCCGCGGCTCGATCGGCGCCAACTGCACCATCGAGCAGAACGTGACGCTCGGCATCGCCGGCAAGGGTGAGGAGCGCGGCCGTCCCACCATCGGCAACCGCGTCTTCATCGGCGCCGGCGCCATGATCGTCGGCAAGATCACCGTGGGCGACGACGCCTATATCTTCCCCGGCTCGGTAGTGACGCGGCCCGTGCCGCCGCGCGCCGTGGTGATGGGCTACCCGGCGAGGACCGTCTCCCACGACGGCAGCTTCGACTGGATCGTGTACGACGACATGGAGCACGACCCGGAGCGCCGCGACTCGCTCGAAAAACTAAGTCGTTCTTAGTTCGGGGACGGAGCCCGAACTGCCGCGTTCCCTAACGCCTGTACAACCAAAAGAATTCCTTCGTATCGCCGGGGCGTGTGCCCTGCCACGCGAGCTTCCATTCATTCCCCGGCGCCGGCGCCTGAGCGCTCGGCGTATGCATCAGCAGCCACCGGCAATCCTTCCCGGCCCCCGCGGCAATCCCGGCGTGGTAGTGGAACATCGCGCGCTGCGGCTCGGTGAGGTTGCGCGTCGCCACGCAGCCCGGCTGCTGCACGCGCACCGCGTGCATCGCCGCGATCACGTCGCGATAGCTCTTCGCGTAATCGAGCCACGGCAGCCATAGCGTCATCGCGAGTCCCCAGACCAGCATCACTCCGGCCAGCCAGCGCACCGGCAGGCGCGGCTGCAGGCGCAGCGCATAGACCCACAGCGCCGTGATCACGAGCGCCGTGATCAACGCGATTGGCCCGACCTCGGGAACGAAGCCCGGCGCATGCACTTCGAGCCACCTCGGGTGCCAGCCGGCGAGGGATGCGATCCACGCCGCCCAGAGCGCGACGCCCAGGATTGCGGCGCCCCATATCGCCGCCCATTCGAGTGGACGCGAGAGCCAGCGCGGCACGACCTCCAGCCCCGCCACCGCCATCAGCGTCAGCGGCACGAGCAGCGGCAGGCCATAGAGCGTACGCGCCGAAGACGCGGCGCTCAGCACGATGAACATCACGAGGAACGCGACCAGCGGCAGCTGCAGCACGGCGGTCGAAGCGCGGTAGCGCCACAGCGTCCACGCGGCGAGCGGCCACACCGGCAGCGCGAACCAGACCAGCGCCTTGGCGTAGTGCGCGTGATCGAGCACGCCGCCCAGCCCGGCCTCGCCGCTGAAGCGGCCGAAGTTGTTCACCCAGAACCATTCGTGGAACAGCGCCGGCGAGTGCCGATAGAGCAGCCACGGCCAGATGAGCGCCCACGGCGCGAACGCCACGAGGGCACGCGGCCAGATGCGCCAGCTCGATCTCCAGTCTTGAAACGCGAGCAACGCCAAGGCAGTGAGCGCGAGCATGCCCGGACCGATGAGGCCCTTGGACATGAAGGCGATGCCGGCGCCGGTGCCGAGCAGCAGCCCTGATCTTTTTGCTAACGCATACAAACCCAGTGCGATGCCCGCGAGGAGCGCGGTATCGGTGATGAGCTGGTGCGCGTGCTGCAGGTAGCCGAGGCAGGCCGCGAGCAGCAATGCGGCCGGTAGCGCGGTGCTTGGGCCATAGAGGCGGCGCGCGGTGAGGCCGACGAAGGTCAGTGTGAGCGCGCTGTAAAGGGCGGTGGCGAGCCGCGCGGCATCGTGCACCGGCATGAGCCAGCCGAAGGCGTTCGAGAAGAGCGCGGCGGTCCAGAAAAAGAGCGGCGGCTTCTCGACGAACGGCTCGCCGGCGAGCGTCGGCACCAGCCAGTCGCCGCTCTCGAGGATGTGATAGACCAGGCCGAAGCTGTAGGCCTCGTCGGGCTTCCAGGGATCGTGGCCGAACAGGCCGGGCAGGAGCCACGCCGCCAGCAGCGCGTAGAGCGCCGCCTCGCGCTTCACGGCTGCGCCACGGCGTTCCTGAGCTCGGCGAGCTCGGCCTCGACCAGCGTTTCCTTCTCGAGCAGTTTCTTCGCCCAGGTCTCGAGCGCGCCGCGGTGGCGCTTGAGGATGGCGAGCGCCTTCTCGTAGGCGCCTTCGACGATCGCGCGCACCGCGACGTCGATCTCGCGTGCCGTCTCCTCGCTGTACTCGCGGTGCCCCATCGGCAGCGGACCGCCGAGGTAGGGCGGGCGGTCTTCCTCGTAGGCGACATGGCCGAGGGTCTGCACCATGCCGTAGCGCATCACCATGCTGCGCGCGATGTCGGTGACCTTGGCGAGATCGTTGGCGGCGCCGGTGGACCGGTGGTTGAACATTACTTCCTCCGCCGCGCGCCCGCCGAGCAGCACTGCCATCTTGTTCTCGAGCTCCTCGCGCGTCATCAGGAAGCGGTCCTCGGTCGGCCGCTGGATGGTGTAGCCGAGCGCGGCCACGCCGCGCGGGATGATCGAGATCTTGTGCACCGGGTCGCTGCCGGGCAGCGCCATCGCCACCAGGGCATGGCCGAGCTCGTGATGCGCGACCACGCGGCGCTCGGTCTCGTTCAGCACGCGGTTCTTCTTCTCGAGTCCCGCCACGATGCGCTCGATCGCCTCGTTGAAGTCGGCGTTGGTGACCGCTTCCCCGCCGCGGCGCGTGGCGAGCAGGGCGGCTTCGTTGATCAGGTTGGCGAGGTCGGCGCCGGAGAAGCCCGGCGTCATCGCGGCGATCTTCTCCAGATCGACATCCGGCGCGAGCTTCACCTTCTTCGCGTGGACCTGGAGGATCTCGAGGCGCCCCTTCTTGTCCGGGCGGTCGACCAGCACCACGCGATCGAAGCGCCCGGCACGCAAGAGCGCCGGGTCGAGGATCTCGGGCCGGTTGGTGGCGCCGAGCAGCACCAGGCCGGTGCTCGTATCGAAGCCGTCGAGCTCGACCAGGAGCTGGTTCAGCGTCTGCTCGCGCTCGTCGTGGCCGCCGATGCCGCCGGCGCCGCGCGCGCGGCCGAGCGCGTCCAGCTCGTCGATGAAGATGATCGCCGGCGCCTTTTGCCGCGCCTGCTCGAACAGATCCCTGACTCGCGCCGCGCCGACACCGACGAACATCTCGACGAACTCGGAGCCCGAGATCGAGAAGAACGGCACCCCGGCTTCGCCGGCGACCGCCTTGGCGAGCAGCGTCTTGCCGGTGCCCGGCGGCCCGACCAGCAGCACGCCTTTCGGCACGCGCGCGCCCAGGCGCCCGTACTTCTTCGGGTCCTTGAGGAACTCGACCACTTCCTGCAGCTCGGCCTTGGCTTCCTCGACGCCGGCGACGTCCTTGAAAGTGACGCCGGTCTTGTTCTCGACGTAGATCTTGGCGCGGCTCTTGCCGATGCTCATGAAGCCGCCGCCGAGGCCGCCAGCTTGCGACATGCGCTTCGCGAGCAGATACCAGATGCCGAAGAAGACGAGCGCCGGCACGATCCACGCGAGCAGGTCGCGCAACAGCGTGCTCTCCTGCACGCGCGTGTACTTCACGTCAAAGCGCGAAAGCCGGTCGGCGAGCTCCGGCGGCACGAGGTTTGCGACCACCACCGTCTTGGCTCCCTCGGGCTTCTTGAGCTTCCCGGTGATGTGCTGGTCGGAGACCGTCACCTCGGCGATGCGGCCCTCCTCGAGGTACTTCTCGAACTCGCTGTACGGCACGACCTCGATGGTCTGTGCCCGGCGCCAGCCCTCCTGGACGGCGAGCATGGCGAACACCGCGAACAGGATGTAGAAGAGGTTGAACTTGGTGCGCCGCTCCATCGCCTTAATTCTCCCTTGAATCGCTCGCCGATGGCCCCATCTTCCCAGAGGGAATAGAGTTAAAGCGGAGAAGGATCAAACACATGCGTTTCGAAAAGTTTACGACCAAGCTGCAGGAAGCGCTCGCGGAAGCGCAGTCGCTGGCGCTCGGCAAGGACCAGCAGTACATCGAGCCCGAGCACCTGCTGCTTGCGCTGCTCAGCCAGGACGACGGCGGCGTCGCTGGCCTGATCAGCAAGGCTGGCGGCAACCCCAACATCTTGAAAAAGGGCCTGGCTGAGGCTATCGCACGTCTTCCCGTAGTGGAAGGCCAGCCCGGCGAGGTGCTGATGGGCCGCGACCTCACGAACCTGCTGAACGTCGCCGACAAGGAGGCGCAGAAGCGCGGTGACCAGTACATCGCCTCCGAGCTGTTCCTGCTGGCGGCGGCCAGCGACAAGGGCAGCGTCGGGCGCCTCCTCAAGCAGGCGGGCGTCACCAGGGCGGCGCTGGAGAAGGCCATCGAGGAAGTACGTGGGGGCGAGAATGTCTCTTCCCAAGCGGATGAAGGCCAACGGCAGGCGCTCGCCAAATACACGCTCGACCTGACCGAGCGCGCGCGAGCGGGCAAGCTCGATCCGGTGATCGGGCGCGACGAGGAGATCCGCCGCTGCATCCAGATCCTGCAGCGGCGCACCAAGAACAACCCGGTGCTGATCGGCGAGCCCGGCGTGGGCAAGACCGCGATCGTCGAAGGCCTGGCGCAGCGCATCGTCAACGAGGAAGTGCCCGAGACGCTGAAGAACAAGCGCCTCCTGGTGCTCGACCTCGCCGCGCTGCTCGCCGGCGCGAAGTACCGCGGCGAATTCGAGGAGCGGCTGAAGTCGGTGCTGAAGGAGCTCTCCAAGGACGAGGGCAGCACCATCATCTTCATCGACGAGATGCACATGCTGGTGGGCGCCGGCAAGGCCGAGGGCGCGATGGACGCCGGCAACATGCTCAAGCCCGCGCTCGCGCGAGGCGAGCTGCATTGCATCGGCGCGACGACGCTCGATGAGTACCGCAAGAACATCGAGAAGGACGCGGCGCTCGAGCGGCGCTTTCAAAAAGTGATGGTGGATGAGCCGAGCGTCGAGGCGACCATCGCCATCCTGCGCGGCCTGCAGGAGAAGTATGAAGTGCACCACGGCGTCGAGATCACCGACCCGGCGATCGTCGCCGCGGCCGAGCTCTCCCACCGCTATATCACCGACCGATTTTTGCCGGATAAGGCCATCGACCTGATCGACGAGGCCGCGGCGCGCATCAAGATGGAGATCGATTCGAAGCCCGAGTCGATGGACCGGCTCGAGCGGCGTCTCATTCAATTGAGAATTGAAAGAGAGGCCGTGCGCAAGGAAAAGGACGAGGCCTCGCAGAAGCGCCTGAGGCTGATCGAGGAGGAGATCAAGCGTCTCGAGAAGGAATACTCCGACCTCGAAGAAGAGTGGAAAGCCGAGAAGGCCACGGTGCAGGGCGCGCAGCACATCAAGGAAGAGATCGAGAAGCTGCGCCAGCAGATGGACGAGGCGAAGCGCAAGGGCGACTGGCAGAAGATGTCCGAGATCCAGTACGGCCGGCTGCCGCAGCTCGAGGCACAGCTCAAGCAAGCCGAGAAATCGGACAAGAAGGCCGCCAAGCCCCGATTGCTGCGCACCCAGGTCGGCGCCGAGGAGATCGCCGAGGTGGTGTCGCGCATGACCGGCATCCCGGTGTCGAAGATGATGCAGGGCGAGCGCGAGAAGCTGATCAAGATGGAAGAGCGGCTGCACCAGCGCGTGGTCGGCCAGGACGAGGCGGTGCGCCTCGTGTCGGATGCGATCCGGCGCTCGCGCTCGGGCCTTGCCGATCCGAATCGACCCTACGGGTCGTTCCTATTCCTGGGCCCGACCGGCGTGGGCAAAACCGAGCTCTGCAAAGCGCTGGCCGAGTTCCTGTTCGATTCGGCCGACCACCTGATCCGCATCGACATGTCGGAGTACGGCGAACGCCATTCCGTCGCGCGCCTGATCGGCGCGCCGCCGGGCTACGTCGGCTACGAGGAGGGCGGCCAGCTCACCGAGCAGGTGCGGCGCAAGCCTTACTCGGTGATCCTGTTCGACGAGGTCGAGAAGGCGCACCCCGATGTGTTCAACGTGTTCCTGCAGATCCTGGACGAAGGCCGGCTGACGGATGGGCAGGGGCGCAGGGTCGATTTCAAAAACACCGTGCTGGTGATGACCTCGAACCTCGGCTCGCAGATGATCCAGAGCATGTCCGGCAGCGACTACCAGGTGGTGAAGCTCGCGGTGATGGGCGAGGTGAAGAGCCATTTCCGCCCGGAGTTCGTCAACCGCATCGACGAGATCGTGGTGTTCCACGCGCTCGCCGAGGAGCACATCAAGTCGATCGCGCGCATCCAGCTCAACACGCTGAAGGCGCGGCTTGCGAAGATGGACTTCGGCTTCGAGATCTCGGACGCCGCGGTCAGCGAGCTCGCCAAGGTCGGCTTCGACCCGGTCTACGGCGCGCGGCCGCTCAAGCGCGCGATCCAGTCCGAGATCGAGAACCCGCTCGCGAAGAGCATCCTCGAAGGGCGCTTTGCGCCGAAGGACACGATCTACGTCGACTCGCGCGGCGGCCGGATGGTCTTCGAGAAGACCCCGAAGCGAGCCGCCGCCTAAAAGATGGGCAGGGGTCAGACCCCTGCTCATTTCCTTACTGGCCGGTGAGCTTCGTCAGCGTCTCATAAGGCGCGACGGAGCCATGGCCGCCGGCGAAGCGCTCGGGCTGGATACCGGCGCGGCTCACGGTCCGCACCACGGAGATCAGGCCCGAGTTCGGCTTGTCCGGCATTGGTGTGCCCGGCGACCACACGTCGGTGACGAAGCCGAGCTTGGCGCTCGGTACGTAGGCCATCAGCAGGCCCTTGGCATGCGGATTGTCCAGCATCGCGTAGGCGATAACCTGCCGCCCGGTGGCGTCGCTCATTACGTGGCTCTCGGGCACCTCGAGAATCTGCACGCGGCTGAAGTCCATGGGCTTCATGTCCGGGTTGCGGTTCATCGGCGCCACGAGCGCCTTGCGGTAGTGTTGCGCGGTGCCCTGGCCCACCACGAGCACGGCGCCCTGGCCGAGCACGCCGCGCACGCCGCCGGCATGGTCCATGTGGTGGTGCGTCAGGACGAGCCACTTGATCGGCTTGCCGGGAAAGCGCTGCGCCGCGGTATTCACCACCCACAGCGACTGCGCATCGCTCACAGGCGCGTCGACCATGACGAGGTGATCGCTCATCTCGACCAGCAGGCTGTTGTGCGAGCCGCCGACGACATGGAACACGCCGGGCGCGAGCTCGTTCAGCCGCAGGCTCGGGGTGGCGCGCGTATCGAAGCTCGTGTTATCCGAATCGAGATACGTGCCGATGAACTGGCGCCGGATCACCCACTGATAGGGCACGTTGCCGCTGGCGGGCTTCGCCGCATCGGCGCGCAGCTCCCCGGGCACGGCGAACTTCGCCGGATCGATTGCCGGGTTCGCCTGGAAATCGGTGAGCTGGACTTCCTGGACCATGCGGCCGTTCAGCTCGTACTTGCGGTTCATCGGAATGCGCACACCGTTAAAGTCGCGCCAGTCCGAGTACACGACGTCGTAGGTCACGTCGCCCCAGATGTTGTCGTAGTCGAGCGTGCGCACGCGCACCGGCAGGCCGCTTTGCTGGTCGAAGGCGACGGTGAATGGCCCGTAGCCGACCGCCGGGGTGGCGGTGGCGCCGACCTCGAGGTCGACGGCGGGTCGCACCTGGCCTGGATTGTTGCGCATCTCCAGCAGCAGGCCACTCGCCGTGGCGCGCAGCGCTTCGCGTTGCGTGGTCGCGAGCCGCAGGCCCGACATCGAATGCGCCGGCGGATTCATCTTCTGGCTCTGCGCGTTGCGGCCGTTCGAGTCGACGCCGAGCACGTAGCCGGAGTCCGGCATCACGATCTCGGTGAACTTGAAGGTGCGTGGCGCCGGGTAGGCAAAGCGCCGCTCGATGTCGCTGCGCGAGGCGCGCTGCGCGCGGTCCTGCAGCACGTCGAAGCTGGCCTCGTTGGCGAAGCGCATCTCGCCGCCGGCCATGTCGGACTGCTCGGGCTCCCATT
>Ga0209131_1000634_pt1 | contig 24856 bp, 17 predicted proteins | sample GraSoi_2013_40cm_FD_185826 | JGI IMG/M metagenome (GOLD analysis project Ga0209131, IMG submission 185826) | Grasslands soil microbial communities from the Angelo Coastal Reserve, California, USA - Sample 9_17_2013_40cm (SPAdes) (version 2) | ecosystem: Environmental > Terrestrial > Soil >... | reverse complement strand
CATCGCCGCCCTGCCACGTTGGCTACACAGCTACAACTGGCACCGCCCTCACGCCAGCTTGGCAGGACAGCCTCCTGCCTCCAGACTAGGCCTCAGCAGAAACAACCTGCTGAGACTCCACACCTAGGCTCCGGGGAGCAGCTATGTCAAAGCAAACACGACGCCCCGTTCGCGCAACCGGCCGCTCCACAGCTCTGCCGGTGGCGGGACTGGCGCGCGCGGGCCGCGCCCTTAGCCTTGCCACTGCCCTATTGAGCTTCGGCTCGCGGTTCGTGCCGCTCGGCGACAACCGCTTGCTGCTGGTGGAGCTCGCCGCGCGCGCACGCGCCGCGCGGGACTGCGGCGCCTAGCGCAGCCGAACGAGCTACCGACTGTGCGGATCGAGGCGCTTGCCGAGCTGGCCGCGCAGCTTTGAGGCGTCTTCCGGCGAGAGTCGTCCCAGCAATCCAAGGCGTTTGGCAGGAATGTGACCCGTGGCCTCTTCCAGGTCGCCGAACACATAGTGCGCAAACAACGCTCCCCAGGCCCGGCGGGTTTCTGGTGGGAGATCACGCAGGCTCAGGATCCCGTGGAACAGGCAGTCAAAGGCTGAGTTACGCCGGTCCCCGACTCCCCCCGCGGCATGCCACCAGTAGTTGACGAGGACATTGACCGCTTCGAGCGACTCGACGTTGTGCCACCACAGCGGGGGAATGAACAGGGCGTCTCCAGGCCCGAGTTCGGCGCTCTGCGCTGCAGCCAGGGCGGAGCGGAACCTGGGAAAGCGCTGGAAGTCAGGGGCATTGAGTTCAACCAGGCTGAGGGGCGCGCCTGTTGGCGCAAAATCGAGCGGCCCAATATAGAGATTGCCGATCTGTTCCGGCGGAAAGAGCGTAAAGCGGCGTCGGCCGCAGATGACGCAGGCGATATTGCCCCACTCATCCAGGTGTGTCGGCGTAATCACCGCATTGCCCAGCCAGATTCGCGGCAGCACGGATTCAGGGAGCAGGGTCAGGCGATTATCGGCCCCAAAACCGGGCATGCAGTCGCTGATCAGTGCGCTTTGCGCGGCCACCGCGGGTGGCCTGGGAAACGCCGCATACCGCAGCACCTGCTCGGCAACCGCGGACAACGCGAGACGATTGCGCAGGTAGTTGAAGCCATCCATCTCGGCGTTGTAGAAGATCCGGCGGCCCGCCTCCGGTGGAATCATGATCGCATCCACGGGCTTGCCATTGTCGAGCCCGGTCAGATAGCTGAAGAGCGAAGCGGGGGATTCACGCGCGCGGGCGACCGCCGGCCAGCCGGCGACGAGGCCGCGCAGCACCGCCGGTCTGCCAGAAGCCAGTACCTCGCGACGGATCGACTCGTCGTCCAGTCCGGTGAATTCCCGGATGGGTGTGGGGCCGTTGCTCACAGTCTCGACCTTACCAAAAGTAGACCTGCAGCGATTCGCCGTTGCGCCGCGGCGGGATGTTCATGAGGGTCTCGCTGTGGCCCCGGTAGTTGGCAACGCTACGATCCAGCAGATCATCAATTTCCTGCATGTTGTAACGGGCCTCCTGCGGGCTGGGGGCACGCAGATCTGCGGGGTCCGGGAAAATGCCCATGCCCGCCATGATGGAATACCAGGAAAATAGCGGGTAACCCTTGCCGAGCGCCTGCTGCCGCACGGCCGCTGCAATGCTCTTGCCGCTCATCCATAGCGTGTACAGCTGCTTGAGCGGGTCCGACAGGTTGAGGTTGGCGGCATTGGCGCGCCAGTACTCCGTGTCGGTACGCGTATTGGTCTTGAAGTGGGTCACGATGTAATCACGCGTGCCCTCGAAGTGTTCGTTGACGCGCTGGTTGTAGCGCTCACGTGCTTCCTCACCAAGATCGCCCTTTTCCAGCACCTCGACGAAGGTCACCGCCGTCTGCTGGATGAACAGCAGCGCCGTCGCCTCCAGCGGCTCTATGAAGCCCTGTGACAGTCCGACGGCCAGGCAGTTCTTGTTCCAGTGCTTCGTGACCCGTCCGATTTTCATCTTGAGATGGCGCGCCGGGGCATCCGACTCGAGCAGCCCGAGCCGCCCACGCAGCTCTTTCTCGGCCTCGTCCGCCGAACAGAACTGTGTGCTGTAGACATAGCCGTTGCCAAAACGATTGGTCAATGGGATCCGCCATGCCCAGCCATACTTCAGCGCCGTCGATACGGTCTCAGACGGGATGGCGCTCTCGATCGCTGACGGAATTGCCACGGCCGCATCGTTGAACAGGTTGTTGGCAAAGCTCACATAGGGCGTGCCCAGGGCCTTGTCGATCAGCAACCCTGAGAAACCGGTGCAGTCGACAAAGAGGTCCGCACCGAGCCGATCGCCCTCCTCGGTCGAGACCGACTCGATCGCACCCGATGCGTCGAGCGTCGCCTGCGTCACGTGGCGCACCAGGTAACGGACACCGCGCTCCACCGCCTTGCGCTGCAGGAACTGACCCAGCAGCGCCGCGTCAAAGTGATACCCGTGCCAGATGTCGAAGGGAAAGTGCTCGGCGGCCTTCGGGGCCAGCCGGCCCTCCGCGAGGCGCGCCGCAATGAAGAAGCGGTTCGGGTGGGCATGCAGGTTGGCGCCGTTCACCCGCGCGTCGGAGTTATGCACGAACTGGGTCATGGTCAGGTTGTCGAGCATCGAGGCGAAGGGATGAAAGTAACTGGTGAACCCCGGCTTGGTGGACCAGCCGTCGAACGTGATGCCGCACTTGTAGGTGGCGTGGCAGGCCGGCATCCACTCGGCCTCCTCGATGCCAAGGCTGTCAAAGAAGCCGCGCAACCAGGGCGTGGAACCCTCGCCGACACCAATAATCCCTACGGTCGGTGATTCGACGACCGTGATCTCGACGCCCTTGGGCAGGAGCGAGCGCGCAAAGATGAGCGCGGTCATCCACCCGGCCGAACCGCCGCCGACTATGACAATCTTGCGCACGGCCGGGGGCGCTGAGGAGCTGTCCCGCGCCTGCTCGGGCAGCGGCCGGTACGAGTAATTAAAGAGTGTGGCGGTCATGCGCCGGCAAGCAGCGCCCGGAGCGGCGCCGCCGTGTCCTCGACCGGGCCCTCGACGAGCACGTGCAGCATGGCTCCGCCGGGTCGCGCAACGCCACGCATTCCGGGGCCCGCCAGTGCCGATTCGCTGATGCTCTCCACGCGCGCGAGCTTCAGCAGGAGACGGCCAGGAGCGGTTTCGAGCTCAAGTACATTGGCGCGACCGCCGAGCGCGGCAAGCAGTGCACCCGCATCCACACCAGGTCGGGACTCAGAGGGACCCGCGCGCAGCGCCGCACGGATTTCTCCGGCCACCTGATCGGCAATGGGGCCGAGCACGACCTGCAGGTCGGTCGCTGAAGGTCTGACCACACCCCGCGCTCCGAGCCGCTTGAGCGCCGGCTCATCAACCCGGGCCCCATCGACGACAACCAGCCGCAGGCGGGTCGTACAGGCCTCCACCTCAGAAAGATTGCCGCCACCACCGAGCGCGGTGATGAAGGCACCGGCCCTGCCCCCCGCCGCCGGAACCGCTACCCCTCGCGCTGCCGCGAGCTCCTCCGGCTCCCGGCCCGGGGTGGCCAGGTCAAAGCGGGCGATGCAATAGCGAAACACACCGTAATAGAGCGCTGCATAGGCCAGCCCGATCGGCAGCAGCAGCAAGGGGCGTTGGGCGTGACTGAAATTCAGCACGTAATCAAACAGGCCTGCGGAGAAGCTGAAGCCCAGACGAACACCGATGAGGTTCATGACGACCATGGCCAACCCCGTCGCCACGGCATGCACCCCATAGAGAAGTGGCGCCAGAAACATGAACGTGAACTCAATCGGCTCGGTCACACCCGTCAGGAATGAAGTCAGGGCGAGCGACAACAGCAGCCCCGCAACGCCCGCCCGTCGTTCAGGGCGCGCCGCGTGATACATGGCCAGGCACGCGCCCGGGAGGCCAAACATCATCACCGGGAAGAAGCCGGACATGAACACGCCCGCAGTCGGATCCCCGGCGAAAAAGCGGTTCATGTCGCCTGTTGCGCCGTGGTAATCACCGACGATGAACCAGGCGAGGTTGTTGAGGATGTGATGCAATCCGGTGACGATCAGCACGCGATTGAGGACGCCGTAGATGAACAAACCGAGGGATCCCGCATGCAGTATCGCCTGGGTCGCCGCGTCCATACCGTGTTCGAGGACTGGCCAGGCGGTGCCGATGAGCGCGGCAAGACCGACTCCGGCGACGCCCGTGGCGATCGCGACGAAGCGGCGGCCGCCGAAGAAACTGAGATAGCTGGGCAGCTCAATATTGCTGAAGCGGTTGTAGGCCATTCCGGCGATGATTCCCGATATCAATCCGACCGGAATACTGAGCTTGTGGAGTTCACGCGTCTTGAAGGCCGATACGGCGAGGTCTCGCGCCGCACCGCTGAGACCGGCGGCCACATCGGGAGGCAAGGCCATCAGCGTTTCGACGCCGCGCGTCGTGACCAGGTAGCAGACCAGTGCGGCCAGTCCGGCCGCACCATGGTTTTCCCTGGCCAGGCCGACGGCCACGCCGACCGCGAACAGCAGTCCCAGGTTGGAAAAAATCGCATCGCCCGCGGCCGCCATCGCTGGCCAGCCCAGCACGTCGGGCTGTCCGAGCCGCAACAGCAGCCCGGCGATCGGCAACACTGCAATGGGCAGCATCAGGGCCCGCCCGAGCTGCTGCATGCCCGAAAATGGCTTCTTCATCGTAACTCTCCCGATGGCGACGTCGCCTGTACAACCAGGGCGCGAACCTCGGCCGCCGACTCGAGCGTGAGGCAGCGTGTGGCGAGTGACGCACAGGCTGCGATGGTGAGCGAGCGAATCAGCCGCTTGATACCCGGCACGGCGGCAGGTACGACCGACAACTCCCGGACTCCAAGACCGATCAACAACGGCACCGCGATCGGATCGGCCGCGACTCCCCCGCAGACGGCCACGGTCTTGCCCGCTGCAGTGCCGGCGGCGGCCGTTGCCGCGATCAGCTGGAGGACGGCCGGGTGCAGCGCGTCGAGGCGCGCTGCGAGCTCCGCATGACCGCGATCCATCGCCAGCGTGTATTGCGTCAGATCGTTGCTGCCAATCGACAGGAAATCCGCCTCGCGGAGTATGCGAGCTGCACTCAGTGCGGCGGCCGGCGTCTCGACCATGGCGCCAAGCTCTACCGGCACCCGGCCGCCGAGTTCGCCTCGCAGCTCATCGACGAGACCGCGCACGGTGCGCAGCTCGGCAACGTCGGTGATCATGGGCAGCAGCAGCTTGACGATCCCGGCGGGCTCGACACGGAGCGCGGCCTGCAGTTGCGTACGCAGCAGGTCCTTACGCCACAACGCCGTGCGGATACCCCGCAGGCCCAGCGCGGGATTTTCTTCATACGGCAGCGGCAGGTAGCGCAACGGCTTGTCCCCGCCGATGTCCATGAGCCGCAGCACCAGCGGGCGCCCGCCGAGCGCATCAGCGATGGCCTGGTAGGCTTCGAGCTGCTCCGCCTCGCTCGGCGCGGTGTCGCGGTCAATGAACAGGAATTCGGTGCGCAACAACCCGCAACCCTCGGCGCCATTGCTGACCGCCGCGGCCGCGTCACCGATGCTGCCCACGTTCGCATAGACTTCAATACGGGCGCCGTCGCGGGCACGGCACTCGCTCTGGGCGGCCGCGCGCTCGGCCGCGCGCTCGGCCAGCCGTGCCGCGACGCGGGTCTCGGCGCGCTGGACCTCTGCCGCCCGGGGCTTCATTTCCAGCACGCCGCGATCGGCATCCACGATAAGGGCCGCCCCTTCCCTGATGTCCTGGACCGCGGTGCCCAGCCCGACCAGCATGGGCACGTCCATGGCCGCGGCCAGAATGGCCACATGTGAAGTCGCCCCGCCACGGCTGAGGCAGATCGCAGCGAGCCGGCGGCGGTCAAGGGCCACCAGCTCAGAGGGCAGCAATTCATCGGCGAGCAGTACCGCCCGCTCAGGAATGGGCAGATTCATCGGACGCGCCTCGCCCGACAGCGCCAGCAACACGTGCGACTCCACGTCCAGCAAATCATCGGCGCGCTCGCGCAGCCGCTCGTCGGGGAGCGCCGCGAGCGCCGCCATCGACTTGCGCGTCGCCGTGCGCCACGCGTAGCCCGCGCTCTTTCCGGACGCGATCAGTTCCTCCGCGACCTCATTGAGCATCGGGTCGTCCAGGAATTCGACGTGGGCGGCGACGATCTCACGGCGCGCCGGCGCGCCGACTTCCCCAACGCGTGTCAGGCGCGCCTTGACGGTCGAGCGCGCCCGCTCGAGCTCCCGGCTCTCGTGACCGCGTCCGGCGCCCGTCTCGGACACCACGATTTCAGGACGCTCGATCCGCGCCGCGACCCCGACCGCGAAACCCGCGACGGCGACGACGCCTTTCAGTTGCCCGTCGATGACCCCCGCGTCCTTCTCCGCTAGCGTGGGCTTGGGCACCTCCAGTTTCGGTGCGGGCTCGGCGCGGCTCGGGGCAGCGCTCTCCTCGGCACGCACCGCCTCCTCCAGTCCCGCGGTGACGGCCTCGATCGCGGCCAGGGCACCGGTCCCGGTCGCCTGGACACTGATGGAGTCGCGATAGCGCACGCCGAGCGACATGATGGAGACCACGCTGCGGGCATCGGCACGCTTGCCGTGCGCCTCGATCGTTACTTGCGCCGATACGGCGCGGATGCGTTGCGCCAGGAGCGCCGCGGGCCGCGCGTGAATCCCGTGCTGTAGCATGACCTGCAGGACTCTGACCTCGGCCTGACCTCCACCGCTGGCCCTGAGCGTGGGGGTCTGCGCCGCGCTCCCGGCGATTTCGAACAGCGGCTCACCCGCGCGCACCGGGCCCGGCGCGCGCCGGCGCCTAAGCTCCAGGCCGTCCGCCAGCCCGATCACGATGGGCGTCATCAGGCTCTTGGCCACTCGCGCAATCGCATCCAGGTCAAAGCGGAGCAGCGCATCCCCGGCCGCCACCGACTGGCCCTGCCGGACCAGAACCTCAAATCCACGCCCGCCAAGCTGTACCGTATCGATACCGACGTGGACCAGAACTTCAATCCCTTCGGCAGTACGAATCGATACCGCGTGGCCGCCGGCGGCCACCGTGGCGATTTCCCCGGCGCAGGGCGCCGTAACAAGGCCGACAACCGGGTCGATCGCCAGTCCATCGCCCAGCATGCGGCCGGCGAACACCTCGTCCGGCACCTCATCGAGGGGCGCACACCAACCGTCCATGGGTGCCAGGATTTCGAGCGTCGTCATCCGGTCTTTACTCCGTGATCTCCACCCAGTCCAGCGCCCACATGGGATTGAGTGCCGGGCGTGCGAAACGCAGACACAGATCATGCCGCCCCGTCAGTGGCGTCAACTGGACGGCAGGCAGCGCCGTCAGCGTGGTACCCGACGTGAGCGTCAGCGTCGCAAGCGGTGGCGCGCTGCAGGAGTCCACGCGGATCTCCAGCTCGCCTACGGCCGAGCGCGCGTCGCCCACCGGAATCTTCTGCGCGTCAGCGCCGATCTCGAAATTGAACGGCAGCGGCACCACCGCAGCCGTGACATGGGCACCGTGGGTCAGATCAACCTCGCGATACATCCAGCAGGGGTTCATGAGATCCAGTGCGACGATCGTCCCGGGGGGCGCCGCGCCGGGCGGTGGCTCGAGCAGCAGGCCGATGCCGTCGCTGCATAGCTCGAGCTCCCGGCTGCTGCGATGGGCGATCGATGGCAGGTCCGTACGGCGCGACCAGACCTGCGACAGGCGTTCCTGCCCGGCGAAGGTCGCGGCGTGCAGCTCCGTCCCGGGCGTCACCTCGAGGGGCGCCGCATACCGCGGGGAGTCGGGCGTCGGGTCCTGTCCGTCAAGGGTATAGCGAATCTCCCCGAAGCCTGTCTGGTTGGCGAGTGTCACTGCTACATGGTCCGCGCTCGCACTGATGCGGGCGTCGATGGCAAAGGCGCTGTCGGCGGAATTGGGACCCAGGGCCCGATAGCGAGGCATGAAGGCTGCGAGGCGCTGGAGAAAGTCCGGCCACTGGCGGCGTGCAGCGGGCGACCAGCCCAGCTCGGCGACCGCCGCCGCCCGCGGCAACGCCATCCAGTCGACGCGTGCTTCGGTGCTGATGTGCTCCGTCCAGATGTTGGCCTGCAGCCCGAGCACGTGACGCCCCTGCGCTTCGCTCAGTGTCGCGTCGTGCGGGTCAAAGCGGTACACGTCCTCGAGCGAGAGGACGCGCGTGCGTCCTGGGGGCTCCGAAGACAGCGTGCTCTGTCGATTGTCGAAGTACAGCGTCGGCCAAGGCGCCAGGATCGTGTCATTCCCGGCGATCGCCGCCGCGTGCGCGCCGCTCGTGCCGTGCCACGACATGACGATCGCATCGCTCGCCAGCCCTGGTCGCAGGATCTCGTCCCAGCCGACGAGCCGGCGGCCGTGCGCGGCGAGGAAGCGGCCGATTCGCTCCGTGAAATAGCCTTGCAGTGCTTCCGGATCGGTGATTCCAAGCCGCTGCGCCCGCGCCTGCACGAGTGCCGAAGCGCGCCACTGGTCCTTGACCGCCTCATCCCCACCGACATGGATATACCGGCTGGGAAACAGCTCGATGACCTCGCGAAGCACGTTCTCAATAAAGGTGAAGGTGCCGGGCTCAAGGTTATATAGATAGGTGTGTATCCCCCACCGCGCCGACACGGGGGGCGCCGGACCTTCCATGCAGCCGAGCACCGGATACGCGGCAATGGCCGCCTGGGCATGGCCGGGCATGTCGATCTCGGGCACGATGGTCACGTGCCGGGACGCGGCGTACGCGACGAGTTCGCGAATCTCACGCTGTGTGTAGTAGCCGCCGTAGGGCCCCTCTCCGGGCGCGCCGCTTGAAGCCGGACCCAGGCTCGGCGGGTTGCGCCACGCACCCACGGAGGTGAGTCGCGGGTAGCGGCGAATCTCGACGCGCCAGCCCTGATCGTCCGTCAGGTGCCACTGCAGGACATTGAGCTTGTGCCAGGCCATCCAGTCGATCATCGATCGGATGTACGCCGGGGACTGGAGATGCCGCGCCGAATCGAGCATCAGCCCGCGCCACGAGAATTGGGGTGCGTCCCGGATCAGCTGTGCCGGCACCTCGCCCGCGCCCTGCCCCATCGGCAGCAGTTCCCAGAGCGTGATTGCCCCATAGAAGAGGCCCGCGGCCGTGGTGGCCGATAGGGTGATTTGACGCGGCGTGATCTTGAGTTCGTAGCCTTCAGGGGCCATGCCCGCGCGGCGTTGAAAGCTGATGGCTCCCGCGGCCGGAGCCGAGCGGTTCACACCAGGGGCAAATCCACGAGTGAGCGACACCAATCCAGCGAAGTATTGCGCGGCGCGCGCGGCGTCCCGGTCCCCTGCTTTGACGCGCAGAGCGGTCCCCGGGGCCATCCGAAAAGCACCCTCCGCGGGAGTCATTTCGGCCGGCAGCGGAATGACCGCGCCGGCCGCCGCGGAATTGCTGAGGACTGCGCCCATGAGCGCGGTGCAGATCACCGCGCAAGCGACGGCCATCAGCCGCCAATGCCCGCTATCCAAGCCTCGCCGCACAGTGAACACGATTGCAACCACCCGCTGCCCGTGGCCGGCGGGGGTACCGGCCACGGGCTAAGCTTGACACGCCTGGGCGCGCGACGTCTCCTCAGAACTTGAGGCGCAGGTTCAGGTAGTACTGACGGCCATTCTTATAGAACGCACGGGGCTGATCCGTGTTGAGCGCGTAGTACTTCAGGGTGGCGTCACCGAGGTTCTGGCCATCGAGCGTCACTGAGAAGTGATCGTTGACGGTGTATCCAAACGAGGCCGCCAGCGATCCGATCGCATCCTGGGAGAACGCCGTGTTGCGGTCCAGGCCGCTGAAGAACGCCGAGCGGTAGGTGTACGCGACGCGCGCGCTGAAATGCGCATCCTCGTAGAAGCCACTGACGTTGTAGGTGTTCTTCGAGGTCCCGACGAGACGATCGTCGTTGTTATTCACTGCCGAAGTCTGGCGCCCGTCCGTGTAGGTGACGTTTGCGGCCACACCGAAGTGGTCACCAATCGCCTGCTGGTAGGCCAGCTCCACGCCCTGCGCGAGACCGGAGGCATTGACCGGCACCGTGAGCAGATAGGCGACGGACTGTCCGCTGAACGGCGGATTGTAGGTCGTATAGCTTAGTGTCTGACTGCCGTAGCCCACGAAGTTTTGCAGATCCATGTAGAACAGACTGGCCGACAGGAGCGAGCGCTTGGCGAAGTACCACTCAAACCCCGCATCGTAGTTGACCGATTTGATCGGCTTGAGATCCGGATTTCCTCCCGTGCCGCTGCCTACGCAGGGGTTACCGTCCGGACAGATGACATTGGCGGGCGGTGACAGGTCGGTGAAACCGGCGAGAGCCGAATAGTCGGGACGCGTCATGGTCTCCGAGATCGCGAAGCGCGCCACGACGTCCGGAGCCATATCGATCTTCAGGTTGGCGCTCGGCAGGACATCGCTGTAGGAGTGACCGACCGGACGGCCAATGAACCCACCAAACAGTGAGCCCGTGATCACGCCCGGGGTCGTTAATGGCACCTGGGAGTAGGTCAGGACGTCTTCCCGGGTATTGACGACCCGCACGCCCACATTGCCACTCCACCCAGTGCCCTTGAAATCCGCCTGGAGGTAAGTCGCCAGATCCTTCTCATGCACACCGAACCAGTTCTGATAGTAGGCGCGCTCCGTCAGATTACGCTGCGTTTGCCCTGTAGTGCACAGGGGGGGTGGAGACACCACTGGCAGGGTACACGGCGTGTTGTAGGTCGCCAGTTGCGCCGGCGTCCAGTACCAGATCCCGGTCGGAATGGAACCACCAAAGGTATTGAAGTCCGACGGGTAATTCGACCAGGTCGTTGGATAGCTCGCCTTGTCGGCCCCACCACCGGGCCAGAACGTCGGTCCCTGCGCGATGGCATTTTCCGAACTGCGGTCGTGCTTCGAGTAGCGCACACCGAACTTGAGGTCCGTCCAGCTGTCGTTGTCCATGGTAAAGGTCGCATCGAGCTTGCCCCAGTTTTCCTTGTCGATGACATCGATGTTCTGGGCACCAAAGATCCAGTTGAAGTCCACCGGCACGCCGCCCGGGAACGGCGTGGTGTTGTTGGTGGCGCCAAGGTTGAAGTCCGGCGCGCCACCGATACCGTGCAGGCTCCAGCCGGCGCCGGCACCTGTTCCAGGATCGGTCTCGGATACATTCTGAGTCGGTGTCTTGCCATGCCCCTCGGAGGTCCCGATCTGCGTCGCGAGCGTCAGACGCTCGTTGACGCGGAAACTTCCGTCGAGATTCACGTAGTTCGAATCCGCGCTCTCATCCGGCCGGGAAATCTGATCATAGACACCGTAAAGCGTGGGTGACTGGCCTGGCAGGAGTGCCGGTTGTGTGAATTGCGCCTGGGTGAGGGTCCCGTTGGTGACAACGTAACCAGGATCCGGGGCCTGGCCGCCGCCCTGGTTGATGAAATGCGTATTCCACAGCAGGTAGTTGCGGTTGTAGTTCGGGCCATCAAGTTTTGAGGTAAACGCCGACAGATCAAGATCCACGGCATCGGAGGGCTTGAACTCAATGTCGATCAACCCGCCCTTGCGCTTACGCTCCTGCTCAAAGAAAGCAGCGCCGATCAGCTTCGGGTACCAGACGTTGGCGAGATCAGGATGGGCGGTGTGAGTCAGGTCGCCCGTGACCACCGGGCTGTTCGGCAAGAATTGCTCATAGCCGAGCAGTTCCACGCCGTCACGCCGCAGGTGGCGCGTCTCGGAGAAGCCTTGCAGCATCACGCCGAAGGTCGAGCCCTCGTTCTTCCAGGCGGCCAGCGCACTGAATTGCGGGTCGGTCTTGGAAGGCAGATCGGCGCGGACCGCTCCAAGCGACGCCTCGAGCGTCATCGGCTTGGTGAAATCCAGGGGCTTGCGCGTGATGATGTCGACCGAGCCGGCGACGCCGCCTTCAACCAGCGAAGCTTCCGAACTCTTGTGTACCACGATCTTGCTGACCAATTCGGACGGCAACAATGTGTAGCTCACGCTCCGGCCAACGGTCGTGACCTGGTTGAGGACGAACCAGTCACCCGAGGCGACGTTATGGCCATTGAGCAGGGTCTGGGTCAGGCTGGGGCCGGTGCCGCGCATGCTGACGCGGTCGTTCTCGTCGAACCCGCCTTCGGTGGCGCCCGACGAGCTGATCGTCATGCCGGGCACCCGCTGGAGCGAGTCGGCGATATTCTTGTCCGGCATCTTGCCGATGTCTTCCGCGGTGACGACTTCCACTTGCGTGGTGGCCGCACGCTTCTGCACCAGCGACTGTTCGAGCGATGCCCGGATCCCGGTGATCACGACTTCTTCGAGCGTGGCCGCCGGGGCACTGGTTGTGGTCTGTCCCAGCACGAGCGCGGGTGGCGCGAGCATCGCGAGACCCAGGGCAGATTTGACCGCAAAGCTGATCCGATTCATTGAGAAGTCCCCCATGGCATTAAGATCAATCCGGTTTCGAATTCGTGAGCAGCAGGGGTCTGTAGCGACCCCTGATTCCCTCTATGTGCAACCCCAACCCTCTGTGACCCGAGTACAACCTCAGGCTCACACCAGTTACAGTCCAATATAATACCACTTCAGACTATTTTCAAGTGCAATGTATCTGTAACACCACGGCAGTCAATTCCTGCTTTAAAACCAGTGGGGTAGCAAAGCCAGGTCCTTCCAGGCTGTTGCCAAGTGGTCTTATTTTGGTATGCTCTGGGCGCTCGGCCTCAGGTATTTCGATTGGCGCAAACGAAACATGTCACTAGCCAAGATAGTCGGCCCCCTGGATGAACACAGCAATTTGCCGCTGTATCAGCAATTGCAGCGAGCCCTGCGCAAGGCTATAGAAACGCGCGTGCTCGGGCCCGACGATGCCCTCCCCGCCGAGCGCGATCTCGCTCTGGATTTTGCGGTTTCGCGCATCACCGTGCGTACGGCACTCGATGGACTCGTTTCCGAAGGGCTGCTGGTGCGACGCCAGGGGAGCGGAAATTTCGTCTCCGCGCGCGTCGAGAAAAACTTCGCGATGCTGACTTCCTTCTCGGAAGACATGCGCGCCCGCGGCCGCACGCCGCGCAGTGTCTGGCTCAAGCGCGCCGCCGGCACGGTGACACCCGAGGAAGCGCTGACGCTGCGTCTGAGCCCGGGGACACCGGTCTATCGCTTCTACCGCATCCGCTACGCGGACGATGCGCCGATGGCACTCGAGTACGCCACGGTCGCTGCGTCCGCGTTGCCCTCACTCGAGTCCGTGGACACTTCGCTCTATGAAGCGCTCGAACGCGCCGGTCACCGGCCCGTGCGCGCCTTGCAGCGACTGCGCGCGGTGTTGCTGACGGGCGATCAGGCCGAATTGCTGAAGGCAAAGCCCGGCGATGCCGGTCTGCTCGTGGAGCGCCTCGGTTCGCTCCCTGACGGCCGCGCGATTGAATTCTCTCAATCCTATTACCGGGGCGACACCTACGATTTCGTCGCTGAACTGAGCGCGGCCACATGAACAGCCAGGAACGCGCCGGCCAGCACCTGCCCGCCAGCTTCGAGTCCACCGCCATGTTTCGCGAAGCCGCCAGTGCCTCCGCAGCAGTGCGCGCGCAATTCGCGCTCGACACCGACGCAATACAGGCCATCGGCGCGCAGATTCGCAAGCTCGCGCCACGCACGGTGATCACCTGCGCACGCGGCAGCTCCGATCATGCCGCGACCTATGCCAAATACCTGATCGAGACGCGGGCCCGTATACCCACCGCATCGGCCGCGCTCTCCATCAGCTCGGTCTACGGAATCAGGCAGGACCTGCGCCAGTGCCTGTACGTCGCCATTTCGCAGTCGGGCCGGAGCCCGGACCTGCTCGCCTCCGTCGCGCTCGCCAAGGAATCAGGCGCTACCGTGCTGGCCATCTGCAACAGCCCTGATGCGCCGCTCAACGCCGGGGCTGACCACGTCATCGCGCTGCGCGCCGGGCCCGAGCAGAGTGTTGCGGCGACGAAGTCCTACCTCGCCACGCTCGCGGCCGTGGCCCGATTCGTGGCTGCCTGGACCTCCGACGCGGGCCTTGACGAGGATCTCGCCCGATTGCCGGATCTCATGGACGAAGCCTGGCCGATGGATTGGACCAGCGCGGTGAACATGCTGGCCGGCGCGGAGCACCTGTATGTCGTCGGCCGGGGCCTCGGCCTCGCGGCGGCCCAGGAAATCGCGCTCAAGTGCAAGGAGACCTGCGGCCTGCATGCCGAGGCCTTCAGCAGCGCCGAATTGCGCCATGGTCCCTTTACGCTCCTGGGCCCGAATTTTCCCGCGCTGCTGCTCACCCAGGATGATGCGACGCAGCCGGGTGTCGTGGCGCTCGCCGCCGAGCTGGCAAAGAGCGGCGTTCGCGTCCTGCTGGCGGGCGCGGACGCCAAGGGCGCCGTGCAGCTGCCCTCCCTCGCCTGCCCCGCCGCTCTCGCGCCGATCCTGCTCGCGCAGAGCGCCTACCGCTGTATCGGTCAGCTCGCCTTCCGGCGTGGCTTCAATCCCGATTTTCCGGCGCACCTGCGCAAGATCACGGAGACCGTGTAATGCGCACCGCGCTCGTGAACGGGCGGATCCTGTCGGCCGACGGCATCGTGGACGATAAGGTACTCCTGATCGACGGAGCGCGCATCGAGGCGCTGGTACCACGCGATGATCCGCGCTTGCAGCGGGCCGCGGCGGAGGATCTTGGCGGGCAGCTGCTGGTTCCAGGATTCATCGACATCCAGGTCAACGGCGGTGGCGGCGTACTCTTTAACGACGCGCCCGACACGCGCGCGATACGCGCGATCGGTGACGCGCACCGCAAATTCGGAACCACCGGCTTCCTCCCCACCATCATCAGCGATGATCTGGAGAAGATCGGGCGGGCCATCGCTGCGGTGCAGGCGGCTATCGATGACGGCCTGCCGGGCGTCCTTGGGATGCACGTCGAAGGCCCGTTCCTGAACCGGGCTCGTCGTGGCGTGCACGAAGCGAAGCACTTGCGCACGCTCGATGCTTCCCTGCTGCCCCTTTTGTGCTCGCTGCGCGGCGGCCGCATGCTGCTGACACTGGCCCCGGAGATGACCACGCCCGAGGTCATCGCGCAACTGGTCGATGCGGGCGTCATCGTCGCTGCCGGGCACAGCAATGCGACCTACGCCGAGGTGGACGCCGCCATCGCGCGCGGACTGCGTGGTTTCACGCACCTGTTCAACGCGATGTCCGCACTGACTCCTCGCGAGCCCGGCGTGGTCGGCGCCGCCCTTTACAGTGCGAGCACGTGGTGCGGCATCATCGTCGATGGTCTTCACGTCAATCCCGTCACGCTCAAGATCGCCCTGCGCTGCAAACGTCATGATCGATTTGTGCTGGTCACGGATGCCATGCCGGTGGTCGGCACAGCCAATGCCACGTTCCTGCTGCAGGGACGCACGATCCATGTCGTCGACGGCGCCTGCCGTGACGACCGCGGTACGCTCGCCGGCACCTCGCTCGATATGGCCGCCGCGGTCCGCAATGCCATCACGATGCTCGATCTGGACATAATTGAGGCGGTGCGCATGGCGAGCGAATATCCGGCCGAATTTCTCGGTGTGGGCCACGAACTTGGCCGGATCGCCGCCGGTTACCGGGCGAATCTGGCGTTGATGGACGAAACCCTGACCGTGCGGCGGACCTGGATCGACGGCCTCAGCGGCGAGTAGAATGTCGCGCTGGAGGTTCCCATGAACACTCTGAGTGCGCGGGTCACACTGGTGATCACGATCCTGGGCAGCCCGGCGTTCGCGGCCATGACCCTGACCAGCAGCGACCTGAAACAGGACGCTCCCATCAACAGTGCGCACATCTATCCGCGCTGTGGCGGCCGCAACCTATCCCCGCAACTGTCGTGGAGCGGCGTGCCGCAGTCCGCGAAGAGCCTGGTATTGACCATGATCGATGTGGATGTGATGCCCGCGCAGTGGTCGCACTGGGTGGTGGTCGGCCTGCCGGTCGGCGCCACATCCCTTCCGCAGGGCGCCAAGACGTTGCCCGGCAATGCCAAAGCCCTGGTCAGTAATTTTGGCGATGCCGCCTATGCCGGTCCCTGCCCGCCCGCGGGCACCGGCGTGCATCACTATCAGTTCACGATCTGGGCGCTGCCGACAGCGGAGCTCTCGCTCCCTCCCGATGAAAAAGCGACAGAACTGACGGCGAAGCTGTCGCGCCTGGCCCTCGAGCGGGCCTCGCTCACTGCACTGGTTCAAGCGCCCGCGGGACACTGACCAGCCTCCGGCTGACCATGACACGCAGGACCCTGAACGCCATCCTCATGGCGGTGTTGCTTGGCCTGGCCGCGCCGGGAAGCGCGCGGGCGGCTGTCCGGATACTCGTCGGTCCGACGCCGATCCCGGATGGCGAGGCGCGCTCGGGCCGCGACATCACCGTGATCAATGACCGGCTGGCGTTTTCGCTCGCTGTCGATACCGCGGTTCCATTTGGACTCCCGCGAGGCGCCCTCATCGATGCGGCGCCCGTCAGCGACGGCAGGATCGGACGGGATCGCCTCGTGTTCGCTGACTTCATTCCGAATGATTGGTCCGCCTGGCCCAACACCTACCATCGCGTGGAGATTGTGGAGCAGACGGTGGAGCGCGCCGTGGTCAGCGCCACCCGTGACTGGGGCCACGTGACCATCACCACCGTGTATACGCTGACGGCCGACGCCGACGCCATCGAGATCCAGACCACCATGCACAATGAGGGCAGCGAGGCGCTGACAGGCCTTCTGTCCGGCGTGACGCTGTGGCCCAAGGGTGGATTTTTCTTCGGCGTCCCGGGACTCGCTGCCCAGAAAGCCGGACCGGCCGACGGTGCGCTGAGCGATCGCGTGGTCGCCTACGATGAAGGCTGGAGCCTCGCGCTGCATGCGCCCTACTTTGACTACGTGGATTTCTATTCCAGGGACATGTACCGGCAGCACAGCCTGGCCGCAGGCGAGAGCCGGGACTTCACCGCCTGGCTGCAGGTCAGCGCCAGCGCCGACCTCGGTCCGGTCATCCAGGCTGAAACGGCCCGCAAGCAACTCCCTTCCGGCACGATTCAGGGCCTCGTCCGCGCCAGCAACGGCAAGCCGATCGACGAGCCGGTCATCGTGATCGAGAAACGGGGCAAGCCATACGCCTGGGTGCTGGGACACGGCGGCAAGTTTCAGCTGGCTTTGCCCGCGGGCCGCTACGCCCTCTATGCCACGGCCAGGAACTATTCACAGAGCCACACCCAACCTGTCACGGTGATCGCCGGCAAGGACACACGGCGGGACTTCCGGGATCTGGCGCCGCCCGGCCGCCTGCGCCTGTCCGTCAAGGATTCCCACAATGGCCGGCCGCTGGATGCGCGCATTGCCATTACGGAGGGTCGGACGCCCGTCGTGGAGTTCCTGGGCCGCAAGACCTTCTTTACCGCACTGGACCGGAGAGGCGAGCTCGATGTGCCGCTGGCACCAGGCAAGTATCGCTTCGCCATTTCCGCCGGAGGCGGCTTTCTGGCATCGTTTCGCGAGCTCTCGCTCAAGGTCGACTCGGCGCGTACGCAGTCGCAATCGGTACGCCTGACGCCGCGGTACAATCCCTCGGCGCGTGACTGGTACTCCGCCGATCTGCACCATCACGCCGACCAGGCCGAGGCCGTGACGCCACCGGCTGATCTGGCGCGCTCGCAACTGGCCGCGGGGCTCGATCTGCTGTTCGTCAGTGATCACGACTCGACCGCCAACCATGAGCTGCTGCAGCAGATCGCCGACCGGCGCGCGGTGCCCTTCATCCCGGCGATCGAATTCTCCCCTTCCTGGTCCCACTTCAACGCCTACCCGCTGCTGCCCGGCCAGACACTGCAGATCGATACCAGTACCGCGACGGTCGATCAGGTGTTCGCCGAAGCGCGCCGCCAGGGCGCTCTCGTTGTACAGGTGAATCACCCCTTCAATCCCTACGGGTATTTTTCAAGCCTGGCCGTCGGTGAGGTGCCGGGGGGCTTCAATCCGCACTTCGAGCTCATCGAAATCAACGGCGTGGAGCCGCACGATGACGATCGGGTCCTGCACGCCCTGTGGTCCTTCTGGAATGACGGACACCACTACTACCTGAGCGGAGGCAGCGACGTCCACGACGTCTGGTCGCAGGAATCCGGACGCGTGCGCACCTTTGCCCACATCCCGGGTAAGCCCAGCGCCCAGGGTTTTGCCGAAGCACTGGTGTCCGGCCACGCCTACGTGAGCTACGGCCCGCTGCTGTACCCGGAAGTGATGTTCGGCTCGGAATTGAAGCTCAAGCCGGGCGAGACCTTCCGCCTGGGTTTTGATCTGGAATCCGTCAATGGCCTCAAGCAGGCCACGCTCATTGAACGCGGCGAGACTGCCAATACACAGTCTTATCCCGACGGCGCGCACACGGCACACCTGGATATTGCCCTGACCGCCACCCGCACCGGCTGGTACCAGCTGATCGTCGAGGACCAGCTGGGCTGCAAAGCCTACGCCGATCCCATCTGGATCGACGTGATCGGCACGCCTCAGTTCCGGTAGGAAGAATCCTGCTCGTCGAGCAGTCGCTGCAGATCCTGGAAGTGCGCAAAGGCGGCGCCCCGGTAGTTGTCCCAGGAACGCGCCGTGTACTCCGCGATTTCATCCGGCAGCACATTGAGTGGCTGGCCGGTCCCGTAGGCCAGCACCAGAGTCCGCGCCGCGCGCTCGAGGAAATACAGATCCTCGAAGGCCTCGGCCACGCTCGGCGCGGTGACCAGCACGCCATGATTGCCCATGATCATGCGGCTCTTGTCCCCCAGCGCCTGCGCCAGCCGCTCACCCTCCTCGCGCTGATCGGCGATGCCGCCATAGTGCTGGTCGATCGCCACGCGGTTGAAGAAGCGGGCCGTGGTCTGATCGATGGCTTTGAGCTGTGGATCGGCAAGCGTGGCCAGCGCGGTGCTGTAGGGCGGGTGCACGTGCAAGACGCAGCGCGCCTGCGGCAACAGCGCGTGGATGCGCCCGTGAATGCTCCAGGCCGACGGATCCGGCGCATCCGCGCGGGACATGGTTCCTGCATCGTCGCTGTCGAGCAGCAGCAGCTCGCTGGCCCTGATCAGCGCAAAATGCCGCCAGCGCGGATTCATCAGAAACTGCTTGCCGTCGGCCGAGACCGCCACGCTGAAGTGGTTGCCGACCGATTCGTGCCAGTTCATCTGCACGGCGAGACGAAATGCCGCGGCAAGTTCCACCCTGAGCTGTGCAACGTCTGAAGGAGTCATCGCTGCGCCGACCACTGCAGTGGCTCGATCTTCGGAAGGATGAACACCCAGCCGATCAGGCCCAGCATGTTGACTCCTGCCGCCAGCCCAAAGGCGACATTGAACAGGCCCGTCTGGTCGACGAGCACACCCGTGATCGCCGGTGCGAGCAGGCCGGCGACATTTCCGCAGGCATTCTGCACGCCAACCCAGCGCCCCTGCGCGCCCGGGCCTGCGATGATCTGCGGAATCGCAAACACGCCGGGATAGGACACTGCCCCGAGCACGCAGAAGGCGAACAGTGCGGCCACCGAACCCGCCGCGGGCAGCATCACCATGCCCAGCATGCAGACGATGGCGCTCAGGTGGCCCGTGGCCATGAGCCCCTTGTACACGAGCGTCGCACTGCGTCCGGCCCGGATCCAGTGATCAGCGACCCAACCCATCGCAAACGCCGTCAAGGCGTTGAGCAGGTACGCCCACGAGGCGATCGCGACCATCGATCCCAGGGTGAATCCGCGCGATTTGACCAGGTAGTACGGCAGCCACGAGATGATGAAATAGTAGGTGTAGTTCGAGGCAAAGTGCCCCAGGGCGGCACCCCACAGCGCGCGCTGCCGTAGAATCTGCGCAAAGCTGGGTTCACCAGCTGTAGTGGCCGGCCCACTGGGCCGTGACGGGATTACGACCCGGCTCCAGGGCCACAGCCACAGCAGCGAGAGGCTGCCGAATATCATGAACACTCCGCGCCAGCCGTACACCGTCATCAGGTAGCCACCCAGGAGAGTGCCGACGGCGGGACCGAGCAGGTAACCGAAGCTCATGACGCCGTTGGCCACGCCCAGGCGGCTCACCTCTACGCTCTGCGCCAGCATCTTGGACACGCAGGGGAAGGTCACGCTCTCGCCGATCCCGAGCAGGATGCGCAAGCCCAGCAGCGTCGCAAAACTCCCGGCGAAGCCGGTGAGCAGGGTGGCAATCGACCAGAGGGTGAGGCCCGCCGCCAGCACGCGCCGCGCGCCGTAGCGTTCTGCAAGCCACCCCATGCCGGGCATGCACACTACGTATCCGTAGTAGAACGCCGAGAGCAGCACCCCGAGCTGCGTGGCACTGAGCCGCAGCTCGTCGGTGATCAGCGTCTCAGTCGTGGCAAAATTGCCGCGGTCGACGTAATTGATGAAGACGCACGCCGTCACCAGCATCACGACGCGCGCCGTCGTGCGCGACTCGGTCACGGCGCGGGCCCGCTTTCGCACGGGTTTGCTCGCATCCTGGCCCCCCTTCCCACGCGCGGGCTCGCGCACGGGCCACATTGCACGAGTCTTCCCGATCCGGCAACCTGCGCTTACGATGGAATGCGCAATTTCGGGGGAGTTACCACGATGAATCCATTCGGAAATCACATGGTCGCGGCCGTACTGGCCGAGGCCCTGGTATCGGCCCTGCTGCTGATGCTGGGTTTCCTCGCCGGCAAGTACCGTGAGCGCCGCCAGCTGCGGGGCCGGGATCTGACTGAGTACGATTTTTATCCCTACGAGACGACCGCCGACAACTTTGCCGAATTCAGTGCGCGCGATTTTCGCTTAGGGATGCACTACCTGCTGCGCAATCGCGACTCCCGCGCCGCGCGACAGCTGATCTTCATCGGCGAGCAGAACAACGTGCGCGAGCTGCTGGATATGCCGGACCGGCAGGCCTACGACAAGCTGTTCTCCCGCTACCACGGCGCTGACGTCACCGGCGACGCCCAGGACTATCTTGAGAATTACCGCAACATCGTGCGCCTGCTGGGCAAGACCTTCTCGAACATGGGCATCGAGATTCTCCTGCACGATCTCGCCAATCCGAGCCGTTCGATCGTCTGGATCGAGGGCGCCGAGGTGACCGGCCGTTCCCTGCACATGGGGACCACGACGCTGCTCGTTGACCTCAAGAAGCGGCGTGCGCTGAACCAGGACAAGCTGAACTACGAGCTGAAGCTCGGAGCGCGGCGCTTCAAGTGCACGACCATTCCGATTATCCGCAGGGAATATGGTGTGGTGGGCGCGGTGTGCATGAATATCGACCTCAACTTCATTCGCGATGCGGTGCTGCCCTCGCCGGCCGGTCTGGCCGAGTTCCTTCGGCACTATTGCCAGACGGACATGGAACTCACCGAGAACGTACTATCCAAGGAGGAGCATCACAAGGCACTGCAGGGCAAGAAGCATTATCGGGACACCGCCTTCGAAGGCGCGGCTCGCGGCTAGCGCCCATCAGGGGTGCCGAAGATCAACCCGTTGATATATCAGTGTGTTAGGGAATCTTTCTAATGCCCTACATTGTTATTGGTCCCGCACCCGCCCGAAGACCGCCCGGCTCTGCCGTAGTCCATCCCGCCCCTGGCAGAGCACACTCCCGGTCATCTCCGGCACGTAACTTCACCTGGGGTTCCCACGAACTACCGACTATGCCGATAGGCTGATCCAAAGCCGCGTAGGCGCGGGCAGAAAGTCTTTAAGCCTTGGGGGATTCAGGGTTCATGAAGTGTCAGCAGCAGGTCTGGGCGGTAGTGCTGGCAGCCGGAGATGGCACGCGCCTCGCGGCCCTGACTACGGATGCCGGTGGCAACCCGGTGCCCAAACAATACTGCTCCCTGCAGGGCCAGGGCTCGCTCCTCGAGGATGCCGTGCAGCGCGCGGGACATCTGGTGCCGCGTGAGCGGCTCTGCGCCGTGGTCGCCGACGATCATCGACGGTATTGGCAACGCGAGCTTCGGGAATTTGCCGCGGGAAACATCATCGTACAGCCCCGCAATTGTGGTACGGCAATGGGCGTCCTGCTGGCCACGCTGCGCGTGCTCGAACGCGACCCGTGGGCACACCTCTTGTTCCTGCCCGCCGATCATTTCGTGCGCGACGAACCGGCGCTTGCGCGCTCGCTGCGCGAGTTCGCCGCCCTGCCGGCACGCTACACCGAGGAACTGTTGTTGCTGGGCATCGAACCCGAGGAGCCGGATCCGGAACTCGGCTACATCGTGCCGGGCGAGCGCCTCGCGCCGAATACGCACCGGGTGGCGCGCTTTGTGGAGAAACCGTCTTTCGGGACAGCGCGTGCGCTGGTGAATGAAGGCGCGCTGTGGAACAGCTTCATTTTTGCTGCGAAGGGCCAGTCGCTGCTGGCTCTGCTGCGCGCACGCCGGACCGATGCCGTCGACAGCATGGCCAGGGCGCTGGCGGCAGACGCCGGTGCGACAGGATCCGGTCGGGCGCTTCGCGCACTCTACGAGCGTCTCCCAAGCGTCGATTTTTCGCGCGCCATCGTGGAGGGCGCGGAACCAGGCTTGCGGGTGTTGAAGGCGCCCGCCTGCGGCTGGACGGACCTGGGTACGCCCCGGCGCGTCGCGGCAACCCTGCAACGACCTTTGCCAGTAGCCATCCGGCCCCACTCGGCCCCGCTGACGCCCGCAGTTGTGAACCTCGCCCTGCAATTTGCCCGCGGGAGTAATCACGGATGGATCGGCTAGCCCTGGCACGCCCGGCGTTTTCCTCTGACGCGGGTGCCTTTGCAACAGAATGGCTGCAGACCAACGGCCTGGGCGGATTCGCCAGCGGTACGGCCGGCCAGGCGAATACACGCCGCTATCACGGACTGCTCGTGGCTTCCCTCAAGCCGCCGCTCGAGCGCATCCTGATGGTGTCCAAGGCGGACACCGTCGTGCGATACCGTGGTGCGGCACATGCGCTCGCATGCAACGAATTTGCCGGCGGCACGATTGCGCCGCGTGGCTACCGGCAGTTGGCGGCTTTTCATCTTGAAGGCACCGTCCCGGTCTGGACCTATGCGATCGGCGATGCGCTGCTGGAGGTGAGGGTCTGGATGGCACACGGCCGTAATACGACACACGTTCAATACCGGGTCGTGCAGGCCGCGACGACGCTGGAACTCGAGATCGCACCCTTGTGCACCTACCGGGATTATCACGCTCACGCTCGCGGCCGCCGCGCCTTCAGCGTCGAGACACAGGAATCGGCCTGTACGATTACCGCCGACGAGGGAGCACGTCCCTATACCTTGTCGCTGGACGGAGGGCGGTTTCGAGCCGATCCGGACTGGTATTGGAATTTCCATCATCGCGTCGAGGCAGAGCGTGGCCTGGACACGGACGAAGACCTGTTCCGGCCGGGCAGATTTCATGCCGATCTGCTGCCCGGCGAGGCCCTGACCTTGACCTTGAGCGCGGAGCATCAGCCGGCACCACCCGCGCTACGCCAGGAACTGGAGCGCCAGAGTGCACTCGTATCGGCCCTGCCGGCCATGACACCCGCCTGGGTGCGACAGCTGACGCTTGCCGCCGATCAATTTCTGGTCGCTCGCGGCGGCGGCGCGGCCTCACCGGTAGGCACTACGGTCATCGCGGGATACCCGTGGTTCGGAGACTGGGGCCGCGACACGATGATTGCCCTGCCGGGCCTGGCACTGGCGACCGGACGTCACGCAGAAGCAGCGTCCATCCTCCGGACGTTTGCGTCCCACCTGAGCCAGGGCATGCTGCCGAATCGCTTTCCGGACGGCAACGAAGCGCCGGAATACAACACCGTCGATGCGACGCTCTGGTACTTCCACGCCATTGCAGAGTATTACGCGGCGACCGACGATCTGGCACTGGTACGCGAACTGTATCCCGGGCTCTGCGAAGTCATCGATTGGCATCAGCGCGGCACGCGCTTTGGCATTCGTGTGGATCCGGCGGACGGACTGCTGCACGCTGGCGAACCGGGTGTGCAGCTCACCTGGATGGACGCCAAGGTGGGCGATTGGGTCGTAACCCTACGGACCGGAAAGCCGGTCGAGATCAACGCACTGTGGCACTACGCGCTCGTGCAGATGCAGGCCTGGGCCCGCAGGTTCGGCGATCATGCGGCCGCGCGTCGCTTCGGAACGGCTGCCCGGACCGCGGCTGCTTCGTTTCGCGCGGCTTTCTGGTGCGCAGGTCGCGGCTGCCTGTACGACGTGATCGACGGCCCGGAGGGTGAAGTCGTCAACGGACGACGGGTCGATGCCAGCATGCGCCCGAACCAGCTGTTTGCCGTTTCGCTGGGCACCGACCTGCTTGAACCGGACCAGCAACGCGCCGTAGTCGATGTCTGCTCCACCCTGCTGCTGACACCGCTCGGATTGCGCTCGCTCGAGCCTGCGCACTCCGCCTACGTTGCCAACTACAGCGGCGGCCCGGGCGAGCGCGACGCCAGCTACCACCAGGGCACGGTGTGGAGCTGGCTGCTGGGTCCCTTTGCAATCGCACACCAGCGGGTTTATGGCAACACGGCGCACGCGCTCGCCCTCCTCGAGGGCATCGCCGCACACCTTGGAGAGGCCTGTGTCGGAACAGTCAGTGAAATCTTCGACGGCGATGCGCCGCATGCCGCGCGCGGCTGCTACGCCCAGGCCTGGAGCGTCGCCGAGACACTGCGCGCCTGGCATCGATTGACCGGCGCGCAATCCCAGCAACTCAATGACAAGAAGGTGCCTCATGTCCGCAGACACGCCTGAACACA
>Ga0209131_1000632_pt1 | contig 24865 bp, 23 predicted proteins | sample GraSoi_2013_40cm_FD_185826 | JGI IMG/M metagenome (GOLD analysis project Ga0209131, IMG submission 185826) | Grasslands soil microbial communities from the Angelo Coastal Reserve, California, USA - Sample 9_17_2013_40cm (SPAdes) (version 2) | ecosystem: Environmental > Terrestrial > Soil >... | reverse complement strand
CTCGACGATGCTGCGCGGCCCACGCGTGCATGCTCGCGGCATCGTCGTGCGAGGTCGTCGTATGGGAAGTGAGCGTCGCGTGCCGCTCCTCGCCGGCGGCTTCGTAGCGCACGCGATAGCGCAGTTGCCAGGTCTGCGAGCCGCCGCTCCTGGGCCGCGCGGCGTCGACGTAACCCTGCTCGACCAGCGCGGAAGCCTCCGGCCACGCCGCGCGCGCCGTATCGTCGCGCCATTCGTACAGCGTGACCAGCAGGCCGAAGATCGCGCACAGGCCGGCGAACAGTCCGAACAGTCCCACCACGCCCGACGGCGAGGTGCCCTTCGCCGCGGGCTTCGAAACGGGAGCGTCGACACTGGACATATATCGCCGGCCTTTCGTGCGAGTGCGCCATTGTCGCAGTATCTTTACGTCATGGGCGCCCACGAAGAGCACGACGACACCTTCCGGATGCTGCGCGAAAGCGTGCGGCGCTACGTGGAGAAGGAGATCGTGCCGAAGGCGCCGGCGTGGGAGGAGCAGGGCTTCGTGCCGCGCGAGGTGCTGCGGGAGATGGGAAGCCTCGGCTTCCTCGGCCTGCGCTATCCGGAGGAATTCGGCGGCGCGGCGCTGGATGCGAGGGCGACGGCGCTGCTCGCGGAGGAATTGGGCCGCTCGAGCTTCGGCGGGTTTGCGATAACGGTGCTGGTGCATACCGACATGGCTTCCCCGCATTTGATCAATGCGGGTACGCCGGCGCAGATTAAGCAGTTTCTTCCTGACATTATTTCCGGAAAGAAAATTACTGCAGTGGCAGTGACCGAGCCGGATGCCGGCTCGGACGTGAAGGCGATCCGCACGAGCGCCCATCGGGAGAAAATCGGCTCAGGCAACGTATGGGTGCTGAACGGCACGAAGATGTTCATCACCAACGGCGTGCTCGCCGATCTCTACTTCGTCGCCGCGAAGACCGATCCGGCGGCGGGGGCGAAGGGCGTGTCGATGTTCATCGTCGAGAAGGGCATGAAGGGCTTCTCGGTCGGCCGCAAGCTCGACAAGCACGGCTGGCGCTCCTCCGATACCGCCGAGCTGGTGTTCGACGGCTGCCGCGTGCCGGCGCAGAACCTGCTCGGCGAAGAGGGCCGCGGCTTCTATTCGATCATGCGCAACTTCCAGAACGAGCGCATCGCGATCGGCGCGATGGCCATAGGCGAAAGCGCGAAAGCGCTCGAGCTGACGCTCGACTACGTGAAGACGCGCAAGGCCTTCGGCGCGCCGCTCTGGGACAAGCAGGCGCTGCGCCAGCGCCTCGCGATGCTCGCCGCGAAAGTCGAGGCGGGCCGCCAGCTCGTATGGCATGCAGCCACGCTCGACGCCGCGGGGCGCGACTGCGTCAAGGAAGTCTCGATGGTGAAGGCCTACTGCGGCGAGCTGGTGAACGAGGTGATGTACGACTGCCTGCAGTTCCACGGCGGCATGGGCTACATGCGCGAGTCCGCCATCGAGCGCATGACGCGCGACGCGCGCGTGCAGTCGATCGGCGGCGGCGCGACCGAGGTGATGCTGGAAGAGGTCGCCAAGCGGCTCTAGCTCGCCCGGAACAAAAAAGCCCGCTCGGGCGGAGCAACGTCAGAAAGCAGGCACATCGCTTGCGGCACGAGGGCTTTCCTTTTTGCAATTTCGAAGGAGACCCTCATGCTCAAGCGGAAATCCATAACCTCGGCGATGGCGGCGGCATTGATCGCGGCCGCGCCGGTCTCGTTCGCGCAGACGGCGGCATCGGGCGCCGCGGGAACCGGGGCCGTGGGTGCTGCGCCCGGAACCGCGGGCGCGACTCCCGGAGCGACGGGCGTGTCGCCGGCGACGCCGTCCGGGACCACGGGCACGTTCGGGGCGACGCCCGGCGTCGGTCCGGCGCCGATCACCGGGTCCGGGACCTTCAGCACCTCGCCGACGATCGACTCCAGCACGGCGCCCGGCATCAGCAGCCCGAACATCGGCGGCACGCCGGGAACCGGCGCGCCGATCACCGGCACCTTCGGCTCGACGCCGCAGCCGCTCCCCGGATCCTCGTTCGGCAGCTCGTCGCCCGGCAGCACTACGAGTCCCGCGCTGACCCGTCCCAGCACGATGAGCAGTCCCGGCGTGTCGGCCAGCCCGAGCGTGACCTCGCCCGGCGTGCTCGGACCGGCGCCGACTTCGCCCGGGGTCGTGGGCGGCGGCGCGGTGAACTGCGTACCGGGCAGCATTACGAATCCCTGCTAGGGATTGAAGCGCCGCGCCGACCTTGAGCGCGAACCCCGCCGAGTGGCGCGCGCATCTGCTCTCGCGCCTGCGCCGCCAGCCGGGCGCGGAATAGCGGCCGGCTCTGGTATGTTCGCCTAAGTCGGCGCAGGATCCGTTTCCCCAATACGTCAAAGAGGAGGCTCAGGTGAAACTTTCAGGAATCTCGAAGGCAGGGCTGTTCGTCTCGGTCGCGGCGCTGGGCGCGGGCATGGCCGTTTCCGCGCATGCGCAGCAGAAGAGCACGAACAAGGACATGACGTTCTTCGTGACGAGCACCGGCAAGGGCAATGGCGCCGACCTCGGCGGCCTCGAGGGCGCGGACGCGCATTGCAACGCGCTCGCGAAGGCGGCCGGCTCGAAGCACGCCAACTGGCACGCGTACCTGAGCACGGCATTGCCCGGCGGCGACGCGGGCGTGAACGCGCGCGAGCGCATCGGCAAGGGCCCGTGGCGCAACGCCAAGGGCGTGGTCGTCGCCAATAACGTGGCGGACCTGCATTCCAGCAAGAACAAGGTCACCAAGGAAACGGCGCTGACCGAGAAGGGCGAGCAGGTCAAGGGCCGCGGCGACACGCCGAACGAGCACGACATCCTGACCGGCTCCGACCCGGCCGGCATGTACTCGACGGCGGGCGGCGACACCACCTGCGGCAACTGGACGAAGAGCGGCGACGGCTCGGCCATCGTCGGCCACCACGACCTGCAGGGCCTCAAGGACACGCGCCACATGAAGTCCTGGAACTCCTCCCACGGCTCGCGCGGCTGCAGCCAGGAGCAGCTCAAGGCCTCCGGCGGCGCCGGCCTGATTTACTGCTTCGCCCCGAACTGAGCGAAAATAGCGTTTTGAAAGCCGGCTGCGGCCGGCTTTTTTTATTCCACATGATCGTCACCTCCGGCATTTCCATGCAATACGGCGCGAAGCCGCTGTTCGAGAACGTCTCGGTGAAGTTCGGCGGCGGCAACCGCTACGGCCTCATCGGCGCGAACGGCTCGGGCAAGTCGACCTTCATGAGGATCCTCGGCGGCGACCTGGAGCCCGGCGCCGGCGCGGTGGCGATCGACTCGGGCGAGCGGCTGGGAAAGCTGCGCCAGGACCAGTTCGCGTTCGAGGCCGAGCGCGTGCTCGACGTGGTGATGATGGGACACGCCGAGATGTGGAAGGCGATGCGCGAGCGCGACGCGATCTACGCGAACCCGCAGGCGGACGAGGCCGAGTTCATGCGCGCGGCGGAGCTCGAGGCGAAGTACGCCGAGTACGGCGGCTACACCTCCGAGGCGCGCGCGGGCGAGCTGCTGCTCGGCCTGGGCGTGCCCACCGCGCAGCACAACGGCCCGATGAGCGCGGTGGCGCCGGGCTGGAAGCTGCGCGTGCTGCTCGCGCAGGCGCTCTTCGGCGACCCGGACATCCTGCTGCTCGACGAGCCGACCAACAACCTCGACATCAACAGCATCCGCTGGCTCGAGGACGTGCTGAACAGCCGCGCGAGCACGATGGTGATCATCTCGCACGACCGGCACTTTCTCTCGAGCGTGTGCACGCACATGGCGGACGTCGACTACGGCGGCATCCGCGTCTACCCGGGGAGCTACGACGACTACATGGAGGCGTCGACGCTCGCGAAGCAGCAGCAGCTCAACAAGAACGCGCGCGCCAAGGAGCGCATCGCGGACCTCGAGGATTTCGTGCGGCGCTTCCGCGCGCACAAGGCGAAGGCGCGCCAGGCCACCTCGCGCATGAAGATGATCGAGAAGCTGAAGCCCGACGACGTGAAGCCCTCGAGCCGCCAGTACCCCTTCATCCGCTTCCTGGTGGACGAGAAGGAGAAGCTGCACCGCCTCGCGATTGAAGCTAAAAGTTTTTCGAAATTCTATGAACGTGGAAAAAATTTATTCGAAAAAATAAACATTTCCATCGAAGCCGGCGAGAAAGTGGCGATCATCGGCCCGAACGGCGTCGGCAAGACCACGCTGCTGCGCTCGCTGCTACCCGACGATCTGCCGGGGAAGCTCAAGCCCGATACCGGCACGGTGAAATGGGCGGAGAAGGCGCGCCCCGGCTACTGGCCGCAGGATCCGGCCGCGGATTTCGCGCAGGACGACGTGCTCTCGGAGTGGCTCGGCCGCTGGCGGCGCAAGGACAAGGGCGACGACGACCAGATCGTGCGCGCGACGCTCGGCCAGCTCCTCTTCTCCGGCGACGACCAGAAGAAGTCGGTCAAGGTGATCTCCGGCGGCGAGGCGCAGCGCATGCTGATCGGCAAGCTCGTGCTGCAGATGCCGAACGTGATGCTGCTCGACGAGCCCACCAACCACCTCGACATGGAGTCGATCGAGTCGCTCAACGGCGCGCTCGAGAAGTATCCCGGCACGCTGGTCTTCGTGTCGCACGACCGCGAGTTCGTGTCCTCGCTCGCCACGCGCATCATCGAGCTCGAGCCGGGCGAGGCGGGGAAGCCGGCGACGGTGGTGGACTACCGCGGAAACTACGAGGACTACCTCGCCAGCCAGAGCGTCGCGTAAGCGCCAGCGCACCTGCCCTCGCGGTTACTCCGGCAGTTTTTCCTCCACCCAGCGCACCCACGATAGGAGCGCCATGTCGCCGTCGAAGTCGCCGACGAGCTGCACGCCGAGCGGCAATCCGTGCGCGCCCTTGCCGTGGGGCACGGTGACGCAGGGAACGCCGAACAGCGTCCACGCGCGGTTGAACACCGGATCGCCGGTGCTCGCGAGCGAAGCAGGCGCTTCGCCGGTCGCGCTGGGCGTGAGGAGGAAATCGAAGTCGCGCATGCGGTCGGCGAGGGCGCGGCGGCAGCGGCGCGCGAACTCGCGCATCGCGTCGTAGTCGGCGCGCGCGACCTTCCAGCCTTCGTCCAGGCGCGGCCGCAGGGTCGCGCTGATCTCGCCGGGAAAATTGTCGCGCTCCCAGGCGAGGGCGCGCGCGGACTCGAAGCCCATGATGAGCTTGTGCCGGTCGAAAAGGAGCTCGCTGTCGGGCGGCAGCTCGAAGTCGCTCACGCTCGCGCCCGCCTGCGCTAGGCGCCGCGCCGCCTGCTCGAGGCTCGCCTGCGTCGCAGCGTCGGCCTCGCCCCAGCGCGGCGTGCGGCACAGGCCGATTCTGGGGTTCGATTTGCCCGAGTCGAAATCCGCTGCCGGCTTGCCGCTGAGAATTTCCAGTGAGAAAGCAAGATCCTCGACCCCGCGCGCGAAAATGCCGATCGTGTCGAGGGACTCGGCGACGAACTTGGTGCCGGCGCGGTTGATGCTGCCGAAGCTCGGCTTGATCGCGAAGCTGCCGCAGTAGGCGGCCGGGCGGATGACCGAGCCGCCGGTCTGGGTGCCCAGCGCGGCGCTCACCATGCAATCGGCCACCGCCGCCGCCGAGCCGCTCGAGGAGCCGCCGGGCGTGTGCACGGCGCCGTCCGTTGCCTTGTGCGGATTGCGCGTCGCCGCGGGGTGGTTGTTCGCGAGCTCGGTGGTGACGGTCTTGCCGAGGATCAGGCAGCCCGCGTTCTTGAGGAGCGCGACGCAGGCGGCGTCCGCCTTCGGCCGGTGGCCGCGGTAGATCGGCGAGCCGTACTCCGTCGGCAGGTCCGCGGTATCGATGATGTCCTTGATCCCGACCGGCACGCCGTGCAGCCGCGAGCGGCGCGGCATGCGATCAAGCGCGCGCGCCTGTGCAAGCGCCTGCTCGCGATCGAGGAACGCCCAGGCGCGCACTTCCTTCTCGCGCGCCGCGATGCGCTCGAGGCACGCCGCGGCGAGCGCTTCGCTCGTTGCCTCGCCGGCCTCGATGCGACGCGCGGCCTGGGCGGCGGAGAGCTCGTTCAGCGGGATCATGCATCAGCGTAATACTCTTTCACAAACAATCGCAAACCTTGTTCTGTGGCGTGTAAGAGCCTGTGTGAACTGGCGTTTCCCCATAGCGGCGCGCGCGCCGCGCGGTTAATGTCGGGCCATGAAAGCCGAACACGGCAGGTTCATCGTCGCCGCGCTGCTGCTCGCCGCGGCCTGCGCGGCGCGCGCACAGGATCTGGGCACGCCGATGCTGCTCGTGGCCGCGCCGGGCACCGAGGGCGCGTACAGCCGCACTGCGCTACTCGTGGTGCCGAGCGCCGGCGGGCACGCCGGGTTCATCCTCAACCGCGCGCGCGACGCGAAGCTCGCCGCGGTGCTGCCCGGCAATCCGCTGTCGGCGAAGGTCGTCGAGCCGGTCCGCTTCGGCGGACCGCTCGGATCGAAGGCGCTCTACGCGATGACGCGGCGCGACCCCGGCGAGGGCGCGAAGCGGATCTTCGGCGATGTGTTCATAACCTCCGGCGCCGCGGCGATCGAGCGCGTCGTCGAGCGGATGCCGCAGGACGCGCGCTTTTTCGTCGGGCTGGTGGCCTGGCTTCCCGACGAGCTCGAGGCGCAGATCGCCGCCGGCGAGTGGATCGTGGCGCCGCCGGACGCCTCCCTGGTGTTCGCCCGCGACCTCGACGCGATGTGGGGCGGGCTCGTCGCGTCCCTCGGCCGGACCGCGCTCAAGTAGTTAGAGTAATAAAAGCAACTACAAACCGACCTTCCGCACCATCGCCGGCTTGAGATCCTTGATCGCCGGCGCGCCCACCTGCTGCATGATCGCGCGCAGCTCGATGCGCAAGAGCTCGAGGACGCGCTCGACGCCCGGCTGGCCGAAGGCGCCCAGGCCCCAGATGTAGGGCCGGCCGACGCACACGCCCTGCGCGCCGAGCGCGAGGGCCTTGACGATGTCGGTGCCGCGGCGAAAGCCGCTGTCGATCAGGATCGGCATGCGGCCGCCGACCGCGTCGACGATCTCCGGCAGCGCGTCGATGCTCGAGCGCCCGCTGTCCTCGCTGCGCGCGCCGTGGTTCGAGACGATGATCGCGTCGATGCCCGCGGCGGCGGCGAGTTTTGCGTCCTCGTGCGCGAGGATTCCCTTGAGGACGACTTTCATCTTCACCGTGTCGCGCAGCCGCTTGATGAAGTCCCAGCTCATGCCGGACGACTGGGTGTGGGTGAGGCCGGAGACGTCCACGCCGTCGTACATGGACCGGCGCTTCAGGCTCGCCTGCAGGCTGCTGCGGTCGTGGCAGGTCGAGCAGGTGCGCGTGTCGGTGCGCGTCAGGCGCGCGAGGGTTTCCTGGTTGCGCCCGCCGGAGCGGTCCACGGTGACCGCCACGACCGGGCAGCCGGCCTTTTCCGCGCGCAGCACGAAGGCCTTGGCGACGTCCCATTTGTTGGTGGCGTAGAGCTGGTACCAGACCGGCGCGCCGCGCGCGGCGATGACCTCCTCGACCGGGGTGGTCGTCACGGTCGAGAGGATCTGCAGGTGGTTGCCGGCTTTCGCCGCCCGCGCGACGGCGATCTCGCCCTCGGCGTGGAAAGCTTTCTGCCCGCCCACCGGCGCGATGATGATCGGCGTGGGATATCTCACGCCCAGGATGTCGACGCTCATGTCGACCTTGCTGACGTCGACGAGCCGGCGCGGCCGCAGCTGCAGCTTGAGGAAATCCTGCCGGTTCGCGCGCAGCGTCACCTCGTCGTCGATGCCGGAAGCCATGTAGCCGAAATGCGCCGGCGGCACGTTGTTGCGCATCACCGGCTCGAAGTCGAAGACGTTGATCGCTTCCTTCGGATCCTTGATGAGCTCGCGCGTGTCGAGCGGCGCCCACTGCAGCGGATCGGGCAGCGACTGCTTGGGCAGGAAAGGCTGGGCGAAGGCCGCGCCGCTTCCGGCGAGCAAAGGACTGCCGGCGAGGAACTGCATGAACCGGCGGCGGCTGACGGACCGATCGATCGTGGATGCCATGGAACGCTCCTCCCCTGTTTGAGCTGCCGCGTAGCATGTTCCTCGGCATGCGCGCGAGTCAAGGAGGTCGACGGCGGCCGCTGCTAGAACGGCAGCGGCAGGAGCGGCGGAACGCTCGCGTCCTCGGGCGGCGGCGTATGGGCGACGTTCATCAGCATGGACACGGTGGTGAAGTAGCCCGCCACCGCGACGATGTCGATGACGCCCGTCTCGCCGAACTTCTGCACCGCGCGCCGGTAGCTCGTCTGCGAAACGCCCCGGGTACGCTGCAGCTCGTCGCAGAAGTCGTAGATGATTTCCTCGTCCTCGCGCATGCCCTGCGGACGCCTGCGCTCGGCAAGCGCGGCAATGAGCGCTTCCCCCAGGCCGGCCTTGCGGGCGAGCGGCACGTGGACGAACCACTCGAACTGCTGGCTCCACTCGCGCGACACGATCAGCATCACGAATTCGCCGATGCGCGGCTCGAGCGAGCTGTTGAAGCGCAGGTATTCGCCCACTTTCTGCAGCCGGTCCATCAGCTCGGGGCTGCGCAGCAGCGCTACGAAAGGGCCCTTCACGCCGCCGCGCGGGCCGGCGCTCATCTCGTCGGCCGCCTTGCGCTGCGCGGCGCTCATCTTGCCGGGAGGCAGCGGCGGCATACGGTCCTCGAATGCCACTACGCCCACGGTCCAGCGTTTTTCGCTCATGACGTCGTCCCTGCAGGTCGGTGGAGGTCTTTCGCGAGCGCCGCCGCGCTCAGCGCCAGGGCGCCCGCCGCGAGGCCAAGCGCCCGGGCGAAACCGCCTTGCGTGCCGGCGAGGAAGCCGACCGCCAGCGGCCCGGCGATCTGGCCGAGCGCGAACGCGGCAGTCATCGCCGCCATCAGCGTGCGCGCCTGCGCGCCCGCCACGCGGCGCGCCTCCTGCATGCCGGCCATGGTGACGACCATGAAGGTGCCGCCGACGAGGAGCGCGGCGAGCGCGATTCCCGCCAGTCCGGGCAGGAAAAGCGGCGTCGCCACGCCGAGCGCCATCAGCAGGCTGCCGGCGATCCAGAGGGCGCGCGGGCGCATCGATTGCGCGAGCCGCGAGGCGATGAGCGTCGAGGCCGCGGCGGCCAGCCCGAAGACGGGCCAGGCCCAGCCGAAAAGCGCTGTTTCGCCCAGCGTCTGCCGCGCCATCACCGGGAGGAAAGTCGCCGGAACGATGTAGCCAAAACCGAACAGGCCGTAACACAGCACGAGCGCCCAGCGCTTGGCGTCACGCGGCGGCGCAGGCGCCGCCGCGGCCGGCCCTTCAGCTTCAAAGGAATTCCACAGCAAGGCGGTCACTGCGAGCGCGCCTGCGCCGAGCGTCATCCAGGCGGCGGCGGAGCCGGCCTGCGCGGCCATGAGGGCGACGCAGGCGACGCCCGCCACCGCGACGCCCGCGCCGACGCCCGCGTACGCCGCGCCGCTCAAGCCCGGTCGGCCGAGCGCGGCGAGGCGCTCGAGCGCCCAGGTCGAGACGAAGACGAGGACCCAGGCGCTGGCGACGCCGGCGAGGGCGCGCAGCGCGGCCCAGGCGAGCAGGTCGCGCGTCAGGCCCATCGCCAGGGTCGCGACCGCGATGAGCGCGAGGCCGGCGCGGATCGCGCTCGCCGGCCGCGCGCGCAGGCCGATCGCCGAGAGCGCGCCGCCGAGGTAGCCGAGGTAGTTCGCCGACGCGAGCCAGGCGCCCTGGGCGAGCGAGACGCCCGCGTCCTGCTGCATCATCGGCAGGATCGGGGTGAAGGCGAAGCGGCCGATGCCCATCGCCGCCGCCAGCGCGGCGAGCGCGGCGACGGCGGTTTGCGCTGCGAGGCTCACGGTGCGCAGTGTAGGGTTGACCGGGTGCCGAATAAAACTGAATAATTGAGAACTCATCGTTCACTTATAGAGAACATGGACCTCGCCGCGCTGCGCATCTTCAAGACGGTGGTCGAGCAGGGCGGCGTCAACCGCGCCGCCGCCCGGCTGCACCGCGTGCCTTCCAACGTCACCACCCGGGTGCGACAGCTCGAGGAGGAGCTCGGCACGAAGCTCTTCGCGCGCACCGGCCGGCGGCTCGTGCTGTCCGCCGAAGGCCGGCGCCTCCTCGTCTACGCCGAGCAGCTGCTGCGGCTTTCCGCCGAGGCCGAGGCGGCGATGCGCAACGGCAAGCCGCGCGGCACGCTGCGCCTCGGCGCGCTGGAAAGCACTTCGGCGACGCGGCTGCCGCCAGTTCTGTCGCGCTACCACCGGCTCTATCCGGACGTGCAGGTCGAGCTCGTCACCGGCACCTCGGGCGCGCTGGTCTCGCATGTGCACCGGCAGGACGTGGAGGCGGCATTCGTCGCCGAGCCCTTCAACGCCCGCGATCTCGCCACGCAGGGCGCGTTCGTCGAGGAGCTGGTCCTCATCACGCCGAAGAGCTTCGGCCGCATCCGCTCGCCGAAGGACATCGGCAAGCGCACCGTGATCGCGTTCGCGAACGGCTGCTCGTACCGCCGCCGCCTCGAGGCCTGGCTCGCGGGCGCGCAGGTCCTGCCCGACCGCGTTCTGGAATTCCAGTCCTACCACGCGATCGTGGCCTGCGTGGCGGCGGGCTCGGGAATCGCGGTGGTGCCGCGCTCGGTGATCGAGATGACGCGCGCCGGGCGTGAAGTCGCGCTGACTTCGCTTCCCGCGCAGATCGCCAAGGCGCGCACCCAGCTGGTCTGGCTGCCGGCGCACCACTCGGTGGCGCTGGAGGCGCTGAAGAAGCTGCTGGACCCCGCGCTCAGGAAGGCGGCCTGAGGCCTGCTACTCGGGCTTCACGCCCGCGTTCTTCACCACCTTCGCGTATTTGCCGACGCCGTCCTTCATCATCGCCGCGAGCTCGGCGGGCGTGCTGGTGAGCGGCTCGGCGCCGTTCTTGTCGAGGGTCTCGCGCGTGTCCGGCGCGCGCACCGCGGCGGCCACTTCCTTCTGCAGGCGCTCGACGATCGGCGCCGGCGTGCCGGCGGGCGCGAAGAGCGCGAGCCACAGCGAGGCGTCGAATCCCGGATAGCCGGATTCCGCGACGGTCGGCACGTCGGGCAGCGAGGCCGAGCGCTTCGGCGTGCCGACCGCGAGCGCGCGGGCGCGCCCGGACTTCGAATGCGGCAGCAGCGAGGGCAGGCTGGCGAAGAGGATGTCGACCTGGCCGGCGATGAGCGCGGTGCCGGCGGGGCCGTTGCCGTTGTAGGGAATGTGCAGCGCGAAAGTATGCGACGCGTCCTTCAGCATCTCCATCGCGAGGTGCGTGGTCGAGCCGATGCCGGCCGAGGCATAGTTGAGCTGGCCGGGCTTCGCTTTCATCAGGTCGACGAGCTCCTTCAGGGTTTTCGCCGGGACCGACGGATTGACTGCCAGCAGGTAGGGCGAGACCGCCATCAGGCTGATCGGCGCGAAATCGCGGATCGGGTCGTAGTCGAGCTTCGCGTACACGCTCGGCGCGACCACGTGGGTGCTGGTGCTGCCGACGAGCAGCGAGTAGCCGTCGGGCGCCGCTTTCGCCACCGCGGCGGCGCCGAGCGTGCCGCCGGCGCCGCCGCGGTTCTCGATGACGAGCGGCTGGCCGAGCTGGGACGAAAGCTTCTGCGCCACGATGCGCGCGACGATGTCGGTCGAGCCGCCGGGCGGAAACGGCACCATGAGACGGATCGGCTTCGCGGGATAAGGTTGTGCTGCGGCCTGCGCTACGGCGCTTCCTGCATGCAGCACCGAGGCGGCGAGCAACGCCGCGACGGCGAGACGTGATGGTTTCATTGTTTCGATCCTCCGCCTGTTGTTGTGGGCGGATTCTAAGCAGATTGGACTAACATCCGTCCAATGGGGATTCGCAAACAGCTCGGTGCCGCTCTGCTCGCCGCCGTGAGCGCCGCGGCAGTGAGCTTTGTTGCGCAGGCGCAGCCCGCGTCCTCCTATCCCTCGCAGCCGGTGAAGCTGATCGTGCCGTGGCCGCCGGGCGGCGGGGTCGACACTTCGGCGCGGATCGTGTCGGTGCCGCTCGGCCAGCGCCTCGGGCAGACGGTGGTGATCGAGAACCGGCCGGGCGCCGGCGGCAACATCGGCACCGAGATCGCGGCGCGCGCGAAGCCCGACGGCTACACGCTGCTGATGGGCTCGATCAGCCCGAACGCGATCAACGTCCACCTCTATTCGCGCCTGGGCTTCGACCCGGTGAAGGACTTCGCGCCGATCGGCTTCGTCACCTCGGTGCCGAACATCCTGGTGGTGCCCGCCAATTCGCCGCACGCGGACGGCAACGCGCTGATCGCCTTCGCGAAGGCGAATCCCGGCAAGCTCAACTACGGCTCGGCGGGCGTGGGCTCCTCGCAGCACCTCGCCGCCGCGATGCTCATCGGCGCGACGGGGATCCAGATCGTGCACGTACCCTACAAGGGCACCGCGCCCGCGGAGCAAGACCTCATCGGCGGTTTCGTCTCGATGATGCTCGACACCACCGCCTGCCTGCCGTTCGTGGCGGGCGGCAAGATGAAGGCGTTCGCGGTCGCCGCGAAGGCGCGCAACCCGGCGCTGCCGGCGGTGCCGACCTTCGACGAGATCGGCGTGCCCGGCATTTATTCGTCGTCGTGGTACGGCCTGCTCGCGCCCGCGGGCACGCCGCGGGAAATCGTCGAGCGCGTCAACGCCGAGCTGAACGCGGTGCTGAAGAGCCCCGAGACGCGCAAGCGCCTCGCCGACTTCGGCGGCGAGCAGGGCGGCGGCACGCCGGAGGAGTTCGGGCGCTTCATGGCCTCCGAGACCGCGCGCTACGCCGACATCGTGAAGGCCTCGGGCGCAAAGGTGGAATGATGGGCGTCGAAAAACCGCTGACCCTCGTCGAGAAGATCTGGCGCCGGCACGTCGTCCTCGAGCGCGAGGACGGCCAAGTGCTGCTCTACGTCGACCGGCACTACCTGCAGGACGGCTCGTCCAATGCGTTCGTGAACCTTGCGAAGCGCGGCCTCAAGCCGCGCTCGCCCCAACGCACGCTCGGGGTGCCCGATCACTACGTGCCCACGGACAGCCGCGACCTGTCGCGGGTGCACCCGGAGATGCGCGCGATGGCCGAGGCGCTCGAGCGCAACACGCGCGAGACCGGCATCGAGCTCTTCGGCCTGCAGGACGTGCGCCAGGGCATCGTGCACGTGATCGGGCCCGAGCAGGGCCTCTCGCAGCCCGGGATGCTGATCGTCTGCGGCGACAGCCACACGTCGACCCACGGCGCGCTCGGCGCGCTCGCTTTCGGCATCGGCTCGAGCGAGGTCGCGCACGTGCTCGCGACGCAGACCTTGTGGCAGCGCAAGCCGAAGACGCTGCGCATCCGCCTCGACGGCCGGCTCGGCGCGGGCGTGAGCGGCAAGGACCTGATCCTCGCCATCATCGCCAGGATCGGCGCCGCGGGTGCGGTCGGGCACGTGATCGAGTACGCGGGCAGCGCGATCCGTTTGCTCTCCATGGAGGGCCGGCTCACGGTGTGCAACATGTCGATCGAGGCCGGCGCGCGCGCCGGGATGGTCTCGCCCGACGACGTCACCTTCGAGTATCTCGCCGGGCGTCCGCGCGCGCCGAGGAACGCCGAGTGGGAAGTCGCGCTCGCCCGCTGGCGCGCGCTAGCCACGCCCGAGGACGCTGCGTTCGACCGTGAAGTCTCGCTCGACGCGAGCGCCGTGGTGCCGATGGTCACCTGGGGTACGAGCCCCGAGGACGCGCTGCCGATCGATGCTCGCGTGCCCGATCCCTCGAGCGCGCCGGATGCGGCGAAGCGCGAAGCGATGGGCCGCTCGCTCGCCTACATGGATCTGAAGCCCGGCACCGCGCTCACCGATGTGAAGGTGGATCGCGTTTTCATCGGCTCCTGCACCAACGGCCGGATCGAGGACCTGCGCAGCGCCGCCGCGGTCGCCAAGGGCCGCAAGGTCGCAAAAGGCGTCGAGGCCTGGGTCGTGCCCGGCTCGGGCCTGGTCAAGGCGCAGGCGGAGTCCGAAGGCCTCGACCGGGTGTTCAAGGATGCCGGGTTCCAGTGGCGCTACGCCGGCTGCTCGATGTGCCTCGGCACCAACGGCGACACCGTCGCGCCGGGCGAGCGCTCGGCCTCGAGCACCAACCGCAATTTCCAGGGCCGCCAGGGCCCCGGCGCCCGCACCCATCTCATGAGCCCCGCGATGTGCGCCGCCGCTGCGGTCACGGGACGGTTTACCGATGTTCGCCTTTTGATCAAATGACTCCATTCAAAAAAATTCAATCTGCAGCCCTTCGCGTTCCGCACATGAACGTCGACACCGACCAGATCGTGCCGGCGCGCTACCTGAAGAAGCCGCGCTCGGACGACTTCGGCGAATACCTGTTCCACGACGTGCCGCACCTGCTCGACGGCGGCGCCGAGGCGAGCGTGCTGGTCGCCGGGCGCAACTTCGCCTGCGGCTCCTCGCGCGAGCACGCCGTCTGGGCGCTCCACGACTACGGCTTCCGCGCGGTGATCGCGCCGAGCTTCGGCGACATCTTCTACTCCAACGCCCTGAAGAACGGCCTGCTGCCCATCGTTCTTCCGGAAACGGTGGTTTTGGATTTACTGAAAGATTCCTCGGGGAAAGTGACGATCGACCTGGAATCCCAGACGGTAAACGCAGTTCACAAGTTCGACATCGCGCCGTTCGCGAAGAAGTGCCTGCTCGAGGGGCTCGATGAAATCGACTTCACCCTGAGCCAGGCCGAGCGCATCGCCGCCTTCGAGAAGAGCTACCAGCCATGAAAATCGCGGTTCTGCCGGGTGACGGTATCGGCGTCGAAGTCACGGCGCAAGCGGTCAGAGTTCTAAAAGCAGTTCATTCGAAAATCGACATGACCGAGGCCCCGATCGGCGCCGCCGGCCTGAAAGCGGCGGGCGTGCCGCTGCCGCCGGCGACGCTCGAGCTGGTGAAGAAGTCGGACGCGGTCCTCTTCGGCGCGGTCGGCGGGCCGGGCGACGAGAGCGGCCCGCGTCATCTGCGCCCGGGCCTGGGTTTATTGACGCTGAGAAAACAAATGCAGCTCTTCGCGAACTTCCGCCCGGCGTTTCTTTTTCCCGAGCTCGTATCGGCGTCGTCGCTGAAGCCGGAGCTGGTGGAAGGCCTGGACCTGCTGGTGCTGCGGGAGAATACCGGTGACATCTACTTCGGCGAGCCGCGCGGCATCACCACCAACGCCGCGGGCGTGCGCGAGGGCGTGAACACCATGCGCTACAGCGAGCCCGAGATCGAGCGCATCGCGCACGTCGCCTTCCGGACGGCGCGCGAGCGCCGGCGCAAGGTCTGCTCGGTGGACAAGGCGAACGTGCTCGAGACGATGCAGCTCTGGCGCGAGACCGTGGCGAAGGTCGGCAAGGGCTACCCGGACGTCGAGCTCACGCACCTCTTCGTCGACGCCGCCGCGATGCAGCTTTTCCGCCTGCCCAAGCAGTTCGACGTGATCGTCACCGGCAACATGTTCGGCGACATCCTGTCCGACGCGGCGGCGATGCTCACCGGCTCGATCGGCATGCTGCCCTCGGCCTCGCTCGGCGAGACGAGCTTCGGCCTGTACGAGCCGGTGCACGGCAGCGCGCCCGACATCGCCGGCAAGGACCTCGCCAACCCGCTCGCCGCGATCCTCTCGGCGGCGATGCTGCTGCGCTACTCGTTCAAGGACCGCGAGGGCGCCGCGCGCATCGAGAGCGCGGTGCGCAAGGTCCTCGCGCAGGGCTACCGCACCGCCGACATGGCGCAGCCCGGCACGAAGCGCGTCGGCTGCCGCGCGATGGGCGATGCTGTAGTTGCGGCACTCAACCTGTAAGGTTCGAAGGTCCTTGGAGCGATGATGGAAGAGGGCGCCGCGGTCATGAAGAGGACGCTCGAAGCGGCTCGGCCGGCGTAGCGCATTCCTTGTCGGCCCAGAGGACGAACGAGCGGTAGAACGGCTGCGAGCGCAGCTCTTCCGGAATCCATTCCATCTGGCTGCGCGCCTGGACCGGCAATCCCGCGAGGCAGTAGTGGAAGACGGTCACGACCTGCGCCTTCGGCGTGAGCGCGAGGAAGCGGTTGCGATCGATGGTGGCGTCGGGTCGCTGCCGCGTCGCGAGCGCGTTCACCGCCAGGTGCTCGGCCGCCAGCGGATCGGCGGGGCCCACGCGTGCGGCGATCTCGGCCACGGTCGCGCCGCTTCCGAGCAGCCAGCGCGGCACGTCGACCAGGTCGCTGTGGCGCACCAGCTCCGCCACGTCGCTCCAGAAGTTGTAGCCGGCGCGCTGCAGGTCGGGATAGGACGCCGCCTCCAGGATGGCGCGGCGGTGGAAGCCCAGGCGGCTGTCCCTGATCAGCGCTTTCGGAAGAATCTTCTCGGCCCACGGGCTCGCTTCCAGGCGCTCGCGGCCGCGCTCGGCGTCCATCAGCCAGGCGTAGCGCGGCGTGGCCGGCTCGGCGAAGAGCGCGGAGCGCACGCGGCGCGGATAGTTGTCCTCGAGCGGCAGCGCTTGCGCAGTCAGCTCGCGCAACGCAGTGGCGTCGGCCATGAACTGGCCGATAAGCTGCTCCGGCCGGTCGACGCCGATGCGCCGCAGCTCCTTGCGCGCCCCGGGCAGCGCCCACAGCCGCGAGAAATTCTGGCGCGACACCGGCGCGAGGCCGCCGCGGCTGCCGGCGAGGATCCAGTCGCGGTTGAGCCCCGACCAGAGCGAGCAGTCCTCGAACGCGTCGCAGAAGGCGCGGATGACCGACATCGCCTCGCCTTCGAGCAGCAGGTAGGCCGGCAGCCAGTAGGTCGCCATGCCGCCGGGGTTGAGGCGCTCCTTCATCAGCGCGAAGTACTCGCGCGTATAGAGCGAGGCCACGCCGGCCATCTTGGGCGGCGGCGGCTCGCCGGTGATGAGGTCGTAGCGCTTCGGGGTGTGCTGCAGGAAGAAGCGGGCGTCCTCGACGTGCACGCTCACGCGCGGATCGCGCAGAGGGTGGCGACGCGGGTCCGGATATACGACGTCGCTCATCTCGAGGATGTCGCGCGAGACGTCGACCACGTCGATCGCCTTCACCTCCGGAAGATCGGTGAGCGCGCTCGCGGTGGCGCCGACGCCGAAGCACACGAGCAGCACGCTCTCGATGCGCGGATGCAGCGCCGCCGGCAGATAGGCGAAGAGCTTCATGTAGCGCTGCACGCCGATCGCGGTCGAAGCCATGGAATAGGAATTGGTGGCGAGGCGCAGGAACAGCGGCTCGCCTAGGAAGTCGTGCGACAGGTAGAAGGTCGTCTGGACGAGCCCCTCGCGCGCCGCGACCAGGCGCCCGCCGAAGCGCTCCTCCACGCCGTGGTAGTAGGTCGCGGCCATCCTGCCGAACGGGAAAAGGACGAGCGCCAGGAGCGCGACGAGCGCGGGGCGCCGGCGCCGCCAGCGCACTTCCTCTTGTACCGGAGCGATCGGGATGACGAGCGCGGTCGCGCCGTAGACGAAAGCCATCAGGAAGAACGAGCGCTCCAGGCCGAGAAAGGGAAGCAGCAGGAACGCCGCGAGCAGCGCGCCCAGCATCGCGCCCGCGGTGTTGGCGAGCGTGAGCGCGCCGGTCGCGGCGCCGGCGTCGCTCATGCGCGCGCGCAGCCGGTCTCCCAGCGCCGTGAAGAGAAAGCCGGAGGCGAGCGCCACCGGTCCCATCAGGAAGGCGGAGAGCAGGACCGTGGTCAGCACGAATTGAGTCTGGATCGGCGCAAGGATCTTCGCGACGAGGCCGAAGCCCGCATAGCTCGCGACGAGCGCCGCCGCCGCGCCCGCCGCGGCGAAGCGCGCGACGCCCTCCGGCAGGCGGCCGCGCCGCGACAGCCGCGAGGCGAGGAGGCCGCCCAGGCCGATGCCGCCCAGGACCACCGCCAGCATCACGGCGAAGATCAGCGTGGTGCCGTCCTCGAAGAGCAGCAGGAAGCGGAACCAGAGCACCTCGAGGGCGAGGAGCGCGCCCCCAGCGAGGAACGCGGCGACCAGGAGGCGCCGCCGCTCCGCTTTCGCGGGTGGCTGCTCCGCATTTTTAGTAGAAGTGACTTTTTCAAAAACCATATCCTGGGAAATCCGCCACGCGATGACGGCGGCCGCGAGGTTGCAGGCGGCCGCGAAGTAGCCGGTGCCGCGAAGTCCGAGCAGCGGGATGAGAAGCAGCTCCGCGAGCAGCGTTCCCGCGAGTGCACCCAAAGTGTTGAAGCCGTACAGCCGTCCAAGGGCGTGGCCATAGTTGCCGGTGAGCGTCTCCAGAGGCTTCGCGAGCAACGGCAGGGTCGCGCCGAGCGCGGTGGCGGGAATCGCCATGAGCACGAACGCGATCGCCGGCCGCAGCGCGTTGAGGGCCGCCGCGTTGTCGAGAAACGGCCCGAGGAGCGGGCCGAACAGCGCGGGCAGGAGCGGGAATCCGGCGACGAGGGCGGCGCCGGAGAGCGCCGCCGTCGCCTCGAGCACCGCATACGCGCGCACCGGCTCGCGCACGCGGCGCGCGAGCCGGATCGCCGCGGCGTTGCCGAGCGCGAGCCCCGCCATGAATGCACCGGCGACGAGCGCCGCCGCCCAGACGCTGTTGCCCACGATCAGGCCGGTCTGGCTGAACCAGACGTTCTCGAAGACCAGCGCGCCGGCGCCGGATAGAAAGAACATGCCGTAGAAGGCGGCGGCCGTAGCGGGGACTGCGGGCGCGGTCTGTGGTCTTTCCATCCGCACTAGTATTACCATCCAATCCGGAACTGCGCACGCAGCCTCTCCTGCAAGATCTAGCTAAGGAATCCTCATGCTCAAAGGAAAGACCGCCCTGGTGACCGGCTCGACGTCGGGTATCGGGCTCGGAATCGCGACGCGCCTCGCCGCCGAGGGCGCCAACGTCGTGCTGAACGGATTTGGAGATGCTTCTCTCATAGAAAAGCTGAAAAAAGAGCTGACAGGGAAAAACGGCGTAAAGGTGGCCTACGACCCCGCCGACATGACCAAGCCCGGCGAGATCGCGGCGATGCTGCAGAAGGCGATCGCGGAGTTCGGCGCCGTCGATATCCTCGTCAACAACGCCGGCATCCAGCACGTGGCGCCGGTCGAGGAGTTCCCGCTCGAGAAGTGGGACGCGATCATCGCGATCAACCTCTCCTCGTCGTTCCACACGGTGCGCGCGGCGCTGCCGGCGATGAAGAAGAAGCGCTGGGGGCGGATCATCAACATCGCCTCGGCGCACGCGCTGGTGGCGAGCCCGTTCAAGGCGGCCTACGTCGCGGCGAAGCACGGCATCGCCGGCTTCACGAAGACGGTGGCGCTCGAGACCGCGGAGCACGGCATCACCGCGAACGCGATCTGCCCCGGCTACGTGCTGACGCCGCTGGTCGAGAAGCAGATCCCGGACACCGCAAGAGCGCGCGGCATCTCGGAGGAGGCGGTGAAGCGCGACGTGCTGCTCGCCGCGCAGCCGACGAAGAAGTTCGTCGGCATCGACGAGGTCGCCGGGCTCGCCGCCTATCTTTGCGCCGCGGAGGCCGCGTCGATCACCGGGGCGATCCTGTCGATCGACGGCGGCTGGACCGCGGCGTGAGCGAGCCGAAGGCGCAGTTCCACGGCCAGGTGGTGCTGGTACTGCAGGGCGGCGGGGCACTCGGCGCCTACCAGGGCGGGGTGTACGAGGCGTTGCACGAGGCCGGGATCGAGCCCGACTGGGTCATCGGCATCTCCATCGGCGCGATCAACGGCGCGATCATCACCGGCAACGCGCCCGCGGACCGGCTGCCGCGCCTGCGGCAGCTCTGGAGCCGGGTGCAGAACGATTCGCCGCTCGACGCTCGCAACTGGTCCGGACTCGGCCATGCGTTCGCGAACTGGTCCGCGGTGATGAGCGGCGTCCCGGGGATGTACGCGCCGCGGCCGCTCGCGTGGGCAAACCTGAACACCCAGGTCGGCGTCGAGAACGCGTCCTACTACCTCACCGCGCCGCTGCGCACGACGCTCGAGCCCCTGATCGATTTCAGGGTCGTCAACGCGAAGGAGACGACGCGCCTGACCGTCGGCGCCGTCAACGTCGAGCAGGGCACGATGCGCTACTTCGACAGCCGCGAGGGGGCGCTGGGCCTAGATCACGTGATGGCCTCGAGCGCGCTGCCGCCGGCGTTTCCGGCAGTGCGCATCGACGGCGAGGAATACTGGGACGGCGGGGTCTACTCGAACACGCCGATGGAGATCGTGTTCGACGACAACCCGCGGCGCAATTCGCTGATCTTCGACGTCAACGTCTGGCAGCCCACCGGGCCCGAGCCGGGATCCATCTGGCAGGTGATGGGGCGGCAGAAAGACATCCAGTACGCGAGCCGCGCCGACAGCCACATCAAGCGCCAGAAGCAGATCCACAAGCTGCGCCACATCGTCCGCGAGCTCGCGAAGCACACCACCGCGGCTGAGGAAAAGCACATCCACCTGCGCGGGCTCGGCCTGCACGGCTGCAACACCACGATGCACGTGGCGCGCCTGCTCGCGCCGGCGCTCGACAGCGAGGACTTCTTCAAGGACATCGACTTCAGCGCCGCGGGCATCCGCGCACGCTGGCAGGCCGGAATCGACGACACGCGGCGCATGCTCGCGCGCGCGCCGTGGCAGGCGCCCGCGGACCCGATGGAGGGCGTGATCGTGCACGAGCTGTCCGCGCGCACCGGGGGGTAGCGCAAGGACCCCGGTTTGCCGGCGGGAATGACGAGCGTGCGTGGCAGCCGTTGCGTGCTGCCGTTGCGTGCATTTTCACGTTGACGCACGGTGACGGAGTAAACACACTGCGATTCGCCATAGCTCGTTTTTCTGAGGGGAGGGGCGAATATGGAATACGTGAAAGTCCTGTTTCCGACCGATCGCCTGGTCTACATCGACGGCGAGGAAAACGGCAATACCAACGAGGTGCTGCGGGTCGAGGCGGGCACGCACTTGTTCGAGCTCGGCAGCCTCGCGAACTACCGGCCCGCGTCGCGCAAGGTGACCGTGGAGGACACCACGGCGCTCGAGCCGCTGGAGATCACGTTCTTCCGGAAAGAAGACTGATGCTGCGCGCTGCCGCCGTCCTCGCGTGCGCGCTGCTGACGGCGTGCGCGTCTTTTTCTCCGGCCAATCCGCCGCTTGCGAAGTACGCCCCGGACGCGGGCTATCGCTTCGAGCGGCTGGAGCACGGCGACAATACCGACGAGCTGTTCGTCATCGTGACCTTCTCCGGCGGCGGGACGCGCGCCGCGGCGCTGGCGTACGGCGTGCTCGAGGCGCTGCGCGACACCCGCATCCAGTGGCAAGGACGCACGCTCGCGCTGCTCGACGAGGTCGACGTGATCTCGTCGATCTCGGGCGGCAGCTTTCCCGCGGCGTACTACGCGCTGCGCGGACGGCAGATCTTCGACGAGTTTCCGGAGCGCTTCCTCTACCGCCCGGTGGAGAGCGACCTGATCAAGCTCGCGCTGTCGCCGGCGAGCTGGCTGAAGCTCGCGGCGCCGGCGTATGGGCGCAGCGATCTCGCGGCGGAGCTCTATCACCGAGAGGTGTTCGGCGGCGCCACCTACGCCGACCTCATCGCGCGCAACCGGCGGCCGTTCGTGATCCTGAACGCCACCGACATGACCACCGGGACGCAGTTTCCCTTCATCCAGGACCAGTTCGACCTGATGTGCTCCGATCTCGCGGGCGTGCCGCTCGCCCGCGCCGCGGCGGCGTCGTCGGCGTTTCCGGGCGGCCTCACCGCGCTCACGTTCCAGAACTACGCCGGCCGCTGCGGCTATCGGCAGCCGGCCTGGGTGCAGCTCGCCGCCGAAGACCACGCGTCGCGCGTGAATCCGCGCCGCACGGCGCGCGCGGACAACCGGCTGTCGCTCGCGGAGGTTGTGCAGGGGCAAGGGCAGGTGCAAGGGCAAGGGCAGGGGGCCGGCGGGCCGGCGCGGCCCTACATCCATCTCACCGACGGCGGCGTCGCCGACAACATCGGCCTGCGCGGACCGCTCGACGCGATCGCTTCCACGAACCATCCGTGGAGCGTGCTGCAGCTGATGAACCGCAAGCTGGTGGGCAAGCTCGTGGTGATCGTCGTGAACGCCGCCACCGACCCGGCGACCGGGCGCGACCGCAGCGCCGCTGTCCCCGGTCTGATCGATACCCTGACCACCGCCGCCACGGTCCCGCTGGACAACTATACGTTCGACACCGTCGAGCTTCTGCGCAAGACCGTGGACGAATTCGACACCGACGCGCGCCTGGTCGAGGACTGCAACCGGCTCTCGGCCCGCCGCGGCGCGCAATGCGCGCTGCAGCTTCCGGCACCGCACAAGGTCGACCTGTACCCGATCCAGGTGGCGTTCGACTACATCGCCTCGGCCGAGGAGCGCGCCTGGTTCAAGAACCTGCCGACCAACTTCGAGCTGCCGCGCGAGACCGTCGACCGGTTGCGCGCCGTCGGGCGGCGCCTGCTCAGCGAGGATCCCCAGTTCCTGAACCTGTTGAAAGCATTGAACGGCTCGCCGCCGCCGGTGGCGCCGCGGTAGTTGTTGACATTGACGGCGCAGGATTTGTGTTACATTGCGTCCCGCAGGATCTCAAGTAGTGAAGTGTCCGTCCATTCTCCGCCGCCCGCTCGGTCAAAAAAGCGGCGGTGCCTGTAGTGGCAGTCAATTCCCCTCTTGAATATCTCGCCCGAAGCGGGGCTCGGATTCGTCTCGTAACTAGACTCAAGATAGGAAGCAAATGACTACAGGCAAAGTGAAGTGGTTCAACGACTCCAAGGGTTTCGGGTTCATCACGCCGGACGACGGCGGCAAGGACCTGTTCGCCCACCACAGCAACATCCAGATGGAAGGCTACAAGTCGCTTAAAGAGAACCAGAAGGTCAGCTTCGACGTCGTCGAAGGCCCGAAAGGCCCGGCGGCTTCGAACATCAAGGCGATCTAAGTCCGAGCGCGGCGCAAGCCGCGTCTTCGCTGGATCCAAAGAGCCCGGGAAACCGGGCTTTTTGCTTTTTGGGGCCGGCTCGCGTGGTGTAATACGCGCACGAGGAGGGCTCATGAGAAAAACCGCCGCAGTCTCCACGATCTTCGCGATCGCCGTCATGACAGGCTGCGCGCAAGCGCCGCAGGCGGGCTCGAAGAGCGCCAAGCCGCCGCAGATCTCGCCCGAAGCGCGCGCTCAGCTCGCGCCCACCGGCACGCTGCGCGTGGCGGTGCTGACCTCCAATCCCGTCATCGGCGGCAAGAATTCCGCCGGCGAGCTCTCCGGCACGACCGTGGAAATCGGCCGCGCGCTCGCCGCGAGCGCCGGCGTGCCGGTGCGCATGCTCGAGTACACCGCGGTCAACAAGCTCGTCGAGGACGCCGCGCTCACGGGCACCGGCGGCGCCTGGGACGTCACCGTCGTCGCCTTCGATCCCGCGCGCCGCAACGTGCTCGACTTCGCGCCCGCGCACATCGCGGCCGATGGCTTCCTGACCGTGCTGGTGCCGCCGGGATCGGCCGCGCGCAGCATGGCGGACATCGACCGGGCGGGAATGCGCGTGGCGGCGGTGCGTAGCGCCGCGACGGCGATCATCCTGGAAAGAACGCTCAAGCACGCGACGGTCGCGCAGGCGGAGAACGAGAACGCCGCGTTCGCCCTCATGAAAGAGGGAAAGGCCGACGGCTATGCGCAGAATCGCTTCATGCTGCGCGCCCGCGCCCAGACGCTGCCGGGCTCGCGCATCCTCGACGATTCGTTCGCCGGCCTGCGTCTCGCGTTCGCGCTGCCCAAGGCGCGGCCCGCGGCGGCGCGGTTCGTCGCCGCGTTCATCGCCGGCGCGAAAACCTCGGGCGTGGTGCAGAAGGCGATCGACGTCGCCGGCATGGCCGGCGACGTGAAGGTCGCGTCCGCCGAGTAGGCTTCCACGGCGGGTCGCGCTCCGACCCCTAGCCGGGACGCCGCAGCGCCTTCAGGAATACCGGCTCCCAGGAGCGCGCGGCGACGAGTAGCGTGACGTGCTTGCGCTGCGCGAGCGGCAGGCGCGCATCGGCGCTGTGCTGCTCGGCGTATTCGCGCACGAGCTGCTCGACCTGGCGCAGCAGCGCCACCCGCGCCTCGCTCGACACGCGCACCACGATCATCCGCATCACCTCGCCGGGCCCGCCGAAGGCGTGGTCGAAGAAATCGCCCGCTTGCGATCTCACGTAGCGCATGATCGGGCCGTCCGGCAGCCAGGTGAAAGTGCGCGCGATGCGCAGGCGAATGCGGTTGTTCTCGTGCAGCTCGAGGAAGCCGATGCGCTCCAGCCGCAGCAGCAGCCTCACGCACTGCGTCTCGTCGAGGGTGAAGAGCTGCACGATCTCGTCGACCCGAAGCTGCTGCAAGGCGCAGATCGCCACGAGAAGCAGCGCCGGCTCTGACGCCAGCTCCTCCTCCTGCTTCGAGGTGAGCTGGTTGATGAGCCGGCTCTCGCGCGGCGCGCCGCGGGCGAGCTCCGCCATCTCCACCTGCACCAGCTCGCAGATCGAGTCGAGGCGGGCGAGGGTGCAGTTGCGCGTCGCGAAGATGCGCTTGACCGTGGCCTGCGAAATCTTCAGGGCTTTCGCCAGGTCCGCGTAGGTCATGCCGCGTGCCTTGAGGTGCATCTTGAGGCCGTCGAACACAAAGGCGGAGGACACGGTGCTCACCCCAGAATCCAAAAAGGTATCTCTGGATGATACTAAGAAGGCGTATCGATGCAACCGCGTATCGGGAGATTGAACTTCAAGGCCAGGCCCGGATACTTCGCCGCCGTGGCCGTCTTGGCCACATTCGAGAAGGAGCCCCATGAAT
>Ga0209131_1000631_pt1 | contig 24874 bp, 26 predicted proteins | sample GraSoi_2013_40cm_FD_185826 | JGI IMG/M metagenome (GOLD analysis project Ga0209131, IMG submission 185826) | Grasslands soil microbial communities from the Angelo Coastal Reserve, California, USA - Sample 9_17_2013_40cm (SPAdes) (version 2) | ecosystem: Environmental > Terrestrial > Soil >... | reverse complement strand
CGCGACGGTTTACGCCTACGACACCGATTTCATCCTCGCCAACACGCGCGGTTTCCTCGCCGGCTTTCCGAATTCCAAGGCGAGCATCAGCTGCAGCGTGGTTGCCGAGGACGCGCTCGGCATGCAGCGCGATTACTGGTACGCAACTCATCGCGATCCGGCACGCCTCGACTCTCCGGAGGAAATCGGCCGCGTTGCCGGAGAGCGCACGGTGGGCAGGCTGGGCGGAAGGCGCTTGTCGACGATGGAGGTGCCGGTGCTCCTCGACGCCAACGTCGCGGGCAGCCTGATCGGCCATTTCGTCTCCGCGGCGAGCGGCTCGAGCCTCTACCGCCACTCTTCCTTCCTGGAGGGCCGCCTCGGCAGCGCGGTGTTCTCCCCGCAAGTGGAGATCGTCGAGGATCCGCATCGCCCGGGCGAGCTCGCGAGCAGCTACTACGACGCGGAGGGCGTGACGACGACGTCGCGCCGCGTGGTCGAGGCGGGCGTTCTCCAGGGCTGGTTCCTTTCAACCTATTCGGCGCGCAAGCTGGGCCTGCAGACCACCGGCAACGCGGGGGGCAACCACAACCTGCTGCTCACCCCGGGCGAGCACGACCTCGACGGCCTGGTGAAGCTCATGGGGCGCGGCTTGCTGGTGACCGAGATGATGGGGCAGGGCGTGAACGCGGTGACCGGCGACTACTCGCGCGGCGCCTCGGGATTCTGGGTCGAGGACGGTGAGATCCAGTTCCCCGTCGAGGAGGTCACCATCGCCGGCAACCTCCTCGACATGTTCCGCGGCATCGTCGCCGTCGGACGCGACGTGCTCATCCGCGGCTCCAAGCACAGCGGCTCGATCCTGGTCGAGCGCATGACGATCGCGGGCGACTAGCGGGGCTCCCGCCACGGCGCCCGGTTCTGGTAGGCTTGCCTCCACTCGCGGGCGGGGACGCCCCGACCCAAATCACAAGACCCAGTTTCCCTGAGGAGCGAACCATGGAGCGCAGAAAATTCCTGAAATCCGCCGGCGCGGGCGTCGCAGCCGGCGCGGCGATGATCCCGGCGTTGAGCCACGCGCAGGCCGCCGCACTTCCCGAGGTGAAGTGGCGCCTCGCCTCGAGCTTTCCGAAGTCTCTCGACACGATCTACGGGGCGGCCGAGACGATGTCCAAGCGAGTGGCCGCGTGCACGGGCGGAAAGTTCCAGATCCAGGTATTCGCCGCCGGCGAGATCGTGCCCGGGCTGCAGGTGCTCGATGCCGTGCAGAACGGAACCGTGCAGGCCGGCCACACGGCGCCCTACTACTACTGGGGCAAGGATCCCGCGTTCGCGCTTGACACCGCCATCCCCTTCGGGCTGAACGCGCGCCAGACGAACGCCTGGCATATCTTCGGCGGCGGCCAGGAGCTCTTCCGCGAGTTCTACAAGGGCTACAACATCTACAACATGCCCGCGGGCAACACCGGCGCGCAGATGGGCGGCTGGTACCGCAAGGAAATCAAGACGGCCGCCGACTGGAAGGGCCTGAAGATGCGCATCGGCGGATTCGCCGGCAAGGTGATCGAGAAGATGGGCGCGGTCCCGCAGCAGATCGCGGGGGGCGACATCTATCCCGCCCTGGAAAAGGGCACGATCGACGCCGCGGAGTGGGTGGGTCCCTATGACGACGAGAAGCTGGGCTTCAACAAGGTCGCGAAGTTCTACTACTACCCCGGCTGGTGGGAGGGCGGCCCGCAGCTCGACGTGCTGGTGAACCTGGGCGAGTGGCTGAAGCTGCCGAAGGAATACCAGAACATCCTGGAAGCCGCCTGCTGGGAAGCCAACACCTGGATGGTGGCGAAGTACGATGCGCAGAACCCTGCCGCGTTGAAGCGCCTCATCGGAGGCGGAACGCAGTTGCGCAGCTTCTCCAAGGAAGTCATGATCGCCTCGTACAAGGCGTCGCTGGAGGTCTACAAGGAGGCGAGCGAGAAGAGCCCCGCCTTCAAGAAGATCTACGAGTCGATGACCAAGTTCCGGGAAGAGCAGCTGCTCTGGTTCCGCGTCGCCGAGAAGGGATACGACGACTTCATGCACACGATCGGCACGATCAAGTAGTCGCGGCAACCCGCTTCGGAAAAGGCTCGCTCGCCGCGGGCCTTTTTCATTTCGGCGCGGCAGACTCGCGTTGCAGCTGCTTTTCGAACATGTCGCGCATCGCGTCGTCGGATAACGCGGGCGCGGGCGCCGGTTGCGAGACCGCGAACGAGGCATCGCGCCACAGCATGCCGGGAAAGGCGATCACCAGCGCCAGCACCAGGAGCTGCGCCGCGACATACGGCAGCAGGGCGCGGGCCAGCTCGCCGCTGCTCAGCGCGGAGCGCAATCGCCCGCGCGCCATCAGGACCGCGTAGCCGAAAGGGGGCACGAGGAAGCTCGCCTGCAAGATAAGGAGGGTGAGGACCGCGACCCAGGGCGCATCGGGAATGCGCGTGAGCAGCGGCGGGATCAGCAGCGGAATCACGACGAAGATCATCTCGAATGCGTCGAGCACGACCGCGCACAGGGCCATCGCGAAGAGCACGCCGGCGAGCATCGCATGGGGTCCCGCGCCCGAGTGCGCGAACGCCGCCGCGAGCCAGCGATCGGTGCCGAACGCGCGCTGCACTAGCGTGAAGAACGTCGCGGCGACGAGCAACGCGAAGAGCGCGCCGGTGACCGCGATGGTGTCGCGCAGCGCCTGCTCCAGAACGGCGCGCTCGAGCGTGCGCGAAGCGATCCCGTGGACGACGAGTGCCACCCCGCCCGCGGCCGCCGCCTCGACGGCGTAGAGATATCCCAGCGCTACGCCCGCGAGCAGCGCGACGATGAGCGACGCCGCGGCAAGCGCGGTGAGCCATTCGCCGCGGCTGAGCGCTGTCGCCGGAGCGTCGGCCGGCTCGCGGTCGCCCTGCCACGCGGCGATGCCGGCGCACAAGGCGAGGATCAGCGCCGCGGGAATGAGCGCGGCATGAAAGACGTCCTGGGTATTCACGATGCGGCCGGTGAGGCCCGCGATGTTGGCCGCCTCGGTATGGGCGCGCAACATCGCGTCACCAAGCAGAATCAGTACGAGGGAGGGCGGGACGACGACACCCAGCGTGCTCGCCACGCAAACAAGAGCGACGTTGCGGTCTTCCGGAAAGCCCCGCGCCGCCATGCGCGGATAAACGATGCGCGAAAGCATCGCCACGCTCGCCCCGACCGAGCCGCTCATCGGCGCGAGGAGCACGCCGAGGCCCAGGCCCGCGAGGGGCGTGGCACGGTGGGTCGGCGCGAACCCCTGGCGCGCGGCGCGAAACAGGATGTCGGCGAGCGGCAGCCGGTTCACGAGCGCGCCGATGAGCACGTACAGCGGCAGCGCCTGCAGCAGGTCGTTCTCGAGCAGCCCCACGAGCCGCGAGTAAAGCGCGCCCAGGAGCGATGAGGTGAACACACCGAGCGCGACACCCAGGGCCGCGAAGCCGAGGGCGACGCCGAGGAGGACGATCCACGCCGGCAATCCGGTGACGAGCAGCAGGACCGCGACGGTAGCGAGCATCCAGAGGCCGCTCGCTTCCACTTCAGGGCTCCTCGCCGGAGCGCGGCGACAAGGTGTCGATCACCGCTTGTGCGAGCACCAGGAGTGCGAGAAGGAGCGCGGCGAGCCGGACCAGGAAATAGCCCGGATCGAGGGTTTCGGTGAACCGCTCGAGTTGCAGGATCGAGTGAAACGCGTCCGGCGCGCCGGTGACGAGGATGAAGAGCGCGCCCGGCAGCAGCACGACCGCGGACGCCACGCGCGCGAGATTCCTGCGCCACGCCGGCGAATAGCGCCGCGCAAGGACGTCGACCGCCAGGTGGGAGCGCTCGCGGGTCGCCACGGTGACCGCCACGCTCACGTAGAGCGCGAAGAGGATCTGCGCGAGGTCGTTCGCCTCGCGCGAGTAGCCGCCGAAGATCTCGCGCAGCGGCCATTGCAGGAAGAGCAGAAGCGACACGGCAAGCACCAGGTAGCGCGATACATGGCGTTACTTGCCGCCCTTGAGCGCCTTTTCGATCTCCGCGGCCGCCTTGTCCTCCTTCGTTTCGGCGGGGCCGCCCTTCTGCAGGTCCTTCAGGATGTCCTCCGGCTTCTCGGTCGACTGGTCCGCCGGGATCTCGATCTTCACCTTGCTCGGATCCACGTCAGGCACGCCCGACTTATAGACCATCGACATCTGCGGAAAGGCGATGAGGAGCCCCACCATGACCAGCTGGATCAGGACGAAGGGAATCGCACCCCAGTAGATCTGGCCGGTGGTGACCGGCGCCATGCGCTTGCCGCTCACCTTGTCGAGGTACTCGCTCGTGGGCGCCACGCTGCGCAGGTAGAAGAGAGCGAAACCGAACGGCGGGTGCATGAACGAGGTCTGCATGTTCACCCCCAGCAGCACGCCGAACCAGATGAGGTCGATGCCGAGCTTTTCGGCGACCGGGCCGAGGAGCGGGACCACGATGAACGAAAGCTCGAAAAAGTCGAGGAAGAAGGCGAGCAGGAAGACGAGGATGTTGACGACGATGAGGAAGCCGAGCGCGCCGCCCGGAAGGTTGAGCAGCAGGTGCTCGACCCACTTGTGCCCGTCGACGCCATAGAACGTGAGGCTGAACACGCGTGCGCCGATGAGGATGAACACAACGAAGGTCGAAAGCTTCGCGGTGGTGTCCATCGCCTGGCGCATCAGCTTGAAGGAAAGCCGGCGGCGCGCGAAGGCCATCAGGAGCGCCCCGGAAGCGCCCATGGCCCCGCCTTCGGTGGGTGTCGCCCAGCCCAAGAAGATCGTGCCCAGCACGAGGAAGATGAGGGCGAGCGGCGGAATCAGGACGAAAACCACCTGCTCGGCAAGGCGCGAGAGCAGCCCCAGCTTGAAGATGCGGTTCAGGAATGCGCACGCGAGGGCGAATCCGGCGCCCGCGCCCGCGGCGAGCACGAGGCGCTCGTCGAGCATGGCCTCGGGGTAGGCGGGCACGTAGTAGAAACGATCGAAGGCGATCGCCGCCAGCGTAGAGAGGATCGCGAGTACGACAAAGGAAGGCGTGCCGCTCGATCCGCTCGCCTCGCGAAGCCGGCGCGCCTCGAGCGGCAGCGCGGGGACCCAGGCGGGCTTGAAGACCGCCACTCCGACCGTGAATACCGCGTAGAGGCCCGCGAGCACGATGCCGGGGATGAAGGCGCCCGCATACATGTCGCCCACCGACTTGCCGAGCTGGTCCGCCATGATGATGAGCACCAGCGATGGCGGGATGATCTGCGCGAGTGTTCCGGAGGCCGCGATCACCCCGGAGGCCATGCGCCGGTCGTAGCCGTAGCGCAGCATGATGGGAAGCGAGATAAGGCCCATCGAGATGACCGATGCCGCAACGACGCCGGTCGTTGCCGCCAGCAGCGCGCCCACGAAGATCACCGCGAAGGCGAGGCCTCCGCGCAGCGGTCCGAAGAGCTGGCCGATGGTGTCGAGCAGGTCCTCGGCCATGCCGCTGCGCTCGAGGATGAGCCCCATGAAGGTGAAGAACGGCACCGCGAGCAGCGTGTCGTTGGACATCACGCCCCAGAGCCTTTCGGGCAGCGCCTGCACGAGGGAGGGCGGCAGCATTCCCAGCTCGATGCCGATCAGGCCGAAGAAGACGCCATTGGCGGCGAGCGCGAAGGCGACCGGGTAGCCGAGCAGGAGGAAGACCACCAGCGAGGCGAACATGATCGGAGCCATGTTGGCCATGACGAACGCGATCACGACTTGCCCTCCGCGAGCTTGCGGATTTCCTCCGCGAGCGCCTTCTCGGCCGCGTGCGCGTCATGGCGTTTCACGGGGTCGGGGCCGGCGCCGGTGAGAAAGGCGATGCGCTTGGTGAGCTCCGAGAGCCCCTGGAGTGCCAGCAGCGTGAAGCCGATCGGCACGAGGAGCCGCGCCGGCCAGATCCAGAGGCCGCCCGCGTTAGTGGAGATCTCGTTGTGCGTGAAGGTGCGCACGAAGACCGGCCACGACAGGTAGATGAAGAGGATCGTCATCGGCAGCAGGAAGAGCACCGTGCCGAGGATATCGATCCAGGTCTGGCCCTTCGCCGACAGGCGGCCGGCGAGCACATCGATGCGTACATGCTCGTTGCGAAGCAGCGTGTAGCCCGCGCAGAGCAGGAAGATTCCCGAAAAGAGGTACCACTGCAGCTCGAGGAACGCGTTGGAGCTCATGTTGAAGAGCTTGCGCACGATGGCATTTCCGGCGCTCACCAGGACCGCCACCAGCACCAGCCAGTAAACCGTGCGGCCGATGCGCTCGTTCATCGCGTCGATGGCCTTCGAAAGCCGCATCAGGATTCGCATCACCGCCTCCCTCCCCAGGACCGGCCGATTATAGGGGAATAGGGCTGCGGTGCGCCGTGTTTACGCAAGGTTACGTTTCCCCGGCTGGCGTCCGGAACAAGGCGATAAAATGAGTTTCATGCCCTTGCGCTCCGTCTTCCTGTTCATTCTCGCCCTCCTGTGCACACAGGCCGTGGCGCTCGAGACGGGTGCCAGCATTCCCGAGCTCGCCATGCCGCGGCTCGACGAGCCCGCGCAGTCGCTCTCGCTCTCGAGCCTGCGCGGCAACGTGGTCTACGTCGATTTCTGGGCGTCGTGGTGCGTGCCCTGCCGCCTGTCGATGCCCGCGTTGGACGCGATGTATCGCCGCAATCGCGCCCGCGGCTTCTCGGTGGTCGGAGTGAACAAGGACGTCTCGAACGCCGATGCCGAGCGCTTCCTCAAGCGTGTGAGCGTCACCTTTCCGCTGGTGCGCGATGGCGAGGACGCAGTCGCGCGCGCCTTCGGTGTGAAGGCGATGCCGAGCGGCTACCTCGTCGACCGCAAGGGCATCGTGCGCAAGATCCATCTCGGCTTTACTTCCGAGACCGCGGCGGTGCTGGAAAACGAAATCGAAGCGCTTCTGAAGGAGCCGGCATGAAACACCCAGCGGCGCTCGCCGCGCTTGTCGTCGCCGCGCTCGCGCTAGGCGCGTGCGCTCCCGTGGCTCCGTACCAGCGCGGCTACCTCGCGCGCGACGACATGGCGCTCGACGCCCATCCCGGCTTGGCGAAGGCGCTGGAGAAGACGTTCGCCGCGAAGGAAGCCGCGAGCGGCGGCGCGACCGTGGGGGGCAGCGGCTGTGGCTGCAACTGACGATCGATTGAGCGCGCTCATGCGCGCCGCACTCGCGTTGCCGATTCTCGTTGTTCCCGCGAAAGCCGGCGCCGCGGAGGTGGGAGAGGTCGGCATCACGGTGCTGGGTTACAAGGAGCGCGGCCTCATGAAGGTCACCGAGCCGGTTCTCTGGGGCCGCGCGCGGGTCATGGAAGTGTGGGAGATCCAGGGCAGTGCAGCGGTGGACATCGTCTCCGGAGCTTCGCCGCAGCTCGTCTCCAACCAATCGGGCCGGCCGGTGCAGACGATCACCGGGGCGTCGGTGGAGGACTACCGCAAGCTCGTCGACGTGAAGGTGACGCGGCATTTCGACGACTTCGCGCTTTCGCTCTCGGGCGCCTATTCCGACGAGCACGACTATCGCTCGAAGGCCTTCGGAGTCGAAGGGCGCTTCGACTTCAACCAGCGCAACACCACGCTCGCCGTGGGTTACGGGCAGTCGAACGATCGCGTGAGCTCCACGGACGATCCGACGCTCGACGCGCCGCGCGACACGCGCGACTACCTGGTGGGGGTCACGCAAGTTCTCTCCCCCACCGCCCTGGTGCAGAGCACGCTGACCGCGGCGCGTGGCAAGGGCTGGTTCAGCGATCCCTACAAGGTGACGTTCACTTTCTTCCCGGCCGGGCTTCCGATCGTGGCACGCGACAGCCGCCCCGATCATCGCAACACCCTCGCGTGGCTCACTCGCTACCGCGCGCACTTTCCCGCGGCCGGGGGCACGCTGCAGGCCGACTACCGCTTCTATCGCGACGACTGGGGCATACGAGCGCACACGCTCGACGTCGGCTGGCAGCAGACGATCTCGGAGCGCTGGGCGCTGCGCCCGGGACTTCGCTACCACACGCAGCAGGCCGCCGATTTCTATTCGCCGGTCTCGCCGCGGCCGCAGCCGGAGGTGCTCTCGAGCGACCAGCGCCTGGCGTCGTTCGGCGGCGTCTCGCCGTCGCTGCGCGCGATCGTGAAGCTCGACAGCGGCTTCGCCTTCGAAGCCACGCTCGGCTACATCTACAACGCGCGCAACCTGCGCTTCGGCGGCTCGGGCAGCCCCGCCTTCGAGACGCTTCGCGCCTACTACGGGATCGTCGGCATCACCCGGGCGTTCTAGCTCCATGACGCTGCACCGGTTCACGTTTCGCGCCATGGCCGCGGAGAACGAGGTGCAGGTTCATTCCGACGACCCCGCCTTTGCGGAATCCGCGGCCACCCGCGCCATCGAGGAAGTCCTGCGCATCGAGGAGAAGTATTCGCGCTACCTCGAGGCGAGCGTGGTCTCGCGCATCAATTCCGCCGCCGGCGGCGAGCGCGTGGCCATCGACGCCGAGACCCACGGGCTGCTCATGTTCGCCGACGCGTGCTTTGCGCAAAGCGAGGGGCTCTTCGACGCCACCTCCGGCGTGCTGCGCCGCGCGTGGCGCTTCGACGGCGATCGCGTGCCCGGAGACGACGAGCTCGCCGCGCTCGTCGGTCTCGTGGGTTGGCAGCGCGTGGAGCTCGGCGCCGCAAGCGTTCGCTTGCCGCTTCCCGGAATGGAGCTCGACTTCGGCGGATTCGGCAAGGAATACGCGGTCGATCGCGCGGCACTCGCCTTGCGCGACGTGGGGGTCACGAGCGCGCTCGTGAACCTCGCGGGCGACCTCGCCATCCTCGGCCCGCAACCCGGGCGCTTGCCGTGGCGCGTGGGGATCCAGCATCCGCGCCACACCGGCAAGCTGCTCGCCACGCTGCCCGTGAGCTCCGGCGCCATCGCCACGAGCGGCGACTACGAGCGCTACATCGAGGTCGACGGGGTGCGCCACAGCCACGTCCTCGATCCGCGCACCGGCCGCTCGGCGCGCGGGTTCCAGTCGGTGACCGTGCATGCGCCGAGCTGCCTCGTGGCCGGAAGTGCCTCCACCATCGCGATGCTGAAGGGCGCGCGCGACGGCCTCGAATGGCTGCGCTCGCTGGGCCTGGCGCACTTGTGTGTGCTGGAGGACGGCACCGTCGTCGACGGTTTTGCGGCAGATGGGCAAGCCCGGGAGTGATCCGAGCGCAAATCTGCCGAACGCCGATGTACGCCGATGCCGCGCCGATTCCCGCCGATAACCCAGTAATGAGTGTGGGATCGGTGGTAGGTCAATCGCTCATGGTCGACCAAGGCACGAACACTCCCAAGGTTTTTTCGGCGGCCATCGGCGCGGCATCGGCGTTAATCGGCGTTCCAAGGACTTTTGCCCGCGTCACTCCCCGCGGGCAAAATGTCCGGATCGAAGCGCGTGATAAAATTCTTGCCCTTTCAAGAGCTTCGCGACATGTTCCCCGATTCGCAGACCATCGCCCGCGCCGATCCCGAGCTGTGGAGCGCCATCGCCTCGGAGTATCGCCGCCAGGAAGAGGGCATCGAGCTGATCGCCTCGGAGAACTACGCGAGCCCCGCGGTGCTCGCCGCGCAGGGCACGGTGCTCACCAACAAGTACGCCGAGGGCTATCCGGGCAAGCGCTACTACGGCGGCTGCGAGTTCGTCGACGTGGCCGAGTCGCTCGCCATCGCGCGGGTGAAGAAGCTCTTCGGCGCCGAGTACGCGAACGTGCAGCCGCACTCGGGATCGCAGGCCAACCAGGCGGTGTACATGGCGATGCTGAAGCCGGGCGACACGATCCTCGGAATGTCGCTGGCACACGGCGGCCACCTGACGCACGGCGCGTCCGTGAACCTCTCCGGCAAGCTCTACCACGCGATCGGCTACGGTCTCAATGCGAAGGAGGAGATCGACTACGACCAGGTGCGATCGCTCGCCCAGGAGCACAAGCCGCGCATGATCGTCGCGGGCGCCTCGGCCTACGCGCTGCGCACCGACTGGAGCAAGTTCCGCGAGATCGCCGACGAGGCAGGAGCGCTTCTCTTCGTCGACATGGCGCACTACGCGGGCCTCGTCGCCGCGGGCCTGTATCCCAGCCCGGTCGGAATCGCCGACTTCGTCACCAGCACGACGCACAAGACGCTGCGCGGGCCGCGCGGCGGAGTGATCCTCGCCGGGGCCCAGCACGAGAAGGCGCTCAACTCCTCGATCTTCCCCTCGATCCAGGGCGGGCCGCTCATGCACGTGATCGCCGCCAAGGCGATGGCGTTCCAGGAGGCGCTGCAGCCGGGGTTCAAGGATTACCAGCGGCAGGTGCTGACCAACGCGAGGATCATGGCCGAAACACTCATCTCTCGCGGGTTGCGCATCGTCTCGGGCCGCACCGAGAGCCACCTGTTCCTCGTCGACCTGCGCGCCAAGAAGATTACCGGCATGGACGCCGAGGCGGCCCTGGGCAAGGCGCACATCACCGTCAACAAGAACGCGATTCCCAACGATCCCGAGAAGCCTTTCGTCACCAGCGGTATCCGGATCGGGTCGCCCGCGATGACCACGCGCGGCTTCAAGGATGCCGAGGCGGCACAGGTGGCGAATTACATCGCGGATGTGCTGGACGGCAACGCGGCGAAAGTCGGCGACAGCGTAAAAGCCTTGTGCGCGAGGTTTCCGGTGTATGGACCGGCCATGCAAGCGGCTTACGCGTGAAGTGCCCCTTCTGCAGCGCCGAGGACACCCAGGTGATCGACTCCCGCGTGAGCGAGGAGGGCGACTCGATCCGGCGCCGGCGCCGCTGCCAGGTGTGCAACAAGCGCTTCACCACCTACGAGACCGCGGAGCTGCGCATGCCGCAGATCGTGAAGACCAACGGCGAGCGCGAGGACTTTTCCACCGCGAAGCTGCGCACCGGCTTCCAGCGGGCCCTGCACAAGCGGCCGGTCACCACCGAGCTCGTCGACGCTTCGATCACGCGCATCGAGCAGAAGATGCTGGCACTCGGCGAGCGCGAGATCGATTCGCGGCGCCTGGGCGAGATGGTGATGGAGGAGCTGCGCAAGCTCGACAAGGTGGCCTACATCCGCTTCGCCTCGGTCTACAAGAGCTTCTCCGACGTCGACGACTTCCGCGACGCGATAAGAGAAGTGCGGGATAAATAGCTGGAGGGCCGATGGAACGGACGAAAAGCGACGCCGTTCATCGGCCCTCATCGCCAGCAATGAATTTCTCCTCTGAAGATCACGCCTTCATGGCGCGCGCGATCGCGCTCACCGAACGCGGCCGCGACACCGCCACGCCGAATCCGAGCGTGGGATGCGTGCTGGTCAAGGGCGCACGGATCATCGGCGAGGGCTGGCACGAGAGAGCCGGCGAGCCGCACGCCGAGGCGAAGGCGCTCGCCGCCGCGCTCGAGTCCCCCGAGGGCGCCACCGCCTACGTCTCGCTCGAGCCCTGCAGCCATCACGGACGCACGCCGCCGTGCGCCGATGCTCTCGTGGCTGCGCGCGTGAAGCGCGTCGTGGCGGCAATCGAGGATCCCAACCCGCTCGTGAAGGGGCGGGGTGCGGCGCGCCTTCGCGAGGCCGGCATTCGCGTGGACGTGGGCCTCATGGCCGATGCCGCCACCGAAGCGCACCGCGGATTCATCTCGCGCATGAGCCGCGGGCGGCCGTGGATGCGCATCAAGGCCGCGGCCTCGCTCGACGGGCGCATCGCGCTCGCCAACGGCGAGAGCCGCTGGATCACCGCGGAGGCGGCGCGGCGCGACGCGCACGCGCTGCGCGCCCGTTCCTGCGCCATGCTCACCGGAATCGGCACGGTCCTGCGCGACGATCCCGAGCTCACCGTGCGCCACGTACCTTGCTCGCGGCAGCCGAAACGCGTGGTGATCGACAGCCGCCTCGACATGCCCGCGGGCGCGAAGATCCTCTCCGGAGATCCGCCGATCATCCTCACCGTGAGCGACGACGCGCAGCGCACGAAAGCGCTGCAGGCGAGAGGCGCAGAAGTGATTCGTGTCCCTCGCGAGGGCGACAAGACCGATCTCGGCGCCATCGCGCGATTGCTCGCCGAGCGCGGCTTCAACGAGGTCACGGTCGAGACCGGAGGCAAGCTGATGGGATCGCTCCTGCGCTCCGGGGTCATCGACGAGCTGGTGCTCTACTACGCGCCGCTGATCCTCGGCGACAAGGCGCAGGGCCTCTTCGCCTTGCCGGAATGGGCGAGCCTCGCCGAGGCGCTGCGTCCCAGGATCGTCGAGGTTCGCGCGGTCGGCCAGGACATCCGCGTCACGGCACGGATGGGAGGCTAGGTGTTCTCCGGCATCGTCACTGCGGTGGGCCGCATCGCGAGCGCCGCGCCACAAGGCGACGGGGTTCGCCTGCGAGTCGAGTCGCCAGGATTCGACCTTGCCGACGTGGCGACCGGAGATTCGATCTCGATCCAGGGCGTGTGCCACACCGTGGTCGCCAAGGGCGCCGGCGCGTTCGAAGTCGACACGTCGCAGGCGACCCTCGCGGTGACCGCGGGATTGGAGAGCGGGCGCGACGTGAACCTCGAGAAGTCGCTGCGGCTCTCCGATCGTCTCGGCGGCCACCTCGTGAGCGGCCACGTCGACGGCGTGGGCAAGGTGGCCTCGCTCGAGGACCTGGGCGGCAGCGCCCGGCTCGTCATCGAGGCACCCGCGGAACTTTCCCGTTTTCTCGCGCGCAAGGGCTCGGTCGCGGTCGACGGCGTAAGCCTCACCATCAACGAGGTGCGCGGGGCAACTTTCGAGGTCAACGTGATCCCACACACGCGGGCGGCGACGACTTTTCGCAACCTCGTCCCCGGAGTCCGCGTGAACCTCGAAGTCGATATGATTGCCCGTTATGTCGAGCGAATTCTCGCCAACCCCTGAAATCGTGGCCCCGCAGCGCCAGGAAACGCTCGGCGCGCTCTGGTCCGTGTTGTCGCAGCAGCTTGCGGCGCGCCGGTTCCATGAGGCGCTGGACGCCGCCAACGTCATGCTGCAGCTCGATCCGCGCAGCGAGGATGCGCATTACGGCAAGGCGCTCGCGCTCATTCACCTGAAGGAGGTGGCGCTGCGTGCCAAGGCGCGCGAGACGCTCGAGAGGTTGCTCGAGATCAACCCCGATCACTTCAAGGGCGGCCTGCAGCTCGTGAACGTCTACATGGCCATCGGGCCGCTCGCCTCCGCGCAGCCGGTCCTCGCGCGCCTGCTTTCGTTGCGCCCCGCCGACCTGCACCTGAAGGCGCTGCAGAAGGACCTCGCCTCGCGTACTGCGGAGGCGGTGGTCGTCGAGGAGAAGGTCGCATCCGGCGAGGGCGCGCCGCGCCGCAAGCGCCGCATCGACCGGGCTCGCTACCCCGAGACGGTCGCAGCCTTCGACGACCTCACCGCCGCGGTGCGCCGTTACGTGATCGGAGCGGAGCCGGCCGACGGCTTTCTCGTGCCGAACGCGCGCGGCTTCACCATGGGCTCGTGCTTCGCGGCGCGCGAGCTTGCCCGCCTCGGGCAGCCCACGATGCACATGATGCTCGCCGAGACGGTGAACACGACCTTCGCCAACCTCGAGTTCCTGCGCTGGCTGATGGGCGAGGACGACGGCGCCCACCGCGCCTTCTTCGAGAAGGAAATCGCGATGCGCGAGGTGCGCAAGGAGGACATGCTGCGCTCGCTCTCCGAAGCCGACTTCGTCATCTACACGCTGGGCGTGGCCCCCGCATTCTTCAACAAAGCGAGCGGCCGCTTCGCGCCGCACGAGGCCGACGACTTCCGCCAGTTCGAGTTCCTCGCCGAGCACGAATACCGCACCAGCACGCTCGAGCAGAACCTCGCCAACCTGCGCGAGATCCATGCGCTGCTGCGCAAGGCGCGTCCCGGCGTGAAGCTGGTGATCACGGTTTCCCCGGTGCCGCTTTCGGCGACTTTCGAGATGAGCTCCGCGGTCGTCGCCGACTGCGTCTCGAAATCGATCCTGCGCGCCGCGGCCCACGAATTCATGAAGGATGCGGGCGAGGGAACCTATTACTGGCCTTCCTTCGAGATCGTGCGCTGGCTGGGAGGGCACATCGGGCGCGTGTTCGGCAACGACGACGGCAACAACCATCACGTTTCCGACAGTCTCGTGACGATGATCGTCGAGCTTTTCATCGAGCGCTTCCGTCCGGTGGCAAAATAGCGGTCTTGACGGAGCGAAAGACCATGACGATCAGCCCCACCCAGGAACTCATCGACGACATCCGCCGCGGCCGCATGATCGTCCTCGCGGATGCCGAGGACCGCGAGAACGAAGGCGACCTCCTCCTCGCCGCGGATTTCGTGACGCCCGAGGCGATCAATTTCTTCGCCACGAACGCGCGCGGCCTCATCTGCCTCACGTTGACCGAGGAGAGGTGCCGGCAACTGAACCTGCCGCTCATGGTGGTCGACAACCGTTCGCCTCTGGGGACCAATTTCACGGTGACGATCGAGGCGGCGAGCGGCGTGTCGACCGGCATTTCCGCGTCGGACCGCGCGCGCACCGTGCGCGTGGCCACCGCGAAACACGCGAAGCCCGAAGACATCGTGCAGCCCGGGCATATCTTCCCGATCATGGCGCAGAACGGCGGCGTGCTGGTGCGCGCGGGGCACACCGAAGCCGGCTGCGACCTGCCGGAGCTGGCCGGGCTCACGCCAGCGTCGGTCATCTGCGAGATCATGAATCCCGACGGGTCCATGGCGCGGATGCCCGAGCTGATGGAGTTCGCGGAGCGCCACGGGCTCAGGATCGGCACCATCGCCGATCTCATCCGCTACCGCAGCGAGACCGAGAAGCTGGTCGAGCGCGTGGCCGAGCGCCAGGTCTCCACGCCGTACGGCGTCTTTCGCCTCTGCGTCTATCACGACAAGACCGTGGACGAGGTGCACTACGCCCTGGTCAAGGGCGAGCCCGTCCCCGATCGCCCGACGCTCGTGCGCGTCCACGAGCCGTTCGTCTCGCTCGACCTCTTCGATTTCGATTCGGCGCGCCACGCCTTCTCGGTGCAGGACGCGATGCGCATGGTCGCGCACCAGAAGGAAGGGGTGATCGTATTGCTGCGCCGCCACGAGAGCACGGCCGAGATTCTCAATCGCCTCGAAGGCCCCTCGCGCAAGGCCGCGGCGAATCGCAAGTGGGACCCGCGCCTGCACGGCATCGGCGCGCAGATCCTGAAAGACCTGGGCGTGGGCAAGATGCGCGTGCTGGCGCGTCCCAAGCGCATCCCGAGCATGTCGGGTTTCGGCCTCGACATCGTCGAGTACGTGTCGCCGGATGACGCAGTCGCCATGAAGGCCGTATGAGCGTGCTCAATCCCGCGCTTCGCGGCCAGGGCCTGCGCATCGGCATCGTCTGGAGCCGCTTCAACGAGGAGATCGTGAGAGCGCTCGTGACCGCGTGCGACAAGCAGCTGGTCGAGCTCGGCGTGGACAGCGCCGACATCGACGTGCTGAGCGTCCCCGGCGCGCTCGAGATCCCGATCGCGCTGCAGACGCTCGCCCTCGAGCGGCGCGGCTTCGCGCGCCGCTACGACGCGCTGGTGGCGCTCGGCGCAGTGGTGCGCGGCGAGACCTACCATTTCGAGATCGTCGCCAACGAGAGCGCGCGCGGCATCCTCGACGTGCAGCTCGAGACCGGCGTTCCCGTCGCCAACGGAGTGCTCACCACCGACACCGAGGAGCAGGCGAAGGGCAGGGCGGCGGTGAAGGGCGCGGAAGCCGCGCGCGTGGCCATCGAGATGGCCAACACCCTGAAGGCGGTCGGCGGATGAGGTCGGCGCGGCGGCGCTCGCGGGAGCTCGCGCTCCAGGGCCTCTACCAGTGGCAGTTCACCGGCGATACCGCGGCCCAGGTGCTGAAGAACCTCTCCGAGATGGAAGGATTCGGCGAGGCGGACCAGGGATTCCTCGAGGCCGAGCTGCGTGGAACGATCGCGGAAGCCCCGGGGCTCACGCGGCAGCTCGAGCCGCTCGCCGACCGCAAGTGGGCCGAGGTGAGTCCCGTCGAGCGCTCGATATTGCTCATCGGGGCGTGGGAGCTCGTCCACAAGCAGGAGATCCCTTATCGCGTGACGATCAACGAGGCGATCGAGCTGGGGAAACGATTCGGGGCAACCGACGGTCACAAGTGGGTGAACGGAGTCCTCGACCGCCTCGCCGCGACGGTGCGCGCCTCGGAGATCGCCGCGCCGCGAGAGCCGCGTCCGCCGCGCCAGGGGCAACGCCCGAAACCCTCCCGTAAGAAGGTTGCACGATGACGCACAGCTCTCCCGAATTCGACCTGATCGCGCGGCACTTCACGCGCCCGGCCGCCAACGCGGTGCTGGGTGTTGGCGACGACTGCGCGCTGGTGGACATCACCAACGGCATGGATCTCGCGGTCTCGACCGACACGATGGTGTCGGGAACGCATTTCTTTCCCGACGTCGATCCGGAGAACCTCGGCCACAAGGCGCTCGCTGTGAACCTTTCCGACATCGCCGCGATGGGCGCGATGCCCTACTGGGCGATGCTCGCGCTGACGCTGCCCTCGGTCGACCACCAGTGGCTCGCGGCTTTCGCCAAGGGCTTCTTCGACCTCGCCACCGAATACAACGTCTCGCTCATCGGCGGGGTCACGATCATGGGGCAGGTCCCCACGGGAGCCGCGCTGCGCCGCAACGGAGCCAAGGCGGGCAACGACGTCTGGGTGTCGGGGAACGTCGGCGACGCCGCGCTCGCCATCGCGCATCGCCACGGCCGGCTGGTGCTCTCGGAGCCGGACTATCACGAGGCGCTGATGCGGCTCTACGAGCCCACGCCCCGGGTACCGTTGGGGCAGGCCCTGCGCGGCATGGCGACCAGCGCCATCGACATTTCCGACGGCCTCCTCGCCGATCTCGGGCACATCTGCCGGCTCTCGAACGTGGGCGCCACGGTCGAGCTCTCGCAGATCCCGGTCTCGGTGATCGGCGCGAAGCACGCCACGAGCGACGCGGGGCTCACCGCGATCGTCGCCGGCGGAGACGACTACGAGCTGTGTTTCACGGCGCCCGCGAATTCGCGCGACAGCATCGCCGAGCTTACCGACGTGCTCAACATTCCGCTCACGCGCATCGGGCAGGTGAAGCGCGGCAAGGGCGTGAGCCTGCTCGGCGCCGACGGCAAGGCGGTGAAGATCGATGGGCGCGGATTCGACCATTTCTCGAGCCCCTGACGCGCGGTTCCTCTTCGGCCACCCGGCGCATTTCATCGCCCTGGGATTCGGCAGCGGCCTCGTGCCCTGGGCGCCCGGCACCTTCGGCACGCTCGTCGCCTTTCCGATCTGCTGGGCGCTCGAGCTTTTCCTGCCGCCGCTCGCCGTGGCGTTCGTCGCGATTCCGCTTTTCTTCGTGGGCGTGTGGGCGTGCGAGGTCACCGGCCGCGACCTGGGCGCCGCCGACCACGGTGCCATGGTGTGGGACGAAATCGTCGCGTTCCTGCCGCTCGCCGCACTCGCCTCGGCGAGCCTCCTGCTGTCGGCGGTCGCTTTCGCGCTCTTCCGGCTCTTCGACATCTGGAAACCGTTTCCCATCCGCGAGCTCGAGAAGCGCGTGAAGGGCGGCCTCGGTGTCATGATCGACGACGTCGTCGCGGCGTCCTATGCGTACGTCGCCTTCGCGCTCTTCGTCATCGTCGGCTACAAGGTCTTCGGACTCCAATGAAAGAGCCCTGGCCGTATCCGCGCATCTTCGCGCATCGCGGCGGCGGCAGCCTCGCGCCCGAGAACACGCTCGCCGCGATCCGCACCGGGCAGGAGCTGGGCTTCGCGGCGCACGAGTTCGACGTGAAGCTCTCCCGCGACGGTGTGGCGCTGCTGCTGCACGACGACACGCTCGAGCGCACGACGAGCGGGTCGGGCCGGGCCGCGGACTTCGCATGGTCCGACCTCGCCAGGCTCGACGCGGGCGCCTGGCACTCGGCCGCCTTCCGCGGCGAGCGGCTGGCGTCCTTCGAGGCGGCCGCGAAGCTGCTGCGATCGAAGGGCACGCTCGCCAACGTCGAGATCAAGCCCACCCCGGGATTCGAGCGCGAGACCGGCGAGCACGTCGCTGCCCGGGCGCGCGAGCTATGGGAAGGCGCGCCGGTACCGCCGCTGCTCTCGTCGTTCTCCTTCGAAGCGCTGATGGCGGCGAAGGACGCGGCGCCCGATCTGCCGCGTGGCTGGCTCACGGACGAATTCACGCCTCCGGATTGGGCCAAGCTCGCGGTGCTCGACGCCGTGTCGCTGCACACCAACCATCGCAAGCTGCCGCAGAATGCCCTCTCGCGATTGCACGACAAGGGTTATCGCGTCCTGCTCTATACGGTCAACGACGCGTCCACCGCGGAGAGCCTGCTCGATGCGGGAGTCGACGGGATCTTCACCGACAACCTGCGCGAATTCGCCGAGCGCTTTCCGGAAGCCATCCGCGCCCCATGACGCGAGCCGCGCTGGGCTTCCTTCTCGCGCTCGCGGTGCTGTTCGCGGGCGCGGCGGCGGTCGACGAGAAGGACGGCGGCCGCAAGCTTCGCAGCCTCATGCACAAGTCGGGGCTGTGGAAGCAGATCGCGCAGCTCGAGCCCAACGTGCAGCTGGGCATCGACCAGGCGCACGCACGCGATCGTGGCAAGAAGGGGCTCGACGCGAAGGACCTCGCGCGGCTGAAGGCCGCGGCCGCGCGCGCGTTCGATACCCCCCGATTGCGCATCGAGTTCGAGAAGGAGCTGGCGGCCGAGCTCTCGCGCGAGGACGAGCGCGAGGTCCTGGTGTGGCTGTCGTCGGAGCTGGGAAAGCGGATCACGGCGCTCGAGGAGAAGAGCGACGAGGTCGGCGAGGTCGTGAAGCGCGACAAGGAAGCGCCGGGGTATTTCGCCACTTTGCCGCCGCAACGGGTGCAGCGCTTCAAGCGCCTCGCCAAGGCCATTCGCCTCGGCGAAGCGAACGCCGGCATGATCATCAACATGAGCATCGGCCTCGCCTACGGCTTCGCCATCATCATGCCTCCGCACGACACCGCGGGCGTGGAGGCGAAGAAGCGCGAGCTCGAGGCGCAACGGCCGCAAATGGTGGCGGAATTCGAGAAAAGCGGCGTTACGGAGTTCGCGTACACCTATCGGGACATCTCCGATGCCGACGTCGATCGATATGTGGCGTTCCACGAGACGCGCGCCGGGCGCAATTACTCGGCGGCCGTCGTGACGGCGTACGACAAGGTCCTCACGCGCGCCGCGCTCGATTTCGGCACGCAGCTGGGGATCGCGAAGCCGCCGCCCGGGACCAAGTCATAGAATGCAACCCGCGCCTTTAGACGGTCACTTCGGGGGCGTCCGCAGGTAATGCCCTACAGGGCCAAGGCGGTGGGGCGCAATCGCGTGTCTGCCCGAGCTTCACGAATCTTCGTCTCGAGGTCGCGCAGGGCCGTCCTGAGTCCTTCCTCGATCACCGGGTGGTAGAACGGCATTTCGAGCATCCGCGCCACGGTCATCTCGTTTTGCAGGGCCCATGCCAGCAGGTGCCCGATGTGCTCCGCATCCGGACCCACCATTTCCGCGCCGAGGAACCGTCCGTTGGTGGGATCGGCATAGACGCGCAGGAGGCCGCGATTGCGCAACATGACGCGCGCGCGCCCCTGGTCTTCGAAGGAGGCTTCGCCGGCCGCGAGCGCCTCGGTCTTCAACGACGCGAAGCCGCCGCCGACGACCGCGATCTGCGGATCGGTGAAGACGATGCCGAGGAGCGCGCGGCGAGGCCCCGGTTTCACCGCGGGAAAGGCCGCTGCGTTTCCGCCGGCAATGCGGCCTTCGTCCGCCGCTTCGTGGAGGAGGGGAGCGTCGTCGGCGGCATCTCCGGCGATGAAGATCGGGCTCGATCCCGCTTGCAGGGTGCGGCGATCGTAGAGCGGCACGCCGCGGGCGTCGCGCGCGAGGTCGAGGTTCTCGAGGCCAAGCGCGTCGACGTTCGGCACGCGGCCGGTTGCGGCGAGCACGTAGTCGAATCTCTGCGTGCGGCGCTCGCCGCCGGGAGACGCATAGTCGATCTCGACCTCCTCGCCCACGCGCTCGACGCGCGAGACGTGCGCGTCGGTGTCCAGCGTGAAGTCGTGGCTGAACGCCTGCAGCGCGGCTCTTTTCACGTAGGGATCGGTGATCGGGCCCACGCGTCCGCCGCGGCCCAGCACCACGACGCGAACGCCCAGGCGGGAGAGCGCCTGGCCGAGCTCCAGGCCGATCACGCCCGGCCCGAACACCGCCACCGAGCGCGGCAGGCCGTCCCAGGCGAAGACGTCGTCGTTCACCACGAGACGATCGCCGAGACCCTGCAGGATCGGCGGAACCGTGGGCCGCGAGCCTGTGGCGATCACGATCGCGCGCGCCGCGATGCGCACCTTGCCGTCGACCTCGAGCGTGTTGCGGTCGATGAAGCGCGCCCGGCCGCGAACATGGTCGGAGTCAGGTATGGCGTCGATTCCCTGCACGACGAAGCCCACGAACCGGTCGCGCTCGCGCTTGACCCGGGCCATCACCTCGCGCCCATCGACGCGCAGCGCGCCATCGACGTGGATGCCGAAGCCCGGAGCACGCCCGATGGCATGCACGGACTCGGCCGCCGCGATGAGCAGCTTCGAGGGCATGCAGCCCACGCGCGCGCACGTGGTGCCGTACGCGCCGCCTTCGATCAGCACGGCGCGTGCACCTGCGGCGCGCGCGGCACGGTAGGCGGCAAGGCCCGCGGTGCCGGCGCCGATGATTGCTACATCCACTTTCAGCGCTGTCATGGTGGTTGTATGTCGAGCGCTCGAATCAATCCTTACGCAGCGAGTTTTTCCCTCTTGGCGAAATACTTCTCCAGCTCGTCCGCGCCGCCGATGAGCTTGCCGCCGACGAACACCTGGGGTGCCGTGCCCTTGCCGGAGACCGCGCGCAGGGTGGAAGACGTGATGCCCTTGCCGAGCGTGACTTCCTCGTACACCACGCCGTTCGCCTCGAGGAGCCCCTTGGCGCGCGCGCAGTGCGGGCAGCCGACTTTCGCGAAGATCACCACCGGCTCGGGCGCCTTCACCTTCGGGGCGATGTAATGGAGCATCGTGTCGGCGTCGGAGACCTCGAACGGGTCGCCTTCCTTCTCGGGCTCGATGAACATCTTCTCGATCGTGCCGTCGCGCACCAGCATCGAGTAGCGCCACGACCGCTTGCCGAAGCCCAGGTCGCGCTTGTCGACGAGCATGCCCATGCCGGCGGTGAACTCCGCGTTGCCGTCCGGGATGAACGTGATGCCGGGCGCGTTCTGGTCCTTCTGCCACTCGTCCATCACGAACGGGTCGTTCACCGAGACCACCACGATCTCGTCGACACCCGCCTTGTGGAACGTGGGCGCGAGCTCGTTGTAGCGCGGCAGGTGCGAAGAAGAGCAGGTGGGGGTGTACGCGCCTGGGAGGGCGAAGACGACCACCGTGCGGCCCTTGAAGACCTGATCGGTTGTGACGTCCTTCCACTGGCCGTCCTTGCGCGTGCGAAAGGCGACCTGCGGGACCTTCTTGCCTTCGGAATTGGGAAGCATGCTTTTCTCCGCTCGTTGACCGATTGGTATGTTCAGTAGTTTGGGGCGTTCCGATTGATTTCACCAATTGATTGTCGTTATAATTTCGATAGCCCAGGCCTATGGACCGGCAATGACCCTCACGGAACTGAAGTACGTCGTGGCCCTCGCGCAGGAGCGGCATTTCGGCCGCGCCGCGCAGAGGAGCTTCGTCACCCAGCCCACGCTCTCGCTGGCGCTCGCCAAGCTCGAAGACGAGCTCGGCATGAAGCTCTTCGAGCGCAACAAGAACGAGGTCCTCATCACCGCGCGGGGCCAAGCGATCGTCGAGCAGGCGCGCAAGGTCCTGGACGAGGTGGGCAAGCTCCAGGGCATCGCGCGCGGCGGGCAGGACGAGCTCGCCGGGGCGCTGCGCCTCGGGGTGATCCCGACCATCGGCCCGTACCTTCTTCCCGACCTGGTCCCGATCCTGCACAAGCTCGCTCCCGCGATGCCGCTCGCGATCGAGGAGAACCTGACCGGAAACCTCGCGCCGATGCTGCGCGAAGGCGAGCTCGACGTGGTGATCATCGCGTTGCCTTTTTCGCTGCCGGGAGTGAAGACCCTCATCGTGTATGAGGAGCCGTTCAGCGTCGTGGTTCCCCACGGGCACCGCTGGCAGGTGCGCAAGGGTGTAAAGCCTTCCGAGCTCGCGGAGGAAAACCTGCTGGTGCTGAACAACGGCCACTGCTTCCGCGACCAGGTGCTCGAGGCGTGTCCCGGCCAATCCAACACCGCGCTTCCCGAGGGGCGCGCGGGAAGCTCGCTCGAGACCATCCGCAACATGGTCGCCTCGGGGCTGGGCGTGAGCGTCCTGCCGTCGAGCGCGCTCACGCCGCGCTATGCCTCGAAGCTCCTCAAGGTGGTGCCGTTCTCTTCTCCCGTGCCGTCGCGCAAGGTGGCCCTCGCGTGGCGCGCGAGCTTCGACCGCCCGCTCGCCGTCGCCACGCTCGCCGCCGCAATCGAAAAACTGGTCGAATATAAGGGTCAGACTCCAATATTCAGGGCCGCGAATCGCCCAAAGCGGAATATTGGAGTCTGACCCTTATATTCGTCTAGGCGAGGTCCTTCACCAGCGCGGCGCGCGTTTCCGCGGGGACCGGATCGAGCTTGTGGCTGTAGTGCGCATGGTCGATGCCGATGGCGAGGCCGACGCCGTACTTGAGTGACTCGGCCATCTCGGGCGTGAGCTCGAAGCGCAGGAAGTGGACCGAGGAAGTCTTCTCCTCGTTCTCCCGCTCGAGGTCTTCGTCGGCGATCGCGTAGACCGCCGGGCAGCCTTCGACGCGCACGAACGCTCGCTCCTCGATGCCCTTCAGGCGCGCGAGCGCGGCGCGCCTTTCGTCGACGTCCTCGTACTCGATCAGCATCGTGGCCTTGAAGTTGCGGCCGTCGGGAATGAGCGGCTCGTAGGCCTCGATCTCCTCCTGGATCGCCTGCTCCTCGAAGATCTTCTCGATGCGCAGCATCTCCTGCACCTGGTAGCGGATGGTGAGCTCGTCCTCGAAGATGAGCGTCACGTGCTCGCCCAGGTGGACGGTGCGGTGCTTCTTGTGGGCGATCACCTTCGCGCGGAATTCCTTGCGGGATTTCGCGTACGCCTCGAGGGTCATCAGGGAGTCGCGTGTGAGCTTGGGCATTGCGATCATGTTAGGCGAAAGGCTTTGAATCCGCAGATAAACGCGGATAAACGCGGTTAGTCGGGTAGCCCGTAGGCCATGCGAAGCAAGGTAATCGGGTGTTTCAGCTCGGCCTTCCTGGTCGTCTCCACGGTCCCGAGGCCTTCCTCGATGTGGTGGGCGGCGAGCTGGCAGTCGGAGGCGAAGTAGTCGGGCGCGAAATCGGCGACCTGCCGGAACACCGGGCGCCCGATCTTCAACGCCGCGGCATGGAACTCCTTCTTCACGCCCCAGGTGCCGGCGTGCCCCGAGCAGCGCTCGATCGCGAGCACCTCGGTGCCGGGAATCGATTCGAGCGCCTCCTTGGTCTTGAGCCCCATCTTCTGCACGCGCGAATGGCAGGGGACGTGATAGGCGACCTTGCCCAGCGATCGCGCGAACTCGGTCTTGAGCAATCCGTCGCGCCGGCGCGCCATGAGGTATTCGAACGGATCGAACATCGCGTCGCGCACCGCTGCCACGTCCTCGTCGTGGGGAAACATCAGCGGCAGCTCCTGCTTGAACATGAGCGTGCAGGAGGGGACGGGCGTGAGGATCGCGTAGCCCTCACGAGCGAGGCGCACGAGCTGCGGGATGTTCTTGTCCTTCGCCGCGGCCACCGCCTCGAGGTCGCCCTGCTCGAGCTTGGGCATGCCGCAGCACGCTTCCTTCTCGACGAGCACGTAGGGAATCTCGTTGTGGTCGAGGATCCCGAGGAGGTCGTGGCCGATGCCCGGCTCGTTGTAGTTCACGTAGCAGGTGGAAAAAATCGCGACACGTCCGGGCGACAGCGCCCCGTCCTTGACGACATGAGGCTTGCTTCGTGGCGCATTGGGACGGAACTTGCGCGGCGCGAATTCCGGCACCCACGCAGCCTTGTCCACGCCTGCGATCTTCTCGCCCAGCGCGCGCAGCGGCTTGGATTTCGACGCGGCATTTACGAATTGCACCACGACCGGGATCGTCGCGAGCTTGCCGTTGCGGTCGGTGGAGGAAAGCATGCGGTCGCGTACCGGATGCTTCATCGTGCCCGCGTTGAACTGATGCGCTTTCGCGCGCAGCATGAGGTGCGGAAAGTCCACGTTCCACGGGTGCGGCGGAACGTACGGGCACTTCACCATGTAGCACAGGTCGCACAGGTAGCACTGGTCGACCACGTCCCAGAATTTCTCCTTCGGCACGCCGTCGAGCTCGCCCGTGGGGCCCGCGTCGATCAGGTCGAAGAGCGTGGGGAACGTGTTGCACAGGCTCACGCAACGCCGGCACCCGTGGCAGATGTCGAAGATGCGCTCCATCTCCGCCACGATCTTCGGCTCGTCCCCATACTCGGGACTCTTCCAGTCGATCGGATGGCGGGTGGGCGCCTCGAGGCTGCCCTCCCGCATCAGTCAGCCAGCGCGTCGAGCGCCTTCTGGAACCGGTTGGCGTGCGAGCGCTCGGCCTTCGCCAGCGTCTCGAACCAGTCGGCGATCTCCTCGAAGCCTTCGCCGCGCGCGGACTTGGCCATGCCGGGGTACATGTCGGTGTATTCGTGCGTCTCGCCGGCGATCGCGGCCTTGAGGTTCTGGCGCGAGGAGCCGATCGGCAGGTC
>Ga0209131_1000629_pt1 | contig 24943 bp, 29 predicted proteins | sample GraSoi_2013_40cm_FD_185826 | JGI IMG/M metagenome (GOLD analysis project Ga0209131, IMG submission 185826) | Grasslands soil microbial communities from the Angelo Coastal Reserve, California, USA - Sample 9_17_2013_40cm (SPAdes) (version 2) | ecosystem: Environmental > Terrestrial > Soil >... | reverse complement strand
ATTTCCTTGCGCGGACCGGCTGCGCCGGCCGGCCGTTCCTGCCGGTTGTGCATGCCTCAGCGGCGCGGGTCACTGACGAGCTCGCAGCAGATCGCCGTGCTGCTGTCCGCCCACGAGATGAACCCACTGCTTCCGGTGATGAACCGCGTCGTGTACCTCGCCGGCGGTGCGTTCCGGGGACACGGCAGCCGGCTTCGATGATGAGCTTCGCGGTGTCCTCGGCCGCCTTCCGAGCGACGTCGGGAAGTATAAGCTAGGTGTCGGAGGTCAGGACGGTGCTGGAGTGCCCGAGCATGTCCAGAACGACCTTCAGGTCGACAACTCCGCGCCGTTTACTGGCCGCGCCGTGCCGCAGGTCCTGCAGGCGGACCGACGGCATCGGATAGGGCGCATGTGCAGGCGACCCAGCAGAGCGGCAAACCTGCACGCGGCCGCGAGTCCCGGCATCTCGACCCTGAGCGGGTCACTGAGGCTGATCATGACGGTCACGTGCCGGGACGGGACGAGGAGATGCACTTCCAGCGCGACACCCTTGATAGCGGTGCCACGTATAGCGGCGGACGAAAGGTCGCAGCACCGACCCCGGAAAGCCCACAAGCTGCTCAGATTCGGACGCGACGCCAGCGGCCAGGGCGGGCAGGGCCACGGCGGCGACCGCGCGGGTCTCCCGCCGGTATGACCCGGCCGAGTCCGGACGCCTGGGGACGGGAACGTGATGCCGCGGGCCAGCGCTGGCGGCCTCGCCGCGCGGTCCTGGTTCCTGCTGGCGCGCTGGCGCGAGGCTGCGGCTGGGGACGGTGGCGGGCTTGCCCGCGTCATGACTTGTCCGTGGGCCCGGCTTGCTGCGCGACCGCATGGTTATCGCGCGAGCCGAGTAGCTGGAGGGATACCTCCATCACTAGGTGCCGGTGGTGGTGCGGCGCACGGCCTGCGCGCGGGGGTCGGCGATGTCGGGTAGCTGGGTGCCGTAGACCCCGGCCACCACGGAGGCCTCGCGCATGACATCGGCGGGGAACCCGAGCGTGGGACGGCTGAGCGCGTCGAGGCGGTCCAGGTGCTGCTGGCTGAGGTGCACGCCGGTGGCGGCGAGGTTGTCGCGGAATTGTTCTTCGGTGCGGGCCGCGATGAGTGGGATGACCGGGCCGGGCTGCTGCCGCAGCCAGGAAATGGCCACCTGCGCGGGTGAGCAGCCGATTTCGCGGGAGATGGCGGCGACGTCGCGGACGATGTCGTCGCTGCCGGCACGGGTGTAGGGGCGTCCGGCCTCGGTGACCCGGCCGGTGTGGCCGGTGAGGTATTTGCCGGTGAGCCGTCCTTCGGCAAGCGGGCCCCAGGCGAACACCGGCAAATCAAGCGCGGCGGCCATGGGCAGCAGTTCCCGCTCCGGGGAACGGTCGAGCAGGTTGTACCGCAGCTGGACCGCGGTGAACGGTGACCAGTCACGCAGCCGGGCGGCGGTGCAGGCTTCGGCGATCTGCCATGCCGCCCAGTCCGACACTGCGGGGTAGAGGACCTTGCCGGCGCGGACCTGGTCATCCAGGGCCCGCATCAGCTCCTCGACGCCAGTGAGGACGTCACGGGCGTGCACCCAGTACAGGTCGATGTGGTCGGTCTGCAGCCGGCGCAGGCTCGCCTCGATCGAGGTGACTATCTTCTTGCGGTGGTTGCCGGCGCTGTTCGGATCACCCGGGTCGGTCTGATTGGTGAACTTGGTGCCGAGCACGAACCGGTCGCGGCGCCCTTTGAGCAGCTCGCCGAGGATGGTTTCCGACGTCCCGTTGGTGTAGTTGTCGGCGGTGTCGATGACATTGCCGCCAGCGTCGGCGAACAAGTCCAGGATCCTCGCGCTGACGTCCGGGGGCGCCCCCCAGCCCCAGTCCTCGCCGAAGGTCATGGTGCCCAGCGCCACCTCCGAGATCCGCACGCCGGACTTACCCAAAAGCCTGTATCTCATGAGATTCCCCCGCTTCCTCTGACGGGCAGCGACCAGCGGCCGGCGTGGGCCACCGGTTCCCGGCCCGGCCGGACGCTCCCTGTCTGCCAGTCGTCAATGCCACGTGCTCCGTGGGCGTGTCGCCTGGGGGCGTTACCCGCTTCCAGGTAACCATCTAGTTGGTAACTACCAACGTAAGGCGCCGAGTGCGAAGTTGTCAACTGACTGGTTGGTTGTAAGCTGGCGCCCATGGTGAGGAACGCGGAGGACACCAAGCGGCGCATCCTGGCCGCCGCCACCGAGGAGTTCACCGAGCACGGCATCGCCGGCGCCCGCGTGGACCGGATCGCCGCTGCCGCCAAGAGCAACAAGGCGATGCTGTATGCCTACTTCGGCAACAAGGAGAAGCTCTTCGAGGCGGTCTTCGCGCAGATGGTGACCGCGGCGACCGACGCGGTCCCGTTCGACGCCCGCGACCTGCCCGCCTATGCGGTCGCCATGTTCGACCGCTACCGAACGGACCCGCCCGTGGCGCGGCTCTCGGACTGGTACCGCCTCGAGCACGGCCAGCCCGGCCCCCACGACGCGGTATCGGCCGCCCAGCGCGGCAGGCTCGCCGCCATCGCCAAAGCCCAGCGGGACAAGGTGATCAGCGACCGGCTCAAACCGCAGGATCTGTTCGGCGTGATCACCGCGCTCGCCCGGATGGGCACCCCGGAATTCACCCGCCTCAACCCGCCGAGCAGCACCGCAGCCGCCCGGACCGCCGTACACGACATCGTGCAGCAGCTGGTCCAGCCCTGACCGGCACGTCCCCGCAGGCGCCAGCCCGGAGCGCGTGATGCCCCGGCGTTTGGACAGGCGCTGGAAGAGGTGAGCCAGGTCAGCGGCCATGACGGCCCACGCCAGGGCCTGGCCGTGGGCCAGGACTACAAGCCGCCGCAGATGCTGGCGGGCGCGCGGCGAACCCGGGGTGGTCGCCAAGGTCCATATGAGGTCGCCGGCCGGCGAGAGAACGAAGCCAGAGCCGCCGAAGCAATCCGGCCTGGCAGGGGGGATCAAAGATGGGAGTACCGCTGACAAGCGCATGCCACGTGGCGATCAACCACGAGGACCTGCTATGCATGAATGGCGGGTGACACGGCTCACGGGGCTGGGATCCCGTGGTCGCTGGCCCAGGGCGCGCCGCCAGGTCGACTGGCAACAGGTCGCCAACCCGGTGGCGCAGGGCTGCCCGCCACGGCTTGCGCTCCAGATCATCAGCTGATGCAAACCCCGGACGCGCCAGCGCCGCTGGCCGCTGAGCGAGGTCGTCGCATAAGTGGTTCGTGCGCTCCCAGGAGAGTCCGGTCTGAGGGAGGCGTCATGCCTGACCGTTACCCGGCCATCGAGGACCACGCCGTCATCGGTGACCTGCATACCGTGGCGCCGGTTGACACCGGCGGGACGCCCGACTGGTGCTGCCTGCCGCGGTTCGATTCGCCAGCGGTGTTCGCGTCCTTGCTGGACGCTGACCGCGGCGGAGTTCGCCGGTCAGCGGGCAGAACATACCGCTCCACCCCTTTTCCGCCAACGGTTGGTAGCCGGCAAGACCTCCACCTAAGCGCCGACCTGCACCATTCATCGCCGGGTTCGCAGTTCCGCGAGTATCCGCGCTGCGAGTTCGCGCGCGATCTCGGGAATGGCTGCGGGCAGGGCCGCTGCGGTGACTTTCGCGCCGGCCGTCGTGTGCACGGGCCCGCTCGTGCTCATGCGCATGCCGCTGCTGTGGCGGTGCCCGACGTCGGCGGGGTCCCCCTCCATGACCTGGGCGATGGGTTCGAGCCAGGCAACTGGAGCGAATTCGGTGACGCCGGCTGGGAGCACTTCGTGGCCAAGCCGGAGCATGGGTTCTAGCTCTGCGGCGGGGTAGGGCTTGCTGACCAGTGCCCCCAGCGTATCCCGCGCGAGTGGCTTGAAGGCGATGACGCTCCCGTCGCGGTCTACCGCCACCCCACAGGGCCCACCGCGAGTCACCTGGTCCGACGAACGGCGGGTCATGTCACCGCAGCTCTTAGCCCATGCGCTGTTGGCGTTAGAACCGAGGTCCACGCTTGCGGTCTCGGTGAACAGCGCGGATGCCTGCGCGAACGGCCCTGGACGCTCCGTTCGGAACTTCCTGTACGAGTCGGGAACCGATCTGGCCGACAGTCTCGTGCGGGCGGCAGCCAGCGTCAGCTAACTTCAGCGTCGACGACGCCGATGAGTGTGCCGTCTGGGGTGGTGACCAGCAGGTGAGCGACGTGGCGCTCGTTCATCCGCTGGCGGGTGGCGTCGAGGTCCTCGTGGGCTCGCACGGTGGTTGGGCCGGGCTGCATCACCTCGGCGGCCGGGGCCTGCTCGGTGGCGCTGATCCGGTCGGCTCGCAGGGTCCCGACCACGGTGCCCAGTCCGGCGATGACCACGCAGCGGTCCCATCCTTGTGCGCGTGCCTGCTGCAGCGCCGGCCCGGCAGGGGTGCCGGGAGCGCAGGTCGGCACGTCACGCCGGACGGCGTCGAGGACCCTCCGGCTGCCCTGTGCCCTAACGGTGGGCAGACCGGCAGCGATCCAGTCGACCTTGCCGAGGGTGTAGTCGTAGACGGGCGCGAACCCCAGTTGCGTGAGCCGGCACGCGGCTCGCGGGCTCATGTCTCAAAGGCCGTCCCAGCAGTAGACAATCACCGGCCGGGACCTGTCGAGTACGGCTGCTGTCTCGGCAGTGAGCGACTTGAGCGGCAAGCTGATGGCACCCGGCAGGTGCTCGTCGTCGAACTCGTCTGGGGGCAGAACCTCGACGAGTTGCGCGCCGGCCTCGACCAGACGGCGAACCTCATCCCGGCTGACCGATGCCGGCGCCTGCGAGGCAGGCTCGTGATCAGCCAGCATAGGCCAGCACGGCTCTGATCTGCCTGACGGTGAGGGACTGATCGCCGGCGCCGTCGCTCGAATTGAGGCGGCAGGCCGTCCCTGCCCGGTCGGCGGGACGGGCAAAGGGGTATCGGCCGCTGGCCAGGATCGGTGACCCCCGGAACCCGGGCCGCCCGGCTTCGTCCGGGTCGCCTGCGGTCGGCCAGGTCACCGGTGTCGCGGCGTGCCGCGCGGTGTGCAAGGCCTCCGGGAGGCGGGCGCCGGCCAACTGCCAGTTCGGGCCGCCCTCGAAGTACGGCAGCTCGATCTCCATAGCCCCATCCTCCACCTTCCAGCCGTAGGGAAGGTCAACCGGGTAAGGCCGCAGTCCTGCTCCAGCCACACCTCTTCGAAGAAGACCCTTCCCATCGGGCCGGGCCGCGCGGATGCCACCCGGGCGGTTTGCAGCGTCCCGGCGTACGGGCGACAGTAGCGCTCGCCGACCCCTCCGGCCTGCCGCGCGACGTCGCGCTGCCGGTCCGGTAGTCCAGCGCTCCGCGGTTCCCAGGCTGGTGAAGTGCAGCACGTAGTGGCAGAAGGTGGTCATCACATCGTCGTTCCAGGGCTGGCCGGGGCGCAGGAACGACAGCACCGGGTCCGGGTGCGATGCCCCGGTGATGATGCCGTCACTGCTGACGCGGTTGCTGATGGCCTCGCAGGTGACCGGATCGGCGGTGGCGACATCCAGGTCGCCGATGACCAGGGCGAGGAACTGCGGGTCCCACGCGCACCAGGCAGACAGATCGGTCCCGGCGTGCCGCAGGCGGTGCGGCCATCTGCGCCAGCGCCAGCCCCGCGAAGCCAGCCACCTGCCCGCGGGCGTCCCGGAACACCGCCGGCCAGGACCGCAGGGCCTGCTCCGCCCGCGGGCCGGGCAGGCCCGCCGCCTCGGCCACGGCGGGAACGCTGACGGGCTGGCCGGCGGCCAGGAGCCGGAGCACGGCAACGGCCAGGCGCTGGTCGTCCTCGCCCAGGCCGGGAACGGCCGCGGCAAGCGCCGCATCGATCACGTCCAGGGAGATCGTGGTGGTCTCGGCGGTCATGAGGCCCTCCTTCATCCCGGGCCGGCGGTGTTCCGGCGCGTGGCCCGGTGCCTGCCCGGGCGGATCCGGCTGCTACGCTAAACCTTCCAGTCAGCGGGAAGGTCAAGGGGCGCGGGGATGAAGATCGGCGAGATCGCCGGCCGGGCCGGGGTGCCAGCCAAGACGATCCGGTTCTGGGAAGACCAGGACCTGCTCCCCGCGCCTGCCCGGACACAGGCCGGCTACCGCGACTACGATCCGGCGATCCTGGAGCGGCTCGCGTTCATCCGGCACGCCCAGGCGGCCGGCCTCACCCTGGAGCACATCCGGCAGGTCCTGCACATCCGCGACGGTGGCCAGGCGCCGTGCGTCCACGTCACCGCCTTGATCGCCCGGCGCCTGGCCGAGGTCGAGGCGCGCATGGCCGAGCTCGCCCGCACCCGCGACCAGCTGGCGGCACTCGCCGGGCGGGCGGCGGCGCAAGACCCGGCCGACTGCCGGGGCTACTGCTCGATCCTCGCCGGCTGAGCACCCGCCGCCCGCGCACCTTGACCTTCCAGCTAACGGGAAGGTCTAACGTGAAGGGGAGACCCACACTGCTCGCCGCGCGCGGAAGCCTCCCGCCTCCCGGGTTCGAGCGAGACTCCCCGGAACTGCTGCTGGAACCGCTGAACACCCCGGACGCCGGGCGGCTGCTCGATGCCCAGCCGCACCCGCCGCGCGGCCGGGCCCGGGAGCAGGTGCTCGCCCAGGCGGCCGGCAACCCCATGGCGCTGATCGAGCTGTCCCGGGTCATCGCGGCCGACCCGGCCGCGGGGCGGCGCTGGGCCGCCGAGCCCCTGCCACCTACCGAGCGGCTCGCCGCCGTCATCTCCGGCCTCTATGGCACCCTGCTCGAGTCAGCGCAAGAGGCGCTGCTGCTGGCCGCGGTCGCCGACAGCCCAGACCTGACGGCGGCGCCTGTGCCCGGGCTGACCGCCGAAGCGCTCGCCCCGGCCGAGAAGGCAGGCCTGATCAGGGTAGACATCTCGGGACCGCACTTCACCCACCCACTGGTGCGCTCTGCGGTCTATCACGCTGTTCCGTTCGCCGAGCGCGCCTCCGCCCACCGAAAGATCGCCGACACGCTCCGCGGCCAGCCCGACCGCTACGCCTGGCATCTCGCCGCAGCCGCGCTGGAAGCCGACGAGGGCGTGGCCTCCCTGCTTGAGGAAACCGCCGCCCAGGCGCAGCAGCGCGGTGGCGTCGCCGCGGCCGCGCGTGCCCTCGAACTCGCCGCCAAACTCAGCCCCAGCGAGCCCGATCACGCGCGGCGGCTGCTGGCGGCCGCCGCGCTCGCCCAATCCGCCGGGCAGGGAGACTGGGTACAGGATCTGGGCACCCGGGTACTGAAGGTGACCGCGGACCCTGATCTGCGCATCGCCGCCCGGCTGGACATCGGCTGGGCACAGGTATGGTCCAGCCGGCACGCCGACGCGCTCGCCACACTGCTATCGGTTGCCGAGGAGGCATCAGACCGCCTGCCGGTCATCGCCTGGGACGCCATCGGGCTAGCCGCCACCGTCGCCTACCAGACCGGTGACCGGTCGGGCCGCAAGAAGCTGCTGAGCACCCTTGGCCGCCTAAGAGCGCCGGTGCCGGCGCCTCCAGACTGGCCGGCTGGGCACGCCGACCAACGGCGGGTGTGGGTACAAGCAAGCACGGACCCGTTCGGGAAAAGAGCCGAAACCCTCCCCTACCTGCACTCGATAGCCGACCGCACGACCGACCTTGGCCAGGTCGGCGCGGCAGCCTGGCTCCTGGATGAGACCGAACTTGCGGTCAGGCTGCTGCGGGGCGCCCTCGACAGGCTGCGCTCTCCCGGCATGCGCGGCCACAGCGGGGGCGCGCTGTCCGCCTTGCAGTGGGCGTGCATCGATAGCGGACGCTGGGACGAGGCGCTCGCCACCGCCCGCGAGGCCGCCGACGCGGCCGCCGCGTACCGGATGGAGACTGTCGCCGCGTCGGCCGACTTCGCCACGGCCACCGTGCTCGCCCGGCGCGGCGACAGCGGCCAGGCACGGCCGCTGCTGGCCCGCGCTCTCGCTACCCTCGACGCGGCGGAATACCGCGCGTTTGCAGCCCGGGCCCACCACGCCGCCGGGATCGCGGCGCTTGCCAAAGGCAACTACCTGACCGCCCACGCCCAGCTCAGCCAGCTCTTCGACGCCAAGGGCGGGCCACTGCACTACCACGTCTCCTACCTCGGCATCGCCGACCTTGCCGCCGCCGCAGTCCGCGCGGAGCGCCACCTCGAAACGCGGACGCTCACAGAGCTCGCACTAGCCCAGGTGGACCCGGCACCCGGGCCGCGGCTGGAACAGCTTGCCGCCCGGACCCGCGGCCTGCTCGCCGAACCCGCCGACGCCGAGGCCCACTTCGCCAAGGCCCTATCCGAACCCGCTGGGGACACCTGGCCGTTCGAGCGAGCCCAGCTGCAGGCCGACTACGGCGAATGGCTACGGCGCCAGCGGCGGATCAACGACGCCAAACCCATCCTCACCGCGGCCCTGGAAACCTTCCGCCGCCTCGGCGCCGCGCCCTGGACCTACCGCGCCGAGGCCGAACTACGAGCCTGCGGCGTGACCACCGCGAACGCCCCCGCCACTCCCAGCGCCCTCGCCGACCTCACAGCACAACAGCGCGAGATCGTCACCCTCGCCAGCCGCGGCCTGACCAGCAGCGAGATCGCCGACCGCCTATTCCTCTCCCCCCGCACCGTCGCCTCGCACCTGTACCGCTCCTACCCCAAGCTCGGCATAGCAGGCCGCCACCAGCTACGCGACCTACTCGACCAGGCCACCGACCGGCACGGCACACCACCGCCGCGCTCATCGAGGAGACTGGGCGCCTGACGCGCGGCCGGTTCAGGCGCCCTCCCCGGACGCCCGGATGCGGATCCGCGCCGCCGGCCGCCATGGTTAGGGGTGGTCTCCGAACGGGCCAAGCACGCCGCCGTCGATCCTGAGCGACTCCAGGACGGCGAAGGCGTTGTCGAAGGTGAAGACGTCGGCGGCGGCTAGCTTGCCGAGATATTTCTGGGTCACCGGGGCGGCCGCCTGGGCTGACGCTGCGTCGAGGTATGCCTTGAAGATCGCCCAGGCGTTGTCCCCGTATTTCTTGAAGAACGGCGTCGGATTCAGGTTCTGCAGGGTGGCACGGGCACTGGCCTGCAGGTCGGCGACGTAGGCGATCTGTAGTTCCGCGTCGGCGCGCGTGCCGAGGCGCCCGAGGTGCCCGGCGACCAGGGTGTGCCACGGGTAGCTCATCGCGATGTCCTGGGCCCTGATCCAGGCGGGGATGTCCTGGGAGACGGCGACGTTCTTGAATGGCGCCCACCGGGGGAAGATCACATCCACCAGCATGAGCGTCTGCTGGCCGGGCGCCCAGATGAAGATGTTGTCCGGGGTGTGATTGGGCCCGTGGAAGGCGAGTTCCAGCGTCTGGCCTCCCACTGTCAAGGTGTGGCGGTCCTCGAACGTCACCTCCGGGGATGGGCGGTTCGGGTCGTTGTCGCGCAGCAGCAGGGTGCGGCACTCGCTGTGACCGATCCGTACCACATCCGAGCCGAGCAGGGACGATGCCCCGATGTGGTCGGCGTGGGAGTGCGAGTAGACCAGGTGAGTGACCAGGCTGGGCCTGCCGTTGGCCTGGGTGACGGCGCCGATCGCGCGCAGCAGGTTGTGGCCGATGGTCGGCGGCGCGTCGACCAGGACAACACCGTCTTGGGTGGTGAGGAACATGGCCGTGTAGAACGAGTCGGTCACCCAGTACAGGTCGCCCTTGATCTGGCCGACGAAGTAGCCGTCGGCGTTGACCGGGGGCCCGAGCGCCCTTTTGGGTACCGGCGCGAATTGGCCTGGCGGGCAGACCGGCCCCGCCGCCTGGGCGGTACCCGCCAGCGGCCCGTCGAGCAGGGCGGCCGCGGCCGTGCCGGCCGCAGCCGCCCCCGTGCCGGCGAGGAAGGTGCGGCGGCTCGCCGGCGGTTTGGCAGATTCAGCAGTCATGGCCCGCACCTCACCTGCATGTGCCGATTTTCGATGGTCATGGCTGCTCCTTTCTGCCTCTGGCCGTCGGCTGGCGCGCGCATCCGTCGTGTTGCCTGAGGGTGCTTGCCAGCGGCGCCTGCGCGCTGCCATCGTCATGCCGGGAGGGCCGCGCTCGTATCCGCCAAGTGGCCGGCGCACGTGGCCGGCTGTGGCTGGGCGGCGGCTGGCTGGTACGCCAGCGCGTAGCGGCCGCGGCGGCGCGACCGGGATTACCTGGATAAGCGCGCGCCGGAGGTGAACGGCGCAGCCGTTGCGCACACGGGCCGCACGCACCGAAATCCTCGATGACCACCCAGGCCAGCAACCTCAGGCGGATGCGGAGGCGCACCGAAGGCCTCTTGCTGATGCTGGTGGATGGCCCTCCATGGTGGGGTCGGTGAGAAAGCCGCCGCGGGCCGGTCACCGCTCCGCTCCTGGCTGGCCGTCGCGGCTGGTGCGCTGGCGCAAGGTCCGGTATAGCGTCGGTGTCGTGCCGGGGTCCGCAGATTCGCCGATGCGGGGAGGCGCGGCGCAGTTGCTGGGCCGTCCCGCCGAACGTGATGTGCTGGACCGGTTCCTGGCGGCGGTCCGGGTGGGTGAGAGCCGGACTCTGGTGGTACGTGGCGAGCCGGGCGTGGGCAAGACGGCGCTGCTGAAATATCTGGCCGGGCAGGCGTCGGGCTGCCGGGTGGCGGCCGCCACGGGTGTCCAGTCGGAGATGGAGCTGGCGTTCGCCGGGTTGCATCAGTTGCTGGCGCCGATGCTGGATCGGCTGGAGCGTCTGCCGGGGCCGCAGCGTGATGCGCTGCGGACTGCGTTCGGGATGAGTGCGGGGCCGGTGCCGGACCGGTTTTTGGTCGGCTTGGCCGTGCTGGGCCTGCTGTCCGAGATGGCTGCAGCTCGGCCGCTGGTGTGCCTGGTCGATGACGAACAGTGGCTCGACCATGCCTCCGCACGGATCCTGGCATTCGTGGCGCGTCGGCTGGGGGCGGAGGCGGTCGGGCTGGTATTCGGGGCCCGTGTCCCGAGCGGTGACCTGGCGGGATTGCCGGAGCTGGTGGTAGGCGCCCTGCGAGAAGACGATGCGCGCGCGCTGCTGGGTTCGGTGCTGACCGGACCGATGGACGAGCGGGTGCGCGATCAGATAGTCGCCGAGACGCGCGGCAACCCGCTAGCGCTGCTGGAGCTGCCACGCGGTTTGACGGCCGCGGAGCTGGCTGGCGGTTTCGGGCTGCCCGGCGCGCTGTCGCTGCCGCGGCGGATAGAGGAGAGTTTCCGGCGGCGCGTCGAGGCTCTTCCGGCGCAGACCCGGCTGCTGCTGCTGCTCGCCGCGGCCGAGCCCACCGGGGACCCGGTGCTGCTGTGGCGGGCGGCCGGGCAGCTCGGGATCGGCGCCGAAGCGGCGGGGCCCGCGGCCGAGGCGGGCCTGGCCGAGTTCGGCGCCCGGGTGCGGTTCCGCCATCCGCTGGTGCGTTCGGCGGCCTACCGGTCGGCGACGCTGGAGGAGCGACAGCAGCTGCACCGCGCCCTGGCCAAGGCCACCGATCCGGCGATCGATCCGGACCGCCGCGCCTGGCACCGGGCCCACGCCGCCCCCGGGCCGGATGAGGATGTCGCCGCGGAGCTTGAGCGCTCAGCCGGCCGGGTGCAGGCACGCGGTGGGCTGGCCGCCGCGGCGGCGTTCCTTGAGCGGGCTACGGTCCTGACGCCCAATCCGGCGCAACGGGCCGGGCGGGCTCTGGCCGCGGCCCAGGCCAAGGTCCAGGCGGGCGGGTCCGGCGCGGCGCTGGACCTGCTGGCCATGGCCGAAGCCGGGCCGCTCAGCGAGCTCCAGCATGCTCTTGTCGATCTCGCGCGCGCCCAGCTCGCGTTCGCCACCAGCCGGGGCAGCGACGCCGTACCCCTGCTGCTGCAGGCCGCCAAGCAACTGGAGCCGATCGACGCCGGTCTTGGCCGGGCGACCTACCTGGACGCGATGATTGCCGCGAACTTCGCTGGCCGCCTCGCCGGTCCCGGTGCCGACGTGCTGGCGGTGGCCCGGGCGGTCAGTGCAGCGCCGCCACCGCTGCATGCGCCTGGCGCATCCGATCTCCTCCTCGATGGCCTGGCAACGCACTATAACGAGGGGTACGCGGCCGCATTGCCGATCCTGCGCAGGGCACTGGTCGCCTTCGGCGGCGGCATGTCCGCTGACCAGGAGCTGCGCTGGCTGTCGCTGGCGTTTGCGGCGGCGATACACATCTGGGATGACGATCGCGCCGAGGTGCTCTCCAAGCGGTACGTCGAGCGTGCCCGCAAGGTCGGCGCGCTCATTGAGCTTCCTTTGGCCCTCAGCAGACGCGTATACGTGCTCCTCTCCGCTGGTGAGCTGACCGCCGTGGCAACACTGGTCGAGGAGGTGCAGGCGGCCACAGAGGCGACAGGGACCAACTTCACGCCGTATGCCGCTATGGGCCTCGCCGCGTTGCGCGGTGACGAAATCGAGGCGTCCGCGCTGATCGAAGCCACCCTCAAGGACGTGCCATCGCGAGGCGAGGGACTCGGGATAACCGCGGCCGAGCGGGCGAACGCAGTGCTGAACAACGGTCTCGGCCACTACCAGAAGGCCCAGACCGCGGCCCAGCGGGCGACCGTGAACGACCGGGAGCTGGGCTTCTCAAACTGGGCGTTGGCCGAGCTGGTCGAGGCCGCCACGCGCAGCGGGATAAGCGAGACAGCCGCCGGTGCCTACCGGCGGCTCGCCGAGATCACCAGCGCCAGCGGCACCGACTGGGCGCTAGGGGTCCAGGCGCGTTCGCACGCGCTACTGAGCGAAGGCGAGGAGGCCGATGGCCTATACCGCCAGGCGATAGCCCGCCTCGGCCGGACCCGTGCCCGTACCGAGCTGGCCCGCGCCCACCTGCTGTACGGCGAATGGCTGCGCCGGGAGCGCCGCCGCGCTGACGCCCGGGAGCAGCTGCGTACCGCCCACCGCATGCTGGAGGCGATGGGCATGGAAGCGTTCGCCGAACGGGCCAGGCGCGAGCTGCGGGCCACCGGCGAGACCGCTCGCAAGCGCGCCGTCGCCACCACGGTTGAGCTGACTGCACGTGAGGCCCAGATCGCCCGGCTGGCCCGCGACGGGCTGTCCAACCCGGAGATCGGCACCCGGCTGTTCCTCAGCCCGCGCACCGTGCAATACCACCTGCGCAACGTCTTCACCAAGCTCGGCATCAGCTCGCGCGGCCAGCTTTACCGCGTCCTCCCCAACGGCCGGGCTGCCGTCCCGCCCCGCTAGCGCGTCGGCGAACCGGGGCTCCTGGCAGGCGTGCTGCAAGCCCGCGACTCCAGTAGCAGTGAGCACAACCGCGTGCGCGTCAGGCGCTGAACTTAATTTCAGCCGGCGTTTGCTGACTAGGCCCTGCCGGCCTGGTACGCGGTCATAGGCTGCCGAGCATTCCTCCCCGCGCGCCCGAAGGATTGTTCTGCGCGTGTTCAGCCCTTCGATTCCGTCCGCTAAACCAAGTACGGAATCGATCCGGCCGCATGACCGCCCAGGCTCAACGTCAGCTTCCGTGATTTGCCCTTCTCCTGGCTCACGTGCGCAGTGCGCGGCGTTAGCTGCTGGCCGGGGGATCTCGGGTGGTCATAGCCCTCCGGCGACGTCCAGCGTTGCGCCGCTGACGTAGGAAGCGTCCTCGGACAGCAGCCACAGTACGGCCGCGGCGACTTCTTCGGCGGTGCCCATCCTGGCCAGCGGAACCTGCCCGAGTGCCCGGTCCAGGTGGTCTTTGGGCTGGCCGAGGCGCGTTTCGGTGGCGATGACGCCGGGCCGCACGGCATTGACCCGGATGCCGTCGGCGGCCAGTTCCTTGGCCAGGCCCCGGGACAACGTTTCTAGAGCGGCCTTGCTCGCCGCGAAGTGAACCCAGTTTCTGGGAGCCCCGGTGTCGACGGCGTGCGCCGAGGACAGCGTGACGATCCCGCCGCCGCCGAGGCCTCACACGACGGCGGCCAGGACACCGCCTGGCGGGCGTTCCTGCGCGCTCAGGCGCACGGGTTTCTGGCCTGCGATTTCTTCCATGTGGACACGGTCTTCCTCCGCCGCCTGTACGTGCTGTTCGTCATGGAGGTGAGGACCCGGCGAGTGCACATCCTGGGCGTGACCGCCCACCCGGATGGCGCGTGGACTGCCCCGCAGGCCCGCAACCTGCTCGTCGACCTCGGTGACCGGATCGGCTCCTTCCGCTTCTTGATCCGGGACCGTGACGCCAAATTCACCAGTGTCTTCGACACCATCTTCGCTGGCGAGGGCGTGACGGTGATAAGGATCCCGCCGCGGACCCCGCGGGCGAATTGTTATGCCGAGCGGTGGATCCGCACCGCGCGAGCCGAGTGCACCGACCGGATGCTCATCTACGGCGAACGGCACCTTCTATCGGTCCCTGGCCAGTACGCCGGCCATTACCACGGGCACCGCCCGCACCAATCCCGCCAGCAACGGCCACCCGACCGAGACGACCAAGTCGGCGTTCCACTGGACCTGCCGGTCCAGCGGCGGAAAGTGCTCGGTGGCCTGATCAACGAGTATTACCAAGCGGCCTAGCTGATCTTATGAGATCCCAGGTCAGAAGCCGTGTATGTGGTTTTGAAGCGGTACAGGGGTCAGACGCTGCCATCGGCACCAGCACGCTGCCGATGACCAGCGTAGACGCGCCGGACCGGCAGGGTCTAACGCGTGCGTGCCAGGTTGTGGTCCTGGATGTCGTGGATTCAAGTCCCATCGTCCACCCCAAATGTGATGTCTCACGCGAGCCCGCTTTCGACTGCGGATGGGGCCCCTCGCACCTCTCTGCGGGCTCGTTCTGAAACGAGGAAGATGACGAGCCCGACTCCGATCGACACGATCGTGATCGCCCCCACGGCCAGGTCCCAGCCGCTCTTCGTGAAGATGGGAGACCACGGGGCCCAGAACAGCAGAACGACCGCTGCTGCGTCAGCGATAACACCGACGGTCCCGCACAGGGCCAGCAGGCCCCACGGAGTGCGCTGAACCTCCTTGAATTTCTCGGGGAACGAACGCCTCACGAAGAACACGTCGGCGAAGAGCAGCACCATCGATGTGCACCACACCACTGTCACTGCGGCGAGGAGTACCAGGTAGACCTTGGTGGCGTAGTTAGAGGTGGCCGACTGGACCGGGAAATAGATGACCGCAGTCGCTATCGATGCGATCACGGTCTGGGCAAGGACGGCGTTGGCGGGAACCTTATTCCGGTTCACGCGCCCGAACTGGTGCGGAAGGCGCCGCTCCAGGCCAGAGACGAACATGAGGCGCGCGAACGAGTAGTTGTACACGACCGTGTCGGACACAAAAATAAGCACGAGGATGAACGCCACCCACGAGCCGAGCGTGTGACTGAGTGCGATCTGCACCGTCTGGACGATGCCGTAAGTAGCGTTGTTCTGCCCCACCGGCACGACCGCCATGTTCGCGAAGGTGGCCCACAGGTAGGCGACGATCACGACGAGGCAACCCCAGAACAAGTACTTCTTGATGGCGTTCTCGCTCTTGATCTCGACGCCCATGTTCAACGGCACCTCGATGCCCAGGAGGGCGAGAATCACCGTCGAGAAGAACGTCCACTGGCCCCATCCGGTCAGGGAAGAGCCATGGATTGCGAACGAGTTGGCAGCGTGGTGCCCTCCCGCCAGCCACACGAAGCCGGAGATGCCGATCATGATGAGGCAGAACGAGTACAGCACGAACTGGACGTTCACGTAGTTCTGAGTCAGCCGGAAACGCAGCGTCCCGAGAAGGCACGAGATCCACAGCACGACCAGCACGATGAGCCCCTGCTGCCATGGCCTGGCGAACAGGGTGGGATCGATCGCCTGCGAGAGCGTTACGACAAGTGACCCGGCTAGGATCATGACGAGGACACCCGGCCACCACGCGGCGAACCCGGCGAAGAACCCCCAGAACGGACCCAGGGCCTTATGGGTCCACACGTACAGCGAGCCTTCCTCGGGAAACATTCGTCCAAGCTGCGCCGTGACAAAGGCTCCGGGGATGAGGAACGTCAGGAATCCGAGGATCCAGAACACGAATGTCGCTGGCCCGGCAAACTGCACGGTCGAAGCGTTCGGTATGAACAAGACGAGGGCTACAAAGATCACCACGAGGTCGAACGATGTCAGCACCCTTCCGACCAGAGTGGGCGCCACCTTCTCGGAGATCATCTCCCGGTCGCCGGTTATGTCTGCTGCCATGAAACACCCTCCCAGGAAGAGCTGGCGGTGTCCTAGCCCTACGGCTCCGGCTTCACGCGGCGCAGAATGCGAGGCTCACGCTGCCCGGTAGGCGCTCGACACGTGCCCTTGTTGCATTTGCTGGTTAGCTTGGCACGAGCACGGCCGCGACGCCATAGCTGCTTAGCGCGCCCGTCCGCCGTCTCGTCTGACGGACATTGCATCCCGCTTTGGGTTTCCGAACCAAACGTCCCATCGGCGTCCCGGCATTACCAGCTGGTCGGCGAGTATGCAGGCCGCCTCCATCGCGAACGCCGACTTCCCGACGCCAGGCGTGCCTTCGATGACGAGTACTCGAGGCGTCTGACCATGCTCGCGGGCTAGCTGCGCCAGTTCCTCGCTGCGGCCGACGAATTCCACCGTCTGGAGCGGAAGCGTCTCCGGCGGTCGCGCCATCCCCGGGCGCCGTCCGGCGGGCTTGGCGGCAAGGTGCGGGTGGCGGCACAGTATCCGCTGATGGAGTTCCGACAGCGCCGCGCCTGGTTCCGAGCCCTGCTCGTCGACTAGGCGCTGGCGGGTTTCACGGTACAGGCTCAGGGCGTCCGTCGACCTGCCGCTGCCGTAGAGGGCGATCATCTGATGGCCGACGAAAGTCTCATCCAGCGGGTACTGGGCCAGCAGCCCGCGAAGCTCACCAACCAGGTCGCCGTGCCGGCCAAGCTCCAGTTCGCATTCGACGCGCTCGCGAATTGTGGCGCGGCGTTCCTCCTCGAGGCTGCCGCGCATCCTGGCCACCCAGTCGCCGCGGATACCGGCCAGCGGCTGGCCGCGCCACAGCCCGTCCGCCTCGCGCAGGAGTAAGGGATTTCGCACCGTACGGCCGCGCATGCGCTAACGACCCTGCGGAGCGAGGGGCTAATCATAAGCGTCCGGGGCAAGGGCTATTACGTCGCTGAGAGGATCTAGGCAGCGCGGGTTGACTACTCTCGCTGGCCAGTCGTGAACACCAGTCTCGCCGAGGCCGGCCAATCGCAGAACCGAATCTCCGGATTCGCCGGCAGGTTCAGGTGCCCGGGTGCGTCGCCGGGCCTGGGGTGAGGGCTTGGTTCGGCGATTACGCGGCCGTGCCGTTGATCGTCAGCTACCCGCCTCACGTTGTGCCTCTCGGCTAGCGGAACTCGCAGAGCTTTCCCGATCGGCCGGCCAGCCTCTGAGTTAGTTCGGTCAACGGGACCTGCGATGCGCCCTGCACTGGCCCGACCCCGCCCAGCGGGACCGCATCGCCGAGATCCGCGACAACCTCACCGCCCGCATCGCCGAAGCGGACCGCGAAGGCTGGCTCGGCGAAGCCGAAGGACTCAAAATCAGCCGCGCCGGCGCCGAAGACAAACTCGCCCAGATCGACCGGCGCACACGCACCCCCGGCCCGGTCGGACTCGGCATGCCCGCCCTCAGCCGCACCCCCGCCACGAACTGAACAGCGCAAACCAGCCCAGCACCTCATGATCATTTTCTTAGTTCAGAGAATGCCGATGTGCGGATCTTCGGACGCGAGCCCTAAGCCCGGTGGAAGACTCCCTTCCGTGGACGGCACGGAAGAGCTCAGGTTGCAGCCCCCAGGCAAACACCCCTGCAGCACCCCGGGACTGCCCGGCTCTCGGCGGGTCAACTTGTCTAGGGCGGCACGCAGCCCCTCCACTTGCGGGTCGCGGCGAGCCGTAGCTGCTCGACTTGCTCATCTGACAGTTCGTGCCGGATAACCTGACCGGCGCGGGGCGCGACGGCGGACACGAACTCTTCTGCGGCCGGGCTCTCGGCGATGAGCATAAGCGCCGAGGTGTCGGCCGGGAGCGTGGCCCTGAGCAGGTCGGCGAGCACGCCGAACGCCCCCGCCGACTGCGGGTGTAGGACTGGGCCAGCTAGCAGGCCGACAATCAAGCCCCCCGCCGGCAGGCCTGCGTAGCCCGTGCCGCCGTAGTCGGGGCTGGTGGCTCTCGTCGCGTGCACGCTGCCGTGGTAGTGCTCGAGCACGGCGACCTCGCCCACCCACGGATCGAGCCGGGACACACGCAGGTTGTTCAGCTCTCTTTCCGCTGTGAAGGCTCCGTCGAATGCGACAGCTGCCAGCTCCAGCGGCATCGGCGGCTTCCTCCCCTGCGAAGGCAGTCAGCCTCGCCGGCAAGTGTATGTCAGATCGGTCCGGACAAGCTCAGTCGACGGACCAGCTCATAGGCCCGGTCCGACGACCAGGGCGTGCCTTACAAGCGAGAAGGTCAATGGTGGTCAACGGTTCTTACGATGACTAAGTGCGCGGACCGCTGATCTTGCTAACAACGGCTGTGGATACGTGGGGTCGGTCTTGGGCCGTGTCCCGGCGGGTGAACGGGCACGGCAAGATCTCCCTCGCCGGGTTCAGCTGCGCGGTCGGCGCGACCTATGCCGGCGAGCCGGTCGAGGTCGTCGCATCGGGCGGCCTGCGTCGCCTGGGACCCCCGCCCGATCTTCGGCGGCAAGGTCCTCATCCAGGCGAAGCGATACAAGAATACCGTCGGCGTATCAGCCGCCCGCGACCTCTTCGGCACCCTGCAGAACGAAGGCGCGAGCAAAGGCATCCTTGTCACGACCTCCGGCTACGGCCAGGCAAGCTTCGACTTCGCCCAGAACAAGCCCATCGAGCTCATCGACGGAGCCAACCTGCTCTACCTGCTCGCTGAGCACGCCGGAATCGGGGCCAAGATCGTCCCGCCAGAAGACTGGAAAGACCCGCTCGCCCACGCACCCGGGCACGATCAGCCAGCCTGACGCGGGACCCTTCACGGAGACCGACCGACCATTGCCAGTTCAGGATCGGCAGGAACTAGCGGAGGCGATCGAAGAACTTCGGACAGCGAGCGCTAGCCCGAGTTGTTCAATCAGCTCAGCGCTCGCGCGGCACCACGATCCTCGATTCGTAGGCAGCGATCACTGCCTGAGTGCGGTCACGTAGCCCCAGTTAGCTCAAGATGCGACCGACATGAGTCTTTACGGTCTCCTCGGTGATCGCGAGACGCGCGGCAATCTCTAGATTTGACAGACCTTGTGCGAGGAGCCGCAGCACCTCGGTCTCGCGCCGCGTCAAGGAACTCAGTGCTGAGGAGCGTTCCGGGCTCACGGGGCGCTGCGCCGCGAACTCATTGATGAGTCGACGCGTGATAGCTGGCGCCAGCAAGGCTTCGCCAGCCGCCATCACGCGCACAGCATCAAACAGCCGTTCGGCCGTGCCGTCTTTCAGAAGGAATCCGCTCGCTCCTGCTCGTAGAGCGTCGTAGACATACTCGTCGAGATCAAACGTCGTCAATATCAAGACCCTGGGAGCATCGCTACCCCGATCGTGCCAGCTCGCGAGTCGCCTCGATGCCATCGACACCGGGCATGCGCACGTCCATGAGCACCACGTCAGGACGGTGCTCGTGACAGATCCGTACTGCCTCTGCTCCATCAGATGCCGTCGCCACCACGGTGAAGTCGGCCTGCGTATTGAGCAGCTCGGCGAGCCCGTCTCTGATCACCTCGTGATCATCGGCGACGACGATGCGCACTGGCCCCGATTCCTTCATGCCGGATCCTCGATCTTGACGGGAAGGACCACTTCCACGAGGTAGCCGCCACCGGTGGCCGGTCCGGTCCGAATGCGTCCCCCGACGGCCGCAGCACGCTCCTGCATTCCCGCCACCCCGTGCCCCTCAGAGGCGCTAGAGGGGTCCGGGTCCGGACCTGGACCGTTGTCCCGCACTCGTAGGCGAAGCTCCGCATCAACGTAAGTCAGCTCCACATCCACGGCGGCTCCCTGGGCATGACGCCGGACGTTGGTAAGCCCTTCCTGGACGATCCGGTAGGCGGCCAGCTCGACGCCCGGGTCGAGGGGAATCGGAGTGCCGCGGAGGATGAGCCGGGTCGCCGACCCGGACCCCTCTCGTGCAACGTCGATCAGTTCGGTCACCTAGTCCAGGCCGGGCTGGTCCTTTTCGGAGTCGGACCGTAGACCTTCTCCTTGCCATGCCAAGCCAGGAAGTCGCGATAGTCGCGGCACAGGTCCTGAGCAGCCAAAACGCTAACTCAGATAACTGCTGCCAGCCCAGGCGAGCACCGGCGAGCACTGACGATCGGCATTCTGCCCTCCAAACTGCCCCGCTGGCATCGGCCCTTTGCGCCGGACGGCTCTCACGGGCGCGGGCGGTGGTAGATGTCGGAGCGGTGGTCGATGTCGAGGACGTGCACGGTGCGGGTGTGCTCCTCGATCCGGTACACGATCCGGTAGGTGCCGCGGCGGGCGCCGTGGCAGCCGGCCAGCGGACCGAATAGCGGCTTGCCGACCCGGTACGGGGCGACAGCCAGCGCGGCCTCGCAGAACTCCAGCACCGCCGCGGCGACAGCTTCGGGAAGCCGCTGCGCGATTGCGCGGCGGGCAGCGGGCTGGAACCGGATCTCGTACCGCTCTGGCGGCCCGCCGCTCACCCGCCGGTCGCGCGGCGCCGGGCCAGGTCCTGGCGGACCGTGGCCAGGTCGGCGCCTGGCTCGCCGCGCCCGAGCGCCGCCAAGCTCTCCGCGATCCGCGCGGACGCATCGGCATCGCCGAGGATCTCCAGGGTCATCTCCAGGCCCTCCAGATCTTCCACCGACACCAGCACCGCCTCCGCCTCGCCGTTGCGGGTCAAGGTGATCCGCTCATGCTGGAGCCGCACCCGTCGGGCCAGCTCGGATAGGCGGGCCTTCGCCTCTGACAGCGGTACCGGAGTCGACGCGATCGTCATAGTCACAAGTATAGTCCCCGCTAGTCAGATACCAGACCAGCCTGCATCCGGCTGGCCGGCCCAGGCACCCTCTGCCTCGCTAAGCCTCAACGCAGCTCCGGACTAGCCGCGACGCTGAAAGCCAGCTTCCTTGCCGCGGAATTTCGTGTGGTACCTGGTCTATGGCGGGCTGGTGCCTGAGCTGAGCAGCATCGACCTTGAGGAGATCGCCGCCGCGCTAGGGGACCAAGACGGCTACGAGCGCCGGCGGCTGATCAATCCGGGCACCGGCGAGATCGCGTTCTGGACCTCCGGCACCGACGGCCATGACCCCGTCGACCTCGACGAGCTCGACCTGATCGGCATCGGTCCGCTGCCGTCCTGCGTCTGGTACGACGGCCAGGCGGCGCGCAGACTGACCAGGTCCATCGACAGCAAGGGCGCATTCCGCTGGTTCAAGGCCGAGCTGAACGAGGAGTACCCACACCTGCTGCCCGCGTGGTGCGCCTTCCGCGACACCCGAGCCCGCCGCCGCGCGGTCGAATGGCTGGCCGACAACTCAATCATTGACCCCGGCGCAGCCGCGCGGTACCTCGACGAGCACCCCGATCCCGCCGCGCGCCGGAACGTCCCACCGACACGACCTGGCGGCAGTTCCCGCACACCCAGGCGGCGGCCATGCCCGCCGCCGATTCCTTCCATCTCGACTGCGCGCCGACGCTGCAGCGCCTGCACTGCCGGTTCGTCACCGAAGCCGACGCCCGCTCCGTTCGTGCCCCCCGGGGTCACCGCCCATCCGGACCGCCCGCGGGCCACCCAGCAGATCCGCAACCTCCTCATGGACCCCGGGGACCGCGCCGCAGACTTCCGCTTCCTGGTCCGCGGCCGCGCCGGCCAGTTCACCGGCCCGTCCGACGCGGTCCCCGTGCCGTTCGCATCGACGCGCGTCACTGTCCGGCCTTGCGCGCGTAGACGGCCTGGTTCCAGGCGCGGATCCGGCGAAAGCAGGGTCGTCCAGCCTGATCCCGGCCGCGTAGAGCCGCTGCCTGAGCAGTTCCTCGAATCGCTGATCGGGCTTGGCGATCGAAGCTACGAGCTGCTCGCGCCGCTGCCGCCACAGTGGCTCCCGGTCAGGATCCAGGGCCACGCAGTCCGCGATGAGGCGGGCTGCTCGGTGGAGGTCGCCCTCGCGCCAGGCGTAGCCTGCGGCGCGGTCCAGCGCGCTAGCGTGAGCCAGGCGGTCCGCAGGTGTCGCGGATGGGGCAGTTGGCAGGTCCCGAAGCCGACCAGCGGCGTCACCCCGGTGATCACCCCGCCGAACACCCAGACATCTGTCCGGCTGATGGCGGTGACCCCGGTCAGCGCGGCCGGGTAGGACGTCTCCTTAAAGCGTCTGGCGACCCGCCACCGCGAACCGTCCCAGTGCACGGCCGGCAAGACAAGTTCGTCCCGTTCGGCCACGGCCAGTGGCTCGCCGCGCACATACCCAGCGTCGAATCCCGGCTGCTTGACAACGACGGGCACCTGACCCTGCTGGAGCACCGCGTCGCCGAAGTGCACGCGTGGCTGGCGGACCGCCTCTAGCGGCTGAGCCAAAGTGCCTGTCTTAACCGAGGACGCCGGGGTCGATGGGCTGGACGCCAGTTCCCTCGTAGCGGGCGGCTTCAACGGACAGGACAACCCGGCCGTCCGGGTGGAAAGCGCTGGGCAGCGCGGCCGCAACGGCCTGCGCGATCCGCCAATCGACGCCACCGCCGATGAGCCCGCCGACCGGAATGGCGGCGGACAGCTCCAGCGGCTCGATATCGACTGGCAGCATGCCAACATGCTCAGCGATCCCGGGACGCCTTGCCTCCGCAGCGCACAGGCACAGCGCGGGAACCGCCAGGACGGCCCGCCCGGCAGCGGCGTCGACGACAAACCCGGACAGCGCCGGATAGCCCGTGCCAAGTGCGAGCAGCGCGCTGTCGTCCAGGAGACAGCCAATCACGCGGCGGTCTTCCGCCCGGCGATAATCTCGCGCAACCGGGCGGATGCCGCGAGCTCAACATCCGTTACCTCGACGCTGAAATGCTCGGCGAGCACTGCCCTCGCCCGCCGCTCCCGCTCGGCGAGCTCGGCCGCCGTCGGCGCCGCCGCGGCCAGCTTCTCCACCACGTCCTTGAGCGTAGTTTGCCGATCCGCCGCCAGCCGGGCAAGGCGTTCCCGGGTCTGCCTGGAAACCTTGATACTCGTGTCGTCGTCAGCCACGAACAGCACTCTACCAACGGTAGAGCTGCCCAGCTGCTCCACCGCCTCTACGCCCTGATCGTCATCGAGCACGGCACCCGCCGCGTCCACCTGGACGGCATTACCGCCAACCCGGACGGCGCATGGACAACGCAGGCAGCCCGCAACGTCCTGATGGACCTGGGCCAGCGCGCGACCTCACTCAAGTCCCTGATCAGGGATCGAGCAGGCCAGTTCACCGGCTCTTTCGATGCCGTGTTCATTGCGGAGGGCATCAGGATCCTGGCCAACCCGCCGCAGGCACCCAGAGCGAACGCGATCTGCGAGACGATCATTGGCACCCTGCGCCGGGAACTCCTCGACCGGTTGCTGATCGTCAATGAGCCCACCTGCGACGGGTGCTGACCGGGTACCTACGGCATTACAACGCTGCCCGGCCTTCTCCAGGGGTCCGCTGGCTGTTGCATGTCGTTGCGCCTGACGCCTGGCGGACGCCTTTTGCAACATGCCTCAGCCACTGTGGTGCTCGTCATCGTCGCTGCTCAGAAGCCCAACCCGTGAAGAGTTGCCACGTGTGCAACAGCTCAGCCGACGCTTACAAGGTCTTTGATCATGGCTCTACCTGCGCGGATCTCGGAGGCGCCCTAATTGCACCAGATCTCACCCCCAGAGAAGCGACCGCACCGTTCCCCCGGCCAGCTCACCCGTACCCAAGCCGATACGCAGCGGCCCGAACCGATCAACCTCGCCGAGTACCGGATCTACCAGAGCAGGGTCGCCGGGGTCACCATGAACACCTCACCCCACCGATGGCGTGGAACCAATAGCGACAGTGCCGCGAGCCACAGCCGGCCGCCCGGCTCGTAGCGGACCCGGCCGATCTGACGGCGCAAGACCGCGTTCTCGTGCCGGAGCACCAGGAGCTCGGCATCCTTGGATACCTGGTGCCGGGTCAGCACCGTCAGGCAGCTCAGCAGACAACGCACGAGCAGGTAGACAACTGAAATGATCACTCAGCGATGATCCCTACCGGGAAGTCCGCCGAGGCAAGATCCAGTAATCGAGCCCCACATGCGCAACAGCGGCTGCTGACTCCGGAGGCTGCTCGGGTTGAGGCGCGCAATTGAGACCAGAATTGAGACCGGGCCAGTACCCCTGGTGGGTATTGACCTCCCGCGTCATGTTCGCATCGTCGCAGGCCAGCGTCGAGGAGGATGCGGGATTCGAACTCGCGAGGGGTTGCCCCCAACACGCTTTCCAACACTGCTGACCCCAGTTCACCACCGTCCGCGAACTGCGCTAATGCGGTCGCGGCGGTTGCCGGTGGACGGTTCCGGACAGCAGTGAATGAGCCACAAACTGACCCAAAGCCCGGGCCTGCCAGCCGCAGCGCTGGGCCCATGCCGACAGATGGTGCGCGGTGAGCGTCGAGGCGGTTTCACGGGCGCTGAACATGGCCCCGGTCCGCACGGACCGTGGCAGGCAGCCGTCGCGCGCGTGCAAGTTCGTGATCGTCCGCCTGGCTGACCGCGCCGGGCCGACATTACCGACTCCTCCCGTCGGTGGCGACTCTGGTTCGCTATACCGCCTCGGAGCGCAGTGTGCGTACCTGTCTGGACCGGCTGGAAGCAGACGGCATCATCTCGCGGCGCTACAGGCATCGTCGCGATACCGATCAAGCGCGCCGACCCGCGCCCGGACCGCCGGGATCTAGACTTGAGCCTGATCTACGACGACCTGGTCGTGGCCGTGAGGTGATCTGGGG
>Ga0209131_1000628_pt1 | contig 24945 bp, 19 predicted proteins | sample GraSoi_2013_40cm_FD_185826 | JGI IMG/M metagenome (GOLD analysis project Ga0209131, IMG submission 185826) | Grasslands soil microbial communities from the Angelo Coastal Reserve, California, USA - Sample 9_17_2013_40cm (SPAdes) (version 2) | ecosystem: Environmental > Terrestrial > Soil >... | reverse complement strand
CGACCAGTGGTCACCTCTTCCACCCCCAGCCGGTTGGAACAACATCGGTGACGCGCCCTGCACCGTCCTGCCCGACGGTCGTCTTCTCCTAGGCTCTATTTTCGACCAGCGCACCGCCATCTACGACCCCGGCACGAATGCTTGGACCGCCGGGCCCAACAAGGACGACCCCAGCTCGGAAGAAACCTGGACGCTTCTCCCGGATGAGACGGTTCTCTCCGCTGAATGCAGCCAGCATCCCAAAACCGAAAAATATGTTGCCGCTGCCAATCAGTGGGTGAGCGCCGGCAGTACTCCGGTTGATTTAGTTCAGGCCTCCTCTATCGAGATTGGTCCTGCACTTCTTCTCCCTGACGGCCGGGTTTTCGCCACCGGAGCCAGCGGCCACACCGCCATCTACACTCCACCTAATATAGCCAATCAGCCAGGCACCTGGACGGCCGGACCGGACTTTCCTCTTGATGCCAACGGAAAATTGATGGAGGCAAAGGATGCCCCGGGCTGCCTCATGCCCAACGGCAGCGTGCTATGCGCTGCCGGACCGGCGGGTGAAGGCGGCAATTTCCCTGGCCCCACGGAGTTCTTCGAATTCGACGGGGCTTCACTTTACTCAGTCCCGAATCCGCCGAACAGCGGCGGCCCTCCCTTCGTCGGGCGGATGCTCCTGATCCCCAGCGGCCAAGTGCTGTTCGCCGACGGTAGCAACCAGATCTTTGCCTACACTCCCTCTGGCGGACCTGATCCTGCCTGGGCGCCGCACATCACTTCCTGCCCGCACAGGATCGAAGCCGGGCACAGCTACACCCTGTATGGCAGGCAACTCAACGGATTGTCCCAGGCCGTAAGCTACGGCGACGATGCCACTGCCGCAACCAATTATCCGCTTGTCCGGATCCGACACGCGGCTTCGGGCAAGGTCTATTTCTGCCGCACCTTCAACCACAGCTCCATGGGAGTTGCCACGGGAACTTCCATTCAGCACACGACTTTTAAAGTCCCTTTTGGGGCGCCCCATGGTGCATCGCAACTCGTTGTGATTGCCAACGGCATCCCCTCGAACGCTTGGACGGTCAACGTAAAGCCGTTCCACTTCTGGAACTTCCCCAACTTCGAGGCCTTCCAGCAGCTCATTGGGAGCCTTGCCGATGGCCCCCTGTGGGTTCTTGGGCCACACGGTCCGGTGCCGGTCGATCCCTGGGGACCAAAGGTGGCCAAACGCGCCGAACAAGCCTACTCGGAAATTCGTTCGGGAATCCGCGCTCTCTACGAGCTTGGAAATGAAGTCATTTCCTTGCGCGAAAAAGAGAGCGTCGGTGAGCGACTTCCTCAAACCAAGTCCGCCGGCGGCATTCTTAAAAAAGCCGCAAAGGCATAATAGCGACGCGACCTCACACCGACTCCCGCCGGGGCCTGCCATGCACAGGCCCCGGCAGGGATCCTTCCTGTCACTCTCACTCGCCTGATCAATCCGCTGTCCGTCGCTGCCTGCTTCACCCGGAATTCAGCTGCGTGCCGGTGAGAAATCCGGGTTAACAGGCGGACATCCGCCATGTGGTTCTTCTCGAAATCTGCTCTCTGACCAGCGTCCACAGGGCTGCTGAGCGCGCTAGAATAAGGGAATGCAACGCAAGGTTTTCTGGATTGCCTTCACTGCGCTGGGACTGATAGCGGATTTCACCTTGCCCATCGTATGGGCGCTGCTGGCCACCATTCCCATCGGCATCTTTAGCTGGTGGGTGGCCTACCGCAGCGACTGGTTCTGACGCACGAATTCCTAGTCGATCCGATTCCTTGGCACCTTTCTCGTACTAACCCATCGCTACTTCGCTGCTTCGCCGCTTCCTCATCTCACTCAAGAAGCTCTTCCCATGCGGAATCGTCCCGCCGAAATTCTCCGCTATCGTCTGCCCCATATCCGCCAGCGTGTCCCGCACCCCCAGGTTCACGCCCGTCCCGCCTCCCGGCGAATACGCCAAAATCGGCACGTACTCCCGCGAATGGTCCGTCGTCGCCCAGCGCGGATCGGGATCGCACCCGTGGTCCGCGGTGATCATCAACATATCCGAAAGGCTAAGCAGCGGCAAGAACTCCCCGAGCAAACGGTCGAACTCTTCCAGCGATTTGGCAAATCCCTCAACGTCTTTCCGGTGGCCGTACAACATGTCGAAATCCACGAGGTTACAAAAAATGAGCCCGCTTCTGCGCTCGCTAACCGTCGCCGTCATTTTCTCCATGCCGTCGACGTTGCCTTTCGTCGTCACGTACTCTTCGACTCCGCGGCCATTGTAAATGTCATGAATCTTGCCGACTCCGAAAACGCGAACTTTGCGCTCTGCAAGAACATCCATGAGCATCGGCTTCGGCGGATCGACCGCATAGTCATGCCGCCGCGTGGTCCGCACGAAGTTCCCCGGCGTTCCCATGAACGGCCGCGCGATCACCCGTCCCACGCGATGCGGCCCATCCAGCAATTTCCTCGCGATTTCGCACATGCGGTAAAGCTCGTCGATCGGGATCACTTCCTCATGCGCGGCGATCTGAAACACGCTGTCGCCTGACGTGTACACAATCGGCTTGCCCGTCCGTACGTGTTCTTCGCCCAGTTCCTTGATGATTTCCGTACCGGAGGCCGGCTTGTTTCCGATCGTCTTTCTGCCAATCTGCTTCTCGAACTCCTCGATCAATTCCTTCGGGAAACCGTTCTTGTAAACGGGAAACGCCTGCTCCAGCCACACTCCCGCCATTTCCCAATGTCCTGTCGTCGTATCTTTCCCCGGCGAACGCGTCGCGCCCTTTCCATAAGCCCCAAGCGGAGCAGTGGCCGGCGTCTGATGTTTGAGCGGCGCGATATTCGCCAGCCCGAGCCGCACCAGATTCGGGATTTCCAGCGGCCGCGATTCCGCGATGTGTCCAAGCGTGCTCCTCCCCATATCGTCATAGTCCGCCGCATCCGGAAGCTCGCCGATTCCCACGCTGTCCAGCACGATCCAGAAAATTCTCTCGAATTCCCGCATAACCCCGCTCCTCAAACCTCTGTCAGCGGCACTCTACCACACACCGCTCTCGGGCATCGCCACGCCGCGATTTCGTTCTTGTGTAGTGGCCGGTCTTTAGACCGGTTCTTGGTACCGCCGGCTTCCAGCCGGCATTCCCAGTTCTTGCCGCAGCTTCGTTGTTATACAGTGTAGCCAACCGCTCGCTGAACTATTTTGAATTCGCGTGCGTAGTACAAGATGGCGGAGGTGTGCCATGGCCCAGGACGACAATCCTAGGAGAGTTTCCCTCGTCTTCCCGATCATCCTCATTGCGGTCGGCGCTCTCTTTCTCTTCCGCAATTGGCATCCGGGTTTCGATCCCCTGCCTATTCTGTGGACCTACTGGCCGCTCATTCTCATCTTTATCGGCCTCGGAAAGATATGGGATAACGTGCGAAGGAGCCGCAATCCCAACGCGCCTCCGGGAGTTTCCATCGGCGCCGGCATCGGTACGATCGCGTTTGTCCTCGTGCTGGTCGTGCTTCTCTGGCACGGACGCAGCTTTTCCCGCAGCCACGGCTTCTATTCAGCACCAAAGCACAGCACGCGTGTTGTGGAACCGCAGCGAGCAAAGTCGGCGCACGCCAAGTTGGAAATGGGTGCGGGGCAACTCACCATCACCAGTGGTGCGAATGACCTCCTTAACGCGGACTTCACTTACAGCGACTCTTTCGACGAGCCGCGCGTCGACTACACCGTGGCCGACGGCGTCGGCCAACTCAACATTTCTCAGGAGTCCCACTCCGTCCACTTCGGTCGTTCTCAAAACGATTGGAATCTGCATTTCAGCAAGGACATCCCGCTGGAGTTGAAAGTGGATATGGGGGCTGGGCACGGGAATCTCCATTTTCGCGACGTTCCTCTCACCCGCTTGGATCTCAATATCGGGGCGGGCCAAATGGACGTCGACCTCACCGGCGATCGCAAAACCGATTTGACGGCCGACATTGAAGGCGGCGTGGGACAAGCCAACATTCGCCTTCCGAAAAACGTCGGCGTCATTGCCCATGCCTCCGGCGGCATCGGCTCCATCGACGTGCATGGGCTGAAACACGATGGGGATTCCTACACCAACGACGCTTATGGAAAATCCCCCGCGACCATTCACTTGAAAGTGGAGGGCGGAATCGGCCAGATCACCCTCACCCAGGAGCCGTGAATTCGCCATGCAACTTCGCCAACCCCATACCCTCCCGCAGATCCACCGTTTGCCCCCCTTTGACAGCAGACGTATAATTTGAAGTTTAGGCAGTGCGCTCGAAACGCGCTGTCTGGGCTTCCCCTTGGCGACCAAAGAGATTACCCACGCAACCACGGATATCCCCCCGGAGCAGGAGTCCATCCGCGTCCGCGGCGCCCGCGTGCACAATCTCAAAAATATCAGCGTCGAAATTCCTCACAACGCCATTACCGTGGTCACCGGCGTCAGCGGCTCCGGCAAGTCCTCCCTCGCGTTCGACACCATTTACGCGGAGGGCCAGCGCCGCTACGTCGAATCGCTTTCCGCCTACGCCCGCCAATTTCTCGAGCGCATGGAAAAACCGGACGTAGACGAAATTTCGGGGATCGCGCCGGCGGTGGCGATTCGGCAGAAAAATTCGACGCGGAACCCGCGTTCGAACGTGGCGACGGCCACGGAAATTTACGATTATCTGCGGCTGCTTTTTGCGCGCTGCGGAGAGACATTTTGCATCAAGTGTGGAGCACAGGTTCGAAAGGATAGCCCCGACGAAATCGCTACGCGGATTTTGTCGCTTGCGGCGGGGAGGCGTTTTTACGTCTTGCACCAGTTTCGAATCCTCACGCCCACGGCGGCGGTTTCGAAACGAGGAGGCAAGAAAACCGTCAGCGCTCCGCCTCCGGATGTCCTTCGTCAAGCCCTGCTCGATCTTCAGAAGCGCGGTTTCAACCGGCTTTACCAGGCGGGACGAATCCACGAATTCTCCTCGCCGGAAACACTGCTGGATGTCGATTTTTCGAAACCCGTCTACGTCCTGGTCGATCGTCTCGCGGTCAATCCAGAGTCGCGCGCGCGGCTCGTTGACTCCATCGAAATTTGCTACCGCGAAGGGCAGGGCGAAGCCGTTCTCGAATTTGTCGCGGACGGTGCGGGGAATCCCGCCGAGCGGCTCACATTCAACGAACGATTCGAATGCAAGATCGACGGCACACTTTACCAGGAACCCGAGCCCCGGCTCTTCTCCTTCAACAATCCATACGGAGCGTGCCCGCGCTGCCAGGGATTCGGCAACACCATCGACTTCGACTTGAATCTGGTCGTCCCCGATCAGAGCAAGTCGCTTGACGACGGCGCCATCGAGCCGTGGACCAAACCTCGCTACCGCGTACTTTTCCAGGAAGCAAAAAGATGGGCGCGCGGGCGCGGAATTCCGACGAACGTGCCGTGGCGGCAACTCACTGCCGAACAGCGCCGCTTGATTCTCGAGGGTGATCCCGAGAACGAGTACGAAGGGGTCAAAGGTTTTTTCAACTTGCTGGAGCGCAAGAAATACAAGCTGCATGTCCGCGTTTTCCTGAGCCGCTTCCGCGGTTATGCGAAGTGCCCAGAATGTGGCGGGACTCGTTTGCGCGCCGAGGCCCGCGCCGTGCGCGTGGCGGGAAAAGCCATCACGGAGGTTTGCAAGCTCACCGTCAAAGAAGCGCGCGCTTTCTTTTCCACGCTGGAGCTCTCCGAAGGGCACCTGAAAATCGCGGACAGAATTCTGGAAGAGATTCGAACGCGGTTGCAGTTTCTGGATGAAGTGGGCCTCGATTACCTCACGCTCGACCGGCTGACCTCCACGCTCTCCGGCGGAGAATCGCAACGGATCCAGCTCGCAACGTCGCTCGGTTCGCATCTCGTCGGCGCACTCTATGTGCTCGACGAACCTTCCATCGGCCTCCATCCGCGCGACACGCAGAGGCTCATCGATATTCTCAAGTCGCTTCGCGATCTGGGGAACACGGTTCTAGTCGTCGAGCACGATCCCGATACCATCCAAGCCGCGGATTGCATCATCGATCTCGGTCCCGGCGCGGGCGAACTCGGCGGCAAGCTGCTTTTTGCCGGGTCTTATGCGGCCATGCTCGAGGAGCATAAATCCCTGACCGGCCGGTACCTCAGCGGTGAGCTGCGGATTCCCGTGCCCAACGTGCGCCACAAACCCGCGGGCAGATTCCTCCGGCTCTTCGGCGCAAATTTGCACAACCTGCAGAATCTGGATTTGATGATCCCGCTCGGGACGCTAACGGTGGTCACCGGTGTCAGCGGCTCGGGCAAGTCTACGCTGGTTCATGACGTGCTGTACAAGGCGCTCGCCGCGAAGCGCTTGGGCGGCAGCGTCAAGGAATTCTGCGAGCGGCTGGAAGGCGATTCGAATGTCCGGGAAGTGGTCATTGTGGACCAATCGCCGATCGGCCGCACGCCGCGTTCGAATCCGGCCACCTATCTCAAAGCGTTTGACGCGATCCGGGATGTATTTGCGGAAACGCCCGATGCGAAACGGCGCGGCTACGCCCCCGGTCATTTTTCGTTCAACGTGCCCGGAGGCCGCTGCGAAATCTGCCAAGGCGACGGCACGGTCACCGTGGAGATGCAGTTTCTGGCGGACGTCGAACTCATCTGCGAAGAGTGCCGGGGCACGCGCTTCAAGAGCGGCGTTCTGGAAGTGCGGTATCACGGGAAGAATGTTCACGAGATATTGCAGTTGACGGTTCGCGAAGCGCTGGCGTTTTTTGTGAACGTACCCAAGATTGTTTCCAAACTCAGAGTCCTGAATGAAATTGGACTCGGCTACTTGCGCCTCGGGCAGTCGGCGACAACGCTTTCCGGCGGGGAAGCGCAGCGCTTGAAGCTGGCAGCGCACCTCAGCGGCACCGACAATGAGGGTATCCTCTACATTCTCGACGAACCGACGACAGGTTTGCATTTCGACGACATCGCTAAGCTCCTCAGCGCGTTCCGCAAGCTGCTGGAGGGCGGCGCTTCGCTGCTGGTCATCGAACACAATCTTGACGTCATCAAATCCGCGGACTGGCTGATCGATCTGGGCCCCGAGGGCGGGGACCAGGGCGGCAAGATCATCGCGACGGGCACTCCCGAGCAGGTGGCGCGCAATGCGCAGTCGCACACGGGCCGCTTTCTCGCGCGAGTGCTGAACGGAAACGGCCAGGCAAAGCGTGCCCCGAACGGCGCATCCAAACCAGCAGGCGCTTCGGCTACAATCGCCAATGGAGCCAAGATTCCTCTGGCCGAACCATGAAGCTTGCTGATTTCCGTTCGATTGGAATACGGACTCTTCTATGCGGCTTGTGCATTGCTGGGGCGCAGCATGCTGCGCCCCTACAAAGCAATCCATCGCCGGCTAACGCGCAGTCCACTAAGGCCAAACCTGCCGTGCAAGCGAAGACGCGAAAAGTTGCGAACCCTCTCAACGACCTGCTGGATGAAGCGCAGCGCCTCATTGACAAAAAGGAATTCGAAGCCGCCATTGCGCCCCTGCAAAAGTTTATCGGCGAACGCCCCGAATTCGCTTACGCGCACTTCCAACTTGCTTACGTTTACACCGCGCTGATGAAAACCGACGAGGCTCGCGCCGAGTACGAGCGCACTATCGCCATCGACCCCAAAATGGCCGAGGCCTATCTCAATCTTGGGCTTCTTTACATGAGTGGAAATCCACCCGCGGAAGATCGGGCCATCGCGCCTCTGCGCAAGGCCGTCGAGTTGATGCCTGGGCAAAAGCAGCCGCTACGCGATCTGGCTGTCGCACAGAGTCGATCGGGGGATGCGGCTGGGGCGGCAGAATCATTCGAAGCGCTCCTGCGCCTCGACCCCGACGATGTGGACGCGAACACTTACGTAGGCACCGAGTTCATGAGAAAAAATAGGCCGCAGGAAGCCGAGGCGCGGTTTCGCCATGCGCTTGAACATCACCCCGGCTTTCACCCGGCTCTTCTTGGGCTTGCCATGAGCCTGGAGGCGCAGAAGAAGCCCGGAGAAGCAGTTGATGCGTATCGGCAGTCTCTTGCGCGAGTACCGAATCATGACACCCGTGTCCGGATCGTCCGTCTGCTGATGAGGCAGGAGCAATATGACGCGGCATTAGCCGAACTCGACCGGGTTCCCAAGGTCGAGCTTGGCCGCCCCGACGATCCTATACCGCCCCTCGAGGTGCTCAAGTTGCGGGCCGATATCCAGATTGCCCAGAAAAAATGGGACGATTCCATCGTTACCCTTCGCGAGGCCACCGTACTCTCTCCCAACGACGCGCAACTGCACGGCGGGCTGGGGCGCATGTTGCTTCAGAAGCGCGACTTTGCTGCCGCGGAGAAGGAGCTGCGTGTGGCGCTGCGTCTCGATGGAAAGAATCTCGCTTATTGGAAAGACCTCAGCTCCACCTTTTTTCTGGGAGGAGATTATCCGGCGGCGCTGGCGACGCTCGACGAGATAGCCAAAATGGAACAACCCGGCGCGGGCGTCTGGTTTATCCGCGCGATTTGCTACGATAAGCTAAACCAGCCGAAGCTTGCTTTGGAGGCTTACCAGAAGTTTCTCGAGCTCGATCAGGACAAAAATCCCGATCAAGTGTGGCAGGCCAAGGAGCGGAGCAAAGTGCTGCAACGCATGCTGGAACGGAAAAGGTAAGCGGATGAGGGCCGGCGGGACGTCTTTGGGGGCAGTGTGCGGTTTGCTTGTTTTTCATGCCTTTCTGCATCCCGGTGCCCCGGACAGCATGGCCAACCTTCAGGCGCGCTTCGATCGCGAAACAAACGGGGTGCACAAGGCTAAATTAATTGAGAAGCTGGGGGACGCACAGCTGGAAGAAGCGCGCCATGCCGGAAAAGCCGGCGACTATAATGCCGTGGGAATGACGCTCGAAAAATACCGGGACAATGTTCGCGCCGCGCTTGAGGCCTTGAAGAAGCAGCACCCGGACGCCGAAAAGCAATCCAACGGTTACCGGCAACTGCAGATGCACGTACGGAAGGGGATTCGCGAAGTTGATGAAACATTGCTGGTATCCCCCGAAGACTACAAGCCGCCGCTGCAGATCGTCCGGCAGGATCTCGTCGGCATGGATGAAGCGCTGCTGAAATTGCTTTTCCCCCGCCGGCCTGTGGAACACCACGCGGCTACACCTCCCGCGGAGAAACAACCATGAAAATCAAAATACATCTTCTTCTCCTGGCTTCCTGCATGCTGGCTGCGCCCCCGCCCGTTCGCGCGGAGACGCCGCAGCGGAAGGACTATCTCTCGTCTGTTGAAGCGGACAAGATTCGCGATGCGGAGACGGTCAACGAGCGGATAAAACTATTTTTGACGTATGCCGACGATCGCTTGAAGAAGTTTCAGTATGAGTTGGACCATCCCTCTTCGAACCGGCACTCCGACATGCTGAATTCGCTTCTGAACGCCTACGTCAGCTGCGTGGACGACGCGGCGGACCTCATCCAGCTAGGGATCGAAAAACAGGACAATATCCGGCAGGGAGTCGACATGATGACGGCGCGCACGAAGGCATTTCTCGCCGTGCTGGAAAAACTGTCCACCGACGGCACCGAACGGGAACTTTATAAGGACACTCTTGATGACGCGATCGAGGGCACGCGCGACGCGATGAATGATGCGGAGAAAGCAAAGAAGAAGGTCGCGCCGCCGCCGGTCCGGAGGAAGAACTGACGGTTTTCCAGTGAGCGTATGAGATCGAAGGGAAATAGAAGTGGTCTTGTTCCGGGAGGGGGCTCGCTGTTCCAGCGGATGTTTACGCGGCTGGGATGCGATGGCCGGCCGCCGCGCTTCCGCGTGGAGTTTTATCCCTATTCCAGTCTGGTTCTGACGATTCGCCGTCGGGAGGAAGTGGTTTACGTTCGCTTCTCCGACCTCTTGCGACGAGCGCCTCTAGCCGTCTTGGAAGGCGCGGCCGCGTTGTTGCTTGCGCGCGTGTATCGGCGCAAAGCCTCCGGGGCTCTCACCGAGCCTTATCTGGAGTACGCGCGCTCCGACCGCACGCGTAGCCGCATGAACCGCATGCGCCGCGGGCGCGTTCGCCTGGCCGCGACAAGCCCCCGTGGAGACCATTTCGATCTGGACAGGCTTTTCGATGAGCTGAATGGGAAATATTTTGAGGGGCAGTTGCAGCGCCCGCACATCGGATGGAGCACACGGAGCTGGCGGCGGCAATTTGGCTGTTATGATCCGGGGCCGAATCAGATTCTGCTGAATCGCCGGATGGATCGCCCGGGGGTTCCGGCGTGCGCGGTGGAATATGTTTTGTATCATGAGATGCTGCACGTGAAGCACCCGACTCGCCGTTCGGGCTGCAGCATGGTTTCTCATTCGCGGGAATTTCGAGAAGAAGAGAAGCGTTTTGCGGAATTCGAGCGCGCACGGCGCATTCTGGACCGCCTCGCTCGGTAAATAAGCTTCGCTGCTAGGTAGGTTCCCTGGTTACCGGAATTAGGCTAGGTCTACAGTTGCAAGTTATTTGTCCGGAGTGCTACCGGCGGTGCCGCGGAGTCCGAAGCCAAAAAACAACAACCACAGACAACCGGAGTATAGCGCCGCAGGAATCCATAGAAGGAGAACGTAGCCGATTAACGCCATCAACGATCGGTTGTGGACAATTCCAAACCAGCTAGGATGATCCAGAAGCCATGCCCATGGTGTAGCGAACAGAAAACCGTATCCCGCGACGTGCTCGCGGCGCAAGTGGAGTCGATCAGCCGCCATCACGAGCACGTTCAACACAGCCGCCATCACAAAGGGTAACGTAATTAAGGGGCGTCTTATCCAGACCATGTTTCTCACTGCCCCGTAACAATGCTTGATGCGAGCCCAGCCTACGTCCGTCGTTAGTGGCGGCTAATCCTTCTGCCTGGCCTTTTCTTTTTCGACTTCCTTGTAGAGCTTGTCGATTTTCTTGCGCACTTTGTCGCCGTCCTCGGCGTGGGGATACAGATCCAGATAGCGCTGGTAAGATTTGATGGCTTGTTTCTTCAGGCCTTTTTTCTCCTGGGCTTCTGCCAAGAATCGAAACGGGATGGCATAACCGGGTTTGGCTGTCGTGGCGTCTTGAAAACGATCGATGGCCGCATCCAAATCGCCCTTCTTCATGTAGTACTGGCCGACTTCGAGATCTTTTTCCGCACGCAGCGGATCCCAAGCGGGCTGGTCGGGTGCGTTTTTCGTGGCGCTGTCTTTCTTTTGCTTGCCAGTGGACTTTGGTTTCATGTCGTCGGGAGGGGTGGCCGGTTTCGAGGAGGACTCCGGTTGCGGATCCTGCGCGTGCGCCTGCGAAGCAGCATAGAGCACGAAAACTGCGGCGAGAACTCGAATTGCGCTGATGAGTCTCATGCCTATCACGGAGGTCTCCCTGTACTCCGATTCGGTCTAGTATGATGGAAGTTGTCTGGCGATTCTAGATTAGTGTTTTGAGCCTCCATGGAACCCCGCGAAAAAGCCGCGCAGCTTCCGGAAAGCCCGGGCGTCTATCTCTTCAAGGATGCCGGTGGGGCGGTCCTTTACGTTGGCAAGGCGCGCAACCTGCGCAGCCGCGTGCGTTCCTATTTCCTCGAATCGCGTTGGATCGACGCCAAGACCGGATCGCTGGCGCGAGACATCGCCGACCTGGAAACCATAGTGGTGGGCAACGAGCGCGAAGCCCTGGCGCTCGAGCACAACCTCATCAAGCAATACCACCCTAAATTCAACGTCGTCCTTCGCGATGACAAGACCTATCCCTATATCAAGTTCACGGCGGCGGAAAAATATCCTCGCGTGTACTTCACGCGGCGTATCAAAAAAGACGGGTCACTTTATTTCGGCCCGTATTTTCCATCGAGTCTGGCGCGCCGCATTTTGCATTTTGTTCACAAGCGGTTCCTCGTTCCTTCCTGCACGGTGGACCTGACGCGCAGCCACCCGCGGCCTTGCCTGCAGTATTACATCAAGCGGTGTCTCGGGCCATGCGTGGCCGGGCTCACGACGGACGAACGCTATGCGGAAGCCGCGCGCGATGTGCGTTTGTTTCTCGAAGGGCGCCGGCACGATTTGATCAAGAGTCTTGAAGAGCGGATGGCGGCAGCGGCGCAGAAGGAGCTGTTCGAACAGGCGGCCGCTTACCGCGATTTGTTGCGGACGCTGGAAGACATCGAAGAGCGGCAGCGCATCGCCGCGGCGCAGGGAGATGACACCGACGTGCTTGCTTATTACGCCGAACCGCCGCTCGTGGCGGCGGACCTTTTTCACTTGCGCGGCGGGCGTGTTGTGGATCGCCGCGAATTCTATTGGGAAGAACTGGAAGAATTTGATCCGCAGGAGTTCGTGCCTTCTCTTCTGAAGCAGCTCTATCTGGAAGCGGAATATCTGCCGAAAGCGATTCACGTCTCGGCGGATTTTGAAGACCGCGAGCTGCTGGAGGCGACGCTGACGGAGCGCGCGGGACACAAAGTGGAAATCTTTACGCCGCAGCGCGGGACCAAGCGGGCTTTCCTAGATCTCGTGGAGAGCAACGCGAAGCATTCGTTCGAACAGCGATTCCGGGTTTTGAAGCCGACGTCGAAAGCGATTGGCGAGGCATTGCAGAATGCGCTCAATCTGGCGGAAGAGCCGCGGCGCATCGAGAGCTTTGATATTTCTCACATACAAGGAACGGATACCGTGGCGTCCATGGTGGTTTGGGAAAAAGGGCGCATGAAGAAATCGGACTATCGCAAATTCATCATTCGCGGAGAGGAAGGGCGCGGCGAAGAGGGATCCAATGGAAATGTTCCGTGGCAGAACGACGACTTTGCGAGCATGCGCGAAGCCGTGGCCCGGCGGTATCGCCGGTTGCAGGAAGAGAAGAAAGAATTTCCCGGGCTGATCCTGATTGATGGCGGGATCGGACAGCTTCACGCTGCGGCGCAGGCGCTGGAATCGTTGCAGATCATTAATCAGCCGGTTGCCAGCATCGCGAAAAAAGAAGAGATTCTTTACGTTCTGGGACAAGAGGACGAGCCGATCGTGTTGGAGCGGCATTCGCCGGTGTTGCACTTGATTCAGCAGATTCGCGATGAGACTCATCGATTTGCGGTTACGTTTCACCGGCAGCGGCGCGGGAAACGGCAAACGCAAACGGCGCTCAGCGAAATCCCCGGGGTAGGGGTGAGGACAGCGCAGAAACTATTGAAGGAATTTGGGAGCGTTGCCAATATTCAGAGGGCGGGATTGGAAAAATTGAGCAGCGTTATTTCGCGGAAGAGTGCGGAGAAAATTCTAAGCCAACTCGGGGCTTCGACGCCGCGGTAACCAGTTGGCGGGCACGATAGCGGTTAGGCTGCATTGCGCGCCTCTCAGTGCTATGCTACGGTTTCTGTGGAGGTTGCTATGGCGGACAATGTCGGTTCGAAGGTTACTTATTTTCTGGTAGGGCTGGGAGTTGGAGCGCTCGTCGGTATTTTATTTGCGCCGAAGTCCGGGGAAGACACACGCGATTATTTGGCGAAGAAGGCGGATGAGGGCAAGGACTTCGCCCAGAAGAAGGCCCGCGAGCTGCGGGAGCGCGCCGATGAATTGATCGAGCGCAGCAAGGAAGTGGCGGGGCGCAAGAAGGATTCCATCTCGGCGGCAGTGGAAGCCGGACGCGAAGCGTATCTGCGCGAATCGAAGTCCTAAGGTTCGGTAAGACGGCAGCACGGGGTTCCGTCTCTTAGCGGGGCGGGTGGGGCAGCTATGCAATTCTGGCTCGAATTTTTCAGCATCGTCGCGGCGATAGCTCTGGTCGTGCAAGTGGTGATCCTGACGGCGCTGTTTTTTCAGCTTCGCCGCACGACGGAGAGTGTGAATCGTCTGGTGGGCGATTTGCATTCGCGAGTCGGCCCTATTTTGACGCGCGTGCAGATTCTTTTGGACGACACGCAGCCGAAAATCTCCAGCATGGTGAACGACGCTTCGCACATCGTGTATTTGGCGCGCGGGCAGGCGCAAAAGATAGACCGCGTGTTCACGGATGCCGCGGACCGGCTTCGCGGACAGCTGGTGCAAGTTGATCGCATCCTGACGGGGACGCTCGAAGCGGTGGAAGATGCGGGCGCGAAGTTCAAGCACAGTTTGTGGCGGCCGGTGCAGAAGGCTTCGGCACTGGTGCAGGGAATTAAGGTCGGGCTTGATCTTTTGCGGTCGCGCCGCAGGCGCAGAAGCGGCGACGAACCGCGCGAACAGCAGGAAGAAGAACTTTTTATCTGAACTAGAGGACTAAGCGCGAGACTCAGGGGACAGACATTTTTGTCTGTCCTTTTTGTTGTGTGCCGAGCATTAAATGCTTCCGCCCCTGGTAGACGGGACCCAACGCTAACCCCCTTTACACCATGTCGCGCCTGTCGCAGAATCAGGGCAGAGCACCCGGGAATCGGTGGCGAACCAAGGCCAGCATAGCCTGCGCTTTTTGTTCTTGACCAAGCAAGTGAAAAATTTGTGCTGACAACACGTATTCCGCAGGCCTTTCATAGAACTCGCGCGGTTGCCTGGACAGGGCGTGAAGTACCTGCATTGCCTTGAATAATAGCTTCCGCTAATCGATTCGAGGTGGATAGCAGCGGCGCTTTTACGCACCAGTTCCGAATCATGAGCGGGGACAAAGTCAAGAAAGTCACAATCGCGACGCGCACGACCATGGCCCACTGCTGCCGCCGCCATGCAAAACCCGCAAGAGCTACCAGCACTACCGGAATCAACAAAAGATAGGTTTCCCGCGCCAAATAGCCCAGCCCCAGTAGGACACCAGCTAACCAGCCGAATCGCCGGGCGTGGGCTGATGGCCGAGGTGAATAGGTTAATTCTGAAAGAGCCCACAATAACGCCGCGGTGATGAACCAGGCAAGCCCATCGCGCAAAAAGGGCCGAGAGTAGGCGTAAAACGGGGCATAGAGAGCCGCCAGCCAAAAGGCAATCCAGCCAGCGAGGCGGCCGCAAATGCGCGCGGTAAAGAGTCCTAGGAAAACACACGTTCCAATACTCATCAATGCTTGAAGGGCGCGCATGAGGGCAAGTTTTTTTACGAATATACTCAAGACATACGCGTAAAGAGGTGATTGCTGAAAGATTTGCTCGCCGCCCCACCATTCGACCCACTGTTGATACGGCGCAAAGGCTTGCATCCAATCGGTCCAGGGATGATACGGGACAGGATTCAGCCGACCTTGTTCCCGGATGCCTCTCGCCCAGAGCAGATTGGCGTGCATGTCGGAGCTCGGCCGCGCGCGTCAAAAATGGCTTCAGCGGATCCAACCGCCGCCGAGGACGATGTCGCCGTGGTAGAAAACAGCGGCCTGGCCCGGGGTGATGGCGCGTTGCGGGGCGTCGAACGTCACGCGCGCGACGGTGGCGTCGAGCGGCTCGATTGTGGCGGGCGCAGGTTCGTGCTTGTGGCGGATTTTGGCGAAGGCGCGAAGCGGGGCGGGTGGCTTCTCGCAGGAAATCCAATTGACGCCTTCGACTTCGCACACTGTCTTTCGCAGGACATCGTCTTCGCCGACGACGACGCGGTTTTTCTCCGGATCAATCGAGAGGATGTACAGGGGCTTTCCGGCGGCGAAACCGAGGCCCTTGCGCTGGCCGATCGTAAAATTGTGAACGCCGTTGTGGCGGCCGATTACGTCGCCGCTCTCGTTGACGATTTCACCCTCGCTATTCTGCAGGGAAATTCCGCGCTCTTGTGAATACGCCTGGATGAATTGCACGTAGCTGCCGTTCGGCACGAAGCACAGTTCCATGCTTTCGGGCTTTTCGGCGACGGGCAGATTCGTGCGGCGGGCTAGGGCGCGCACTTCTTCCTTGGTGAGTTCAGCGAGGGGGAAGTCGCTGCGGGAAAGCTGTTCCTGCGAGAGTCCCCAGAGGAAATAGGACTGGTCCTTCGATTCATCGCGCGCGCGCAGCAATTCCCATCGGCCGGTATTATCGTTTTTGCGAATTCGCGCGTAGTGACCGGTGGCAAGACGCTCGGCGCCGATCTGGCGCGCCATGCGGAGGAGCGGCTCAAACTTCACATCCGTGTTGCAGTTGGTGCAGGCGATGGGCGTGCGGCCGGCGAGATACTGGTCCACGAAAGGGCGCACGACGCGCGCCTCGAATTGTTCCTCGAAGTTCACCACGTAGTGCGGGAAATTCAAGTGTTGCGCTACGGCCTTGGCGTCATATACGTCATCGAGCGAGCAGCAGCGGTGCTGCGCGGGGCCGTCGCCCTGAAGTTCGGGGAGGCGGCGCTGGTTCCAGAGCTGCATGGTGAGGCCGACGACGGTGCGGCCTTGTTGCTGCAAAAGAGCGGCAACGGCGGAAGAGTCGACTCCACCGGACATGGCGACGGCGACGAGGCCGCGCTGGGTTTCGGCGCGCTCGGGCAGGGTGTCGAATTGGGTGGCTGCGTTCATGGTGACAATCTTATTGTAGCTGATTCAGCGGTTGTGCATTTGACGGCGGGGTTTTTAACACAGAGTTCACAGAGAGCACAGAGTCAGAATGGAGAGGAGCCGGACAAGGAAATATTAAATGTCTTGTTGCCCTACTCATGGGCTACAGCCTTCTGATAGGTCGGGGAAAGCTCGCGCAGTTGGGCGACGGCGGCGGGGACCACGTTCAAGGCGAAGTCAATGTCCGCGGAGGTGGTGTGGCGGCCGACGCTGAAACGCAGGCTGGCGCGGGCTTCTTCCGGCGGCAAACCAATGGCGGTGAGCACGTGTGATGGCTCGACGGCGCCCGAGGAACAGGCGGCTCCGGTCGAACAAGCAAGGCCTTTCAAGTCCAGCGCAATGAGGAGGGCTTCGCCTTCGACGCCGGGAAAGACAAGATTTGTGGTATTCGGAGTGCGCGGTGCAGCGCCGCCGTTTACGCGCGATTGGGGAACGCGGTGCAGCAGACCCTGCTGCAATTTGTCGCGAAGGGCAGACACGCGCTGGGCGTCTTCTGCGAGAGAGTTGCGGGAGATTTCCGCGGCTTTGCCGAGGCCTACGATGCCTGCGACGTTTTCTGTACCCGGGCGGAAGCCGCGCTGGTGATGTCCGCCGTAGAGAAGTTGCCGCAAACGAGTGCCGCCGCGGACGTACAAGGCGCCAATGCCTTTGGGCGCATAAATTTTGTGGCCGGACAGGGAAAGAAGATCGAGTCGAAACGCGTTGATGTCGATGGGGATTTTGCCGGCGGATTGCACGGCATCGGTGTGGAAATAGACGTCGGCCTCTGCGGCGATGCGGCCGATTTCTTCGAGTGGCTGGACGGTGCCGAGCTCGTTGTTGGCGTGCATGATGGTGATAAGAACGGTTTCGGGCCGGATGGCGCGGCGCAGCTCCTCGAGGTCAATCTGTCCTTCGCGATCGGTCGACAGATAGGTGACACGCACGCCTTCTTTTTCGAGAGCTTGGCAGGCGTTGAGGACGGCTTCGTGTTCGATGGCGGTGGTGATGATATGACGCGAGGAAGTTGATGAAGTAGAGGAAGTAAAGGAGGTAAAGGACGAAGAAACTATGCCGAAGATGGCGTGGTTGTCGGATTCCGTGCCGCCGCTGGTGAAGACAATTTCCTGGGGGCGGGCGCCGATGAGCGCGGCCACTTGTTCGCGGGCCGTTTCGACGGCGGCACGGGCTTTTTGGCCGGGGGTGTGGATGGAGGCAGCGTTGGCGAATTCCGTGGAGAAATAGGGCAACATGGCATCGAGCACGGTGGGCTCGACGGGCGTGGTGGCGTTGAAATCGAGGTAGACGCGTTTCATATTGCTACCCACAGGATACTACGAGCGGGGAATCGTCGGTCGTGATCCGTGTCCGGTGATCCGTGGAAGAACGGGGCAGAGGAGGTTGACAGTCGACAGCTGAAAGTTGAACGGTAAGACGGAAGAGCGCTTCCGACTGCCCCCACCCCCTGTTTTTTGTAAGTGATTCGTTGGGCTTCCAGGGAATTCAAGGGATCTGACATGAGGTGCCTCCAATACTGAGCTACTACATATACTCAGTATTGTGCCAAAAACCACGCCCTCATGCAATCTTCCCCCTCCAGGTCGCACACGCCGTCACATCAGCCAACTTTGCTTACCTACCCATCTTGGTGCAAACTGTAATTTTTGGCGGGTTCCCTTGCAAGCCTGCCTCCGACCCAAACCGCCCCAATGCCCTGGACATCAGCACCTCAACTTTAAGATATTCCGCAACTCTTCAAGCTATGCAAATTCGCGACGACGGAACTTATTCGCTCATTGCCCTAGATTCGGCCTCGTATACAGGTCCCAATTGGACTGCACCGATGCCGCGCTTCGGTTCGAGCGAACGCGCAATTCCAGATGGCAATGACGATGACGAACTGCTCTTTCCTTCCATTGTCGTCGTCGGTAGCGTCTATAGTGATGGGCCTGCAGCCACAAGCCAGTCAGAGGGACGGATTTATCGCTTCACCCGGAAGGCCAGTAGCCACTATTCAATCCCATTACTGCCGGGTTCGCCAGCCGATGCCCTGCTTATCGGTGAACATTCAAACGCATTCGTTATGGGCTCATTGGACAAAGTGCCGGTTGTGGCCGCTTTTAATTTCAATGACGGAACCGGCAAATGGCTTACGCCAGCTCCTTATCCCGGGAGTATAGTCGTGTGTCCCGGATGCCGAGCTAAGAGGGGTTTCGGTTGACGTCTTCTTTTCGATCCCTACTGCCATTCTTGTCTTTAGTTAGGTTGCCCAAAGTTGCCCAATCCCTTTGGCCGAGAATCATATGTACGGCGTTACTTCTCGGCGAGAACGCGCATCCGGTAAAGCGCTAACGTTAATAAGGACTTGACCTTGTACCGATGATGTCGAACTTCTTCCCTGGCTTAAACTTGGGGTCTCTGGCTAGCTACCAGTCCCGAACCACGACTCACGCCGCCTGTGTTAGCATGCTCGCGCCTTGTCACAGAAATCCCAGCAGCAGAGTCTCTGGTTCTCCGTGGTGGTGCTATTCGCCATCAATATCCTCAATTTCTACGACCGCCACGTCCCCGGCGCGCTCGTCGAGCCCATGCGCAAGGAGTTCCACCTCAACGACAGCCAGATCGGCCTCATCGGCAGCGCCTTCATCTGGATCTACGCCATTGTCGGCGTGCCCCTCGGGCGCATCGCGGATTCTGCCAGCCGCAAAAAGCTCCTGGCATGGGGAGTCGTCATATGGACCGCGATGACGGCTTCCGCCGGCCTCGCCACCACCTACGCGACACTGCTCCTTTCCCGTGTAGGCGTTGGGGTCGGCGAAGCAGCTTGCGCGCCGACCGCGACGAGCTGGCTCGGCGATCTGTTTCCACAGGCCCGACGCTCTCGAGTGCTCGCGCTGTTCATGCTCGGCGTGCCGGTCGGCGGCGCACTCGGTTTTTTCTTCAGCGGCCCGATAGCACAGGCGTATGGCTGGCGAGCCGCAATGGTATTTGCGGCGGTGCCGGCGGTGCTGCTGGTTCCCGCTTTACTGTTGCTCCACGAACCGGAGCGCGGCGCCAGCGAGAGCCATCGCGCGCCGCTAGCGCGTGGCTCGATGTGGAGTGTGCTGCGCATCCCCACGCTGTGGTGGATCATCGCCTCCGGCGCGCTGATGAATTTCAGCATGTATGCCATCGGAACTTTCTTGCCGGCGTTTCTGAGCCGAGTCCACGGTCTGTCGCTGGCGAAATCCGGCATCGCCACGGGCGTCGTCTATCTATCCGGAGGCGTGAGCGGGGGAACTCTTGCGGGCTATCTGGGCGATTTCATCGTCCAGCGTCGCGAAGACGGCCGCTTGCTTTGCGCCGCCGTCATGGCTCTAGTGGCCATTCCGTTTGCATGCGTGGGAATTCTTCAGCCCGCGGGCTCTTTGTTCGTGGCGATGGCGTTCCTGGCGCTGACGTACTCTGCCCTCACGACGTACTACGGGCTGGTGTACTCGGCGATACAGGATATAGTGGCTCCGAACCAGCGGGGAGCAGCGATGGCGATTTATTTTATGGCCATGTACATGTGCGGCGCGTCCCTCGGACCGCTCCTCACCGGCAAGTTGAGCGACGTGTTGGCGCATCGCGCCGCGGCCCTGGCGGGTTCCGCCACGGTCACGGAAACTTTCCGCGCCACTGGCCTTCAGCAAGCCATGCTGATTATTCCGGTCCTCTGCATAGCGCTCGCGTTTGTGCTTTACATGGGCTCGCGCACTATCATCACGGACATAGCGCGGCGGGAAGCTATCGCCGGCGGGGTACCGTGACTCCTGATAAGTGCCAGAAACTTGTTTAGAGTTGCCGTCTTTGACAGTGTGTCCCGGGATTCAGTCCGGCAAGCTAAGGCCGAAATGCGAAATGGAGCTTCGTGCCCGACGGTAAGCATGGCTCCGGTACTGGCGATCACTAGTCTGGTGGCAAGGACCTCGTTGTAACGGCCCTTTGACCCCGTTGGAGAGTTTCTTAAACCGTTCGTCACCGGGCCGAACCGAATCCCTATTTCCACCAAGGAGAACTGGGATGAGGACGGACAAAAAGCTGTGGCGGAATCGCAAGGCAAGGAAGGAACTGGCTCGGCGGTTGCAGTCGGAAAATCCGGGGCTGGAGGTAGTCCATCCACACGCCGCGGGAATCGATGTGGGCAATAGTGCCCATTATGTAGCGGTGCGGCCAGACCAGGATCCACGACCGGTGCGCCGGTTTGAGTGCTTCACCTCCGATCTTGATCGGTTGGCTAACTGGTTGCAGAGCTGCGGAGTGAAGACCGTGGCCCTGCAGTCCACCGGGGGTATTGGATCTCTTTGTACGACATTTTGGAAGAACGCGGTTTCGAAGTCTATCTGGTCAACGCCCGACACACCAAGAATCTGGCGGGACGCAAGAGCGATGTGCAGGAAAGCCAGTGGCTGTTGAAATTACACACCTACGGGTTGTTGAACAATTCGTTTCAACCAACTTCAGAGATTCGGGTTCTGCGCACCTACTGGCGGCAGCGGCTACAACACGTCACTGGAGCGGCGACCTGTGTTCAACGAATGCAGAAAGCACTGACGCAGATGAACATTCAGTTAGCAAATGTGATCAGCGATCGGAGCGGAGTGACTGGACAGCTGATCGTACGGGCCATCGTCGGTGGGGAACGCGACCCGCGGAAGCTCGCAGAACGCCTGGTCGCGTAATCGGAAACTGATGACCCACCACCGAATGAACGGTTCGGCGGCCATGGGCGCAAAACACGGGGACCAGCGGAGTGCTAGTGGCGATGAATTAAGAGTTCTGCTTTTTGAGGCGCCAGGCAACAAGATTGCTGGTGTAGAGGGCGATGCAAAGGAGATTGGCGGGAACGAAGCCGAATTGCGCTGTGCGAATTCCGATGACGCAGACTACGGCGCTGTTAAGTCCGGCAACGACCCAGCCTTGCCAGAGTTTCTTACCAATGAGCACGGTGGCGAGCACAGTCAAAACGCAGGAAAGATAGTCGAGGCGAATCATGTGGAGCATCTTTAGCATGTCGCGTAAGTGAGCCGAAGCACAAAACTGGTGAAACGTCTTGCCAGTATGCGCTGGGCCCAATGACTCTCTTTCTTCCACTGGCCAGGCCGATCGCCCCCTCGATAACATGGTTCGCCGGACATTTCGAGGAGGCGCACACCCGATGTGCGCGGACGAACGCTTCTGTGCCGTCAAATAGGGAGCAATTGTGCGGCCAAACGGGCGTCGGAACGAAGCAAGAGTGCGTTTCCAACACGCCAGTAAGTCTTTGCGTGTCCAGCGATTAGGGAAGTCGAAGCGAGCGGTCAAAGCAAAGGGGCAGAAGGTCAAGCAAATATTGCTCACTCTGAGACAGACTGTGTCACCTTGAAACGCTTCCGAGTGGGGATGCGACTGTAGTAGCCCGGTGCGAAGATAAACTCGGCTCTTCAAGATGGTTGGTACTGGGCTAGTTTGGAAGGCGAATCCTGGATCACTTCCGCTAATGCCGTTCATCCGGAAGTTGGCCAGACCAGTCAATACAAGAGCGTGTCGGTACTAACCCAACTTCCCGATACTAATTTTGGTATGGCAACAGCTACCGTTGTCCTTCATCGCAGCGAAATTCGAAAGTTAAAGCCTTACTGTTCGGCCGGGTTCCGGATATATCAAGAGGGCACCTTTGCACGCGTGACCCGAATTCTGTGAACCGTCGAGCTTGAATATCCCTTGCGCTTGGTCGCGAGGAGTAATTGTTGGATGGCCGCCCGGCTCGCTTCACACAGTCGAAGTGATCCGAGGGCAGGCATGACGTACTTGTCCAGGTTGAATTCGTAGATTCGAGCGCTGCTCGGTTTTAGGGCGAGCAAGGTGCCAGTCGCGGACGCTGTCAAGCGCCCTCTGGAACCCTGCGATGAACGAGCAAGGGCGGATTTGCGGATTTTACGTTCGAAAAACCAGTTGAAAGCTGGAGTCTGAGTTGAAGAGCTCGTTTCTCGATGAAACTGCTACTGGCCTGAGATGCAAGAGTGTGGTTCACTCTTGATTTGCAAGTCGCTGAGATCGTGAAGAGAAAGCATTGCAGCTTAATGAAAAAGTACAGAATATTGTTCTATTTTATAGCGTTCTTCGTTTTTCTCCGCTCACCCCTTCGCGCGGAACCGGTGCTGCCGCACCTTTTCAGCGATCACATGGTGATACAGCGAGAAACAGAAATTCGAATTTGGGGTTGGGCCGATGCGGGGGAGAAGATTTCTGTCAGCCTTGGGGCTGGCAGCGGACAGGCGATTACGAACGCTGACGGCCGCTGGAGAGTGACGCTGCCCGCAATGCGAGCGGGCGGTCCCTTCACTTTGCTGGTACAAGACAAGAAAACGATTGTATTCCGCGATGTGATGCGCGGTGAAGTCTGGGTCGCATCGGGCCAATCGAATATGGCATATGCCCTGAGTGGTGCTACAGGCGGCGAGAAAGAAATCTCCCACGCAACTTATCCAGGCATCAGATTCTTCACCGTTCCAAAGAAAATCGCGGTTGAACCACAGTCAGATACCTTGCCAGCGGCGTGGGAAGTGTGCTCACCCGAGATAGCTAAGAGCTTTTCGGCCGTGAGTTACTTTTTTGCGAGCGATTTGCACAAGGTGCTGGGTGTTCCCGTCGGAATCATCCTGAGTGCCTGGCCAGGTACCGCCGGTGAGGAATGGACAGACTCGGATTCGCTGCGGCGCGAGCCCGCCCTCAAGCCGATTGTCGAACGATGGGACGCGTCGGCCTCTTACGTGAAGTCCTACGCAGCACATCCTGCGGAATTCTCGATCGAGTTCGATGATTTTGAACTCATCTGTGTGGGGAATGACCCACAAGGCCCATTGAGCCTTAGCAACTTCGACGATGGCGCGGCACAAATAGCAACGGGCGGAAATTGGACATACGACTGGCAAGGCGCTCCAGACAGCGTGTTTGAGCTGGTCACACCAGGGAGGGGTGGCAGGGGCTTTGCCGCTCGGGCGAGAGGGGCGCTCGACGGCACAAGCTCGTCAAGGATCAAGGCCGGCTTCAACGCCGATAATGGCCCGGTGGATCATTTTTCGGTGCGGTGGACAGGTTATTTCGTTCCAAGAACGGACGATAACTATAAGTTTTATGTCTCCGCAGACGATGGCGTGCGACTCTTCATCAACGATGAGCGCGTCATCGACGACTGGCAGCGGCACGGTGAGACTCTGGACACCTATTCCATGCATATGGAGCCCGGCAAGCTGTACAAGATCCGTCTTGAATATTTCGAGAACGTGGGAACGGCAACAGCACGATTCGGTATTGCTGCCGCCACGCAGGCTCTAGGGGCAGAAACCAAAGCACTAGCCTCTAAGGCCGATGCAGTGGTCCTTTGTGTAGGATTCGATCCTTCCATCGAGAGTGAAGGAGGGGATCGGACCTTCAGGCTGCCTGGCGGGCAGGACGCGCTCATCCAGCAGATTATGGAGGTTAACAAGAATGTGATCGTTGTGCTGACCGCGGGAGGAAACGTCGACATGACGCCGTGGATCGACCAAGTTCCCGCATTGCTGCACACTTGGTATCCGGGGCAGGAGGGCGGCACGGCTTTCGCGCAGATTCTTTTTGGCGAAGTCAGTCCTTCCGGTAAGTTGCCGGCCTCGTTTGAACGCCGGTGGGAAGATAACGCTTCGTTCGGAAGCTACTACCCGAAGAAAGGCGACAAGCGCGTCGAGTATAAAGAAGGAATTTTCGTAGGGTACCGGCACTTCGATCGTGCACAGGTTAAACCACTCTTTCCGTTCGGTTATGGGCTCTCTTATACAACATTTCAATATAGCGATTTGAAGGTCACGCCGCTTTCTGCGGATCTTAGCGCGCCGGTCACCGTGTCCTGCAATGTCAAGAACACGGGTTCGCGCGAAGGTGCGGAGGTCGTCGAAGTATATGTCGGCGACTCGCACGCAAGCGTGCCGCGCCCTGTGAAGGAATTGAAAGGTTTTGCCAAGGTGCATTTGCGCCCAGGCGAAACCAAACGGGTCACAGTCAGCCTGGATCGCCGCGCGTTTTCCTTTTATGACGTTGAAAAAAACAACTGGAAGGCGGAACCGGGTAAGTTTTCCATCCGGGTAGGAAGCTCTTCGGAAAAAATCGAACGGCAGGGGGAGTTTACGCTCAGCCAATGAGAGGAGACCTACCAGTACGTCCATGATTACCGCCCTTGCTTCGGTGAGCGCCCAGAGGCTCGTCCATCTTTCGCCGGTTGACCTGGCCATTATTATTTTCTATTTCGCGCTCGTTTTGGCGATTGGTTTTTATCTGAAGCAGCGCGCAAATACAAGCGAAGATTATTTCATGGCTGGTCGTGAGATGACCGCATGGATCGCGGGTCTCAGCTTTCTTTCGGCAAATCTCGGTTCGCTCGAGCTCATGGGATGGGCTGGCGCCTCCTATCAGTACGGGATACTGGCCGCCCACTGGTACTGGGTCGGCG
>Ga0209131_1000627_pt1 | contig 24967 bp, 19 predicted proteins | sample GraSoi_2013_40cm_FD_185826 | JGI IMG/M metagenome (GOLD analysis project Ga0209131, IMG submission 185826) | Grasslands soil microbial communities from the Angelo Coastal Reserve, California, USA - Sample 9_17_2013_40cm (SPAdes) (version 2) | ecosystem: Environmental > Terrestrial > Soil >... | reverse complement strand
CGCCCGGAGAATACAAGTCTGCCGGCGAGGGACTCACTATTCGTTATGGAATTCATCCCACGCCATTTGGTAAATGTCTGATCGCTACGACCGAACGCGGGATCTGCAACCTTGGTTTTGTAGAATCGAGCGAAGGCAAGACGATAGATGAATTGGTCGCAAATTGGAAACATGCAAAGATGACTGAAGACTATCCATCCACCGCGTCACTCATCACCCGCATCTTTTCGGATATCGAATCGGATTCTCCTCTAAAGCTTCACTTGCGCGGGACCAATTTCCAGATCAAGGTCTGGGAAGCGTTGCTCACGATCCCAAGCGGTGCGCTGACCACTTATGAACGCATCGCCGTACAGATCGGTAAGCCTGCTGCGTTACGTGCCGTCGGAACTGCGGTCGGCCACAACCCAATCGCTTACCTGATCCCCTGCCATCGCGTGATCCGCAAGACCGGCGAGTATGGGAATTATCGATACGGCCCTGCGCGCAAAAAAGTAATATTAGCTCATGAGTTTGCGCAAGCTGCATAAATTAGATTCGGTCAAATAAAAGGATGCAATGAAAACAAAAATCTGGTTGGCATTAATTGCTTTATATATCGTCTGGGGTTCGACTTATTTCGGAATCAAAGTCGCGATCGAGACCATTCCGCCATTTTTTCATGCAGCAGTTCGATTTTTCCTCTCCGGTGTGATTCTCGTGATCTGGCAGCGCGCAGCAGGATATCCATTGCCTACCCGCAAGCAATGGATTTCAACTGCGATCATTGGCAACCTGCTCCTGCTTGGCGGCAATGGATTAGTTTCCTGGGCAGAGCAATTCATTCCCTCCGGCATCGCCGCGCTGATCATTGCATCCGTGCCAATGTTTTTAGTCATCGCAGAGGCGATTCGCCCCAACGGAGTAAAACCAACGTGGAGAGGAATCCTCGGATTGCTGATCGGCTTCGTAGGCATCTTTATCCTCGTTGGTCCAGGGAAGGTCTCCGGAAGCAATATGCAATTAAATCCATTCGGCGTGTTTGCGTTGTTATGCGCCTGCATTTTATGGGCCAGCGGATCTGTTTATAGCAAAAATGCAGATTTGCCCGAATCATCTTTGATGACCACCGGCGCTGAGATGCTAATGGGAAGCATAGGTTTGATAATAGTCTCCTTGTTTAGCAACGAGCTGCATGGCTGGCATCTTGTAGAAGTATCCATGCGATCTATATATGGATTGATCTACCTCATTACGATCGGTTCCATTGTCGGGTTTGGATCATATATCTGGCTGTTGCAAAACGCGCCGATCTCACTTGTATCAACGTACGCTTATGTAAACCCAATTGTGGCAGTATTACTTGGGAACTGGTTGGGGAATGAGCCGCTCGAGCCGCGCATCTGGCTGGCAACCGCCATCATCATTGGGTCGGTGATATTCATAAACATCAGCAGATCGAGTGTCAAAGAAGATATCGCCAAGGTTGCGGAAAGTGTATAGAAACCGTTCGGTTTGAATAAACAAAGCCTCTGAGAATTGCTCTCAGAGGCTTTGTTTATGAAGGCAATCCACGAACCTGCGATATAATTCCGCTCGTACTTATCCTCTTTTTCAAGCAATAGGGTCTGATTAAATGGATTCCTCCCTGATTGACACTTTAAAAAGCTACATCCCGGATATTTTGCAAAGCCGTATCGTGGATGACCCGACACCGCCCAATAAACCTTTTATGGAGAATTATTTGGCGGCTGTTTTATTTGTAGATATTTCAGGCTTTACCGCGCTGACCGAGCAATTTGCGGTTCGCGGACCATCAGGCGCAGAGGATATCTCAGGGGTATTGAACGATTTTTATGGACAGTGGATCGATATCATTAGAAGCTATGGCGGGGATATTATCAAGTTTGCAGGCGATGGGATATTGGTTATCTGGCAAAGCGATGACCTGGAAGACGCAACCCTGCGTGCCGCACAGACAGCATTGAAAGCACGCAAGAAATTGGAGAATTTCCGTGCCGGCGATCGTGCCCTTTCCACGCGCATCGCGCTTGGCGCAGGACAAGTTACATTAACCGGTCTCGGAGGCGTGTTCAATCGCTGGGAAATGATTGTGGCAGGGAATGCAGTTGAACAAGTTGGAAAAGCACAGGCTTTGCTCAAACCCGGGCAGATCATTGCGTCGCCTGAGGCATGGCAACAACTCAAAGCACACTCTTTTGGAGATTTAGTTGAAGGTGGGCATGTGTTATTGAATGGGATCGACTCCAAGGTCCCGCGCGAATCGGAAAGAGTCTTTAATCTCGAAGAAAATAGTATCCCGTCCTTAAGATCGTACATCCCGGGTGCGATCGCAAAACGCATCGACGCCGGACAGTCAGACTGGCTGGCAGAGCTGCGGCGTGTGACAAGTCTTTTTATCAATATCCCGGAGATGCGGCGTAGCGGAGATACTGATCTTGCCCAGAAACTGGCGCAAGTGTTACAAGGCGCGATCTATCGTTACGAGGGCAGCGTGAATAAGATCGCTGTGGACGAAAAAGGTGTTTCGCTTCTGGCCGCTTTTGGTCTGCCACCCTTCTCACATGAAGATGATCCGCTGCGAGGCGTATTGGCCGCACAGGATATTCGCAACGCGGTCAGCGAACTTGGATTGGAATCTTACATCGGCATTGCGACAGGACGCGTATTCTGCGGCGTGATCGGAAACACAAAGCGAAGGGAATATACCATCACCGGTGACGCAGTCAATCTCGCGTCTCGATTGATGTCTGCAGCAGATAAAGGAATTACAGCAACTGATGGAAGTAACGCAACTATCTTGTGCGACAGCTCTACATATGAAGCTGCAAGAGGTCGCGTGGATTTTTCAACACTTGAACCGATTAGTGTACGAGGCAAGTCGCAGCCGGTGCCTGTTTATCTGCCACAATTGCGGCATGCAAGAGAGGTTGGGCGTGTAGCATTGACCGACATGATCGGGCGCGAAAATGAACGCTTTGCGCTGGCAGAGGCCTTGCGCGCGCTTGTAACAAAAGAAAGCCGGGTGGTCATCATTGAAGGCGAGGCTGGGCTTGGAAAATCGCGTTTGGTAGAGGAGCTATTCCGTCAGGCGGAGGCAATGAATGTCCATGTCCTGCTTGGGCTTGCGGAAGCCATTGAACAAAACACGCCATATCATGTATGGAAGAATATAGCGACAGAGATCCTTGGGCTAAAGGAACAGCAAAGTGTTTCAGAACAAAAGACAGGCTTCGAAAAAATGATTGCCCTGGATGAAGATCTCAAAGAGCAGGCTCCTTTACTCAGCGCGATCCTGCCTTTCACGATTCCCGACAATGAAGGCACGAAAAATATTCTTGGCGATGCACGCGCCAGCGCAATGCATCAATTGATCATCGAGCGACTCGCACAAGTGGCCAGCCAAACCCCAACAGCATTGGTGATTGAAGATGTACACTGGCTGGATTTCGGATCGTGGGCGTTGTTAAATCTCGCGGCTCAACGCGTCACACCACTGCTCATCGTTCTCACCACACGCCCAATGGGAAATATTCCTCCCTTGGAATTCGCTCAAATGCGCGACATGGCCTCCACGCGTTTCCTGTCACTTACAGCACTTGATAATCTCAACATCGAAACTTTATTATGTCAGCGTCTAAGTGTCCGGACCCTGCCCGAGCAACTGGTCTCGTTCATTCGCAGCAAGGCAGAAGGGCATCCATTTTACAGTGAGGAACTCGCCTATGCACTACGCGATGGCGGTTATATCGACGTCAAAGATAACGAATGTCACATCACATCGTTCGCAGGAAATTTGAATGAATTGAACCTGCCCGGATCATTGGAGGGAGTCATCATCAGCCGCATCGACAGGATGCCGCCTCCGCATCAGCTCACGCTGAAAGTTGCTTCAGTCATTGGACGTGTGTTCGCTCTGCAAGAGTTATCGGCGATTTATCCAATCAAATCTGAGCTCACCGCCCTGCCCGATTATCTTTCCAATCTTGAAAAACAGGAATTGACCATTCTTGATAGTCCCGACCCGGCCGTTTCGTATTTATTCAAACATATGATTACGCAGGAAGTGGCCTATAACCTTTTGCTTTTCTCGCAGAGACGTTCCCTGCATCGCGCCATGGCAGAGTGGTATGAAAATGCTTTCGCGCACGACATCGCCACATATTATCCAGTATTGGCGTATCACTGGAAACAAGCTGATGTTCCGCAAAAAGCAATCGAATATTTGGAAAAATCGGGTGAGATGGCATTTCGCAATGGGGCATTCCGCGAGGCGATTCAGTTTTTTTCACAGGCATTGGAAAAAGCAGAGTCCACCAAAGATGCTGGTATACCGCCAATAAGAATCGCTATCTGGCTTCGGTCGATTGGAGAAGCGCAAATGGGGCTGGGTCAAATGGAGGCTGCACGCCAAACTTTCCGTAATGCCGTGAAGGAGTTAAATCATCCTGCAGCAGCTACATCATTCACAACGATCCTTGGGCTGATCCGTCAATGGTTCGAACAGGGCCTGCATCGTCGCTTCCCAGGTTTCTTTGTTGGGCGCCTAAACGAAAAAGATAATGAACTGCAAGAGGCCGCGCTTGTTTTTACGCTCCTTGCTTATGTCGATTACATCAAACTTGAAAGCCTGTCGATGTTATATCATGTGCTGAGGGGTTTGAATCTTTCCGAAAGCGGGGGCAGCATGTCGCCTGCGCGCGTTTGGGCCCTGGGTTCTGCCAGTGCCATATTCGGATTTGTCCCCAGCCACTCGCTGGCTGAACATTACGCAGAGCAGGCGTTGGAAGCTTCATCACAGGTAGATAACCTTCGTGCGCAATTATGGACATATCTTGCAGTAGGCGCATACAAGCTGGGGGTCGCACAATGGGACGTAGCACGAACCTCCCTGCTCAAGGTGAAAGAACTCGCTGCCAGTGCATCCGATAAACGCCTCGAAGGCAACGCAGAAGTAGTGCTTGCTGGCTTGGAATATTATCGTGGCGCCGATTTCAAAATCTGCCAAAAGTATTACGAAAATTTATTTACACAAACGAAACAGTCCGGTGATCACCTGCAATTGACATGGGCGACATACGGGATTTCCTTCCTGTATCTGGTCCGGGGAGAGTTTGAGCAGGCAATTGAAAATGTAAAAAACGGAGAGACACTTGACGATACGCCGATCAATGTGGCGCATCTTAATAGTATCCGCGCCATGGCAAGCTGGCGACTTGGAAGAGAAGAGGATGCTATCCAATATTTCGACAATGCGTTAAAAATCCTAGTCACACTTCCACCGCAGGTATATTCATTATTGATGGCATATCGCATGGTGGCACAAGTAACTTTCGAGGCATGGGAGCAGGGAAAAACCTTCAACGTCCGCGGCTGGCGCACAAAATCGGAGCTCGCAAAAACTTTTTCGACCCTGATTAAATTATTCAAGAAATACGAACACACTTTCCCAATGGGAGAACCATCCCTTCTGTATTATCAGGGTTGCCAAAAATGGATGAAGGGAAAACAGGACGCGGCCTTCAAGCACTGGAAGGCTAGTGCCGAGTCTGCAAAGAGGCTGGCAATGCCCTGGGATGAGGCGAATGCAGTACGCGAAATGGGGAAGCGCTCTGAAGGCGAAGCGCACATCACAAACTTGCAAAAAGCGCTTGCCGGGTTCGAATCAAGTTATGCGATATATGACACCATGGATATAAGAAAATTGTTGGGCAGATAAGCAAAAACTTCCGAAGGCATGCCTTCGGAAGTTTTTATAAGCTAATTACAACTTTACGCAATATGTAATATAGACTTCTCGATCTTGTCACCTACCTTGGCCATACGCCGCCAACTGCTATTGTCGTTGAGCGAGATCCAGCGGCGTTCCTCGGTTCGATAGAACCAATCCTTATCCTGCTGGTAATGGACCAACACACCGGCCGATTCCCAAATATTCAGGATCTCATTGCTATGTGCGTGGGTATCATCGAAATCAGTGGTGGCGCGCTGACCCATCTCGCTATAAAGTTCGTTCAGCTCGAGCAATAGCGAATTGATCTCAGGCAAGACGTGGCTGACCTTCAATCCGATCCGTTTCGCCTCCTCCAACAAAATCGGATAGCCATGTGATGGATATTTCGCGTTCAGCGCACTGGCGATCTTATCCGCGACCTGCTCATCTTTTATGTGATAAGCCAGTAATTCCTTGCACAACATAATGGACAACGACTCGGCACGATCCACTGCACCAATGACCAGCGGATGTACGTGTTGGAATAATTGCTGATACGGATTCTCGTTCGAGTCAGACTTTTGTGCCTGCCACAGCTTCACGACGCGGGTCAACTCATCCAGGCTGACGCTTACGCGATCGTTATCGCGGTCGATGGGTGACAGTGCGTGCGTAAGGGATGTATCCACTGGCGTGAGATAGGCCATCGGCCCCATATGAATTTCGTTCGCGCCGAGCGCTATCATTGTCGCGGCGGAAGCACATTCCAAAGGAACAACAGCAATCACCTCATCACAATATTGCCTTAAGAGATTGACAAGGCGCAAAGAGGCCTGTCCATTGCCGCCACTGGATTTAATAAAGAGATAAATTGTTTTTTGATGACCGATCTTTTCCAACAATTCAAACAAAGCCAGCACATCATCATGGCAAACACTCCCGCGCGGGTTATTGAAGTACGTCACGAGTGTACCGCCCAATAATTTATTTACTTGCGTAATAATATTCTGTGTTTTGTTAAAAAGGATCGGGGGTTGTTTCTGTTTGTTGGCTTGCTTGTTCGGCGTCGCCATACTTTATTCTCCTAACCAGAAAGTTGGCAAAATCATATCATGCTTTGACGAATATAAGTTTCACCTAGATCTTGTTTATTGCTATCTATTATCTCCTCGACCATATCCAACCCGCGGCAAAGCCGAGCAATTCTCCCATAAAGACAAAGAGTAATACTCCACCCAAACTGCTCGAAGAAAGCCAGTGCGAGATTCCAAATGCTCCAAATGCCAGAGAGTTGTACCCAAGCAAGCCGCCCACCGAAATGCCTAATGCCCAACGTAGCGCGGTGCGCGGGTCTGTCAGACGAAGCCCGCCAAAATAGCTCAAATACACACTCAAAGCGATGAAAAGCATGGCAATCATCCAGGCGGGGAAACGTGGATAGCCAACTTTGGAGACAAAGCTTCCCTGTTCTTCTACTGCAGCCGGTTGTAGCGTAGGCTCATTGGCTTGAGTCAGTTCTGGAACAACCACGGTCACAGCCACCGAACCGGTCTGCGACACATCCAACTGCAGAACCTCCGAAACCGTGGCAGGCTCACTGGATGCACGAATTTCAAGGAGGCCGGGTTTATCCAGACCAAATGAAGCGCGCGCCACGCCTTGTGTTGTGATCGCTTCCGTTTGCTTGAGAATACCGCCGCCTTCACCAGTTAACATCATGGAGAATTGCACAACAGTGCCATCTGGCACAGCATGCCCATTATGGTCTTTGATCACTCCAGTGCGAATCGCAATCGTGTCACCAATTTTAAATAGTGGAATGGGAGTCGCTTCAGGGGTTACTGCAGTATTTGTTTGAACAGGGACAGGCGGAAGGTCCAGAGAGAGCGGGATGATCTGGTTTGACGATGGGGTCATGACAGAAATCATGTCATACCCGATACCGGGGATAGAAACAGGTGACGCACCAATCGGCGTAAGTTCCTGAAAAAGCAGTCGTGCAGCTACATCAACAAATTGCGGCTGCTTGCTATATAACGCGAAATATGCAGTGAACTTGGAAATATCGGTCGCGTCGAAATAATAGGGCGCGTCGAAGGAGAACATGATTACGCGCGTATCACGCAAAAGGTCCGGCCGTTCGGTTAGGAAGCGGCGGATCAGCGCGGGTTGTCCCTGGCTTGAATCGGTGATCGAGATCACCACCCAATCCGCACGGTTGATGTCATCCTCGATATAAGGAGGATGGAGATTATCGAGCATCGACTGCAAATTTTGGAATGAATAGGATGAAAGGCGAAAGCCGGCAGTCTGATTCCCACTTTGCGGACCGTATAGTTGTAGAACAGCTTGCTGCAATGCATCCGCCGCAAGTGACGGCTGCTCCGGGCAGGTTGTGCATTGTCTTACTATGGTGGTATCTGTGATAAAAACAAGTTGTTCATCAGCTTTAGGCGGATTAGGCAAAACGGTCGCGAAATCTTGAGGGTCCGGGCTGATCAATGTGGCTGCATTCCGCGCAACATCAAAGACCAGATCGGTTGATCTTCCAATATCGTCCAGGCTTTCTGGTGGGGTAACTACGCTCGACAAAGTAAAATTCTTAAACAAACCATACTTTACTTCAAGAATACGTTCTACTGAAACATCGACGCGCTGCGCAAAGGCCGGGTCTTCACGATATTTTTGTGCAAAGAAATCAAGGATTCTGGTAGTGGTGGTATATGTGTCCGCGGCGTCGCCGGAAACGATATTACCTAGATACATCACATCATTTCCGGCAAGAAAAGCATCTCTTGCAACAACACGCGCCGAGAACTGGCTGCCACCCTGTGCGTAAAAATCATGTACGGAACGAGTACCAAGATCGTCGCTCACGATCAGGCCACCTTTATCATGCCAGTTGGCAAATTCTGGCAACGCCAGGATCTGGCTGAGCGCCTGCGGATCGAAGCTGACGGGTCGGGTCGTCGCGCGGATATTTCCCTGAAATCCCTGATAACGGATGTGTGAAACGATCAACCCGTCCACAGTTGAATCAGGGGAAGATGCATCGCCTGTGACTACGAAGTAGGGAGCCAGTTCGATTTGCTTCAATTGTTCGAGCGATTTTCGCACAGTGGAAACCTCGTCCTCAGGCAAACGATCTGAGCTGCCTACACCGGGAAAGTGTTTTGCCAGCACAAATAATTCATTTTTACTCCCTTTATGTAAACCGGAAACGAACGCACGTCCCATCTCACCCACCCAAAACGGATCGCCGCCAAATACACGCGTACCCAGGTCGCCACCTGCGTTTGTAGGCGATTCCAATACATCCAAAGAAGGGCCAAGATATAAATTAAATCCAAGTGCAGCCAGTTCGCGTCCGCGCACTTCACCCACTTTCTCTGCGAATTCGGGGTTCCACGTCGCGCCAATCGCCATTTCGCTTGGCAAGGGCGTCAGTCCGTTTAATATCTCATCCGTTGGATAGCCATTGCCTTCCTGCTCGATCCCCACAAAAAGAGGGACGTATGTTGTTTTTTTGCTCAGCTGCCCAGTTGCTGGGTCGGTGGTTGGATTTACCGACGAATCCCAATTCAAACTTTGCAGGCCCTCGATTAAAGTGTGCGTCTGGGTAAGTGTACCCGGCGCGGAAAAGTTATCGTTTGTCGCAAGCAGGCTGACTCCGCCTACATGATAATGAGTAATCAAGTTGTAAATTTGAGAATCTGCACTTACGTCAGTCCCAGTAAATGTCACCAGGAACAATTGCCCCACACGCTCTTCAGGCGACATGGAATTTAGAGCAGCTAGCACATTCGATGAGGGTGTCGACGTTTGCGCTTGTGCCGGAATCGTTATAAACGATGCAATCAGGACGGAAAGGAAAACGATTCTTTTAAATTTCATTGTGTCCCCTTATATCACATTTTAATTAAGAAAGACTTATGTTGTGGAGATAAGAGATCGCTTTGCGCTTAACGGAATCCTACTTCTGTCATGCAGGCAGATCTATGCACCACGGCCGAGTGCACGCAACGCCATTTGTGGGTCGTCAGTGAAAATGCCATCCACGCCCCATTCTTTCAGTTGATTTACTTCCTCGGGCGTATTCGCCGTCCATACATGCACACGGCGTTTCAGGCGATGAACCCGCCGTATTTGCTGACGATCCACGCTTGAAATATAAGGATGCAAAGCCTGATAATTATCAAACATGAATCCAAACGAACGCGCCCAGATCCCGGCTAGGCCCGGCATGGCAAGCAAACCGCGCGGAATCTCGGGAAGCAGGTGGAAGGCTCTCTTTAGATTGGGTGCAAAAAAGGATGAAAAAATAATCTGTTCATGATTGTTATGACGTTTGATGAGATCGCAAACCTTGTCTACCAGCCCATCACGCGGAGTGGAGTAATTGGTCAATTCGACGTTGATCAATCTTTCCTTTCCCACCGTTTCAAAAACCTCTTCCAGCAATGGCACTTTTGTACCGCGAAATTTTTGGTCGAACCAGCTACCTGCATCGAGCTTGCGGATCGCATCCAGCGTAAATGAAGCTACACGACCCATGCCATCACTGGTCCTTTCAACGGCCATATCATGAATGACGATAACATGACTATCCGAAGTGAGCTTCGTATCCAGTTCCACTCCGTCTGCGCCTTTTTGAATGGCTTGTTGAAACGAAGGAAGTGTGTTCTCCGGGGCATGCGCAAGGTCACCGCGATGAGCGAGGACAATGGGACGAGGAAAATGTTCAAGCATGGCCGGCAAGTGCGAAGTCACGCGCGAGGCGTTTAGAGTTCGACAAAATAGGCGCGGCCGGCATGGTCAAGCATCTCGCGTGACATGGTAGGCTGAACTGCAAGATAAGATGCAATATCCACAATTTGGTCGCACAGGTCGCGCGGATGTGAGGCACGCAATTTACGATTACGTTTGATATACCATTCCTGCAAAAGATAGGCCAATCCCTGGTCGTTGTATTCGACCCGTTTATCTGCGGCCACACGCTTAAAGATCTCGCGATATTCCTCATAAGTTGGATCGCCGATCTCTATCTTGTGACGCAAACGACGGAGGAAGGCTTCGTCTACAAGGTCTTTGGGCGGCAGATTCGTGGAGAACACGATCAGAACGTCAAATGGGACCTCCACTTTGCGGCCTGTATGCAGACGTAAATAATCCACACGATTTTCGAGAGGCACGATCCAGCGATTGAGCAAATCACGCGGCCGTACCTGCTGGCGGCCAAAGTCATCGATGAGCAGAATGCCACCGTTTGCTTTTACTTGAAACGGCGCTTCATAAAATTTAGTTGTATCGTCAAAGACGAGATCAAGCCCTTCCAAAGTTAGCTCACCCCCTACTACGATGAATGGCCTGCGTATTTTCACCCAGCGCGGGTCGCGTCTCACATTCGAACGAAGATTACCGGTTGTACTACCCGGGGCTCCACCACCTTCACTATCTGGTGCCAGCGTGTGGCTGACCGCGTCGTACACTTTGATCACCTGCCCGTCCAAATATAAGGCAAATGGAATATACATATTCTGGCTGAGCACAAGATTACCAAAGGCGCGCGCAATGCTGGTCTTGCCGTTGCCGGGAGGGCCGTACATGAAAATCGACGTGCCTGAATTCAGCGCTGGGCCCAGTCTTTGAAAAGTCGATTCGGAGATAACCAACTGCGAAAGGATCTGCCGCATGGTACGCGTAGTAACGCTCAAACGTCCGCTTTTTTGACGGCGGATCGCCTCGTTATACACTTCAAATGGTACAGGCGCGGGGCCGGCATATTGACTACGTTCCAGCGACTCACGTGCGCGTATCACCCCGGCGTTGGTAATGCCATAAGTATACGCGCCTTCGCCCAAACCGCCCTGCGAAGACTTTACTTCAATGAATTTGTCCTGCTTTAGTGCGGTTAATAACTGGTCCGAAACACCTGCCAAAGGCAGGGCAATCTCCTCTGCAATCTTGAAACCGGTCAAATAGCCGCGAAAATACAAGACCTTGAGAATCAAGTCCTGTAACCAGAGTACCGAAAGACCTGTATCTTCAAGGTTATTTATTTGTGGCGGAATAAAGCCGGTCGTAGCTGAAGAGGGCGTACCTGATTGCCTCGTCATAGATATCACCATGCATAATGAAATAAGATAAATTCTTGCCAAGAAAACGCCCGAGGGTCAGGCGCCAAATCTGATTATACTTTCTTTTCGTTTATAATCCAGCCACCATGAAATTATCCGTCATAATCCCAGTTTACAATGAAGTTGAGAGCATCAAAGTCATTCTCGAGCGTGTACAAGCTACAAAGCTCGCAAAAGAGATAGTAGTAGTCGATGACGGGTCCAAAGATGGCACGCGTGACGTGTTGAAAAAGCTTGACGGCAAGAAAGGTCTACGAGTCATACTGCACGAACGCAATCAAGGCAAGGGAGCTGCCGTCCGCACAGGTATGGCAGCGGCCAAAGGCGAGATACTCCTCATTCAGGATGCAGACCTTGAATACGATCCGCGCGATTTTCCCGAACTCCTTAAACCTATCGAAGAAGGAATTGCAGATGTAGTCTATGGCTCGCGCTTCTTAGGCCGTGCGCATCGCGTTACGATGTTCTGGCATTTGGTCGCCAACAGGATGCTCACCTTCATAACCAATATTCTCTACAATACCATCCTTACAGATATGGAAACCGGTTATAAAGTCTTTCGCCATGAAGTGATCGTCGGCATGGTGATCCGCGCCAATAGCTTTGATTTTGAACCCGAATTTACCGCAAAGATCCTCAAACGCAATTATCGCATCTTTGAAGTACCGATCACATTTAATCCCCGTGATTATACACAGGGGAAAAAGATCAAACTATACGATGCCTTCGAAGCGGTGTGGACACTGATCAAATACAGGTTTGTGAATTAGTCATTGTTTTCATCGGTTAGACATAAGGCCCGCAGACAAAACAATCTGCGGGCCTTTCCATCCATTATTTATTCACATACACAGTATAGTCCAGAACATAATCACCGGCTTCATAATCTGCCGAACCATCATTGATCGGGGCTGTAAAAGCGGCGGTTGTACTCAAATGATGTTCACCTGCGGGCCAGCCACTTAGGGAGGTATATATCAACCTGCACGAATTACCTCCTGATTGGGTTTCATATGTGCTGAACGAACCGCTGGAAACATCCTCTCCGTCCAATACAAATTTTAATTGGATATTCTCGAAGTTCTTGGCCAGAGTATCTGCATTTGCAGCGCACCAGCCATATCCCCAAATTACCGGTTTTTCGGGATCTTTGAGTTGAAGCGAGTAGGTGACTACACCCGGTTTCGCCAGCGTGGCGGCATCGTACTTTTCAGATGCGAGATCTTCAAGGAAGGATGCGCCCGAAGTGAGGGCAGAATTCGCCTCATCTGTAGAAGACACTTTCGGCGCGCCGGAAGGAGCTACTCCCGCAGAAGAAGGTTGGCTAAAGAAATCCTGTGCAGCCTGTAAGACTACATCCTCTCCATTGGCTTGTCGTTGAAGAGTCTCAAAAGTGACCGGAACTTTGACTGTGGGCGCGACGCCTTTTCCTTCCAAATGGATGTTCCCTTGAGCATCGACTGCACGACCGATCGTGATCTGAACCCTGATATTCTCGGGCATAGTGAAATCTTCGACGCTGCCACCTGCGCCTTCTGTTGGATATTGCCCAACAAATGTAGCTCGATCGTTGATGGACATGTCATACGAGAAGAACTCGCATGCGCTTGCGCAAGCCGGCCCGACCAGCACTACAACTGGGCCGCTATATTGAAGTTCCGGCCGCGGTGGGATCATACGGGTTTCGTCACCGGGATCCATATAAAATTCGCCGCTACCTTTGTTATAAAGCGCTGTATTTCCAACCACAATTTCCTTGTCAAAGAAGTAAGCGGCCATTTGATCAGCCAGCCAGCCACTGCCACCGCCATTCACGCGCATATCAAGGATCACGCCGGGAACTTTATTATCTTTGAAGTATTTAATGGCGCGCTCCCAGACCTGGATCGAAAGTACATCGTTATCCAAAAAACTATTAACTTTGATATAGCCATATCCGGTCGGCAACACATCAAATTCAACAGGCAGCGCTGTCTGCGACTGACCGGCATAGAAAGAAGCAGAAGCAAAGCTATTGCGCTCCTGAGTAACAGCAAGAGTCGCTGTTTGCTCGGCACCAGCGGGGTTAATAAATTTGACCTCCACCTGACCCCTGTCAAGTTTAAAGCGCGTGGCGTAACGCAATTGCTGTAACCGTCTGATGATCGGATTACTGAACGGCGATGACCATGGAACCGTGGCGTCAACTACATCGTTAACTGACTTCCCGTCAAACGTAAGGATTTCTGCGCCCCACATCATCCCGGCTTTCTGCGCTGAGCCGCCATCTGTAATGTAGTTGGCAATGATCTTGCCATCGTCGGTTTCGCGCATTCCAAAACCCAGTCCGCCGGCAGTGTCAGCGGCAAAGTCGTCATTCAATGGAGTCCTATCAAAGCCGATATGCGTATCTGGAATGGACCACAAAAAATCTCGCAGGGCGAGCGCATATGCATGGCTGTCTTTATTTTTCTCTGCCTCTTCGAAACGCAGACGAAATTCCTTGCCCTTGGCTCCCCAATCTATCTTCTTTAGCTCGGTAAAGGCATATTCTTTCTTGAACTTATCCACCATCTTGTCATATGCTTCGGTATAAGAGAGTTTGGAGAAATCCACCAGGGCGGCGCTTTCTGGTTCATATAGATCAATTGTTGGTTTTTCTGAACGATCAATTGCAAATGGAGTCTTATCGAGATTGACGACGGACCAGCCTGCAGGAATGTCCATGATTGGGTCGTCATCTGTAAATAATTTTTTGTCATCCCCGAAACCCGACGGGAACTGTTGATTGCCATCCGGCGCATAGACCAGATATCTTCCACCATACACTTCCAGATAGGAGTCGCGGTCATCACTAACCTTGGTGGAGGCATAAGCCGAAGACCATCCGCCGCCTCCCTGATCGCGACGCTCAAGATATGGATCACCCCAGGTGTTCGTCCAATAGGCTATGGCAAAAACCATAACACCGGTTTCCTCTTTGCCATCATGATTCACATCATGCAATGTGCCATTCGGCTCTGCAGGAAGGCTCAGGCTGTATGTAAAGGGTGAAGTATAAAAGTCAGAGGTGATTTCACCAATTACCTGCGACTGAACAGGAATTAAGAATTTTCGGTCGCGCGTAACAAAGCCACCCTGATCCTCCAGGATGACCTCAGGTTCAGCAACACCAGCTGTAAAGAAATAGTTGGTATAAGCCACACTTCCTGTAACGATCTTTGGTCCACCAGCCTGTACTGCGGACGCCCCCCCTTGATTGAAAGAACACGCCGAGGCTATCATTCCTACAATAACAATAAGAGAAAACAGTTGGAATCGTTGATATTTCATTTCTATCTCCTGAATTTTCATCATTATAATGCAGAGAAATATGAATTGAATTTGGATATCAAACGGGCTTGGTCTCAAATCCAACTCATACTGTATAATTTTAAGCATGGATACCTGGCGGGAAGAACTCGATATGGAATTTAAAAGAGCAGTACAGGCCCGCGAAAATAAGAATGAGGGACAGGCGCGTGTCTGCGCGCGGCGCGCGGCCGGGATCGCGATTCGGGAATCCCTGATTCGTCGCGGGATCAAACCCCCAAGCAAGAGTGCCTACGACCTGTTAAATCTACTTAAAGACGATCCGCGTCTCCCTTCGGATTTGAAACTGGTCACCGACCATTTGACTTTGCGCGTCACTGAGGAGTTCAAACTTCCGGTCGAAGCTGATTTGATTGCCGAGGCGCGTGTATTGTGCAAATGGCTTCTGCCGGAATGGGAATAAAAATCGCTCTTGCAAAGTTTACTTTGCAAGAGCGATTAATGTCATATCCTCTTAATGACCCAGCTACATGTCTCTGCGCCCTACAAGATGATAAAACGCACGCGCTATCGTGACGATTAGCAACATGCCGGACATCACCCCACCAAAGACAAAGAATAACCTTCGCCAGTCGCGCAAACGCAGCGCGATCTCCTCGCGAGCCGGAATATAGATCTTCCTGCGCAGGCGCTGAAGCAGGTCATTTGGAGGGGCAACCCGTTTCAAGGTTCCTGCAAGATGCGTTTCCAAAAAGTCCAAATCTTCTTCTGGGTTGGTAGGCTTACGTGTGGTCATCTTCGTCCTTATATTTTATTCGATTGGGTATAAGATCAACCCAACTGTTCCCGGCCCAAGATTGGCCGCAATGGAAATGGATAATTCACTGAGCATGGTCTCTTTGTGGTTAAAATGCTTTTTCGCTTCCTCCAGGAGAGCCTGGCCGGATTTCAGATCGCGGGCATGCACCACCGCCAGATATACCGGCTTATCACCGAATTCTTCCTCTGCGATTTCAATAGTACGGGCAAGCGCGGCTTTACGAGTGCGGACTCTTTCTGCCATATTCAAAACGCCGTCTTTTAACACCGCGATCGGTTTGACGTTCAATGCCGAGGCGACAGCGGCCTGTAATGTGCCAACACGCCCGGACATCTTTGCATATTCGAGCGTGTCCAATGTGAGGATCACGCGAACTTTTTCGCGTATGGCTTCGATACTCTTCACAATCTGATCAACCGATTTGCCGGCCCGCTCCTTCTTGCGTGCCTCGCGACACATCAGACCGATACCCATTGAACCACTGACGGAATCCATGGGGATTACGTTAAATTCACCTTTCAATTCCTCTGCAGCAGAAACCGCTGAAGCATATGTGCCGGACAACTTCGCTGTGATATGGATGGAAAGAATAGTGTCACCCTTCAGCGCGATCTTGCGATAGAACTCGACGAATTGATGCGGAGAGGGCTGGGAGGTCTTAGGGATACGTTTGCTTTCATCCACAAGTTTGTAGAAACCTTCGTTGTCCAGTTCGACTCCCTGAAGGTATGATTTTTCACCAAAGAGAATGTTGACGGGGATCATATCGATCCCGTAATCTTTGGTCCATTCCGGAAGGATGTCTGCGGCGCCGTCGGTCACAATTCGCAACATGGTTCAATCTCCTTCTAAATTCAGGTTTTGATCTTCCAATTGATCGCGAAGCGATAAAAGTGTCCGATGATATAGACTCTTCACGGCTCCTTCACTTCTTCCCATGATCTCACCGATCTCGGCATTCGACATATTTTCAACAAACTTCAAAATTAATAAATTCTGTCTTTCGGGTGGCAGACGCCGGATCATTCGTAACAAGGCTTCCTGTTCCTGCGACCGAACAAGGTTGCGTTCCGGATGGTCGCCTTTTGCCTGGACAACCGGCAGATCGTCCAATGGAATTTCCTGTTTGCGGCTTCGATCCCGATGCCAATTGGCGACAAGATTATGTGCAATGCGATACAGCCATGCAGAAAAAGGCACGCCGCGATCCGTATAATTTTTTATGTGGTTCATGGCCCGCTGAAATACACGTGCCGTCAGATCCTCCGCGTCGTGCAGATTACCTGTACGATAGTAAACATAATTGAAGATACGCTCCACATAACGCTCATACAGTTGACCAAAGGCATCGCGGTCACCTTGTGAAGCGTTCGAGAGAATTTCCTCTTCGTTGTATTCCAGTTCGGCCAAGATGATTACCCTACCGACGGAATTTAATTTTTTATAACACCGTCGGATTTGAGAAGTTGCATTGAGTATATCATCCATTGATTTAAGAGCACGCGAGACCATCTTTTGTACTCTGAGATAAAGTAAAAAGTATGCTAAAACGTTCGATGGTATAATTTCCGCCCGTATGAGTCCAGATACCTCTTCAAATAAAACAAAGATCTGCCCTACATGCGGCACGCGCTTAAGTGAGAACGCCACACGCTGCCTTGTATGTGGGACGGAATTCACGCCGCGGCCCGAGGCAAAAGTTGTACGAAAAGCGGAAAGGTCAGTGCAGGCCAGCCGCATGCCTGAGGTCACGTTGAGCCTGCCCGCAGCCGTTGGGATTCTGGCAGTGATCATTGTGATTGCCACGGTGGTCGTATTTTTTGCATTGCGCTCGGGCGGGGGTGCAAGCGCGCTCGACTCCGGAGAAACACTCACTCCGACCGAAACGCCTACAGTCACAATACCCGCGACGGCAACACAGATCCCAACCGATGTTCCGACCGCTACGCCTATTCCTCCATTCGATTACACAGTTGCAGCCGGTGATAACTCCTGCTCGCAAATTGCATTTAATTTTGGCATCTCGGTTCAAAGTATCATTATTACCAACAACCTGCCCTCTACCTGCCCAATCAGTGTAGGGCAAAAGCTCAAGATCCCTTATCCAACGGCGACCATTCCACCGGCACCGACGGGCACACCTCTACCTGTGGATGCAACCAGACAAAGCTGTGAAACGGTCCCAATCACCGTTCAGGAAAACGATACCCTTTCCAGCATTTCTTTGAATTATGCCGTTCCTATGGCAGCGATCAAGGACTTTAACGGCTTGACCACAGATAATGTGTTTTTGGGGCAGCAGTTGCTGGTTCCTTTATGTATGCGCGCAGCGACGCCAGGACCCACGCCGACGGCGACGATTCCGCCTCCTTATCCCGCCCCTAACCTGCTTCTGCCTGCTGACGGTGCCGCCTTCACCCTGGCAAATGACGTTGTGACCTTGCAATGGGCGTCTGTCGGAACCCTACGAGATGGCGAAGCCTATCAAATCACAGTGGAAGATGTCACTGCCGATCAAACCCGCCGCCTGACCGATTATGTGACAGATACGAAGTACATCGTACCCACATCCTTCCGTCCCAAGGATAATGTGGCACATGTCTTGCGCTGGTGGATCACCCCGGTGCGTCAGGCTGGATCGGACGACCAAGGCCAGCCGATTTGGGTCAATTCTGGCGCTACAAGCGAAAAACGTGTCTGTACCTGGGTTGGTGTGGCTGTCGAAGGTACACCCAACCCCTAGGTCCAAAATGAAGGCGTTCCTTTCTAAGCCCTAAAAAACTCCCTCTACTAAAAGAGGGAGTTTTTAGTTTAACCTTGACATTTCCATTCAATTGATTAAAATATACAAATTATTCAATATATTGAATAATAAAATTTGTCGGAGAAAACATGTCCCCTTTTGCTTTAAACCTGGAAAAAACTCGAGTCGAAAATAGCCTGGTATCGGTTGAACCAGCTATCAATGCGCTTGGGAGCTTGCTCTTAATTTCCAAGCCGGAAGATGACCCCGGCATTCATGAATGGGTTACGAAAACCCGCGCTCTAATGTCTGTTGAGGAGCAGTTTCGTCATAAGCTGGTGACGATCGGTTTTCACTATTCGATCTTGCCGCGCGGCAAAGTGACAACCTTTGAGTCTTATCTGGAAACCCTGGAAGCGACACCTCCCTCCGAATTCCGTGATTATTTATTAAAGGCTTATGAGAGAATTTGTATTACCGAAGAATCACAAAAAAATTTGGGTGGGCCGGTAAACTGGGAGGAAGTATTGTCCTCAGCTGAAAATTACGTAGCCTTCCTGCAATATCGTTTTGGTAATGAATTGACAGACGTGGATATTGAGACACGTGCATATCAATACGTGATCGACCCCGTTGGGCTCAAGCAGTTGATTACCGGGCATATACGCTGGTTTTGGAAGAACCACCTCCAGGCAGAATGGATGCGTGTAAGCCCAATGCTTGAAGAAACCGCGAGGGCCTTCAATCAAATTGACTTAAGCAACATGACAAGGGTGGAACTTGTCCGCTTTATTACCGGCAAGGAAGTTCAGGAGTCAAAATGGGGAGAGGAGCTTGAGAACGCGGAAGAATTAGTCTTTATTCCCAACGCTCATATCGGGCCTTATATTCGTACTACAAAAATAAAGGACACATTCTACATTTACTTCGGGGCTCATTTACCGGAAGGTTCGAATATTCGCGTCCCCGAACTGGATCGTGCCGAGATCGTAAGCAAGCTCTCGGCCCTTGCAGATGAGACACGTCTGCAAATTTTACGAATGATCGCTGAGAATGGCGAAATGCGCGCGAATGAGATCATGGATGCGACCAATCTCAGCCAGCCAAGCGTTTCGCGCTATCTGGGTCAACTCACAGCAAATGGTTATTTACAAGAAAGGAGAGTAAATACGGCAAAGGCATACACACTGAATCACGATCGTATTGAAAAAACGCTTAAGGCGGTTTCCGCCTTTTTACTCGACAGATCAGGATAGCAGGAGGCTGACATGAACAGACTAATTGAAGAATTTCTGGTTGAAGAACATCGAAGAGAGATCCAACGCGAAATGAATGATATTCGTCTGGGAGAAAAAGTAGAGCACGGAAAAGTATTTCGCCCAAATTGGTTTACACGAGTGATGCAGAAACTCGGTCAATTGCTGATCGTGCAAGGTGAGAGATTGGTAAAGCGATATGAAACTCCTAAAAAACAATGTCAGCAATCGAACCGCAGCTATGCACATTAACAAGCCATTCTAAAAGGAGTGACTTTGATGCTGACAAAACTTAAGTCGATCTACAACGAATACCCAAAGGCGTTCTGGGTTTACAACATCGTTGTGTTCATAGATCGCTTCGGCGGGTTCATGTTGTATCCATTTTTTGCCTTGTATCTCACAAAAAAATTTGACATCGGCATGTCCACTGTGGGCCTGCTATTCGCAGTCTTTTCAGTATCCGGTCTGGTCGGAAGCGCAATTGGCGGCGCGTTGACCGATCGGATGGGACGCAAAGGAGTGATCATTTTCAGTCTTGTGCTCTCCTCGCTCAGTGCACTTGGCATGGGATTCGCACCCACACTCGAAGTTTTCATCGCCGTCTCTGTGATTGTTGGCACACTTTCCAGCATTGGCGGTCCCGCTCATGAAGCTGTCGTTGCCGACTTGCTCCCCGAAAATAAACGCGCGGAAGGATACGGCATCATCCGTGTCATTTTTAATATGGCGGTCATCATCGCACCCGCAGTAGCGGGCCTGCTGATTGCAAGATCCTACCTCCTGCTGTTTATCATCGATGCAGTGATCAGTTTGATCGCGGCAACCGTCGTCATCTTGGCATTACCGGAAACCAAGCCCCCCGCCCATCCAGAGGCGAAGCCAGAAACCATGTCGAAGACAGTCGCAGGTTATGGCAAGGTGTTCAGGGACATTCCATTTGTTGCCTTCATATTTGTCAGCATCATGATGACACTCGTTTATATGAACATGAACACTACACTTGGCGTCTTTCTGCGTGACAGCCATGGTATACCAGAAATCGGTTATGGGTATTTGATCAGCATGAATGCGATCATTGTTGTCTTCCTGCAATTTTGGGTGGCGCGGAAACTGGAGAGATTCAAACCGATGCTGATGATGGCGGTTGGTTCCGCCCTGTATGCAATCGGTTTTGCAATGTATGGGTTCATATCCACTTATTTGATGTTTGCAGTTGCAATGGTGGTCATTACCGTTGGTGAGATGATCGTCTCACCATTCCAACAAGCCTTGGTGGCTAGTTTTGCTCCTGAAGAAATGCGAGGGCGTTATATGGCGATCTCCGGTCTTACGTGGGGAATCGCCTTCGCGGCCGGACCGTATTTCGCGGGTTGGGTCATGGATAACCTCAACCCAAACTTGTTATGGGTGGGGTGCGGCGCACTTGGGACACTTGCGACGATCGGATTCGTAGTGTTGGACAAAATACATCGTTCCCTCGCTCCCGTTGCAGCGCAACCTGCTGCTACAGATTAATTAAGCGAATTTCTCCTCATAAAGAGAGCCGAGTTCTACGCAGACTCGGCTCTCACAATTTAATAATGTGGTTTAGAATCTATAAAATGACGGCGCGGTCATAATATTTTATTGGCTTAGGAGACGCTCATGAATGTTCGAATATATAATCAAACAGCTTGGGATCGGCAGGTGAATGACGGCGAAAATCCTTGGACAAAACCTGTAAACCCTGAAATCATAGTGCAGGCGCGGAAGGGTGACTTCACTGTTCTACTCACAGAAAACAAGCCTGTGCCGCGCGAATGGTTTCCTAAAATAAAAGACCTCGATATTTTATGCCTCGCGAGCGGAGGTGGACAGCAAGGGCCAGTCCTAACTGCAGCAGGCGCAAATGTAACTGTGTTCGATAATTCGCCCCAACAATTGGCGCAGGATCATCTTGTAGCAGAACGAGACGGACTGGAGATTCATCTAGTTGAGGGTGACGCAGCAGACTTGAGTGTATTTGAAAACGAATCCTTCGACGTGGTATTCAATCCATGTTCAACGGTTTTTATGAAAGATGTGCGCCCGGTATGGAAAGAGGCATTTCGAGTATTGCGACAAGGAGGATATTTAATGACTGGCAGCATGAATCCGATCCAATATATTCTTGACCTACAAAAATACGATCAGGGAATTTTGGAAATTAAACACTCCATCCCATATTCTGATGTGGATAGTTTAAGCAAAGTGGAACTGGATAATATTTTAAATAAAGGATTTCCTCTGGAATTTGGCCATTCACTAACGGACCTGCTCGGTGGGCAATGTGATGCAGGATTTCAAATCGTGAATATATACGAGGATTATAAAAATGATTGTCCGTTAGCAAAGTTTCATCCAAACTACATAGCCACGCGAGCATTAAAACCGTACAAAGGGAACTTATGAAAATCCTGATCGCAGCTGATATGGAAGGCATCACGGGGGTCGTACATTGGGACCAGGTTAATCCAGATCATTTGGAATATCCTCGTTTTCGCAAATTAATGACCGAAGATGTAAATGCTGCAATTCGCGGCTCATTTGCAGGCGGAGCGACCGAAGTTACTGTAACTGATGGTCACTTTAATGGACGCAATATTATGATCGAAGAGTTGGACTCGCGCGCAACATTGACAACCGGTTCACCGGCTCCCCTCTCCATGGTCAACGGTGTGAATGATGGCGTCAATGGAGTGATATTTGTTGGCTATCACGGGCGTATGGGAGCGATCAATGCCATTCTCGACCATACCTGGTCGGATGAACGCGTGTCGGGATTATGGATCAATGACCGGGCGTTCGGCGAAGCAGGCTTCAACGGCGCAGTGTGCGGCCATTTTGACATCCCGATCATTATGGCATCCGGAGATCAAGCTTTGTGCGCAGAGGTCAAAGAGTTTTTTGGAGGCGGGATCGAAACTGCGCAAGTAAAGAAAGCGGTGAGTCGTATGGCGGCGGAATGCCTGCCGCCCGCGCTGACATCAAAGCTGATCGAAGAAGCTGCACAACGTGCAGTTGGAAACCTGAAAAACAATAAGGCTCCAAAGCCTTTCAAAATGTCGAGACCGATCAAAATGACGTTGGAATTCGAGCAATCGGATATGGCTGATAGAGCTGCGTTGATGCCCCATGCACAGCGGACGATAGACCGCCGCGTGGAATATAGTGCCGATGACATACTCACAATTTATCTCGCGTTCCGCACCATGCTTGCGCTGGCGCGGTCATAAACCACAAACAAATTATGTCAGAGTCCATTAGAATTGGCGATAAGGTTAAAATATATTTCGATTCAAAATTCGGTGAAAAGGAAGGCTGGTACAAGGGCAAAGTCTTCAAGATCGAGCCGTATTCCGAACATCGCAGCTTCTACTGGGTGGAGTTGGATATGGAAGCACAAGCTCAAGTTGGGATCCGGGAGATTTCGGTATTCAACTTAAAGAACATAAAAAAGATCAGCTAAGCCGATCAAGCTCATCCTAATTTAATAGTAAGGGGGATTTCATAAAAACCGTCTGATACAATACCAACCGGCTCTCATCTCTGCATGATAAAAAGGATCTTCGCGTGATGAAAATCAAACACTCTCGCTTTGTTTATGGACTCGTCGCTTTGTCGATCATCCTTTCAGCTTGCCTGCCCACCATGCAAAACGATAACGAGACATCTACAATCCCCTTCGGCCCACAAGTGACATTACAAGAACATCAAACACAGGTCTTTGACGCCCTGTGGACGGATATTAAGGAAAATTACATCTACTACCAAACTGCGGACGTAGACTGGAATGCAATCCACACAAAATATGTCGATCGCATCAATAGCAAGCTCACTTCTGAAGAATTTAATAACTTATTGAAGGGGCTCGAAAGTGACCTGCCTAAAAATGAATTCGTGGTCGAATCACGCGATGAAAGGATCGCAAACGATATTGCCGAAACATCTACGTATGGCGGCATTGGGGCATTTGTCGGATTCGAGGAAAAGGAAGTTCCACACGTTGTGATTTTGGATGTGATGCCTGGCTCTCCCGCCGAAAAGGCTGGACTGCAGGCCCACGACAGCATTCTTGCCATTGACGGCGACCCTGTTCGTTTGGAGGAAGGCCTGAATGTCGTTGACCGCGTACGCGGAGCAGCAGGCTCAACCGTAGCGCTTACAATAGCGACGCCGGGTGAAAAAGAGCGTGACGTGAAATTAACCCGCGCACAGTTAACCGGCACAGGCAAATTAAAAACGGAACAACTCTCTGATACTAACGTTGGATATGTGCTATTGCCCCCGTCTGCCTCTGCCAATATGATGGATGATCTATTGTCGGAACTCACAAATTTTTCGGCAAACAAGGAATTTAAAGGATTGATCCTTGATCTTCGAATCTCAAACGCCGCCTCGGACTGGCCACTCGACGCCATGCTCACTCTCTTCGAAAACGGAGACATCGGCGAGGTTTACAACCGCAGCGGCAGCCAGAAATTACACATCGATGGACAGGACAAATTTGGCTCACAGAAGATGCCCCTGATCCTCCTCGTTGGAGAAAATACAAGGGGTCTTGCAGAGGTCTTTACTGCCGCAATGCAATCCAACAGCAGGGCGACTGTGATCGGTTCAAAAACATCAGGCGACATCGAGACCTTGAATGGATTCTTACTTCCAGATGGTTCACAAATCTTTATTGCAAGTACATCCTTCCATTTTCCGGGAGGGACAAATATCGGGATGGAGGGGATCACTCCGGAGGTCCAGATCGATGCGAGGTGGGATCAGATCATCCTGGATCAGGACCCGGTCATCCAGGCCGCAGTTCAAGCGCTTGAGGTCAAACCATGAAAAAATCCATATATCTTTTGTTGGCAATCTTTCTTTCGGCCTGCCTGCCTGCCGGGGTGCAAGTGCCACAGAGTCCTTTATTAAGTGTATTGGAAAGAAAAGCTGGACTGATCGCCTACATCGGAACTGATGGCAACGTGTATATCA
>Ga0209131_1000625_pt1 | contig 25058 bp, 19 predicted proteins | sample GraSoi_2013_40cm_FD_185826 | JGI IMG/M metagenome (GOLD analysis project Ga0209131, IMG submission 185826) | Grasslands soil microbial communities from the Angelo Coastal Reserve, California, USA - Sample 9_17_2013_40cm (SPAdes) (version 2) | ecosystem: Environmental > Terrestrial > Soil >... | reverse complement strand
GGACGCCGCGACCGTCGTCGCTCACAAGATGCGATGGTAGCGGTTAATACCGTTGTTTGCTCCAATTGCGGCTCCAAGCGCCTGCCGCACACCGTTTGCTCGAATTGCGGTTTCTACAATGGCCGCGAAGTCATTCAGGTCAAAAAAGAAAAGAAAGCCAGTGAATAAAAGCGGTGCATAAGGCCGCGAAATGGCAGCATGTCATCACACAAACGGGCCGTGACAATCACGGCCCGTTTGTGTTTTAATAGCATATCCCGTTTTTCGGAGGCTTCATGAAACTCGATCCAAAGACAACTGCGTTCGTTTTTCCCGGTCAGGGTTCACAGACGGTTGGTATGGGAAAGGACCTCGCCTCGAAATACTCAATCGCGAAACAGATTTTTGAAGAAGCAGATTCAGTCCTCGGCATGGATTTTTCAAGGATCATGTGGGAAGGGCCCGATTCCGACTTAAATGATACGGTCAATACCCAACCCGGGCTCTACGTCCATTCTCTCGCGGCCTTTCGGACATTTTCGCATCTTTATCCGGACTTTGTGCCCGCCGCGCTGGCCGGGCATTCGCTTGGTGAATTGTCTGCTCTAGCTGCGTCTGGAGCATTGTCTTTTGAAGATGGACTTCGCTTGGTGCGAAAACGCGGTGAATTGATGAAGCGAGCCGGTGAACTTGCACCCGGGAGTATGGCGGCCATCCTCGGCGTGGATATTCCCACATTGGACAAAGTCTGTGCTGAAGCCAGCACGCCAAATGAAGTTGTTCAAGTCGCAAATGATAATTGTCCTGGCCAAGTAGTGATCTCTGGAGCAAAACCCGCCGTCGAACGTGCAATGGCCCGTGCAAAAACTGCCGGGGCAAAACGAGCTTTGCCCCTTGCGGTTTCAATTGCTGCGCACTCCCCTTTAATGGCTTCTATTCAAAACGAGTGGAATGATGCAGTCCATTCTGCAAAATTCTTGCCTTTGCAAATCCCAGTGATTGGGAACGTGGATGCAATGCCATTGAAGGATGAATCCACGGCTCGCGCTGATATTATTGCTCAAATGCAATCGCGCGTTCGTTGGACTGAATCGGTAAAATATCTATCGGAGCTAGGTGTTGTCACTTTTGTTGAAGTTGGTACAGGTTCGGTGTTAGGTGGGCTGATAAAACGGATTGCGAATGGCGCGACTTTGTTGGCCTTTGGTAATCCGCCGGATATCGAGGCTTTGGAATAAACATGTTATTTCCCTACAGGAACAATTTGCGAGGAAGGTCTTCTGCCCGACATAGCAATTTCTGTAACGTAGGGACGTTTTTTGCTTTATTGACAGCCTTTATCCTGGTTGCCTGCGAGCCTGTGGATTCTCCACTTACAGAAATCCCGCAGCCTCAAACACAGACCCCGTTTTTTGCGTCAGATACGCCGCCTGCATTTATCATTCCAATAACTGAAACACCATCACCTTCACCAACAGCAGGCCTGCCTTCACAAATTACAGACACACCGTTCCCTGCTGCGCCCTCGGGGAAATGGTGGGAAGTGTATTTCACAGACCCCCTTACGACCAGCAATCCGGATGTCCTCGCAGGCTCGATAGAAGAGAAGTTAATTCAATTCATCACTAATGCACAGGTGAGTATCCATATTGCTTCTTTCGAATTCAATCTTACCCCGGTGGCTAATGCGCTGATCGATGCGAAGAATCGTGGTGTAGACGTGAAGTGGATAACTGACGATGAAAACGGATTGAATTATGACAATCAGCCTGGGCGTGGGCAATTTGCCCTGATGACCGCGGCGGGCATAGAGGTCAAGGATGATGCGGGACGATCTGCCTTAATGCACAACAAATTCTGGATCTTCGATCAGCAGATCTTGTGGACCGGGTCAACGAATATTACGGTCAATGGGATCTTTAAACAAAACAATAATGTGCTTGTCGTTCATTCGCCTGAAGTTGCATATATCTATGAACGTGAATTTCAGGAACTATGGACTGGACAATTTGGACCAAACGCACCTTCTACGGTCAATAATCAATGGGTCATCATTGATGGCACGCCGATCCAGGTTTTATTTTCTGCTGAAGATCATGTGGTTAATAATCTGATCGCTTTGGTAAATGACGCAAAGACGAGTATTCGCTTCCTGGCTTTTAGCTTTACCGATTATCCGCTTGCAAAGGCAATGATCGATCGTGCGGCTGCAGGCGTCGACGTAAAAGGCATATACGAGACTTTTAGTAGTACCAGCCCAAGCGCTGAGCTAAAAACGTTCTGGTGCGCTAAGGTCCCCGTGCGGCAGGATGGCAATCCGAGTTTTCTGCATGATAAGATCATTGTGATCGATGACAGTATAGTAGTCACCGGCTCGCTGAATTATTCCTCGAGCGCGGATAATCAAAATGAAGAGAATGTCGTAATCCTGGATAATCCTGATGTTGCCGCTCTATATTTACAGGAATTCGATAAGTTGTGGAATCAGGCTCATGATGTGGAGCAGGGCGTTTTCACTTGTGAATAGAAGTGCAATCTGTGTAGTATAATTGGGATATGAACGCCTTGACTGACATGTTAATTTGTCAGTGCCGCTTTCAGTGCGGTTATGGGATTGTATCTGGTCAGTGTGGTTGCCTGACCAGATTTTGTTTTAGGAGATTTGATGAAGGACAAAAACATGAACGATCTTCTTAATATCAAAACCCCAGCTGAATCCATCGCCCAAACGCGCAAAGCCGATTACAATCTTTCAAAACATGCTATTTCCAGTACGCGATTGGAGTATTGGAACCTGACCACCGAGGCTCTTACAGAGGAGGCGATTTTTCGAAAGGAAGGCAGTGTAGCGTCTGGCGGTCCCTTGATCGCTCATACTGGCAAACATACGGGCCGCAGCGCGAATGACAAATTTATTGTGCGTCATACCGATTCTGAGAATAATATCTGGTGGGGGACTTATAACCGTCCATTCAGCGAGGAGAAATTCGACACGCTGTATGAACGTATGATCGGGTTCATGCAAAATAAGGATGTATTTGTGCAGGATGTCTACGCTGGCGCCGATCAAAATTATCGACTGCCAGTTCGATTTGTAACTGAACATGCGTGGCATAGTCACTTCATCCGCAATATGTTCATTCTGCCTGAATCGCTTGAAGAATACAAGCGATTCGTTCCCGAGTTTACTGTTATCGCCATACCGTCGTTTCAGGCTTCTCCTGCGACCGATAGCACCAATAGTGAAACCTTCATTGTCATTTCGTTCGAGAAAAAGCTCGTCATCATCGGTAATACCGCCTATGCCGGTGAGATGAAAAAGTCAATTTTTACGATTTTGAATTATTTGCTACCTCTTGAGAGCGTCCTGCCGATGCATTGTTCTGCAAATGTTGATCCGAAGAACAATGACGATGTGGCTTTGTTTTTCGGATTAAGTGGCACAGGCAAGACCACGCTTTCGGCGGATCACTCGCGCCGCCTCATTGGAGATGATGAGCATGGCTGGAGCGACGAAGGGGTCTTCAACTTTGAGGGCGGGTGCTACGCCAAGGTGATCGGGCTGTCGGAATCTGCAGAGCCGCAGATATTTGCGGCAACCCATCGTTTTGGCACGATCCTGGAGAATGTTCCGTTTGATCCTCTTACACGTATAATTGACTTGGAGGATGGGTCGATTACAGAAAATACCCGCGCTTCATATCCTTTGGAATTTATAGACAATGCAGTACCTGAAAAGCGATCCGGTCATCCTAAAAATATTATTTTCCTCACCTGTGACGCTACCGGCGTGATGCCTCCCATTGCGCGGCTAACGACCAACCAGGCCTTATATCAATTCATATCAGGGTATACCTCAAAAATTGCGGGTACGGAGGCCGGCATAGGAAAGGAACCGGTTGCTACTTTTAGTGCCTGCTTTGGCGGACCATTTATGGTTCATCATCCGTATAAATATGCGGAGTTGCTTAAACATAAATTGGACCACCACGGCGTGACATGCTGGTTGGTGAATACGGGTTGGGTGGGAGGACCATATGGTATTGGCAAGCGAATTTCCATAACGTATACGCGCGCTTTGTTAACCGCAGCACTGACTGGCGAGCTGGAAAAGGTGAAATTCAAGAAGGATCCAATCTTTGGTTTTGAGATCCCTGTGACTTGCCCCAATGTACCCGGCGACGTATTGGCTCCTTCGTCTTCATGGTCAGATAAGAAAGAATATGACAAGCGTTATAAGGACCTGGCCATTCGTTTCGTGGAAAACTTTGCAAAGTTTGCAGGTGGTACACCAAAAGAAATCACCGACGCAGGACCCAGGGTCTAAAATTAAGGACATTATAGGACCAGAACCGAATTGAATAATCTCACTTCAAATACGAATCGGATTGTTTGGGTGGATTTTGTTCGCAGCCTTAGTATCTTCCTTGTGATTGTGATCCACACCTCTGGTCCACTAATATACCCTTTTGGAGAGATCTCCCCGGCTGACTGGATGACCGGGAATATTTACGACTCTTTTGCGCGTATGTCAGTCCCGTTGTTATTCATGATCAGCGGCTATCTGCTTCTCGGAAAGCAGGAAAGTATCTCGGCTTTTTATCAAAAGCGATTTCAAAAGGTTTTTATCCCATTTCTTTTTTGGTCGGTCCTTTATCTTGTGTGGGGAAATGGCTATAAGGATTTTACATTTATTAATGCAGTCAAGGCCATTATCTATTCGATCCTCACCACCCCGGCATCCTTTCATATGTGGTTCTTGTATGAATTGTTGGCAATTTATCTCTTTGTCCCAGTACTACGCGTATTTATTCTTTCAGCAGATAGAGTCCATCTTTGGTATTTGGCGGGAATCTGGTTTCTCTTTGGGCCGCTGCAGGGAACAATCGAGCACATCTTGGGTTTTCATATTGCGATTAACCTAGGTTTCTTCACCAGCTATTTCGGATTTTTTGTGATCGGTTATTTGCTTGGTAAAATGGATTATTCAGCTAAAGCAATTGGCGTTGCGGCGATCATATATCTGCTTGCCGGAGCGTATACAGTATATGCTACATATTCCATTTCCTCCCAGGCGGGCGACTATGTTGACTACTATTATTGGTATACCCAAATCAATATCGTCATAATGTCTTTTTCAGCATTTATTTTGTTTAAAGGGGTAGGCGAGCGAATAACGCAAGAGAAAGTGGGCTTATGGTTCAGGAGATTTGCTGAAGCGAGTTTTGGAATTTATTTGATCCATGCGATGGTGCTGATCTATTTGAAGCGGGCCGGGATCAGCGCCTTTTCCGGGCCCCCACTTATCTCTGTGCCGGCTGTCTCGATTTTTATTCTGCTTATTTCATGGGGAATTGTGGCAATTGTTCGGCGAATTCCCATTTTGCAGGAACTTACTCCTTAATCTAGAAATAAAAACGGTCTTGCGTTTAAACGCAAGACCGTTTTTATTTTATTCGTAAATCCGAATTGATGCGGGACGTCTTGAGTTTTTGTGCCTTGTTTATACGTATTGCCCGCTCGAATGCACGTCGTTCCGCGAGTTGGGCGTCTATTTTACGCTGAACATGGGGTGAAAAGAAACCCGCATATCGTTTTTGAAGTTCCGGCCTTTGCCAGTCGTTACCAGTGATCGAACCGCGGCAATTTGCATTCCTACATCCACACTCAAACTCATCGTAGGGCATGGTGTCGCTCATAGCGTAGTCGAAACAAACTTCCTCGCCGATGTTGATGTCTCGCATTGCAACGAGCCCAATCTGGCCCGAAAGACCAGCGTTCGGATTGCATGAATGATTGACGTAATCTCCTTCCCCAATAGGTCGTGGCACCAGGAAAAGGCGATCTTCAACCTGGATGCACAAACTGCGATCAAGGTCGGGAAGGCGAATAAAGCTGTCCCATTCGTAAACAACACCTCCAAAAACGGCTGCAAGCTCGCCCTTCTTGAGGGGCTCTAGGGCAAAGATCCCGTTGCCACTACTATCGGCCTTTGGGCGGCCCTCCAACTTGGAAGACAGATACGAACTTGGTTGCTTGGACATTCATATAACTTCCTTTCATGCGGATTAAAGATGAACAGCGCCTCCCCCGGTGGACGAGCCGGGAAAAACGCCATTGATTTTCCAATCATACATTAAATATTCTGTATGTAAAGGTTTCAAGCAGAATAAATATATTTATTTTTGATAATCATTTGTTATTGAGAGCCTGTTTATATGTCATAAAAATATTTTTTTGATAGGCTTCAGAACAAAATCATTATTCATTTTCCTGGGCAGATAACGCCCCGCGACTCCATTCACGATTGTTGTTCAAGATTTATTTTGTGATCCGGGGTGGGATTGGTATCATGGCGCCCACTGAGCGCCCCAATCTGGTTCCGGGTTGTTTGTAAGCTGCTGCTGATTTGTTCCATCAGCACGCATAATATAAAGATCGGCCTGATCGTTGTTTCGCATGGAATTAAAGACAATGTAGCGCCCGTCCGGAGAATACGACGCGCCTGCGTTATTCCCACCATCAGTTAATTGAGTGAAATCCCCATTGGTGGCATCTATTCTGAAAATATCCTTGCTATCAAATGGGCCGGCGTAAATCAGAAGATATTTGCTATCCGGCGACCAGTCCATACTCCCTCCGATCCCTTGCATACCTTGCGAGATGCGCAGATGGTTTTTGCCGTTCGAGTCCATTGTGTAGATCTCGTATTCTCCTGGAATTCCTACTGACATTGCGTACGCAATTTTCTCTCCATTAGGCGACCAGGCTACAGCGACAATATTGTCTGTTCCGGTATATACCAAGCGCGGGTTCAGCCCATCGGAATTGACCATCCAAATGGAGGTGGGGCCGTTGCCTACCCGGTTTGCAAAGACTATCGTGCGCCCATCGGGGGAGTAATCTGGCGAGATCACATTACCGACATCTTGCGTCAATTGAAGGAATTGTTTTTCGCTGAACTGCAATAGATATAGGTCAAACGCACCATTCCGATTCGATGCAAACAACAACGAGCCACCGTCAGGCGTAAAAGTCGGATAGTAATTGCTTGCTTCCATATCGGTAAGCTGCGAAAGGCCCGTCCCATCGCGGTTGACCATGCATAATTGATTATAGTTTCCGCGCGTACAGGTAAATGCGATGCGGCCTCCATGTTCCTCGGTTGGCTTTGGCAGAAGCGTGAGAGTGGGGGGCGGGGTGTAATCTGAGGCAAACGCAGGGAATTGAATTGGTGTTGCAATTCCTATCGGCGCGGGCCGTACCAGCCAAAAAAGAGAAAGAAAGCCTGCCAGCATCATAAAAATAAAAACAGGCAGAAAGCCAATCCGTGCTCTGCGTTTCTTGGGCGACTCTGTGATGATCGCTGCGAGTCGATCTTCAAGAGGCGCTGTGTCTTGTAAAATAATATTTGGCTTTAGTGGCGGGAGAAAACTCCATTTGTTGAGAATTGCTGATGTAGCGGGAGCAGACCTCAAGTCTGCGCGCAGCGGAAGTTCATCAGTGGAGATATGGGCCGCAAGGGAAAGCGACGTCAATAACTCTGTAGTGGTCTTGAGACGATCCTCAGGCTTTTTGCGAAGTGCCCAAAGAAGCATACGTGAGAAATGATCTGGGATTTCTCTTTCGATAGTGACTGGTGTAGGAGGCGTATGCTCAAGATGAACTTTACGGATCGCCTCATTCGCCTTGGGCGGAGTTTTGCCATTGATCCACGCGCCAGTGACCAGCTGATAAATAATGACGGCCAGAGCATATATGTCAGTTGCGGAGGTAAATGGCTGCGCAAGGAATTGTTCAGGTGCAAGATAGAGGGGCGGATATTTGGTATAGCGTTTGAATATCTTTTCGCCAACCGGTCGTGCAATCGCGATACCACTCAAAAAGATGGCGCCCTGTTTATTGATCCGAATCAATTCGGGAGCCAGATTAAGATGTAAATAGTTTTTTTTGTACAGTGCTTCAAGTGCATTGCATAGCGCTTTTATGTAGATCAATGCCTCATTGACACTTACCGGTGCTTTGTCGATGACATTAACCAAAGATGGACCATCGATCCATTCTTCAAGTACAAAAGCAAGCGTTGGCGTTTGAAAGACACCAAGATATGGTGTGATATTAGGATTTGTAATGCCGCGCAACCTGGACGACTCGGCTTCGAGTTCTTTAATGGCTTCTATTTTTTCCGAGATTGTTTTCGGTAGCACGGTCAGGGCGTAGGGTCTATTTGTACGCGTATCTGTTGCGCGATAGAGTTCGCCAAGGGGGGTCTGGGCAATGAACTCTTCAATTCGGTATTGATTTAGAATTGTTTTACCGATCAGCGCGGATGCCATGCAGTGATTCTACCGTATGCGTGCTCTTTATTTCACTTTAGATATCGGTCAAAGAAATCAATGGTCCGCTGCATTGCCGTGGAGAAATTGTTGGAGATATTGTGGTTGTCGCCTTCGTAAGTATACAAATCCGCAATTTGGCCAGCGGCGCGTGCTCGCTCTGCAAGGCGGATGGAAAATTCCAGAGGTACATCTTCATCAGCAGTTCCGTGATGCAATTGTAGAGGTCCAGAGAGACCTTCGAGATAGGATGTTGCAGAGATGGAATCCCAGAAGGCGGGATTCTGATCTGGAGTTCCATATTCCGCAAGCCATTGCGCACGCCAGCCAACACCACGCGAGCTTGGCGAAGACGTGAAAGCTCCGGTCCTTCGCCAGTTATAAAGCATTTCCGGATAGGACGCGACAACGCCGGCCCAGATTACCCCGACCTTTATGTCTTTTGAAATCACCATGGCGCGCAGGGTGAGATAACCGCCCATAGAATGACCCCACATGCCTATCTTTTCCGGATTTACTTCGGGCAATCTCTTAATCGACGCGACTGCATTTAAAACGTCGACAGTATAACCCGGGTCCCCATAGGCACCTTTTGCATCACCCTCGGACGCGTCGTGTCCTCGATAGTCAATGCGAAAAACAACATAACCTGCTTTTGCAAGCTCATCAACATATGCTATGTATCGTTCGGTTGTGCGATATACATCCGGTGGAATATATCCGTGATTGAAAACGATGGCGGGAAAACCGCCTTCGGGGATGTCTCCTAAGGGAATTGTGAGGAGCGCATAAATTCTTAATCCTTGTGAAAGATAGTAAGCATAATAACGCCGGTAATTTAAACCTCGATCGAGTTCTTTTACGAGTGTAATATCGCTTCCTGGGTAGTTCCCCATGCGCATTGCAGGTATACTCATCGGGTTTGAAGTAAGCGTATTAGTTGGGATTGGGGAAAAAGTTGGGCTTGTTAATTGAGTTGCGGATGCTTGTGTAGCTGTCGCGGCTTGCATTTGTGGAACGACCGTGCCCGTTGGAATAATTGCTTCAGAAGTGCATGCAGAGACAAAAGCCATGCTTACCGTTAGCATTACCAGGATTTTCTTCATTATTATGCTCCTGTAGTATCAGAAAACAAAAAGAGGCAGTTTATTACTGCCTCTAGTGGAGATGTTCTACTATGAATGTTATTATTCCTTCAAAAACCTCATCGCGGTTTCGACTAACATAGCGGTGCCAATTGGAAGCGCGCGCTCATCGAGGTCAAACTTGGGATGATGCAAAAGATAGTTTTCATGGCCCTTCTTTTGTGTGCCAAGAGTATACATTGCTCCAGGAGCGTGATTCATAAAAGAGCCGAAATCCTCAGCACCTAGGGTCTTGTGAAGCTCCTGCACGTTATCGGTGCCGAGCAAATCCCTGCCAGCTAGCTGGATCATGTTTGATACATACTCATTGTTGATCATAGGCGGCGCGCCAATCTCAATTTTCAATTCATAATCGCCTCCAAGTGCCTTTGCAACTTCAAAGGCGCGCTTGATCTCATCGTGGATCTGTTTTTGTACTTCGGGCGTGGTAAATCGCAGAGTTCCTGTGATCTTGATGCTATCCGGGATCACATTTTCTGTGAAGCCACCGTTTAATGAACCAATGCTCACCACCGCAGGTGCAAATGGATCCAACCTGCGTGAGACGATTCCGTTAAGTGCAATGATTACTTGCGCGATGAGAAAGAATGGGTCAACTGTATTATGTGGATAAGCGCCATGACCTCCTTTTCCTTTGATCACACCGAACCATGAGTCCACGCCACCTGAACATGGGCCGGCATTGATCGCAATGGTGCCAACTGGTTGGGTTGGGTCAACATGTTGAGCGATCACATAATCCACGCCCATCATCGCGCCTTCTTCAGACATACGTACTGCGCCACTTTTGCCTTCTTCATCTGCAGATTCCTCTGAAGGCTGGAATAAAAAGCGAATACGCCCATTTAGTTTCTCTTTTGCGAGCAACTGCGCTGCGCCCAACGCCATAGCCGTATGTGAGTCGTGCCCACAGGCATGCATTTTATTCTCCACTGTGGATTTATACTCGTGGTCATTCAATTCCTGCATCGGGAGTGCATCCATATCTGCCCGGATAGCGACCATTTTGCCGCCTTCGCCAATCTCCGCGACTACACCGGTCTTTCCCACGCCACGCTTGACCTTGTATCCCATTTTTTCCAATTCGTCTGCGACAATCCCTGCGGTACGATGAACATCGAACCCGGTTTCCGGGTGCATGTGAAAATCGCGTCGCCATTCGATCAGTTCTTCTGATATTGCATGTGCCTGTTTTAGCATGTGATCCTCTCTCTATTTATCTTTTTCTTCTCGAGTCAATATATTCTAGGCGGGTTGGAAATCTTCAATCGCTGGTAGTTCCTGAACGCCGGCCTTTGTGGCCAGGTCGAGCATAAAAGCGTGCAGTTCTTTTATTCTGGCAGGATCAAGTTCGGGTCGTTTGTAGGATGCGAGCAGATCCTTTACCATTACTTTTGCGCGCTCGTAAGTATTAAGCGAACCTGCGTCTTTCCAGTTGCGCATGGAATCGCGATCGATCACATTGCTTGGAAGATGTTGTTCTTTTCTAAAAAGTTGCATGGTAATCTTTTGTTTCAAGAAATCACCACCTTTGAAATTAATCTTGTCGTCATAAAATCCGGTTGCCAACGTTTCCGTATGCAGTTGTACTCCTTCCAGCATTCGCTTTGCCATTGCAATCCCCTCTGCATCAATCACAAGTTTTTCAGCGCTATGACAGGACAGGAAGTCGAGCATGCCTGAACCGGAGATCATGTTAATTCCACTGAGCGCGCCGATCATGGACGTAATCCCGCTTTCAAGCCCGGCTTGAGTGTCTACAAGTTTTGAATCAGATGCACCAAGATAAGCATGTGTTGGCATGTTGATAGATTTTGCTACCTGTGCATAAGAGCAGTCCAGCATCGCGGTTTCAACTGCCCCCATTGGAGTTGCGCCTTTTTTCATGTCAAAGATACACGCTGCACCACCCCAAACGATCGGAGAGCCGGCTTTCGCTAATTGATGAATAGTAATGCCGGCAAGGCACTCCGCTGTATGTTGTGTAACCGTTCCCAGCATAGTGACCGGCGCTGCGGCGCCAGACAATGGAACAGAAACGATCTCAGCCGGTATGCCCGCACGAGCTAGGGCGATCAGATTTCCCGAGGCGAAGTTACTCCAAATCAATGGAGGCGCAGGGCATACGTCGAAAATAGCGCGGGGTTTTTCTCGCGCGGCATCGTGCCCGCCTGCAAGGATTGCAAGCATATCGATCATCTCTGTCACAGTTTTGTTTGTGAACGCACCGGTAACAATCGGCTTTTTGGAATAGATCAATGCGAGATAGAGACGATATGAATCCTGGATCATTTCTGGTACATCGTGACAAACAACTGCGGTAGATTGCGCGTCATATTGTGGCAGTTGTTCCGCTACTTTAATTAACTTAATCAGATGAGGCGTTTCTGTAGTATCGTGCTCGAGCGTCTCCGGGTTGAGCATGGCAATCCCGGAAGAACCCGGATCAAAATGAACGGCATCGCCGCCGTATTTGACTGTGGGATTGCCATCGTAATCATAAAGGTAGAATTCTCGTGGAGCGGTTTCCAAGGCTTTGTGCGCAATCTGCTCGGGTATCCGCACCACATTAGTTTCCAGGTCCACCTGCGCGCCGGCCGATGCAAGTAGATCTCTGGCTTCCTGATTGTTAACTTTAACGCCGGGCTTCAATAAGAGCTGATGTGCTTCGTCTAAAATACGGGCGATTAATTCGTCACTCAAGAGTGTAAGTTTTGGCTGCATAAAACACCTTCACATTTTGCATCCCTCTCTCCGCAGGAGGAGGGTGAACCACCGCAATTATTCTGGATCTGCCTTGCCAACCAGTTGCTTGGCGAGCTTTACTGCGCCCACTGCATCTTCCGAAGTGCCGTCGGCTTTTATCTTTTCTGCCCAATCTTTTGTGATCGGTGCTCCGCCAACCATTACCTTGATGCGTGGGCGTAATCCTTCTTTATCCAACTCTTCAATCACTTCGCGCTGGCGGACCATGGTTGTGGTCAGCAACGCGCTCATGCCAATAATTTGCGCGTCAATCTCAAGCGCCTTGCCTATGATATTCGCAGCAGGCTGATCCACGCCAAGGTCGACCACTTCAAAACCGGAGGCACTTAACATCGTGCCAACGAGAGTCTTACCGATCTCGTGAATATCACCTTCGACAGTAGCAAGAACAACTCGTCCCATCATTTCGCGTGACTCGCCAAGTTTAAGTAATTCGGGCTCAAGGATGGCGACTGCAGCCTTCATTGCCTCACCAGCCATGACCAACTCGGGCAGGAATGCCTCGCCTTTACCGAATTGGTCGCCTATATAATTAACGCCGACTACAAATCCATTCGTGATCGTTTCCAGTGGATGCATATTCAATTCGATTGATTTCTTCGCAAGCTCGACGGAGATTTCTGAATCGCCATCAATAATGCTTTGCGCCATCTGCTTGTATAGTTCGTCGGACATACCCTGCCTCCTAAGCTATTTTGTTTTTCCAACCAGAAACGAAACTTGTTCTTCTTTTTCGCGTAATAATTCCGAAGGGATATTTAGATATTCTTCCAGCCATTTGCCAGATGACTCCATCACGTGTTCAATGGACCTTTGCACAGTTTTGTCTAGGTCGCCCTTTTTCAACGCGTTGACAATCGCTATATGTTCTCTATTGGTGTCAGCCATACTATCCGCAACTAATTCCGGCTTGCGAAATAGTGCTTCGTATAAGAGCCAATCTGGAAAAGCATTTGCAACCACAGCATATAACTTGATCAATAGATCATTGCCTGAGGCATCGGCGATTGCCGAGTGAAATTCACGACTCAGCTGACGCGCCAAAGGCATCTCATTTAGAGAGACGTGATTTTTCATTTCGTCCAACATTTTTTCCAGGCCGGAAACCTGCTTGGGGGTTATATTCTGGGCGGCTTCACGAGCGATAACTGCTTCGAGGATCAACCGCAGGCCGTAAGCATCTGCCACATCTTTTGGAGACATTTCCCTGACACGCACACCGCGGTATGGAACGCGCTCTGCAAGTCCTGCGGCGACTAATAGATCGAGCGCCTCGCGCACGGGCGTCATGCTTACTCCCATTTGGCTGGCGATTTCCTCCTGCCGTAACCAGTCACCGGGTCCATATTTGCCCGCAATGATCTGGCGGTGAAGCGCGTCGAAGAGTTCTTCCTTGAGAGGCTTATGAGTCAGCTCGCGATCAGAGATAAGTGTCATAATTATATATTATATATAATGTTCCTTGATTTCGGAAGCCCCACGCAACACTGTTTACGCTGGGAATTGCAGATCCAAACGTACGTGCATAATTCAAATCATTGGTTAATTATGCAAATAAATAGTTCTTCTGCTATTTCTCGTCTTCAACGCGTGGATTCAATCCACGCGTTGGGCGCATTCCTCGTCGTACTTTCTCATGTTCAATATTCTGGGAACGGATCAAGTTTAACTCAAATATGTTATTATCCGCTTACGCGAGTAGCTGTCCCACTTTTTTTCATGCCAAGCGGTATTCGTTATTGTCAAAGAACGAGCCTTATCTCGATTTTTTCAAAAAGCGTGTGCTGAAAGTCTTTATTCCATTCGTTATTTGGTCAGTGATCTATCTTGCATGGAAAGGAGAAGCGCTGGGTAAACCAATTTTGCCTATCGAATTATTGCTCCATTAAGCCGGGCAAGTTTTGGCATTTATTTGGTACGTGTGATTATCATGGTCGAGATCTTTTCAAAAAACACCCCTTTCATCCTATCAACAATTGGTTCTGTGATTTACACGATCCTACTCTGGGAGTAATTGGGTACTAATCTCCTTTATTTTAATTTTCATCATACAGAATGTTCCCCTCCTTAAATTTATTGTTCCGTGAGTAATTGCCAGCCGGGGTGACATTTAATTACAATGCCCATGAAAGCATTAGGCCAAAGATCGCGACGATCAACCCAAAATGTAAGAGCAAATTGCTTGTTGCCAGTAGGCTTCCTGGCACAATGAATTGAATCATCAAATTGGCAAAAATTAGCAGCAGGCCAATAATGGGAAGAAGCCCTTTGCGACGGGCAATGAATTCAGACAGTTGGTCTAATAATTTCGAGATCATACTTCCTCCAAATCCTCTTTTTCAAGAGGCTCTCTTTCAGTTTGTTTTTGTTTATCTATCCAGGGGGTGAATTGAGCAAGGAGCCTGCCAGGAATGCGACCATGAATCACCACGCCGCCGCGTTCGTGCTCCACGCGCTCCACTTGTCCCAATTCATGGAACAATGAAATCAGTGCCCCTTGTTTATAGGGCAGGCGTATATGCAAAGGTGTGTATGATTCGTATAATTCTTCTCGAAGTAAATGTAAAAGATCCGCGATGCCAGAGCCTTTGATTGCAGATATGGCAACTGCCTTGGGGAAACTTTTCAGAATTTCTCGCGCGTGTTCAGGACGTTGGAGCTGGTCTGCCTTGTTCAACGCCGTGACCATCGGAATATGGTCTGCTTCGATCTCTACCAGCGTCTCTTGCACGGCTTCAAATTGACTCAGCGCGTTTGGATGGGAAATATCCACGACGTGCAGGAGCAGATCTGCCTGGGCAATCTCTTCGAGCGTGGCATGAAAAGCTGCGACTAACGAAGTCGGTAGTTTTTGGATAAAGCCCACTGTATCGGTCATTAAGGCAAGATCATTGCCGGGCAATTCCACGCGTCTTGTCGTGGGGTCCAGTGTGGCGAATAATTGATCTGCGACGAATACTTCAGATTTTGCAAGGCGATTGAGAAGTGTGGATTTTCCTGCGTTTGTATATCCAACCAACGCAACCGTTGGAATGCGGGAACGTTTTCGTTGGGCGCGATACCGCATCCTATGCGCTTCCACTTTTTCCAATTCCTTTTTGATATGTGCGATACGTTTGCGGATGGCCCGCTTGTCCACTTCCAGTTGAGTTTCGCCAGGGCCGCGTAAGCCTACTCCGCCCGTAGACCCGGCACGACCGCCGCCACCACCGGCTTGGCGTTCAAGGTGCGTCCACGCGCGGGTTAAACGCGGTAAATTATATTCATACTGGGCAAGTTCCACCTGTAACATGCCTTCACTTGTATGTGCGTGTTGTGCAAAGATGTCGAGGATAAGCGCAGTTCGATCCAGCACGCGGATATTGATAAGCGCTTTTTCCAATTCGCGTTGGTGACGCGGCGAAAGCTCATCGTCGAAGATGACTACTTCTGAGAGTGTTTCTTCTGCCAGAGCCTTTAACTCTTCCACTTTGCCTGGGCCAATATAAGTCTCTACATGAGGACGATTGAGTTTTTGAGTTAATTCGCCAACCACATCCACCCCGGCAGTGTCGGCCAAAAGGGCGAGCTCCGAAAGTGAATCTTCAAGCGCAAGGTGTTGTCTTTGCCCGTGAATTTCCACGCCGACCAGAAAGGCGCGCTCACGCGGTGGGGTTGTTGGTTGAGGTGTTTTCTTGGACACTGATTTCCGTAGCTTTCGTTTGTTGTTCCTGATTATTAAATAATTGAGTGACCTGCGGATCGGAGGCCTCACTACGCACTGGAAGCAAGATGTGAAATGTGGAGCCTGGTAATTTTACTTCGTCATAGCCTTCGGATTCAACCCAGATCGTGCCCCCATGCGCCTCGAGGATTCCACGCGTAATAGGCAACCCAAGTCCGGGCCCGCCTCCTTTAAATTTAGTTTTACCACTGGAATGCAGGTCGGCTCGGCCAAGTTGACCGAATTTTTCAAAGACAATGGATTGATGCTCTGGCGAAATCCCGATTCCCGTATCGGTGATGGTGATCTCAACGAAGCCGGGCAGCAGACGTCCGTTAAGTGTGATCGTGCCCTGATCCGGGGTATATTTGATCGCGTTCGATGCCACGTTGTGCAGAGCTTGATAAAGTCTTTCTGAGTCTCCGTAGATCATTGTGTTGTTGCCTTCAAACTCTTGGATGGTCAAGGTCTGACCGCGCTGAGCAATGGTTTCCTCTAACTCATTTCTCAAAAGTTTGATCAAATGGCTGACCCATACCGGCTGGAAGTTGATCGCGAGCAGGTTGTTATCAATTAGTGAAACGTCTATCATATCATCTATGATGTGCCGCAGGCGATGGATACCGGTGTCCACGCCTTTCAACATGGTCTGCATGGCCTCATCTTTTGAAGATCGTTCGACAATATCCATCATCATGGATGTATAGCCTTCGATCAACGTAAGCGGTGTTTTCAGTTCATGTGCCGCCACCGAGATGAAGTTGGACTTGCTGCGATCCAGTTCTTGCAGTTTTTGTTGTACCTTGCCGAGTTCGTTGGAGATATGTGCAACACGCGATTCCATTTCATAGCGAATGACCACGCTTAAGCTGTGGGAAAGAATTGGGATGACCACGGCAAGGGACTCAATGGCATCTTCTTTGCTAAGATTCTCTCGCATCACTTCCATCGTGAGGGCGATCATGCGGTTCATCACAAAAGAGACATCATAATCGCCTTTTTCAAGATTTGTCTGGGTTGAGGAGCGTCCCCAATCATAGAGAATTGAATCCAGCCAGGCCGGGTCACCAGTTGTAACTGTTTGCTCGAGCATTTCATAGAACCGTTCAAGTTGTTCTGCAAAACCTGCGCGCACACCTTCACCGCGCGCCAATTCACGCGAGACGCGTTCGATCCATATTGCGCGTACCTTTTGCAGAGATTCCTGGACGGACATGAGACGCAAGTGTAAGTCCTCTTCAGTTATTTTTGCTATATTGCTGGTTCTGTTGTCTTTTCCAGGCAGGTTTCGAGTGCATCACTAGCGCGCTCTGCATAAGCCCGGCCGCGTTCGCGTTTGCCTAGCTTCTTGTTAAACGCAAAATCTGGAAGGATGCCGAAGTTGGCTTTCATTGGTTGAAAATCTTTGAGACTTGCGTGTGTGATGTAATGACATAACGCGCCCAGCATAGTTTCATGTGGAAGTATGATCAGAGGTTGCTTATTAAGTAAGCGAGTCATATTAATTCCTGCAAGCAGACCGGTGGCGATATTTCCCATATATCCTTCCACTCCCGTGATCTGACCTGCAAAGAAAAGATCATCACGCGTAATATGTTGAAGTGTAGGTCGAAGTAACTTTGGCGAAGCGATGAATGTGTTGCGGTGCATTTGGCCGTACCGCTCGAACTCTGCATTCTCCAATCCGGGAATCAAACGAAAAATGCGTTTTTGTTCCGGGAATTTCAAGTTGGTTTGAAAGCCAACCAGGTTATACAGGCTGCCAGCGAGGTTGTCCTGCCGAAGTTGAACAACGGCGTGTGGCCTTTTTCCAGTGTGTGGATCTTTAAGCCCAACTGGCCGCATCGGACCGAAGGCGAGTGAATCCTCTCCTCGTTCGGCAATGATCTCGACTGGAAGACAACCTTCAAAAAAGTGACCGGCTTTTACTCCCGAACGGATCGACTCCTCAAAAGAGCGTAGTTCGATACGTTCCGCGGCCTGCAGGGCTTTGACGAATTGTTCGTATTCCTCTTTTTTGAAAGGACAGTTGATATAGTCGCCCTGATCCTGCTCGCTTTTGTCGTAACGAGAGGCGCGAAAGGCAGTGTGCATGTTGATCGAATCTGCATGGACGATCGGAGCAATCGCGTCAAAGAAGTAGAGCTGGTCTTCGCCGCTCAGCGCTGCGATGGATTTTGCAAGAGTATTGGAAGTGAGTGGGCCGCTTGCAACGATCACAGGTGTGTTCGGAATTTCTTTTACTTCCTCACGCACGACCTCAATATTTTGATGGCCGTGAATTTTTTCAGTGACCAGCCGTGCAAACTTTTCTCGATCCACCGCTAGTGCCGCGCCTGCCGGCAATGCAGATTCTTCGGCGCAATCCAGCAACATCGAATTCAGCCGCCGCATTTCATTCTTCAATACGCCCGAGGCGCGGTCCGGCAAATTCGAGCCGAGCGAATTGGAACAGACCAGCTCAGCCAGATCGCCAGTTAAATGCGCTCCCGTTTGGTTGGACGGGCGCATTTCGAACAGGCGCACTTTTAGTCCATCTTGGGCGGCTTGCCACGCGGCCTCGCTGCCAGCCAAACCACCGCCAATTACGATCAAATCTGTCATATAGAGATATTGTACCTAAAAACTACCAACTACTCATATGGGTGCTGTATAATTTGCTCAACAAGCCATATGTATACCGAATCGGGCATAGAAACTCAACTCAAGGACGCCGTACAGCTCTCGGACGCGGTTTGGGCCGCAATGGCCGACCGCGTGGGTGGTGCATGGCTGTTGCGTGCAGCGTACCATCTCAACAAGCCGGCACAGCAGGAATTGATGGGATATCTTGCGCGTCCCTCTGTAGATGCATGGTTATGTGGTTCATTGAGTGCGGGAACAGTGCGTTCGAGTACACTGCCCAAAGAAGGGAAGCTGGAAGCAGGACGCTTTTATTCATTTCCACTTGCCGGCGTCTCACAGACTATTCTCGTGGGTGCAGATGAGCTCTCCGCTGACGCACAACGGATTTGGAAGCTGACTGCGTCCCTTTTTGCCGGGAATGCCGTCTCTTCGCCACAACCATTCCTGCCGGACTTGCAATCAGGTCTGGCCTTCGATCTGCCACTCGCCATTGAAAAAGTGTTGGGCGCATTTGTACAATCCGTCGCTTGCCAGGGCGCATGGATCGCGCTTCGCCGCGGTGAGTCGCTTGATATTCAGGCCGAATGGAATGATCCAAAATCCAAAGGCGTGTCTCTACTAATTGAGTCGAATCCCATACTCCGACGCGTGAATCGTTCTTTATCCCATGTCATTATTACGCGTGGACAGCCCAATTGGGACAATCTTCCATATGGCGCGCTTAGATCGGGGACGAATATCTGGGTGTGCCTGCCGCTTGTTATCGGCCAGCGACTGATCGGTGTTGTGGCGTTGTGGCGTCAAAAAGAATTCACTCCAAATGAATGGGGGCAGTTGCATGAGCTCGCTGTGCGCGTTGCCCCATCCATTGAGGTGGTGGTGACGTTTTCTGAGATGGCCGCGCATCTGCGCCGGCTTGGTTTGCTTAATGATTTTGTGCTTACAGTTTCCTCTGCGCAAAATCTGGACCAAATAGCGCGACGCGTGTTCGGGTTGCTGGCTCGCGCATTTAATACTGAGTTAATCACCCTTTTCCTAAAATCCAGTGATGGACGCGTGTTGCGCGATTACCACATGCTTGACAGCAAGATGACTGTGATGAGCGTCTCGCTTGGCGGTCATTCAATCCAGCCATTTTTAAAAGAAGGGCGCGTGCGCCGCGTATCTGATACGATCTCTGAGGGTTTTATACCCATCCATAAAAACGCGCGTTCGGCGCTGATCGTTCCAATGAAATATCGCGGATCCGTGATTGGCGCATTGATCATCGAAAGCTCGCGCGCTGAAGCGTTCAATCAGTATGACGAACACCTCATGGTCGTGATCACCAGTCACCTTGCAGGATTGATCGAGTATACGCGTTTGCGCGAAGAGGCAGAGGGCAGGGCGCGCAGCCTGAGTTTGATCCATGAAGTGGTTCAGCAAGTGATCGGTTTGACAAATAAGAAGGAGGTTGCGCAAATCACCGCAGATCTCCTCGCTCAGTACTTCAAATATGAACTTGCAACAATATTATTTATCGACGACGAACAAAAATTTTCCATTCAAGGAATTGGCGGCACGTATGCAGAACCCGTGAAACGTGCAATCATGCAGGAGGGTTTTATTAAAAAGGATGGCATCACCGGCCGGGTTGTGCAAACAGGTGAAAGCATGCTGGTAAATGATACAAGTCAGGAAAAGCTATACAAACCGATCAAAGGATGGGAAGCCGGCTCTGAGATATGTGTCGCCTTGAAGGAGGGAGAGACTGTTTTGGGCGTCATTGACGTGGAAAGCCATAACCATAATGCCTTCACGCACAATGATTTGGTCGCGATGGAATCCCTCGCGGGCATTCTTGCCTCGGTAGTTTCCAGCGCGAACCAATATCAAAAATTGCAGGAAACTGTCCGTCAGTTGCGTTCGACTCAAGTGGAGTTGAGCACTCGCATGGAGGCTCAGCGTTCTGCCGAGAATCGTCTTGTGCAGGCGGCCAAGTTGGCGGCAGTAGGTGAGATGGCAGCGGGCATTGCTCACGAATTGAACAACCCATTGACTACCGTAACGGGCTTTTCCGAGATCGTGCTTGAAGAGTTATCTTCTGATTCTGAGCATCGTGAAGAGTTGGAAATGGTTCTGCGGGAAGCGCGTCGCGCCAGCGATGTAGTACGCCGTCTTTTGGATTTTTCGCGACAGGGAGAACGCGTTCGCACCAGCGCCGACTTGAATGAAATTGTCAAAGATGTGATTGCCCTCACGCGTCATCTCATCCAGAACAATAATGTGCAGTTGCATACCATGCTTGATGAAAAACTTCCGTGGGTTTCGATTGACCGAGATCAAATGAAACAGGTATTGTTGAATCTCATCCATAATGCCTTACAAGCCATGCCCTCGGGTGGTGAATTGACGGTAGCTACGATGACCTCAAGGCGTGAAGAGCGCGAATGGATTGGGCTGTCAATAAGGGATAGCGGAACAGGCATTACATCGGTCGACCAGGACCGGATCTTTGAACCATTCTTTACGACAAAGGGAGATCACGGAGGTACAGGTTTGGGGCTATCTGTCACCTATGGGATCGTAAGTGATCACGGAGGTTCAATTGAAGTCTTGAGTGAGTTAAATAAAGGCTCTACATTTATAGTCTGGCTGCCTCTCTAAAGACATGGATTCTCCATTCGTATTTGTTTTAGACGATGAACCCGGAATTGCACTATTGTGCAATCGCTTAATTTCACGTGCCGGTTACCAAGTGGAATCAGAGACAGACCCGCATAGAGCAATTGAATTCTTTAAACAAAGACCTATTGACCTTTTGCTGGTTGATATTCGTATGCCTGAAGTAGACGGGTTTGAGGTCGTTCAACATATCAAGAGATTGCAACCCGATGCTGCTGTGCTTGTTATGACCGGCCATGGGACGATTGAAATCGCTATTCGTGCTTTACGCCAGGGTGTGGACGGCCTCTTGCTCAAGCCGTTTGGTCAGGGGAGCGAACTGGTTGAGGCTGTCAAGCAGGCGCTGTTTGACAGCCAACAAAAACATGATGCTGCGCGTACTCAAACCTTGCGGCCTCTTTTTGCCGTTATTGAATCGCTGCTTTCTGAAACGCGGCGTGATCCTCTGCTTAATCTTATTTTGGATGCCATTTGTGAGCATTTGCATTGTTCTACAGTTGCCTTTTATCAAAAGAACACCGGAACAAGATCCTTCAGTCTGCAAACTGCGCGTGGAAAAACGGTTCCAGATTCATTGAATTGGATCTCACATTCAGAGGATATTGCGACTCCTGTAATGATCAGCGAAAATGGACCTGGAGACCCGGCCCTTAAATCCACGCTTGCCAAACTCGGGCTTGGTTCCGCGATTCTTGCGCCAATTCTCCGCTCTAATATGGGGATGGTCCTGTTTGCTGCACGAGGTGCGAATGAGCCGCCATTTCGCGAATCAGATATGGAAATGTTCCAGATCCTCGCGCGGCAGGCGGCGGTCGCGCTTGAGAACGCTCGTTTATATGCAGAACAATTGGATAATGTTCGTAAGGTGGAAGAGTCGCAAAAAGCTTTGCTTCAATCAGAAAAGATGGCCGCGGCTGGTCGTCTTAGTGCGTCGATTGCCCATGAAGTTAATAATCCTCTTCAAGCCCTCCAAAACTGTATTCACCTGGCATCCCGTGAAGATATCCCGGAAGAAAAGCGCCAGGAGTATCTTGATCTGGCTAAAACTGAGCTTGAGCGGCTTATGGGTACTGTTCGCCGCATGCTGGACTTTTACCGGCCTGGCGTGGTTTCTCTTGAGAAAGTTGACCTGGGAGAAATACTTCAATATGTGCTAAGCCTGATGAATAAACAGCTTCTGGAGACAAATGTGAAGGTGAATATCGACCTGTTGGGCAGGATTCCTTCTCTTATGGCAGTAAGTGGACAGATTCAACAGGTGTTCATCAATTTAATGTTGAATGCGGCAGATGCGATGCCAAAAGGTGGCTTATTGAAGATCACCGCTCGTCCAGTTGGCGATGGTGTTGAGATTATCTTTCAGGATAACGGTCACGGAATTCCAAAGGAAAAGCAGGCCAATATTTTTGAACCTTTCTTCAGCACGAAAGACGGTGGTACTGGCTTGGGGTTGACTGTGAGTTACAATATAATTACTGCGCACGGTGGCTTATTGGAATTGCTTCCAGAGCATGGCCCGGGTGCTTGTTTTCGCATTTTTTTGCCTGCAGGAGATAAATTATCATGAAATCCAATATTCTAGTGGTAGACGATGAACCTGTTGCGCGACAATCTCTTTCAGATATTCTTAAACTTGAAGGGCATAGCGTTACATCGGCCCCGAATGGGCAAGCTGCAGTGGAATATGTTCGCACGCATCCCGTAGATTTGATGATCGTCGATTTGCGAATGCCGGGCATGGACGGGCTCGAAGTAGTGCAGGTCGTGAATCAGGTCTCGCCTGAGACAGAAGTAATTCTCCTTACTGCGTTTGGTTCAACGGAGTCTGCTATTCAGGCCCTGCGCCTGCGCATTCATGACTATTTATTAAAGCCTGCTTCACCCGCACAGATTGTTGCAACCGTAAAGAAGGGATTGGCACGTCGTTTTTCGCGTACGAAGGCAAGTACTCCCGCTTCGGTGGATGTAGATGATGCCATTGCCGTGTTTAACTTGAAAGATGGCACAAGCGTTGATCTTTCGCGCAGACAGATCAAGCACAAAAGTAAGGTTGAACATCTTACACCGGCTGAAGGCAGGTTATTGCGAATCCTTATGGAGAATGAAGGAAAGGTTTTCTCTCATCGTGAGTTAGTGCTTCTTGTGCAAGGCTATGACACATCTCAGAGGGAAGCGCCCGAGATCTTGCGTCCGTTGGTTAGTCGTTTGAGGCATAAGCTTGACCAATTTCCGTCTCTTTCAGAACGAGTGGTCAGTGTTCGAGGAACAGGTTACTTATATGAAAGAGAAAGTTAAATGCAACAAGAGGCTGTCGTTCGGACAGCCTCTTGTTATTCATATGGCCCAAAAATTTCTTTTGGCAGAGCCGGGGGACTAATCCATGAAAGCCAGCCCGTTCTGCTCCCGGATATCGGTGGCTTGGGATTCTCATACAGGACGAGAGACAGGCTTAAGCCGAGGCTAAGCGCCCCGACCCATTGAAGGAGGGAAAAGCTCTCGCCGAGCCAAATGTGACTGAACAGTATCGCAATCAAAAGTTCTGCAAGACCGAGCAAGGCTGTCTGCATTCCACCGATTTTTTTTACCCCGAGGAAAAGTGCAATCCTTGACGAGATGGTAACGAAGGTCAGGCCGAAAACCGGAGACCATGGGGGATTGGACACCGGCCATGTGTGATCAAAGATCAGATATACAGGTATCACGACCGCGCTCATTGCAAGCAGGGTGTAGAGTGCTACCGTGGGTGCCGGAACTTCATACAAAACTCTTTGATTGATCGGCAGGTGCATTGCATATAAAATTGCCGCGCCGATCATCATAAGTACACCAATTGGGTCGGCAGATTGGTTGGGAGTACTGGTGAGGAGCAAAACTGCAATTGTAGCAAGCCCAATACGAAAGAAAGTAAGACGGCCGGGAGGTTGATGATCTAGAACTAGCCAGAGCGCCACAAAAAAGGGATAAAGGGAATAAAGCAGCTGGCCCAAACTGGCTTCCAATCTTTGAAGCGCAAGGTAATATAACAATGAACCCAGTCCGTTGATTGTGCCGGCAAGAATGCAGCCTACCAGGCCGATCGGAAAAATGTATAAATAATGACGATAAAAAATTGAAATAATCAATAAAAGAATGCCGGCTGCGAAACCTGTGCGAAGTGCCACCACGGCAAGAGGTGAAAACCCCTGATTTATCGCAAGCTTGCCGAAGACCGGTGCAAGCCCAAGGAAAAATGCAGAGCTGAAGGCAGCCGTAATTCCGGCTATTTGCTTCTTTTGCAAAGAGACCAGTCTTTGCGCTCTGATTACGATGGAGCGAAGAGTCATTTGATCAAGGATTTGACTTCTTCAAGGAATTCATCGTTAAGAAAATCCCCTTTTTGCATGAGTGCCTGGATTTGGCCCCCTAATCTATTTTTCTCATCCGGAGTGAGTTCTTTTGCAGTGGCTACAATTACCGGGATCGATGCTGTTTCCGGTTTAGACCGCAGAGATTCCAACACAGCAAACCCATCAATTTCCGGCATCATCAAGTCCAGGATGATCAGGTCCGGTAATTCTTGCTGAATCATCTCGAGTCCTGCGCGGCCGTTTGTTGCTTCAAGAATGGTGAAGTTACCCTGTGACTGCAAGATTCGGCGTATCAATCTGCGTGCTTCCGGTGTGTCTTCCACAATAACGATTTTCGGGAATCGTTCCGGTGCGACTTGTGTAAGTGCAGAGAGCAGGCCTTCCTGCGGTGTTTCCTCCCTGGTGGGAAATTTAACGTCGCGCGACCAGTTATCTCCAAGCATAAATGGCTCGGCAGGCATGGTATGCCCCGTACAGTTGACGACAACAGTAT
>Ga0209131_1000624_pt1 | contig 25063 bp, 24 predicted proteins | sample GraSoi_2013_40cm_FD_185826 | JGI IMG/M metagenome (GOLD analysis project Ga0209131, IMG submission 185826) | Grasslands soil microbial communities from the Angelo Coastal Reserve, California, USA - Sample 9_17_2013_40cm (SPAdes) (version 2) | ecosystem: Environmental > Terrestrial > Soil >... | reverse complement strand
GGCAAGAGCGACGGAGTCACCAGTCCGATAAAAACCTTCACCACGCAGTAGCGGCGCACTTACGCGGCCTTGGTTTTTCGGTGACGGGAAGTAGTGACCGTGGAATGAAAGGAGGCAGGCATGTCTAAGAAGAATCGAAGGGAACTGCTCGTGAAGGCTGGGCGCTTCGCACTGGCTGGAGCAATCGCGCCCATATTGTCGTCAGGCGCTTCAGGTGCGTCCGAAGCGCCTGCCCAGTCGCATGACACGAAAGCGGATGAGAAGCAAACCGAAGCCACCGCCGAAAAAGTAATCGATGCCCTCGAAGGCGCCTATGGAGTACAGCGGGGCCAGCGCCGGAACCACACCAAGGGCGTAGGTGCACTGGGTTCCTTCGTTGGAAGTCCCGAAGCCTCCACCTATTCGCGCTCCGAGCTTTTTTCGGGCAAGGCACTGGAGGTGATCGCGCGCTTCTCCCTGGCGGGCGGAGATCCCGAGGCTTCCGACGCTGAGAAGAGTCCTCGTGGCATGGCACTCCAGTTCCGGATGCCCGACGGTGGTCTGCATCATATGACGATGATTCACACGCCGATGTTCTTTGCCGCGGTGCCGCAGACTTTCCTCGATAAGTTCATCGCTCTCGCGGTGGATCCGGCGACGGGCAAGCCAGACCCGGAGAAATTCCAGGCGTTCAAGGCCTCACACCGGGACAATGACGGGCAGGCGAAATTCTTGTCGGAAAACAATCCTCCGCCGAGCTATGCCAACTGCGCCTACTACGGGATTCACACCTTCAGATTCATCAACAGAAAGGGAGAGACCACGCTGGTGAAATTCCGCTTCGTCCCGCGGGACGGAGAGAAGCAGCTGTCCAATGCAGAGATGCAGTCGGCGCCACGCGACTTTCTCGAAAGAGCGCTCAGCGAGCGGACCAAGAAGGGACCGGTACGTTGGGATATGATCCTGACAATCGGAGAGCCGGGCGATCCGGAGATGAATCCGACAATTCTATGGCCGAAGACCCGCAAAGAAGTCAATGCGGGTACGCTTACGATCACATCGGCGACTCCATCGGCCGAAGCGGGAAGCTACAAAATCAACTACGATCCCCTGGTGATGGCTGACGGCATCGCCGCCACCGATGATCCTGTTCTGCTATTTCGCTCTCCGTCCTACGCCACGTCCTACACCCGACGGCTGCGCGACTTGTGATCGTGATAGCAACGAACGTGGTGTGATCTGGAATGCGCTGTATCGCGAGTCTCCAGAAGCAACAGCATCGAGCTGCGATCAGGGGCTGGATTCAATCTTGACCGGAGCACTGAAATGCCCGATTTCGCTGCCATGCCTGCAGCGCTTGCGCCTTCGGCTACTGAGGCGAGCAATGCGCCCACCAGCGTCGCTCTATTCGATCAAGGTCTGATCCAGGTGCTGGAAGCTGCTGTCTCCGGATTGCAGCCGAAGCAGTCTTACGTGCTAGCTCTCGCCGAGAACCCGGATGGCACCGGCGTGCTGCAGCCGCTGCAATCCTTCATGACGAACCCCGCTGGCGCGGCGATCGTCAATGCGATCGGTCCGATTCGGCAGCTCGTCGAGACCGATGTAAAATCACAGCGCCGCTATCTGGTGATCGTGCCAGCAACTGGCACGACGCTCGGCGCTCCGGTGCAGGTGCAGATCCCATGACGAATGGCCGCCCGCCAGCGATCAACGGCTCCACGGCGTTTGGCGGGCGGCATATCAACCCGGGGCTTCGGATCTTCCACAATCTCTCCGCGATGTTGTGTTTCGCCTTTGTTGTTTGGGTCATCCAGCGGTACATCCGACAGAGGGAAGAGCTCGCCAAAACAGTTCAGCAGCAGCGTGACGACCTTCTTCAGGACGTGGAACTCGCCGCTCAGGTCCAGCGGATGTTTCCGCGTCGCCCGCCGCAGCACCTTTACAGGCATAGGCACCGACAATAAAGGAAATCGGATCGCATTCGGCAGTCCCACAACCGATTACGGCGTGATGCATGGCGAGTATTGGGCTGCATGATCGTGACCGATCTCAGCGATCCTCGCGAGTTATCTTGCAGCAAACTGGACCCTCAGACGGCGACTAGTCCGAGATGCCAACTTTTTGACGAAGCGTGGTCAGATGAGATCCCGCCGACTCAGTCTCTTTCGGAAGACCTGGCTACTGGCAGCGCTCTTTCTGTCGCTGCCATCAGCTGCCGTGCGCGCCCAAACATCCATGACCGCCTTCCTCCCCGAAGTGAATTCGAACTTTCGTCTCAGTGCCAATGTACGCTTGGTCTTCGATACCAAAGGCTACATGGAAGACGGCGAGCTGAATCGCGCTCAGATCGGGCCAAGCCTTCAGCTCAACATTCGTCCACTCGAGAAACTCAAGCGAATTACCATTTTCGACATGGACGACATGAAGCCCATGCCAGTGGTGTTGACCATTGGATATCGCTATCTCCCATCGAGCGTGCAGCCCGCCATCCACCGTTTGCAGCCGATTGTCGTGTTTCACATCTCGTTTCCCGGGACCATTCTGCTGTCGGACAGGAACCGCGGAGACCTTGACTGGTCGAACGGCAGTTTCCGCTGGACGTATCGAAACCGATTCACAGGCGAGCGGCGCTTGACGATTCGCTCCTACCACCCGGGGGCGTACGCCAGCGCCGAGTTCTTCTACCAGAGCCAATACGCGAAATGGAGTTCAACGCACCTCTTCGCGGGTTGCCTTTTTCCACTAAGCAAGCATATTCAGCTCGATACCTACTACGAGCACGCGAACAACACGGGACCACATCCGAATCATCACGTAAACGCCGCTGGCTTGATCATCGACCTCTATTTTCCTCCCCGAAGTGCAAAAGCGGCGGTGAAGAAAGTGTCGCCTCGTCAGTAGTGGAAGTCAACTTGCCGGTTATAAACGGCAACTCGGAAGTGTGCGCTGAGCAGCGCGTTGTTCTGGAGGGTTAAAGTCCCTCTGACGCTCAAATGAGGGGCGCCATATCCAAAAGCGGGGGGTAATAGCCTCGCTGGCCGGAGAAAGCAGAACGTATGGAGACGTCTAAACGGGCACAACCCAAACAACTTACTAGTAATTTCTTGACAAACAGTACCTATATGCTATGATGTTTTGGAATTTCGCGTCCTAAACCCGCGTCGCCCGCCAGGAAGTCCTTCAAAGTCCTTCAAAATCTTTTGGCCTTACGAAGCTGCTTTCTCGCCAACAGATCGCTTGCGTAAGTCCTTTAGCTGCAACACTTATGGATTCCCCTGCAAGTGTTGCAAACAAAAGACTTACCACGGGACCAACTCCTTTAGATGCAACTTACAAAAACCAGGGGGTGCGGGGCGCGCGATCGCGGTGACCTCCTTATTAGGCGTCAACGCGTGCGGGCAACTGCATGACGCGGAGTCTGCCGCCAGCCCAGGATTGCGGCATCGCTAGCACGACGAGTGCGAGTGGATACCAGTGGGGCCCGAAGGCGGGTCCCTTGTTCCAGGTCACGGCGGCGCCCAAAATGCTCACGACAAGGCCGATGAAGCCGCCCACCAAGGCGTGCAGCATGGGCCGATCGGGAGCAAGCCGCGCGATGATGTAGCTGGCCAGGACACCGTAGATAGTGCGATAAGCCGTCGCGAGCAGGAGGGGCCCGTCGCCGTTCGGCTCGCCCCACGGGGAGAAAACACCCATTGCGTGTAGCACGATGTCGGTGACCATGGTGAGAATGACGCCTGCGAGCATGCCCGCCAGCACTGCGCCAATGCTTCTTAAAGTGTTCTTGTTCATGGTTTCTCCGGGAGCTCAGCGAACTTGTCGTAGCTCGCAGTCACGCCACTCTCCATGTTGGATTTGATGACGCCCTCGCGGGCTTCCCGCCACGCGCGGGTGAGACTCTGCACATATTACTTGCGAACTGCAAGTGAAAATGGCGCAATGCATCAAAGGCTAGGCGGCGCCATCTACGCCGGCCCAGAGGTTCATGGTGCTCAGCTCTTCACGGCCGCAGGCCTTGAGGTAGCAGAAGAGCTGAGTCCGGTATGCGGCGTGACCGCTGAGCACCAGGTTCACCAACAGCGACCCCCGGGTGGATTTAGTGCCGAACATGTCGATTTCACCGCGGAAATCGGCCTCCGTCCATCCGCTCAAGAGACGGGTGTATTCGTCGGATTGTTTTTGGATGGCGGAGATGGCCTGGTCAAAGTTCATCGCTTTCGCCGCGGCATCCGCGGGGCCCCAGGCGGCGCTCAAGGCGGCTCTGTTGAAGGCTCCGGCCTTGATTACGGCAACCTGGGTGGGGCCCATGATGGCCATGTACTGCAGCAACTCCAGGGTGCTGCGCTGCTTGGGGGTTGGCCGGTATTCGAGTTTTGATTTGTCCACTTTGCCGGCCAGATGCGTCAGGATCCGGACTTCGTGCCGCAGAGAAGCAATCAGCTCTTCTTTTGTTAAAACCATCGGTGATCTCCTCTATCGTCTCGCGTGTTATTCGATCGACATCAACAGCTCTTCAAGCCGGTCGTAGCTCGCCGCGACCCCGCGCTCCATGCCGGACTTGAGGACAGCATCGCGGGTCTCTTGCCATACATAGAGCATCGTGCTCGTCAACGTGGTTCTGCCGCCCTGCTCGGCCAAGATGGTCGTGACCAGCGCCTCACCTGGGTACCAGGCCTCGTCGAACAACTCGGTACAGACGAGCCGCTCTTGCGGCACGATCTCGCGGTAGATGCCGCCCATCCCCATTTCTTTTCCGTCGGCGTGACGCCACACGTAACGATAGGCACCGCCCACCCTCAGATCGATCTCGCAGACCGGCATCGTCCATCCCGGCGGCCCGAGCAGCCACCTCTTGACCAGTTCGGGCTTGGTGAAGGCGTCGAAGACCAGGCGGCGCGGCGCGTCGAAGACGCGCGTCATCGAGATCTCGCGGTCGGTGGGCGTAGTTAGTTTCAATGTCCCGGCGTTCTTCATCGGTGAGCTCCTCTATCGCTTCGTGCGTGCGCGTTTTTTCTCCTTGGTTTTCAACTCTTCGGTCTTCAGTTCGTCCAGAAGGGCATCGAGGCGCTGGAAGTTGCCTTCCCAAAGACGCCGGTACTTCTCCAGCCAGACCTCAAGCTCCTGGAGCGGCGCGGGCCGCAACGCATAAATGCGGCGCTGCGCGTCCACCCGAACGTCAACCAGTCCGGCGGCACTGAGCACGCGCAGATGTTTGGAGACTTGCGGCTGGCGGAGACGCAGCCGGTGGACCATGTCGCCGACGGGCCGCGGTCCGTCACGCAACAGTTCGACAATGTGTAAACGGTTGGGCTCGGCCAGCGCCCTGAGAGTTGCCATCATGGCGAATCTGAATATGCCTCAACGCGACTATTCGTGTCAAGACATATTCGTTCTAAGGAATATATAAAACGGCTGTTCAGTCAGCTGCAGCCCTCCCATCCCCCCTCCAGAATCCCCCCGATCCGCTAGACCCACCTAGGGCCCACCTGAGGAAAACCCGACCCGCCAAGCGAGCCCTGCAAGAAAAACTCAACCCGCCGTTCTAATAGCAGAGTACCGGCAGTCGTATACCTTAGTCGTTCTTTTTTGATGAAGGGATTATTTTATGGAACAACCATCCTCGCGCAGCGCGTCATCCTATCAACTCAAAAGCACGCTCCGTCCCCGGGTCGCACAAAGAACTTACTCGCTCGTCCATCTTGATGATGAGGAGGCTACTTCTATGCCCGCACGAATTGCAGCAACTCTCACTCTGAAAAATAGGCCCGGATTACCACTCTTCTGTGCTTATCTGCTTGCTCTTCTATTTATTTCTCCGGCCAGCTCCTTGGGACAGACCACTTCCCATTCGCCAGGCTGGGTCGTCTTGCCCGTCGATGAATACAGGACTCTTCACGAGAGGGCCTATCCCGTCGAACGCGATCCGGAGCCGCCTCCGGTTGAAGCCACACTCACGCGCGTCGACTACGACCTGCGCATCGATGGTGAACTCGCTTCCGGCCGCGCGAGCTTGACGGTCGATGTCTTGAAGGACGGCTGGGTGCGCGTCCCGATTCCGGCGGGTCTGCTGGTTCGCGAAGCCAGACTCGACGGCAAACTTGTCTCTCTCGTGCCCGGTGTCGGCGGCAAAGCGGGAAGCCAACTCTCCGCGCTCCTTTCCCATTCGGGCCGGGCGGCCTTGTTGCTTGATATTGCCTTTCCCGTGGCCTCCGCAACTGGCGAAGAAAGTATCACTCTGCCCTCGACCGCCTCCGGCGTTACTCGCGCGTCCGTGCAGCTTCCTCGCCAGGGCGTGGACGTCAGACTCACGGGCGGCCTCCTCTCTGAGAAATCCGAATCCGCGACGGAAAGCAAGTGGATTGCTTACGGACGCGGAAACGAGGCACTCACCTTTGCTTGGCGCCGGAAGACCGAGGACCACCGCGCCACTCAGCCTTTGCGAATGCGCGGATCGCTGACGCAACTCCTGGGGCTCGGCGAAGACTCGACTTCCATCAACACCGAAGTAAATCTGGAGGTAACTCAGGGCGCGGCGCGCGTCGCAAGAATTCAAATCCCCGAGAAGGTCACGATCAATCAGGTTCTCGGCGCAATGGTAGCCGATTGGGAAGTGAAGGCCAACGAACTCTCCGTGATGTTCCTGGAGCCGGTTGAGCAAACCGCGCGATTCGTCGTGACCGGGGAAACTCGCAGCCCACGGGAAGGACAAATTGAAATTCCTCTCCTTCGCCTTCTCAACGTGGAGCGCGAAACTGGCGGCGCCGCGGTGGAAGTCCTGGGCGCCGGCGAGATCAAGGATCTCAAATCCGAAGGGCTCGATATCGCGGACGCGACGGACCTCGGCGAAATGGTTTCGAATCGCCAGTCTCCATCGCTCGCGGCGTTCCGGTTTCGCACCGGCGATGGGAAATTAACGCGGTCGCTAAGCTTGAACGTGGCGCGATACACACCTCAAGCCGTTTTGATGGCCAACGTCTCGGAGGCCCGCTACCAGGTTTTGATCAGCAACGAGGGCAAAACGCTCGTCCAGGCGCGCTACGCCGTTCGAAACAACCAGCGCAACTTCCTCAAGATCACCTTGCCGCCGGGTGCCACGCTATGGAGCGCATCCCTGGCGGGTAAAGCGGTGCGGCCGGGGCAGTCGCCGGACGGCAGCCTACTTTTGCCGCTGGACAAAGCGCCCGCTGGCGAAGAAGCACCGGAGTTTGCCGTTGAAGTTGTCTACCTGAGCCGTGGCACCGCATGGAATGATAAAGGCCAGTTCAAGCTGGCCCTCCCCGCTCTTGACCTGCCGGTCTCTCGCACCGGACTCCTCGTGTACCATCCGCCGCTTTTCAAAGTGTCGGCCGAACCTGGGTCGTTTCGAACCGTACCGTATGAGAATCCGATATCCTCCGCTCTTAACCCGCCAGTCATGGGATATGGAGTTGGCGCAGGTTCTGCAGGTGGTGTAGGCGCGGGAGTCGTTGCGGGCATAACAGCGCCTGCACCGCCACCTCCGCTGCCTTCACCCGGGATGGATGCCAAGGACGAAACCAAATCAAAGCGATCGCAGATCGCCACTGAGGCTATTCTCGATAAATTCAGAGCGGACTCTTTGGCAGGGAAGCGCGCCGGAATTCTTCCTATCCGTGTTTCCTTCCCCGCGTTCGGTCCTTCTCTTTATCTGGTCTCCGAACTGACCGGCGAAAATCAGGCCCCCAATGCGGGATTAACTTATCAGCACGAGAAAAAGGCAGGTGGCAAGTGATAAAGATCTTAGCGATATTCTTGGCATCGATGCTGTTTCTCCCTGGTTTTGCGGCAGCAGACGAAGTAGCTCTGCCTCCCGTACCAACTACGGGTAATGTCACTCTGCCACTCGACGAATACAACCGGCTCCTCGAACTCGCGAGCAAGCCTGCCAGGAAACTGGACGCGCCGCCCGTTCCGTACACCATGAAGCGCGCAGACCTGAAATTCCGCGTCGCGAACGAATCGGTCCAGGGTACGGTGCAATTGCAGGGAGAAATCCTCCATAAAGGCGCGACCAAGATTCCGCTGACAACCGGCATGGCCATTCTCGACGCTCGCCAGGAAGGGAAGGGCCTGCCTCTCGAATTGGAAAATGGAACGCGCACGGCTGTTCTTACTGGACCAGCGGACTTCGCCGTCACGCTCGATGCGGGTCTTCCGCTCAGCATTGAAGCCGGGCGTGCCTCCTTCAGTCTTCCCGTTCCGTCGGCAAGCAGCGCGCGGCTCGCTCTTGTAGTTCCCGGCGATCACACCAACGTTCGAATCAGCCCCGGCATCATTACCTCCAGGTCCTCAGAGAACGGGCAAACCGCCATCGAAGCGACGCTCGCACCAGGGCAGCTTGCCAGCATTTGGTGGACGACCCGGGAGACTGCGGCTCCGGCCGTACCCAAAGAGGTGCGTTTTCTCTCGGACGTTAAGACGCTCGTTTCCGTCAGCGAAGCGGACATTCGAATCGCCGCTCTCGCCGATATCACCGTCGTCCAAGGCGAACCCTCTCAATTCGAAATCGAAATCCCGGCAGGATACGAAGTCACCGGCGCGACCGGCGCATCGGTGGAATCCAGCGAGTTCGAATCCGGCGTTTTGACGCTGAAGGTCGCCGGCCCAGCGCAACGAAGCCACCAGTTTCTGATCTCCATGGAAAAATCAATCACCGCCACGAAAGCGGACACGCCGTTTCTCAGTTTCAAGGATGCTCAGCGGGAAACCGGCGAGGTTCTTGTCGAGGGCGCCGGAACGATCGAGTTAACCGCCACGGAATCTGGCGGACTGAAACGCATGGATTTCAAGGAGACCAATCCGTACCTGCGTTCGCTCGCGCGCTTTCCCATGCAGGCGGCATTCCGTTACCATAAGCAGCCGAACGAGAAGCCTGCTCTCGCGCTCGAATGGACTCGTTTTCCGGACAGCAGCGTGCTCTCGGCCGTCGCCGAACGCGCGGTCATCACCACTCTCGTGACCACGGAGGGCCGGTCGTTAACCGAGATAAGGCTCACGATCAAAAACCAGGCGCAGCCGTTCTTGAAAGTGGCGTTGCCCACAGGCGCGAGCATTCTCTCCGCCGAAGTTGCTGGAGAAAAAGTGAAACCCGTCGAGGGACCGGACGGCAACCGAGTGCCCCTTCTGCGCGCGGGTTTCCGGCCAGTGGACTCCTACACTGTCTCGTTTGTGTTCATGCACTCGGGCGCGCCGTTCGCGAAAAAGGGAGGCTCCGATCTCTCGCTTCCGAAAATGGACGTGCCGATCAATCTCCTCCAATGGGAAGTCTTTCTCCCCGAACAGTACAAAGTGAAAGACTTCGGCGGCGACGCCATCGCCACAAATCTTCTTCCTCCTTCGCCCCTATACGCTGCCGCTGAAAGCTATGACAACGCCGCCGGACTCGCGATGGCAGCGCCCGTCAGCCAGAGCGAAACGGTACAAGTGATGGCCGAAACCACGGAAATCCGCGTCTCTAAGCGAAACGAGCGCGATGCGCGAAAGAATGCCGAGAAGCAGCAGGCGGCTTCCTCCAACGTGACGAATCTCCAGCAGCGCGTTTCAGGCATCTTGCCGGTTCGCGTCGATGTGCCGAGAGCAGGGAATTCGTATCACTTCGTCAGGCCGCTGGTCCTCGATGAAGAAACCAAGGTGACATTTACATACAAATCGAAATAGCCATCGCTATCGCGCAGAAGAAGCAGGTTCGCGGATCGGCGTCCGCATGGCGCGATCCAACGCCTGCTTCTCTTCGTGCTTGAGAGCACGAGTTGCGCCCTTTGGCAGATCGCCCAGGGCCAGCGGCCCGATGGCGACACGCACGAGCCGCAGCACCTCAGTGTTCAATTCTTCGAGCAGCCGCCGGATGTGGCGATTCTTGCCTTCATCCAGCACAATTTCGAGCCACGAATGACGCTCGCCCTGCCGAAGCATGCGGACGTTTTTCACGCGCAGGAATTCGCCGTCGCTTGTGCGGATTCCGTTTCGCAATGCCTGCAGCAACGCTTCATCGGCGATGGCGCTGATTTGTACGTGATACGTCTTATCGAGATGAGTTTCCGGCGCGGTAACGCGCGCCGCCCATTCCGAATCATTCGTCAGAAGAAGCAAACCTTCGCTCGCTTTGTCCAGCCTCCCGATCGGCGCAATCCACGGCAAGTCCTCCGGCAAATAGGCATACACAGTTTCCCGGTCTTTTTCATCAGACGCAGTGGTAACAACACCGCGAGGCTTGTTGAGAGCAAGATAAATTTTGGAACTGCCCTCTACTGGCTGGCCGTCTATTTCGATCCGGTCTTTTCCAATGTGCACCGCCGTTTCCGGATCGCGCCGCACCGCTCCATTCCATTTCACACGCCCCGCGGCAATCAGCTCTGCTGCGCGGGATCGCGAGCAATAGCCGAGCTTCGAGAGCGCACGCGCCAGCCCCACTTTTTTGGGCGGGCCGGTTTCCCGTTTCCTGTTGCTGGTTTTTGGTTTCACGGACGGTTCATAGCTCTTTGCGATGGGGTGCGCAGGCTGCGTTATTTTACCGCGGCGGTTGGCGCGGGCGTTGGTGCCGCCGCTCTAGTCGCCGACGCAGGTGCCGCATCCGCCGGCGATTTCGGCGCTTCATGCTTCACCGCCCCGTACCGCGCGGCCAGCCATTCCCGGGCTTCTTCGGGCTTGTAGTTGAACGGTCCCATCCCGCCGCGATAGGCGATATGACCGCTCTCATCGATGATGTAAATCCGTTCCGGCCATGCGGCATACGCGTCATTCGCGGCGTTGCTCATATCGTCGATTCCGAAGGGCAAGGGAAACTTGAATCTCTTGGTGAAATCATTCGCGATCGCCACGCGCTGCTCCAGCGTTTTCGGCTGCGCGTAGCAGACGTCGTCCTTCACGTTGGATTTCATCTGCCATTCGTCGGTGGGATGCGCTTCGCGAACGTAAACGGTCAAAAAATCCGCATGCCCCCTGTAATCTTCATAAATCTGAACGACGTCGCCGACCTGGCGACGAAACGGCGGTCAAGTAAAACTCCCGAACACCAGCACGAGGGGCCGCTCATGGGTTCGCTCGCGAATGTGGAAACGGCTAACGCCATCCAGCGCGACAATCCGCGCGTCCGGCGCATCGCTGCCCACTTTCAGCGTGCCGCGATGCATGTGAGGCAGTGCATATCGCACCATGCCGAACGCGTCCTTCGGGCTTCCCGCCATGAAGGACAGTAGGGTAAAAGCAGCGAGGAATAGCACGCCAAAAATCCCCACCGTCCATTTCCAGAATCGATTCACGCTGTCTTGCTCCGGCCCGTAAACTTAGGCACGCACCAGAAAGACAATCTGCCGAGAAGTCGCTGCCGCGTCCAGTCCATACGGCTTGAGTGGAAGCAAGCTAACATCGAGTTCAGTTCGTAAAAATAGTGCATTTGTATTAGCGGTGGTCCTTTGCGCGCAGAGTCTCTCTCTGATCCTGGTATCGCGCCAGCGCATTCTCTATTACCTTGACCGCGGCGTAGGCCGGCCGGATGTCATCCACCTGGACTTGCTTGCCTTCCAGTTGCTTGTAGTCCTGGAAAAAACGCTTCAAAACGAGCAAGCGGTGCGGCGGCAGTTCGTTGGCCTCGACGTAGCTGTTGAATTCCGGATCGTTCGTGGCAACGGCGATGACCTTGTCGTCGCTGGCCCCGGAATCGATCATGGTCATCAATCCAATGGCCCGCGCTTTGATCAGTGCCAGCGGCTGCACCGGCTCCTGGCACAAAACGAGCACATCGAGGGGATCATTGTCCTCGGCATACGTTTGCGGGATGAAGCCATAGTTAGCCGGATAAAACACCGCCGAATGGATGATGCGATCCACTTTCAATAGGCCACTGGGCTTGTCCAACTCGTATTTCACGTTGGAGCCGAGCGGAATCTCGATCACCGCTTGAAAATCCCTCGGGAGGTCGTCCCCAGGAGAAACGTCGTGCCATGCATTGAGCATTGCTTGTAATCCTTGGTGGCGGAATAGCCGCTGTCATTATGGCCTGAGATGACCTTGCGTGCCAAAATGTGCGAGGAGCGGGCAGGGGATCAGCGGAACAGAAATGCATTGTTCGCTCTATAAGGAGATACTTTCCGACCGAGTTGGAATCTCCGGTCGTCGCCCGCCGCTGCGGCCTTCTCAGGGCTAATCCTGGGCCGCGATTTGGTATTGTTCCAGCTTGCCGTCCGGCATCTCGTAGGTCCAGGCGCGTAGCTCTGTTTTTGGAAATTTGATGGCGTACACGCGCAGCTTCATACCCCCGCGCAACTCCTGGCGAATTTGGATAAATTCCTCCGGGATCCCCAGCGGGCCCAAGCTGCCGGCGAAATCCTTTAAAGCTTGCTCATTGAAATAGAAATTGGCGTTGTCTGTGAAGAGAGAACGATCAATCGTGCCGTGCTGTAACCCTTCGAAAATTTTGCGTGCTTGCGTAAGCTTCTCCGGAGTAGCCGGGTCATCGCTGGCAAGCAGCAACGGCACAATACCTTTGGCAATCGCTCCCGAAGCACCGGCGGCGTCCTGGTTTGTGAGCACAACCACGGCAACGCGCTCGTCCGGAAAGACGACATTTTCTGACGTGAAGCCCGAAACCTCGCCACCGTGGGACAGCGAACGATGCCCATGGTCCGGATGGACAAAAACACCGAGCCCGTAAAACGTCCCCAAGCCGTTCTTGAGCAGGACTTCCGTCTCAAAGTCGCGATAGGAAGCGGGTTTCATCAATTTCTGATTGATGATCGAAATGTCCCACTTTGCCAGGTCTTCCGCGGGCATGGCCAGTTCGCCTGCGGCAAAGAGCCAGCCGCTTCCTTCCTTGGGCGCCGGACGCGGCGGGCCGAGCGCAAAACGTACGTAACCGGTTGGATCGGTGTCGTCGAGCTTGGCCTTATCAGTGTCGGCGACGCTCCTCATGTTGAGGGGTGTAAATACCTTTTCCCGCAAAAATTGCAGCAGCGGTTCGCCGCTGGCCTTCTCGACGATCAATCCGGCAATCACATAATTCGTGTTGCTGTACTGCCACTTCGCCCCGGGCTCAAAATCGAGCGGCTTGCGCGCCCAGGTGTCCAGAATCTTCTGCGCCGTCACCGGCTGCAGCATCAAAGGCATCACATAGTCTTGCGGCCAATAGTCCTGATAGCCGGAGGTGTGCGAAAGAAGCTGGCGAATGGTTACTTCGTTCGCGCGCGTAATGCTGGGGATAAATTTGCCGACCTTGTCGTCGAGTGAAAGCTTGCCCTGTTCCTGCAAAAGCAGGATGGCCGCAGCCGTGAACTGCTTGCTGATCGAACCAATGCTGTAGCGCATTTCGGGCTTCGCCGGTGTGGCAGGATCTAGCCGGGCATTCCCATAGGCGTGCAAATAGGCGATCTGCCCATCCTTTACCACCGCGACGGAGGCGCTAGGAACGCCCGTTTTCGCAAGCGCGTCCGTGGCCACCTTGTCAATCTTCTGTTGCATCTCGGCCGAGAGCTGGGTCTGCGCATTCGCCTTGGCGCAGCAGCACGCAAGGATCAAAATAGCGAAGGGGAAAGCTAAACCTAAAATCGCGCGCCGCATGAAAACCTCCTGCAACAAACGCCGCAGTGTAGCACGAGCCAACCGCCGCGAGTCCGACGCGCCTGGACTCGACCACTTCACCGCCTACTCACAATGCATCGTCGGAGTTGTGTTGGCCATGATGCGCACGTTAGCCATGTAAGCTGTCGAATTGCTAATCGCGAATGTGCTTTCCGTGCAGGTGATGGGTTGCAGGCGAACAAAGTTGAAACTCAACGTTGGTGCTAGCTTGGAGCCCTTCGGCTCACTCATCGCCGTATTCACGGTAACAACGAGATCGTTCACCGCCTTATTGTACGAGTTGACGTTTTCGACCAGCTTGTTGTAGCGCTCAACGTCTTTTCTGCGCGCTGCTTCACTTTCCAAGAGAGCTTTTATCACCACATTCTGACCTTCCAAGGCAACATCCGCCAACAGCCCCTCCGCCTGCGAAACAATCATCGCGTCTTGTAACCGGCGAAGGGTGTAAATTCCCGAATATCTTTCCTCTTTCTCCTGCAATTCGGTGCTGCACTGGGTATCAGCGGCGCTCATTTGCCCGCGTCCGCCTTCCACTGCGTACCAACGAATGAACTCAGCGAGCTTGTTCCACAGTAGAAAAACTCTTTGGTATTTGTCCTTTCCGCCCATGAAATAATCCACGCCCTCTGCCTGTGTGCCATCCCTGTACTTTTTCATGCCCTTGTCGTACTCGGTCTTGCTGATTTCTTCGGTTTTGTAAACCGCATCCAGGCGATCCGCCATCTGATTAAATGCGACGCACGGCAGCGGCTCGTTAGGAACAAACGTCCTTTGCACAGGAGCAGCCTGTTTCCTTTGCTGGGCCAGCATCGCGCCGGACATAAATAACATCGCTACGGAGATTAGAACCGCTCTCATGCTCCGCCTCCTTCAGCCCTACTATGGAATTGCTGGATTGGTCTTCCGTTGTTCAAACAATTCCACAAGCGGCCTGGGTTGGCAAGCGTGCTGCCCACTCCGCTTCGCATCTGACACATCGGCCGCATCTGAGTGTTCGCAGCGGACGGGGGCCGGGAAAGGGGCGCGTTCAGGCGCGGGCTTTGTCGATCATTTCTTCCCAGATGCCTTTGGACTTGAGGATGATCTCGACGAGTTCGCGCGCGGCGCCTTTCCCGCCATCGGTTTTGGTGGTGTAGTGGGCCGCCCGCCGCACTTCCGGTGTGGCATTGTGAACGGCGACGGCCAGTCCCACGCGATTCATGATGGTCAGGTCCGGCAGGTCATCGCCGAGAAAGGCGACTTCCGATTCCTTCGCGCCCGTCTTTCGCAGGACATCTTCGTAGGCCGCGACTTTGTGCCCCTGTTTCTCGTAGACAAACTCGATGTCGAGCTCTTTACAGCGCCTGCGCAGAGCCGCGCTGGCGCGGCCGGTGATCACGCCAGTGCGTAGCCCGGCGGTAACGGCCAGCGTGAGGCCTTGGCCGTCGTGAGCGTCAAAAGTCTTCAGCTCAAGCGCGGACCCATCCGATTGCGACAACAACGTGACGCTGCCATCGGTCAATGTCCCATCAACGTCCATCAGCAGCACCTGAATCTGCTGTGCTCTTCGCGCCAGTTTTCCGGGAATCTTCTTTCCTCGCTTAGCCAATTCATCTCCTCTTTTCTTAGCTTCTTCACAAAAAAACAGATCCCTCGCTTTGCTCGGGATGACACCAAATGGTCTTACAGTGGCCTCTTGGGTTATTTTCTGTTTCTACATCAACTCCAGCGTCCACAAATCATGCAAATGCACCACGCCCAGCACGCCCTTCGCTTCGTCCGTAACCACGATCGACGTAATCTTTCGCTTCTCCATCAAGTTCAACGCTTCACTCGCGAGCAGGTGCGGTCCGATCGTCTGCGGCCCCTTCGTCATGCACTGCCCGGCGGTCATCTCGAGCGTGGCCCCGCGATGTTTTTCCATCAAACGCCGCAGGTCGCCATCGGTCAAAATCCCCGCCAACCTGCCGTCCGGCTCCAGCACCGTCGTCATCCCCAAGCCCTTCTTGCTCATCTCGTGAAAAACGTCCGGCATCGGCGTTTCGGTTGAAACACGCGGCAGCGCCTCTCCTGCATGCATCAGGTGTTCGACGCGAAGCAGTTTCTTCCCCAAACGCCCCGCAGGATGCAGCGCCGCAAAATCATCGTGACGAAAATTTCGCCGTTCCAGCAGCGAGACCGCGAGGGCATCGCCCACGGCCATCGCCACCGTGGTGCTCGCCGTGGGCGCGAGATTCAACGAGCACGCCTCTTCTTTCACGCTGACATCCAGCACGACGTCGCTGGCTTCCGCGAGCGTCGATTGCACTTTTCCCGTCAGCGTCACCAGCGGCATCTCCAGCCGCTTCAGCGCTTCCAGAAGCCGGATGATCTCTTCCGTTTCTCCGCCGTAGGAAACAGCCAGCATCGCGTCGCCGCGTGCGAGCATCCCCAAGTCGCCATGCAGTGCCTCCGCCGGGTGCAGGAAAAAGGACGGAGTGCCGGTGCTCGACAACGTCGAGGAAATTTTCCGCGCAATCAATCCGGACTTGCCCATTCCGCTGACGACGACTCGCCCCTTGCACGCAAACAACACTTCCACTGCTTTCTCGAAGGATGCGTCGAGCCGCGCCAGCACATCTTGAATGGCCTGCGCTTCGATTTTCAGTACACGGCGCGCGGTCTCCAGGCTCATTTCTCGCTCCAGCGGCGGACCACTGAGTTGAGTCCTTTTAATTTCATAAGCAAGCCAAGGAGTTCCGACAGCGGCAGGGCATTGGGTCCGTCCGACAGCGCAGCCGCGGGGTTGTCGTGCGTCTCCAGAAAAATCCCATCCACTCCCGCGGCCACGCCCGCGCGTGCTAAAGGTTCAATAAACTGGGGCTGCCCTCCGCTCGCGTTGCCTTGCCCGCCGGGAAGCTGCACGGAATGCGTCACGTCATAAACAACCGGATAACCCGTCCTCTGCATGATCGGAAAAGAGCGCATATCCACCACCAGATTCTGGTATCCAAACGAAGCGCCGCGTTCCGTCAGGATGATTTTTGTGTTCCCCGTGCTCGCTACCTTCTCCGCGACGTTCCCGATGTCCCACGGCGACAGAAACTGCCCCTTTTTTATATTGATGATCCGGCCCGTTTTGCCGGCAGCGATCAGCAGATCCGTTTGCCGCGCCAGGAATGCCGGAATCTGCAGCACGTCGCAAACTTCCGCCGCAGCTTGCGCCTGCGACGCATCGTGTATGTCAGTAAGAATCGGCAGTTTGAGTTCGGACTTGATCTTGCCGAGAATCCGTAAGCCTTCTTTCAGCCCTGGGCCGCGGAACGCCTTCACCGAGGACCGATTCGCCTTATCGTATGAAGCCTTATAAATGTACGGCACCCCGGCATCGGCCGCGATCTTCGCAATCTTCTCCGCCATCATCCGCGCGTGCTTTTCGCTTTCAATCACGCATGGCCCCGCAATCAGAAACAGCGGATTCCCGCCGCCGAGGCGCAACGCTCCAAGCGCAATTTCGCGAGTCGTGTTCATACGAGATGGGGAAAGGTCTGCAAGCTACTTAGGCTACGCAGCCAACGCTGCGTTTGCAACGATTTAGGCAGTGACGTGCGGCGTGAGACCCACGGCCTGCGCGCGCTTGGGCTCAGGCACGGGACGCACCTTATTCTTCTTATGTTCCAGCGCCGCGCCAATGAACGCCGCGAATAGCGGGTGCGGTTCCAGCGGCTTCGATTTGAATTCCGGGTGAAATTGGCAGCCCAGGAACCAAGGGTGGTCCTGCGCCTCGACGATTTCCACGTAATTCTCATCCGGCGTGCGTCCGGTGATGCGCAGGCCTGCGGCGACCAGCGCCTTTTCGTAGTCGCGGTTGAATTCGTAGCGATGGCGGTGCCGCTCGCTGATCTCCAGTTTGCCGTAAGCCTTGTGCGCGAAGGAGCCTGGCTCGAGCTTGCACGGCCACGCACCCAATCTCATCGTGCCGCCCATCTCATCGACTCCCAGCAATTCGCGCAGCTTATAAATCACGCGGTGCGGCGTCTGCGGATCAAATTCCGTGCTGTCCGCCTGCTTCAGTCCAGCGGCGTCGCGCGCATATTCGATCGTCGCGCACTGCATCCCCAGGCAAATCCCAAAGAACGGCACCTTGTGTTCGCGCGCGTACTGAATCGTGTGGATCATTCCCTGAATGCCGCGTTTCCCAAACCCGCCGGGAACCAGGAGCCCATCATAGCCGTGCAAGCGCGCCGCCGCTGTTGCCGCCGAATCGATATCTTCCGCTTCGATCCATTCGAGGACGGTTTTGTGATTGTGGGCCAGCCCGCCGTGCAGAAGCGCTTCGCGCAAACTCTTGTACGCATCTTCGAGCTGCACGTACTTGCCGACCACCGCAATCCTTGCTTCCCCCGCCGGGTGATGCATCCGGTGCACCAGGTCGAGCCACGGTTTCATGTTTGACGGATGGTCCTTCAGCTTCAGCAGCCGCAAAATCTGCGCGTCCAGGCCCTCTTTGCTCAATTCCGCGGGCACCGCGTAAATCGTGTCGACGTCTTCCATCGAGATCACGCACGCTTCCGCAACGTTGCAGAACAGCGCAATCTTTTTCTTCAATTCCGCCGGGATGTGATGGTCGCTACGGCAGAGCAGAATGTCCGGCTGAATCCCGATGCTCAGCATCTCCTTCACGCTGTGCTGCGTCGGCTTTGTTTTCAGCTCGCCGGCCGCGGCGATGAACGGTACCAGCGTGACGTGCACGAAGAGCGTGTTCTCCGTCCCCAGTTCGAGCCGCATTTGGCGGATCGCTTCGAGGAAGGGAAGCGATTCGATATCGCCCACCGTCCCGCCAATCTCCACAATCACGACATCGACGGCTTCGGAGACCTTCTTGATCGTCGCTTTGATCTCGTCGGTCACGTGCGGGATCACTTGCACCGTTTTCCCCAGATAATCTCCGCGGCGCTCCTTCGTGAGGATCGTTTCGTAGATTCGCCCGGTCGTCCAGTTATTGTCGCGGGAAAGGTTGGCGTGCGTGAACCGTTCGTAGTGCCCAAGATCGAGGTCCGTCTCCGCGCCGTCTTCGGTCACAAACACTTCACCGTGCTGAAAGGGGCTCATCGTGCCCGGATCGACGTTCAGGTACGGATCGCATTTCTGCAGGGTGACCTTGAAACCGCGACTTTCGAGGAGACAAGCGATAGAGGAGGCAGCTACGCCCTTCCCAAGTGAGGAAACAACACCGCCGGTTACAAAAATATATTTTGGCGCCATCCTTATAGCCCGCGTTCCTACGCCGGGCTTGTTTGCCCTCCACAGGAGTGACGTACGCATAATTATCGTAGGAACTCGCAATTCTGTCAAATCAAACTCACCACTCCCGCAAAACGGATTTTTTTATCGAATTCTTGAGGCTTTGGCTCCGAAGCTTTTTTTCGATCGGGCCTTTTCGCAAGCTTCCTGGCACATTCCATCGCCGCGATAAGGCGTACGTCCCCGTTCAACTTAGAGCACACGTCCACGTTTTCCAGGTAACCCTTTCTGGGGACGCAACCATCTACTGAATGGAAGCGCTGCGCACGGCCCGAAAAACCGGTGCAACTTTTCCGGCACGAATGGGTTCTTAGAGTCGGGAGTGACTTGAAGACCGCTGGCTCGCCACAGGCCTCGAAGTGACCGAGCCCGCGCAGTGGTGTCCAATCCGGGAGTGTGAGATGCAGAAAACAACGCTGGTCAGAATTTCGGTCGTCCTATTTGGGCTTCTGCTGGTTCTTGGCACTTCGGTTTGGGCCCAGAAATTGGCGGATCGGCCGCGAGCAGCCTCGATGCGGAGCCTTGCGTATGACGCAACCCAGGAAACAGTGATCGAAGGCACGGTCGTGAGCTACTCCGCGGAAGCAGCGACACCGCCGATCGGCGCGCACGTCATTTTACAGACTGCAAATGGCGCTGTTGATCTCCACCTCGGCGGGGCCTCCTATCTTCAGGCAAACCACTTTTCTTTGGCAAAGGGTGATTCGGTGAGAGTCGTAGGCGTGAATTCCGCCACGCGGCAGGGAAGCGTCTTTCTCGTTCGCGTGATCCAAAAAGGCGGGCAATCCCTGATCCTGCGAACTGCGAAGGGCACACCGCTCTCCTTTGCTGGCGGCCGTGCCTTGGGTCTGCCAAAAACCCAACAGCCGGAAGGTGCGCGATGAACCGTTCCATCAAGCACATCGTCCCACTGGCCGCGATACTGCTTGCTTCTCTGTGCGCCGCATGCGGCAGCAGCACAGCGATTGTTGGGCCACCGCCCCCGCCTCCAACAGGAAATTTTTCTAGTGCCAGCTTGAAGGGCCAATACGCTTTTTCGATGAGCGGCAGGGAAGCCTGCGGCAACATCTTTGATAGCTTTGCGCGCGCCGGGACGTTTTTCGCGGATGGCCAGGGGCACATCACCGGCGGCCTCGAAGACGTCAACACCTGTGGCGGCGTAGCAACGCTGCAATTCACCAGCGGCAGTTATTCCGTCGCCGCGGACGGGCGAGGGACGCTCCACCTGACGAACAGCACCGGCACGACAAACTACAGCGTCACTCTTTCTTCCACGACTCAGGGCTTCATTGCGCAGACCGACGTGAACTCAACCGCCAGCGGCTCGTTTCAGCGGCAGAACCCCGCAGCGTTTTCCAATCCTGCGCTCGCGGCGGAGTACGTCTTTGACTTCGCCGGTGTAGACTATTCCCCGATCCCTCCGAACCCTCCCGTGCCCACTTCCATTATTGGGCGGTTCAGTGCGGACGGCAACGGTGGCATCAGCCATGGGTTGTTTGACGCCAATATCAATGGTGCCCCCTCCAATCAGCAGGCATTTCCTCCGGGCGCGTTCTATCAAGTGGATACCAACGGCGACGGCACCACGTACGGCCGCGGCACCGCGAACATTGCCGGCTTCAATTATGCTTTCTACATCGTGGATGCAAGCCGTGTGAAATTCATCAGCACGGCTGTCTCGGCCGTCTATCAGGGCGACGCCTTCGCGCAGCAGAAAATCAACTACGACGTTATGTCGCTCAAAGGCGACTTTGCATTTCTAATCGGTGGCTCCAGCGCGAGCGGGGCGATCGCCACTGCTGGCCGCTTCACTGCCGACGGCGCGGGGACTATCACAACCGTGGTTCTCGACGAGAACAACAGTGGCAGCATAACCCTCTTGCCGACTGGAACTGTGACGGGCTCTTACACGGTGGATCCCAATCTGCTTGGCGGCGGAACCATAACCTGGACCGATAGCAAGGTGCCGGGAACCTTCTCCTTCATTTTCTATTTGATCTCGCCCAAGGAGGCCGTTTTCCAGGAGATTGACTCCGGGCTGACGAGCGACGGCACGTTCCAGGCCCAGACCGCCGGTCCCATCACGCCTGCCTCGCTGGCGGGGGGCTTCGCCTTGGCCTGGACCGGCGTAAGCAGTGACGAGGAGGACTTTGTCGGCCAGTTGAATCTAACCTCAGCCTCCGGGAATAACGCCAGCGGCACCATGGACTTCAACGAGTTTGGCCCCGGCAAGCAGTTCTTCGATATTCAGTTCAAAGGGCCGCTCGCCATCACCGCGCCAGGGACCGGTCCAAACACCTTCTCCGTGACAACCACGTTCCCATCGCCGAGGACGTTCAACTTCACGGCCTACGCCGTGGATTCGAACACCGTCTTTTTGGTCGGTGCGGAAAGCAACCGTGTCAGCGTCATCGCCGGCTCACTGTCGCGGCAGCCCTAGCACGCGTTGGGCGACTCAGGGCGGGCCCCGGACCCCTGATCCTCGTGTTTTTTTTCTTGACATTGAAAGTGTCGCCTTGTATATAAGAGCCCCTGCCACGTTACGCTCGATGAATTATTTGCGTGCTCCTGCGGTCAAAGTCTGCGAGCTCACACCAATGAAACTAAGAAAATGGAATCGCGTCGCTATCCTTACCCTATTGTCTTCATTCTCGTTTGCGTGCGTCGCCCACGCCGGCCCGGGCGGCTTTGTCTATACGGGTAGCATGAGCAGTGCGCGCAATGGCCACACGGCGACGCCGCTGAACAACGGGATGGTCCTGATCACCGGAGGGGACAATGCTTTTTCACCGCGCGCCGAGCTGTATAACCCGTCGACGGGAACTTTTGCCTTTACTGGCACGCCAAGCGGTCGCAGCTTTGGTCATACCGCGACGCTGTTGACCAATGGAATGGTCTTGATCACCGGAGGTTACTCCTCCAGGACAGGTACGGTGCTCTCCAGCGCCGAACTGTATAATCCCTCGACCGGAACTTTTACCTTCACCGGGAACTTGAACACCGCGCGAGAGAATCACACGGCGACGCTGCTGGACAACGGAATGGTCCTGATCGCTGGGGGCTTCGCTCCCGCCAGCTGCCCCCGAGGAGTAGGTTGTTCCGCGAGCTATTTCTCCAGCGCCGAACTGTATAACCCCTCGACCGGAACTTTCAGCGCAACCGGAAGCATGAACACTGCGCGCAACAATCACAGGGCAATCCGGCTGAACAATGGAATGGTCCTGATCGTTGGGGGCGGCGGCCCCAGTGGGCTGCTCTCCAGCGCCGAGCTGTATAACTCCTCGACCGGAACTTTCAGCGCCACAGGAAGTATGAACACTCCGCGCACCCAACACACCGCGACCCTGCTGAACGATGGAACGGTTCTGATCGCAGGAGACGGAACACCCAGGACTGCGGAGCTATACAATCCCGTGACAGGTACTTTTAGCTTTACCGGTAGCATGAACGTTGCGCGTCGATACCACAGGGCGGCGCTGCTAAACAACGGAATGGTCCTAATCGCCGGAGGCGTGGACAGCAGTTCTCTTTCCAGTGCGGAGATCTATAGCCCCTCGACCGGAACTTTCAGCGCCACCGGAAGTATGAACACTGCTCGCAATTCCCATACGGAGACGCTGTTGAATAATGGAATGGTCCTAATTGCGGGAGGATGGAACACTGGCTCCCTTTCGAGCGCGGAGCTGTACCAACCCACGGGACCGACATCCGCTGATTTGCTTTCGATTGCCTTGAGCCCTATAAATCCGTGGGTTCCTCTCGGGTCATCCTTGGGCTTTACCGCTACAGGCACTTTTAGCGGAGGCGGGACGCAGATCCTAGCCTCGGCTACTTGGAGTTCTTCCAACAGCGCGGTCGCCACCATCACGAGCGACGAGAGCAATCGCGGCCACGCATATGGACTTTCCGCCGGGTCTGTCACCATAACCGCCTGCGCCGGCTCTATCTGTGGTTCCACAACTGTGACGGTGGCGCCCCACAGCAACCTGATTCTTGGCAGCGTATGCGGCGATGCCTCCGGTGGGACATTTGAGATATACGACGACGCCGGCGGCCTAAAGCAAACAGGAAATTTCTCCACCCTTGTCCTCGCAAACCAGTCTGCTACGGTACTCCAGAACGGAACCGTATTCGTAGCCGGGGGAAACGGATTCAATTGCACGGGAAGCTCCGCCACTTGGGAGATCATCAGTCCGAGTGGGCAGATCTTAAGCTCGGGGCTCCTGCAGAATGGGCGTAGTAGCTCTGCGGTAACCTTGCTCCAAAACGGAAATGTGTTCTTGGCCGGGGGACAGGCCTCACCCACAAACCTTGACGGAACCTGGGAAATTCGTAGTCCCGCAGGCGCCTTTGTGGCGTCCGGCCTCCTCAACGACGTCCGCGGCCCGGGCGTGACGGCAGTTGCGTTGCAGAACGGCAATGTCTGGGTTTCGGGAAGCACCCTTAACACCGGTAGCGCCTGCACCTATGAGATCCACAGTCCGACGGGAGCACTTGTGGCTTCAGGCTCTCTTCAATCTTGTTTCGCCGGCGCCCAGGTCCAGGCCCTCAATAACGGGAATTTGATGCTCCTCGGTGGAGACAACGCGCCGGGGACCTACGAAATCCGCACCCAGGCCGGGGCTTTCGTGAGCACGGGCAGTCTCACGAGTTCTTTCAACGACGGCGCAAGCTCGGTGTTGCTAAACAACGGAAACGTGCTCATTTTAGGCTCGTGCATGGCGGGTGGTGACGCGGCCAGCAAGGACCAGCCGAACCCTCCCTTCACCTGTCCCAACATCGGCTCACCCAGCACGTGGGAGGTTCGCGACCAGAACGGCAACTTCGTCAGGACAGGGTCACTTTTCAATCAGCGCACGGGTGCCGGAGTGGCATTGCTATCGAACGGAAACATTTTCATCACAGGCGGAAGCCTCTGCGCTAGCTGCTGGGAGATATGGACTCAGAATGGGCAATTTGTTTCGTTAGGAAGCTTGTTCAATACTCGCTACGGGGGACACTCGCTGACTCACTTTTGATGTGCTTGCTGCGCGCCCCGGGGCGAACAAAAAGATACCCGTTTTCCGACGGCGGGGCGCGGCCCGAGGGCCGCCCTGCAATCCTAAAATCGAGAGTGGCCGGAGCACGGCGAGTTAGGACTAACGAAAGATGCGGGCTAAAGCAAGCGGTGTCATACGGCTTCTAACTCTGATGGCAATTGCCCCGCTTTCTGCAACTGCGTATGAGGAGCCGTTGACCTCCGAATCCATCCGCGAGGCTTACTTTTTGGGCCAGCGAAGGGATGAGGCGACGGCTAGTTTTCTCGCCCACTATCATCATAACTACCCTCTCCCGAAAACAGGGCCGCACATCTCTCGCGTACAGGTCCTTACGCCATATGCGCAAATCGTCCTCGGCGCAGAGGACGGAGAAATCCGAGGTTCCGCCATGGCGGCAGAGCGCCACTATCGCACCCACCCAAGCCTATTTCTGGTGCGCGTCCGCGTGTACTCAACACCGACATACCCTTCTGCCCCCAAGTGGGCGCAGTTTTGGGAAAAACTCTCGGTACTTGTTGCGCAGGGAAAGCCTCTCAAGCCTGAGAAAAAAAGTTATCTAGGCCTCCCGAGTGGCCGTGGCCCTGCTTACACCGATGTGGAACTGAGCTTCGATGCGGCGCAGATACAGTCTGCTCCCATGACAGTTGAGGTCTCGTCGCCTGACGGACAGCACGTTGAGGCCAATTTCGACCTCGATAAGCTCAAGTAATTAGGTAGGGAGCTCACCCTTCCGAGTTTTTTTCTTAGCTTGTGAGGTCAGCCCGCCTGTCCCAACATTTTCTCGACTCGCGCAACATCTTCCGGCACATCCACGCTCACCGCGTCATGTTCCACTTCCGCCACGCGGATCTTCCACCCGTTTTCCAACCAGCGCAGTTGCTCCAGCTGTTCGATCCGTTCGAGTTCACCTTGCGGCAGCGTCGGATATTCCAGCAGCGCTTCGCGTTGAAAAACATACAGCCCGAGATGTTTCAGATGCCGCACTTGAATCTTGCTCGCCGTGTCCCGCACCCAGGGAATCGGCGCGCGCGAGAAATAGATCGCGTTCCCGTCGAAGTCCAGCACGACCTTCACCACGTTCGGGTCCATGATGTCGCCGGGCGTCTTAATCGGCGTCGCCACCGTGCCGATCGAAGCCTGGGGCTCCTCCAGCAGGGCATTGACCGCCACATCAATCGCACCTGGATCCAGGA
>Ga0209131_1000623_pt1 | contig 25080 bp, 27 predicted proteins | sample GraSoi_2013_40cm_FD_185826 | JGI IMG/M metagenome (GOLD analysis project Ga0209131, IMG submission 185826) | Grasslands soil microbial communities from the Angelo Coastal Reserve, California, USA - Sample 9_17_2013_40cm (SPAdes) (version 2) | ecosystem: Environmental > Terrestrial > Soil >... | reverse complement strand
CCGCCTCGACGACGCGAACGTGAAGGGCGCAGCTCATGCCGCGGCAACCGAAACCGAGCCCGGCAGCGACCTGCACGCGAGCGCGGAATATCGGCGGCATCTTGCTGAAGTCCTTGTGGGGCGTGTGTTGCGCGCGGCGCACGAGAAAGCAGGGAGCGTGCAGTGAGCGAAACGCTTTACGCCATTTCCGTCGAGGTCAACGGCAAACCGCGATCTACCCAAGTGCCGGCGCGCCTGTCGCTGGTGGACTGGTTGCGCGAAGACCTTTGCCTCACGGGCACGCACATCGGCTGCGAGCACGGCATCTGCGGAGCGTGCTCCGTGATGCTCGACGGAGATCCGGTACGTTCCTGCCTCATGTACGCCGTGCAGGCGAACGGCCATCGCGTCACCACCGTCGAGGGTCTGGCGAAACCCGACGGATCGTTGAGCGTCTTGCAGGACAGCTTCTGCGAGACGCACGGCCTGCAGTGCGGCTACTGCACTCCCGGGATGCTGATCGCTTCCCAGGCTTTGCTCGATTCGAATCCGAACCCGACCGAGGGGCAGATCCGCGACGCCATCGGCGGCAACCTGTGCCGCTGCACCGGATATCAGCAGATCGTCGAGGCAGTGCAGCTCGCCGCCGAACGCACGACAGCAAAATGAGTGTCCCGGAAAAGACCTCATACCGCTACATCGGCGCGAAACGCCGCGCCAAGGAGCACCCCCGCTTCGTCTCCGGCCGCGGCCGCTTTGTCGCCGACATCGCGCTCCCCGGGATGAAGCACGTCGCGCTCGTCGCATCGCCGCACGCGAGCGCGCGCATCGTTTCGATCGACACAAGAGCTGCGCTCGCCTCGCCGGGCGTGCTCCACGTTCTCACGGGCGAGGAATTCTGCGCGAACACCGATTCGCTCGCGATCGGGGTCGACGCGCCCAAAGTGACGCGCTTCGCGCTCGCGAGGGGCGTGGTGCGCTACGCGGGCGAATGGGTGGCGGCGGTCGTCGCCGATTCGCGCGCGCTCGCCGAGGACGCGGCCGAGCTCGTCGAAGTCGAATACGAGCCCCTGCCGCATGTCATCGACCCCGAAAAAGCGCTCGCCCCGGGGGCGCCGCTGGTGCATCCGGCGCACGGCTCGAACGTGCTCTACCACCGCAAGTTCGTATGGGGCCCGGTCGAGGAGGCGTTCGCAAACGCCGAGCACAAGATCGCCTTCCGCGCCGTGTGGGGCCGCAGCGCCACCGTGCCGATCGAGACCTTCGGCGTCGCCGCGCAGTGGGACGCGGGGACCGGAATCCTCGACATCTGGGCCTCGATCCAGATGCCCAAGTTCCCCGACCAGACCGCGCGCGCGCTACGCCTGCCCGGCAACGCCGTGCGCGTGCATTACGACGTCGACGTCGGCGGCAGCTACGGCGTCAAGCGCGGCATCAAGCACACCGTGCTCGTCGGCTATCTCGCGAAAAAACTCGGGGTTGCGGTGCGCCTGATCGAGGACCGGCTGGAAAACCTGCGCGGCGGCGACATGCAAGGGCCCGACCGTTTCTTCGACGTTCAGCTTGCGTTCGACGCGGACGGCGCGATACGCGCGATGAAAATGCGCGCGGTGGACGACGTCGGCGCGTACGCGGGGCGCTCGCCTTTCCAGCTCGGCAAGCCCGTCACCGCGATTTGCGGGCCGTACGCGATCGGCGCAATCGAGTACGAGCCGACCTCGGTCATGACCAACAAGACGCCTCAGGAGGCCGTGCGCGGCTTCGGCCAGTCGCCGACCAATTTCGCGATCGAGCGGGCGATCGACCGCGCCGCGCGTCATCTCGGCATGGACTCGATCGAGCTGCGCAAGAAGAATTTCATACGCAAAGACCAGTTCCCCTACACCATCCCGAGCGGGTCGACCTACGATTCGGGGGATTACCACGCGGTGCTCGACGAGACCCTGGCGGCGATCGGCTACGCCTCGCTCGTGCGCGCGCGGGACGAGGCGCGGCGCTCAGGGCGCCTCGCCGGAATCGGCATTTCAACGTGCCTCGAGCCGAGCGGCGGCAACTCGGCGTTCGAGGTGCTGATGAACCCGAAGAACGAGAACACGACCTGGATGGACTCCTGCCTGGTGCGCGTCGATCTCTCGGGCTCGATCACGGGCGTCATCGGCAACTCGAGCGCGGGGCAGGGGCACGAGTCGCTGGTCTCGACCGTGGTGGGAGAAATCCTCGAGCGCGATCCCGAAACGATCCGGGTGGTTCGAGCCGATTCTCTCACCGCGCTCCCGTCCAACAGCCCGGTCGGCAGCCGCATGGCGATCATGCTGGGCGGCGCGGCGGCGGGCGCCGCGAAGAGAATCAAGGAAACGCTGATTGCGATTGCCGCGCACAACTTCGAATGCTCGCCCGAGGACCTCGAATACAGGGACGGCGGCGTGAGCCTGAAAGGCGCCTCCGAGAAAAAACTCGCTTGGGACCAGCTCGTCGAGATCGCGCACCGCAAGTTCCACAAGCTTCCGCCCGGCATCGAGCCGGGGCTGCAGGCGAAGTTCGTGTGGGAAGTGCCGACCGGCGGCGCCCTGCCGACCCCGGAGGGCCGAATACAGATCTACCCCTGCTACGCCTTCGAGGCGCATATCGTTCTGGTCGAGATCGACCCGGACACCGGCAAGCCCTCGATCCGGAAGTACGTTTGCGGGCACGACTGCGGCGTGATGATCAACCCCGACATCGTGCACGGCATGACTTACGGCGGTATCGCGCACGGCATCGGCGCGGCGCTCTACGAGAAGTTCGCCTACACCGAGGACGGGCAACTCGCGAGCGGCACCTTCATGGACTATCTGATCCCGAGCGCGATGGAAGTGCCGGGTCTCACCATCGTCGATCACTGCACGCCCTCGCCCCTCACCACCTTCGGGCAGAAAGGCTCGGGCGAGGCCGGTTATCTCGGCGCGCCCGCCGCGATCGCGAACGCCGTCAACGACGCGCTCGATCCGCTGGGCGCCTCGATCGACATTCTGCCGATGTCGCATCTCGCGATCTGGAAGGCGATCGGCACGCGCAAGGGAGCGGCCTGAGCATGAAAAACATCGTCATCGACGTCCACGCGCACTTCATCCCGAGGCTGCTCACCACGCGCTACGACGCCAACGTCGCGAAATTTCCCGGGGTCAGGCTGCTGCGCGACGGCAAGGGAACCCGCATGCAGTTCCCGGGCGGGGAGCCGACGCGGCCGATCTCGCCCAAGCTTTCCGATACTGCCGACCGGCGCGCCTGGATGGACAAGAACGGAATCGACCACCAGCTCGTCGGCGGATGGCTGGACAGCTTCGGCTACGAGCTGCCTTCGGGCGAAGGCCTCGCCTGGAGCCGCTTCTACAACGAGTGCCTGCAGGAGGAGCTGCGCGAGGAAACGCGATTCACGCCGCTCGCCACCGTGCCGCTGCAGCACGGCGGGCTCGCCGCAGAGGTTCTGTCCGAGGCGCTCGACGAGGGTTTCGGCGGGGTGATGATCGGAACGCTTCCCAAAGGCAATGCCGGCAATCTCGACGACCCCTCGCTCGACCCGTTCTGGCAGGCAGCGTCGGATCTGGAGGCGGCGGTGTTCATGCACCCGATGTTCCTGTGCGGCGAGCCGCGGCTTGCGGACTACGATCTGGTGAACGCGATCGGCCGGCTCGCCGACACCTCGATCGCCGTGTCGCGGCTGCTCTTCTCCGGGCACCTCCTGAAATTTCCGGGCATGAAATTCGTGCTCTCGCACGGCGGGGCCGCCCTGCCGTATGCGCTCGGGCGTCTCGCGCGGAACCATGCCAATTCGCAGGGCAAGTACGCCGACCCGCGCAAGGGCTTCGAGGCGATGTATTTCGACTCCTGCGTCTTCGACGCCGATTCGCTCGAATACCTGGCGAAAAAAGCGGGCCCCGGGCGCGTCATGCTCGGGTCGGATCAGCCCTTCCCGATCGGCGACCCGGAGCCCAGGAAAGTCGTCGAAGGTACGTATTTCAACGACGCGCAAAAAAAAGGCATCCTCGGCGAAACGGCGCAGGGCGTATTTCGCGTGCGGCCGGATTGCTGGTGCCCAAAGTGACGGGCGCGGGGCTGTGATTTCGGAGTTATCCTAGGCCTTTTAGAAGAAGCTGCAGCGAAAATGATACGGGGCGTTCGAAAACGATTCGGACTGGCTGCGCTGCTCGCGTGCGTGGGCAGCGGAGCGCTCGCGCAAACCTATCCCGCGCAGCCCGTCAAGATGCTCGTCCCGTACGCGGCGGGCGGCGTGGGCGACATCACCGCTCGCGTGCTGGCGCAGAGGCTCTCGCAGACGCTCGGCCAGCAGGTCATCATCGACAACCGGCCGAGCGCCGGCCAGATCGTCGCAACGGAGGCGGCGATGAAGGCCGAGCCCGACGGCTACACGCTCCTGTGGCTCAACCAAGGGCACGCGGTGAGCGCGTCGCTGTTCAAGTCGCTGCCTTACGATCCCGTGCGCGATTTCGCGCCGATCTCGACGGTCGGCTTCTTCGGGCTCGCGCTGCTCGTCAATTCCGACTCGCCCTACAGGTCGGTGAAGGATTTCATCGCCGCCGCCAAGGCGACTCCCGGCAGGCTCAACGTCGGCACCACCAGCATCGGCGGCACCCAGTTCATCGCGGCGGAACTGTTCAAATCGATGGCGGGACTGGAATTCCAGACCGTGCCGTTCAAGGCGACGCCCGCCATCATCGCCGCGGTGAAAGGCAAGGACCTGGATGCGATGGTCGAGATCCTCGCGCCTGTCATCCCGCAGATCAAGAGCGGGAGCCTGAGGGCGCTCGGCGTGACCTTCGATCGGCGCTTCGCCGGATTGCCCGAAGTGCCGACGATCGCCGAGGCGGGCGTTCCCGGTTACGAGGCATCCGCGTGGAACGGCGTCGCCGCGCCGGCCAGGACGCCGCGCGCCGTGATCGAACGCCTGAACAAGGAGATCGGCGCCGCGGTGGCGGTGCCCGAAGTGAGCCAGCGCCTCCAGGACCTGGGCGTCGATGCACGCGCGAGCTCGCCCGAGGCGCTGCGCGAGCTTCTCATTTCGGAGACTGCGAAGTGGAAGGCGGTCGTGGAACGCGCGAAAATCGAGAAGCAATGAACCTGCCTCATGCCGAGACGCCGCTCGCGCCCGACGCCACGCGCGGGTATCGCGATCTCCACGAGCACCTCGAGGAGCTGAAAAAGCGCGGGCTGCTCCTCACGATCGACCGCCCGGTCGACAAGGATTCGGAGCTCCATCCGCTGGTGCGCTGGCAGTTCGTCGGCGGGATGGACGAGGCCGAAAGGAAGGCGTTCCTCTTCACCAACATCACCGACGGCCGCGGCCGCAAGTACGACATTCCGGTCGTGGTCGGCGCGATCGCGGCGAACCGCGCGATCTACTCGGTGGGCATGGGCGCTCCCTTGAGCGAAATCCAGGCGAAGTGGGATCACGCGATTGCCCATCCCATTCCGCCGCGCGAGATCGAGCGTGCCGCCTGCCATGAGATCGTGCACGAGGGCGAAGCGCTGCAAGGCGAGGGCAAGGGACTCGACCGCCTGCCTATCCCGATCTCGACCCCGGGCTTCGATTCCGCGCCTACGCTCACCGCGACCAACGTCATCACGCGCGACCCGGAGACCGGGGTGCAGAACATGGGCACTTATCGCGCCGCGCTCAAGTCGTCCGACCGGCTGGTGGTGCGCATGGCGACGCGCGTAGGGGGCGCGGGCGGCTACCTGCACTACGTGAAATACCAGAAGCTCGGAAAAAAGACGATGCCCTGCGCCATCGTGCTCGGCTGCCCGCCCTATGTCGCCTTCATGGGGCCGCAGAAACTGCCGATCGGCGTGGACGAGTTCACGGTGGCGGGCGGCCTCGCCGGCTCGCCGATCAACGTCGTCAAGGCAAGGACCGTCGACCTGCTCGTTCCCGCCGAGAGCGAGATCGTGATCGAAGGCCTGATCGACACCGAGTACTGCGAGCCCGAAGCCCCTTTCGGCGAATCGCACGGCCACGTCGCGCTCGAGGAATACAACATGCCGATGCGCGTGACCGCGGTCACGCACCGCAGGAACCCGGTCATCCCCTCCTACATCAGCCAGGTCGCGCCTTCGGAGTCGAGCGTCATCAAGCGCGTCGCCTACGAGCCGCTGTTCCTCGCCCACCTGCGCGAGGCGCTCGGCATCCGCGGAGTGAAAAGGGTCGCCCTGCACGAGCCGCTCACCGGGCTCCTGCGCGTCAGCGTGATCGTTTGCGAGAAGGGCATGCCGCGCACCGAGGTATGGCGCGCGCTGCGCGGCGCGGCCTTCTTCAAGGGGGACATGGGCAAGATCACGGTCGCGGTGACGGACGACATCGACCCGGACAACTCCGACGCGCTGTTGTGGGCCATGGCGTACCGCATGAACCCGCTCGAGGACGTGCAGACGCTGCCGCACCGCGGCCAGGGCCATGGCCCCAAGCGCGAGCACGGCCAGGAGGAGGACTCGACCCTGCTGATGGACGCCACGATGAAAGGCGACATGCCGCCGCTCGCGCTGCCCAAGCGCGAATACATGGAGCGCGCGAAGAAGATCTGGGAAGAGCTCGGCCTGCCGAAGCTGCGGCCGCAGGCGCCCTGGTTCGGCTACTCCCTAGGCGACTGGCTCCCGCAATGGGACGAGGCGGCGAAGCGCGCCGTCGAAGGCCGCTACGTCGAGAACGGCGAGATCAGCGAGAAGCAGAGGAAGAAAGGCGTCAAGCCCGAGACCAAGTTCCGGCCGGACTGAAGAGTCTTACCGGGCCTCGGGCTGTATCGCGATGGCCGGCGTGTCCAGGTAAATCGTTTCGCCCGAGGCGAGAAACTTCTCGAACTTCAGCTGCTCCACCCACACGTGGCGCTCCAGCCCTTGCTCGCACCACCGGATGGTAAGACCCCGCCCCGCCTGATTCACCGCGATTTGAATAGTGGATTCCATGTTTCATTCTCCCTTGATTTGCACGGTGACCAGCTTAGTTTTCGAGGGGGCCGAGCGCTGTTAAGAGCGTCACCGGTTGCGTGTGCGAAATTCACATCGGAATCAATTCACGCTTTTGTGGGAAAATTGCACGACCATCGCGCCGTCGAAAGGGAGCACCGACGGATCGAACGCGTCCAGGAGTCCAGGCGATGACGAACGAGAGAGAGGGGTATCCCCCGGTCCGCCGCGTGGTGACGGGACACGACCGGAACCAGGTCGCGAAAGTCCTCATCGACGGGCCTGCGACGAATCAAAGGACTTCCAAGTCCGGCGGTGCGTCGACCCTCATCTGGTGCACCGACCGCACGCCCGCCGACATTCCGGTCGGCGAGAACGTCGAGGACATGGGCGCGCGACTGCTCGGCACGCCGCCGCCGCGCAACGGCACCCGGTTCACCGTGAACGACATTCCTCCTGGCAGGACCGGGCCCGTGCACCGCACCGAGACGATCGACTACGTGATCGTGCTCTCGGGCGAAATCGACATGGAGACGGACGACTCGACGATCAGTCTCAAGGCGGGCGACGTCCTCGTGCAGCGCGGCACGAACCACGCCTGGGTCAACCGCGGGACCGTGCCGGTGCGGGTCGCCTTCGTCCTGATCGACGCGAAGCCGCTCGGGATCGGCCATCCCGTCACGGGCGGGGCGCGGGCCTCATGTTCCCTGTCGCAGTCACCCCGCGGCGTCAGTTCCCGGGCTCGCCCGCAACGACGTAGGCCCACAGCGCTTCCACGTCGTCGGGTTTGAGCACGTCGTCCCACGACGGCATGTTGCGCTTGCCGTAGGTCACCGAATCGACAAAGCGTGTGCGGGCATCGCGCGGAAAAGTCCGCAGATCGATCCCTCCCTGCGGATTGCGCATGCGCGTGCCGTGGCAGGTCACACAGTTGCGCGCGAACAGGTCGGCGCCCTTCTTGATCTGCTCCGGAGAGAACAGCGGCGCGCGGTCTTGCGCCGCGGTACCCGCGCAGGCGAGCGCGAGTCCGAAGCTTGCGGCTGAGAAAACATTCATGCCATCGCGCAAGCGCCTGCCTCAGTCGGGCATCAAGGCAAAGGTCCACACCGACCCGCCGGTCGGGATGGCGTCGGCGGCCTTCATGGTCCTGTTGAGAACGCCGCCGATGCCGGACAGAACCGTCACGAATTGCCGACCCTGGTAGGTGTAGGTGATCGGTGGTGAATTGATGCCGGAACTGGTCTTGAACTGCCAAAGCGTCTTGCCGGTGGTTTGATCGAGTGCGATGAACTCTCCGTTCAGCCTGCCGGTGAACAACAGCCCGCCGTCGGTTGCGAGCATGCCGGCGGAAATCACGGTTCCCGTCACCGGGACTTTCCATTCCGCCTTGCCGGTCAGCGGATTGAACGCCATGTGGTAGCCCCAGGGCTCGTCCCCCTTGGGTGTGCGGAAGCTCGTCTCCACGCCGGTCGATCCCTGGCCGAGCACGAACTCGAACTTCGAGTATTTCATGATGCGGGGGATTTCCCAGGAGTTGACATAGACGAGCCCGGTCCTCGGATTGAACGCCATCAGCGATGCATTGGTGCCGCGCGACGGCCAGATTTCGACCGTTTCGCCCTTGACGGCGCGCTCGTGGATGTCGGTCAGAACCGGGCGGCCGGTCTTGAGATCGATGTGCGAGGCCCAGTTGACCTTCACGAACGGGTGCGCCGCGATCAGCTTGCCGTTGGTGCGATCGATGACATACATGAAGCCGTTCTTGTTGGCGCTCATCAGCACCTTCCGCATCTGGCCGCCGATGCGCAAATCGGCGAGCACCGGCTCGGCGGAGCCGTCGAAGTCATAGCTTTCGTTCGGAATGTACTGGTAATACCACACCAGTTCGCCGGTCTTGGGCCGGATCGCGATCACGCTGGCCGTGTACAGACTGTCGGCGCCGCCGCGATACGCCGGGTTGTACGGCTCTGCGTTGCCGGTACCCCAATAGACGAGGTCGAGTTCCGGGTCATACGAACCGTTCTGCCAGGTCGACCCGCCGCCGTATTTCCATGCGTCGGGAATGTCCTTGGGCCAGGTTTCGGATCCGGGTTCGCCGGGCGCGGGGATGGTGTAGCGGCGCCACAATTTTTTTCCGCTTTCCGGATCCCAGCCGTCGAGGAAGCCGCGCGTGGTGCGGTCCCCGCCCGCCATCCCCGTGATCACGACGCCGTTCGCCACCAGAGGCGCGATGATCCCCGTGTAGCCCTCCTTGAAGTCGGCGAATTTCTCCTTCCAGATCTGTTTGCCGGTCTTCATGTCGAGCGCGATGACATGGCAATCTATCGACTCGCGAAAAAGCTTGCCGTTGTAGAGGGTCGCCGGTCCCCGAACGATGACGCCGGGGTTTCCTACACGCGCCGCGCCGCGCTCGTATTCCACCGGCGTGCGCCAGATCTGCTGGCCGGTCGCAACGTCGAGCGCGAAAGTCCAGTTTCCGTTCACCACATACATGACGCCGTTGTAGATCGTCGGCTGCGCGAGCTCGCCCGTATCGTTGCTGAGGCTCGTGGCCCAGATCGGCACCAGGCGCCTGACGTTCGATTTGTTGATCTGGCCGAGCGGACTGTACTGGTTGAGGCGATAGCCCATGCCGAAGGTGGTTACGTTTTCGCTGTTCTTGCCGTTGTCGATCAGCTCTTGAGTGGTCTGGGCCGGCGCATAACCGCACCAGCAACAGAACAACGCCGCCAGTATTTTCGTCATGACTCCCTCCCTTGATGATGCAGCGATGTCGTTACGGAACACCCGCAACGTTCACCCTGATCTTGTAGACGCTGGTGCGCGCTGCGATGTACAGGGTCTTGTGGTCGGGGTCGCCGAACTCGACGTTGGCGACGAGCTCGGGCGTGAGGATCGTTCCCAGGTGCTTGCCCTCCGGGGAGACGATCCACACGCCGCCCGCCGCCGATTCCCAGACGTTCCCCTTGACGTCGACCTTCAGGCCGTCGGTGATTCCGGGGGTCTTGTTGCCGCTGATGTCGATGAACATCTGGCTGTCGGTCACCGTGTCGTCTGGCAGGACCCGGTAGCGCCGCACGTACTTGTCGCGGCTGCCGTTCGCGTAGAGGATTTTTTCGTCGGGCGAGAGCGCCAGGCCGTTCGGGTTCGGGATGTCGTCGATGATCCGGCTCACGCTTCCGCCCTTGATCATGTAGACGCCCTGGAAGTCCAGGCCCTTGCGCGGGTCGCGCTCGCGCAGGCGCAGGCCGCCGTAGGTGTCGGTGAAGTAGATCGTGCCGTTCCGCTTCACGATGACGTCGTTCGGACCGTTGAACTGCTTGCCTTCGAAGCGGTCGGCGAGCACCGTGCGCTTGCCGTTCTTCTCGATCCTGTCGATCGACCTTCCGGCCCAGGTCGCGATGATGAGCCTGCCCTGCCGGTCGAGGGCGAGCCCGTTCGAGCCGATCATGTAGAACTTCTCGAACAGCGGATCGTCCGGGCTCTTCCCGTTGGTCTGCTCGAAGCCCACGCGCCAGATGTCCGGCCGGGTATAGCCGCTGCGGTGCATGTAGATCGACGCTTCGCCCTTGGGTGTGAGCTTGTAGATCACGTTCGCGGGAATGTCGCTCAAGAGCAGGTAGCGGCCTTGCTCGACCCAGATGATCCCCTCGGTAAACCCGAAGCCGCCCTTCACCAGCCGCAGCGCGGCGTCGGGGGACACCAGGGCGTCGAGCGCCGGGTCGAGTCTCACGACGGCGGGCTTGTCGCCCTGCGCTTGAGCGCTCGCTCCGCACGCTCCAAGGGCCGCGACGAACAGGATGGCGGCGGAAATCGACGAGTTTTTCATGAGATCCTCCATCACATCCCTAGAATTCTTCCGATCTCCGCGATATATTGGCTCGCCTTCAGCCCGTCCGCGACGACCGTTTCCAGACCGTTCTCGATGGCCTGGCGCATTCCGTGCAGTCCTTCCCTCACCCAATGAGGGCGGCGTATCGGCGAATTGAGGACGTTCTTGAGGGTCTCAACCTCGTCCCTCAACAGCTGAACGTCGCGGGACCCGCTCTGGACTTTCGCGAGATCCCGCTCCATGGCGTCGATGAGCAGCGCCACTTTTTCCAGATCGATTTTCTTCGGCCCTTCGTCCTTTCCCTCGTTCCTGACCATTGGCGACACCTCCGATGTTCACTTCACGAGCAGCACCGGGATGGTCGAGAGGCTCACCACGCGGGTGGCGCTGGAACCGAGCAGCAGGTTGGCCGCCGCGCTCATCCCGCGGGTGCCGATCATGATGAGATCGCACCGGGAGAGCCTCGCCTGCCTGACGATGGTCTCGGCCACGGGCCCCACGAGGAGGCGGGGGAAATACCCGATCCCAGCCGCATCCAGGAGCTTCCTCGCCTTCGAAAGAGCCGCCCTTCCCTCCCGGTCGTAATAGCGCCGGATCTGGCTCGCGCCGACCACGGCGCTCATCCCGCGAATCCTCGGCACGGGCAGATGCACGTTGACCAGCTCGACCGCCGGCTTTTCGCGATACCAATCGGCGTGCTCTATCAGGCATTTGACGGCCTTGAGCGAATGCTTGGAGCCGTCCACCGCGAGCAGAATCTTCATCGATGATTTCCTGGAAGTTGGGCGTGTGTTTGACCTAGGGGCGTTTCAGCGAGCGAAGGCGCTTCGCCGCGTCCCGCTTGATCGCGGCCGTTCCGAATTTGAAGCGTGCCGGTGCGGTCTCTTCGTGCTCGCGCCGCGCGCTGCTTCTGCGCGGCCCGCCCGAGGAGGCTTTCCGCCGCGGCGCGCCTCGCCTGAAAGCCGCGATCACTTCGGCGAGCGCGGGCGGACCGGCGCCGTCCTTGAAGCCTTCGAGCCTGCGATAGAGGTCGGCGGCGGCCAGATGAAAGCCGCCCGGCAGGCCCGCGGCCTCAAAGCTCGCCGCGATCTCCTCCATCTCGCCGATCCAGCGCCAGGCCTTGCGCGCCTGCGCGGTGACGACCTCGGAGCGCTTAGGCAGCTCGGGCTGCGAGCGTTTCCATTCCTCGAGGAGCGCCGCTTCGACTCCTTCGTGTGTCGCGAGCGCACGGACCGCGGCGAGCAGCGCGGTGGCGCCCTTGGTCCAGGCCGCGTAGCAGGCCTTCAGGGCCGAGGCCGCGCCGGCCGGGCCTTCGAGCGGAATCGCTTCGAGCCTGCTGCCCGCGAACACGGCCGCGATGTCGCCGGCACGTCCGCCCGACAGATAGATGCGCGAACTCACCCCGGGAATCGGCGGGGGCCCTATGATGCCGCCATCGACGAACGTCGCCTCCGCGGCTTCGACCACGCGGCCGATATTGCGCACAGTCGCGGGCGAGATCGCGTTCGCGTCGATATAGACGCCGCTGAAGCCGTGGCCGGCGACCTCGCGGGCGAGCGCAAGCGCACCGTGCGGCGGACACACCGACAGTACGATGTCGGCCACGCCCAGCGCACGCTCGAGCGGGCCGAGATCTTCGAGCCCCGCGGCCTTGGCACGGGAGCGCGTCGCGGCGCTGCGGCCCGCCGACGCCCAAACGACCCGCAGGCCGAGTTCGCCGAGGCAGGCGCCGATTGCGGTGCCCATCTCGCCGGGATGAAGCAGCGCGACTGTTTTCATTGCCATGCCCGCATCAATGGCCCGGCGTGATGATCTGGATATGGTGGCGGCTCACGTTGAGAAAGGGCGTGCTCATGACCTTGCGGTCCCCGAGCTCCCAGACTTCGGCATCGGTCACAGCGATGAAGTCCTTCGCCTCGACCATGTAGTCGGTCACCCGCGCGCCGGGCGTCAGCTCGATGTACCCCTTGATGCGATACGCTCCGGTCAGGATGGTTACTTTCGTCTTGTTCGGATCCGCCATGGTGTCGCTCCTCGATGGGTCTGTTCCCCCGACGCGCCCGGTTATTCTAATGCATGCGCGTCCCGCCGAAACGGGGCGCTATAATCCGGCGCCTGAGACTCATCGAAGTGAAAACCTATCGCCACAACGTCTCCGTTCACTGGGGCGACACCGATCCCGCACGCATCGTCTTTTACCCGAACTATTTCGAGTGGTTCGACCAGAGCACCCGGCTCTTTTTCGACTCGGTGGGCCTGGACTGGGATTCCCTCGGGCGGAAATACGGCATCGCAGGTCTGCCCATCGTCGAGGCCAAGGCGCGCTTCCTCGCGCCCTGCAAGTTCCGTGACGAGATCGTGGTCGAGTCCCATGTCAGCAAGTGGAACGACAAGACCTTCGAGGTCAGCCATGCCGTGGTGAACCGCGGCGTACGCGCGGTCGAAGGCTACGAGATCCGCGTCTGGGCGCACCGTCATCCCGAAGACCCGAACCGCCTGAAGGCAATGCCGATACCCGACGAGATCAAGGCGGCGTTCGAGTAGACATGCCCAAGCAGATCATCACTTCGCAGAGCGCGCCCACCACGGGATTCACCGACAAAGGCACGCCCTCGCCGCTCGCGCAGGCGATCCGCGCGGGCAAGCTGCTGTTCGTGTCGGGCCAGGGACCGCTCGATCCGAAGACTCGCGAGGTGGTGAGCGGCGATATCCGAGAGCAGACGAAACAGACGCTCGCCAATCTTCGCAGCGTGCTTGCCGCGGCGGGACTGGATTTCTCTCACGTGGTCAACATGCGCGTGGTGCTGAGGAACACCGAAGACTTCCCTGCGTTCAACGAGGCCTTCCGGGATTTCCTTCAGGGCGAGAAGGTCACGCGCACCTGCGTCGGCGCGACGCCCCACAGGAAAGGCGTCAACGTCGAGATCGACTGCGTCGCGTCGTTCGATTAGTTGCCTTCGCGCTTCAACCGGGCGGCATATTCCACGCCTTTGGCCATCCTGTATACGCTCTCGGTCACGGGCACCGGCACGCCCAGCTCTTTCGCCTTCCTGACGACATAGCCGGTCATCGCCTCGAGCTCGGTCTCGCGCCCGGCCTCGAGGTCCTGCGCCATCGAGCCGGCGTGTTGGGTGAGCGGCGACTCGCCGGCACGGGTTTTCTTCACGAGGTACATCGGGTCGAACTCGAGCCGGATTCCCAGCGCTTCCGCGACGCGGACGCACTCGGCCGCCATGTCGTCGATCAGCGCGCGCATCTCCGGCACCTCGTAGCGCGCGGCGTTCACGCCCATCACGATCGCTCCGATCGGGTTCATCACGCTGTTGAAGATGAACTTGCCCCAGATCGCGCCGCGCGGATCGGCCACGACGCGCGTCGGAAGTCCCGATTTCGTCATCAGCTCCCCCAGCCACCTGGCAGCATCCACCTTTCCCCGCGCGGGCCCGAGCCAGGAGTCTTCGCCGTGCACGAGGTGATGGACGCGCCCCGGTCCGTCGTGGCGCGCCGCCTCGAACGATACGCCGTGCGCGACATCGAGGTCCGTGAGCCCCATGAGCAGCTCCTCGTTTCCCATTCCGTTCTGGAAAGTCACGAGCAGGGGGCGGCCTTCGAGCGCCAGGCGAATCGAATCGAGCGCGGCCCCGGTCGCCTGCGATTTGACCAGGATGATCACGGAATCGAAACGACGCTTGCCCATTTCCGCGGCGCTCGCGAAAGCCGCGAGCCTCGTCACCGATTCCGTGCAGCCCGTGAGCGCAAGGCCGTGACGCCGGATCGCATCGACGTGCGCGCGGTTCGTGTCGAGCACGGCCACCTCGGCGACCCTGGCGAGAGCGGCCGCGTAGAGGCCGCCTATCGCGCCCGCGCCTACGATGAGAATGTGTTTGCGCTCGGCCATCGCTCCGGGCGAATGATATCCGGTTGCAGGGTACCGGGCCGTCCGGTTACGCTACCATTCCAGTCTGCACCGGACCCCGAGCAGGAACTCTGATGAAAAATTCCGTTCGCGTCGCCATGTTGCTTGCGTTCGCCTGCATGAGCACTGCTTTTGCGCAGAGCTATCCCAACCGCCCGGTCAGGGTCATCATCCCCTGGCCGCCGGGACAGGCGACCGACCTTGCCGCGCGGATGGTGTCGGAAAAGCTCGTACCCGTGCTCGGGCAGCCGCTCGTCATGGACAACAAGCCCGGCGCAGGCGGGACGATAGGCTCGGAGTTCGCGTCCAAGCAGCCCGCGGACGGATACACCTTGCTGGCGGGCTCGAGCGGACCGATCTCGATCAGCCCCAACGTGCAAAAAGTCCCCTACGACCCGCTGAAGGACTTCGCGACCATCTGCCTGCTCGCGGTCAATCCGTACGTGCTGGTCGTCAATTCCTCGGTTCCGGCGAAGAACGTGCCGGAGCTGATCGCCCTGCTGCGCGCGAATCCCGGCAAGTATTCGTTCTCCTCGTCCGGGTCCGGCGCGTCCAGCCATCTGGCGTCGGTGCTGTTCAATTCGATGGCGAACGTCAGCGCGGTGCACGTGCCCTACAAGGGCAGCTCGCCCTCGGTCACGGACCTCGTGAGCGGCCAGGTCGCCTACACCATCGAGACGGTGCCCGGCATCATCAGCTTCGTGAAATCGGGACGCCTGAGGGCGCTTGCCGTGTCGACCGCGAAGCGCTCCGCGGCCATGCCCGGGCTCGGGACCATCGCCGACGACCTGCCCGGCTACGAGATGTCGGGCTGGATCGGCTTGATGGCGCCCGCGGGAATGCCGAACGAATTGCGCGCACGGCTTTCGGCGGAAATCCGGAAAATTCTCCAGGACCCCGACATCAGGAGCCGCTTTATTGCGCTCGGCCTGGACCCGGCGGGCAACACGCCCGAGGAATACGCCGAATTCCTCAAAAGGCAGAACGACCGGTACGCCTCGATCGTGAAGCAGGCGAACCTGAAGCTGGATTGAATAGAACCCCATGAAGGAAACGCTGCGGCCGATCCGGCGCGTGGTCACCGGAAACGACGCGCACGGCCGCTCGCGCGTGCTCTTCGACGGCGCGGCGCCGAACGTCAATCCGGGCGCGGTCAGCCCGAGCGCCGGCATGACCGACATCTGGGTTTTCCACAGCTGCCCCGCGATCATTTCCGGCGAGCGCGACGACGGCAATCTGCCGTTTCACTTCGAGCCTCCCGAAACCGGCGGGCACCTGCGCATCGTGCAGTCGGCGGGGCGGCCGCAGAATTACGACCCTTTCAGAGACAGCTCGGCGGTGCCATTGCACGCGCCAAAGCAAAGGCCGGGCGGCACCTGGGACCGCGGCGGGCAGAACGCCTACAGCTCGCCAGTCCACAGGTCGGCGACGGTCGACTACGGCATCCTTCTCGAGGGCGAGCGCGTGCTGCTCCTCGACGACGGCGAGCGCGTGATGAAACCGGGCGACGTCGTCGTGCAGCTCGGCAACTGGCACGGCTGGACCAATCCGCGGAGCGCGAGTCTGATGGCTTTCGTGATGATGGGCGGGAAGCTCGAAGAATGAAGGTGAAACCGGTTCGCAGGATCGTCTGCGTCGACGGGCCGGACGGAAAATCGAAGGCGATCGAGGACGGGCCTGCGCCGGATGTGCACACCGATCCGGCGCGCCCGGGGTTTTCATCGACCCTCATCTGGGCGACCGATTCGACCCCGGCGAGAATCGACTGCGCGAGCGAGCGGGTTCGCCTCCCGAACCTGCTCTCCCCGCCGCCGGGCGGCTCGCTCTGCCGCATAGTCACCTTGCCGCCGGACCGTGCCTTCCGGGACAGAGCAGGCTCTCTGCACTCCACCATGCGGAAGACGCGCACGCTCGATTTTTGCCTCGTTCTGGAAGGCGAGATTACACTCGTGCTCGACGCCGAAGAGGTTCACCTGAAGGCGGGCGATACCGTCGTGCAACGAGGCACCCACCACGCGTGGAGCAACCGCTCGATCCACCCCTGCGTGGTCGCGATCTCCTCGCACGACGCCACCTGAGGAATCCCGGCGCATGCTCGAAATCGACATGGCGACGCCGGCGTTTGCGCGGCTCGTGTCCGCGGACGCGCCGCTCGATCGCATCTACCACGGCTTGAGCTTCGGCGAAGGGCCGCTGTGGAACCGGCGCGACGGGACCTTCCTCTGGGTGGATATCGTCGGCGACACGATCCACCGCTTCAGGCCCGGCGTGGGCGCCGAGGTCTTCATCCGGCCTTCGACCAAGGCGAACGGCCTCACTTTCGACAGGGAAGGGAGACTGTGCGTGGCGGGCTGGGCCTCGCGCTCGGTGTGGCGGGTCGAACGCGACGGCAAGGTCACCACGCTCGCCTCGCACTACCGGGGAAAGCGCATCAACAGCCCGAACGACATCGTGGTGCGCTCGGACGGCGCGATCTACTTCACCGATTCGCCCGGCGCGCTCTACAACGTCGGCATGGCGGCCGAGGACCTGCAGCAGTATCTAGACTTCCAGGGCGTGTTCCGGATCTCGCCGGACGGCGCGAAGCTCGACACCGTGATCACCGATACGGTGTATCCGAACGGGCTCGCCTTCACCCCCGACGAGTCGGTGCTTTACGTGAACGACACGCGGCTCGCAGAGATCCGCGCCTACGACATGCGGCCCGACGGCAGTTGCGGCCCGATGCGCCTCTTCCACAAGCTCGCCGGGAGCGAGCCCGGCATCGCGGACGGCATGAAGGTGGACCGCGAAGGCAACGTCTATTGCACCGGCCCGGGCGGAATTCACGTGATCGGTCCCGACGGCAAGCTCCTCGGCCGCATCCGCATCCCGGACCACTGCACCAACATGGCCTGGGGCGACGCCGACTGGCGCTCGCTCTACATCACCACTTACAGCTCGGTGTTCCGCACCCGCGTGAACCTGCCGGGCGTACCGGTATGGTGAAATTCGAAAAAGTCGCCGGCCCTTTTCAAGGAGCGACCGGAGGGCTCGCCTGGGACGGCAGCTGCATGCTGTTCTCGGCGATCGCCGAAGGCCGCATCCTGCGCTACGACCCGAAGAGCGGAAAGACGAGCGAGGTTCGCAAATATACCAATCGCACCAACGGCATCGGCTTCGCGCCCGATGGCGCGCTCTACGGCTGCCAGGAAAGCTCCCGGCGCGTCGTCCATTTCGCCGCAGACGGCTCGACTTCGGCGACCGCTTTTCTTCTCGAAGGGCTTTATCACAACCAGCCGAACAACCTCGCGATCGATTCGCGGGGGCGCATCTGGTTCAGCGACCCGTGGAGCGAGCTGCGCGCCTCCGGCCCCCAGATCTTCCCTCCCCTCTCGCACGCTTCGGTGCTGCGCCTGGAGCTCGATCCGTTCCGCAAGCTCTGGAGCATCCGGCGCATGAGCTACGACACCGCGGCTCCGCGCGCGGTCGCGCTGTCGCCCGACGAGTCCACGCTCTACGTCGCCGAAACCGACCACTCGCCGTCGGGGCGGCGCGAGCTGCGCGCCTACCCTATTCTCCCGGACGATACGCTCGGACCGTACACCGTGCTGCACGCGTTCGGACGCGACTACCGGGGCGAGCACCGCGGCATCGAGGGCATGTGCACCGATAGTGAAGGCAATATCGTCGCCTGCTCCGGTTGGAAAAAAAGCGGGCCCGGACCGCTCGTGCACGTCTTTTCCGCTGCCGGCGCAATTCTCGAGTCGCATCCCGTACCCTCGGATCAGCCGATGAATTGCGCGTTCGGCGATGCCGATCTCGGCAGCCTCTACGTGACGACCGCGGGCGGCGAGCTTCTGCGCGCAAAGGACTGCGGCCGCCGGGGGGCGCAGTGAGACTCGCAGCGTGGCTGTCGCTCGCGGCGATCACCGTGGGAAACGCCTTCGCGCAAAACTACCCGGCGAAACCGATCCGCTTTATCGTCGGCCCCGGGCCGGATGCGCTCGCGCGGGTGATCGGGCAACAGATCACCCAAGCCTGGGGCCAGCCGGTGATCATCGACCAGCGCGGCGGCGGAGGCGGAACGATCTCGGCCGAGGCGGTCGCGAAGGCGGCGCCCGACGGCTACACGCTGCTTCTTGCGACGGGAACGCATACGATCAATCCGAGCCTGTACAAGGTTTCCTACGACATGGTGCGCGACTTCGCCCCGGTGACGCTGCTCGCTTCCACCCCCTTCATCCTGGCGGTGCATCCGTCGCTGCCGGCGAATTCGGTCGGCGAATTGATCGCGCTCGCGAGGTCGAAGCCCGGAACGCTCAACTACGGCTCGGGAGGAAGCGGCACGCCGCCGCATCTCGCCACGGAATTGTTCAAGACCCTGGCCGGCGTCAACCTCGTGCACGTTCCTTACAAGACGGTCGCGGCGGCGATCACCGATCTCATCGCCGGGCAGCTGCAGGTGATGTTCACCGTCGGGCCGGCCGGCCTGCCTCAGATACGCGCAGGCAGAATCCGAGGACTCGCGGTATCGACCGCGAAGCGCTCGGCCTTCGCGCCCGAGCTTCCCACCGTCGCCGAAGCGGGCCTCGCGGGTTTCGACGTCTTCGGCTGGAACGGGCTGCTCGCGCCGGCGGGGACCCCCGGGCCCGTCATCGCGAAGCTGCACGGCGAAATCACCCGGGCGCTGCGGTCGCCTGAGGTCCGGGAACGCATCGCGAGCTTCGGCTTCGAGCCGGTCGGCAACACGCCCGAGGAATTCGGCGATTTCGTCAAAGCCGACATCGCGCGGTGGGCGCGCGTGGCGAAGGAAAGCGGCGCGCGCGTCGATTGACGCGCCGGTTATGGCGAAACACATCGTCTGCATCAGCTTCGATTTCGACGCGATGTCCGGCTGGATCGCGCGCGGCATGACCACGCCCACGCCGGTGTCGCGCGGCGAGTTCGGCGTGATCGGCGCGGCGCGCATCCTGGCGCTGCTGAAGGAGCACGGCATCCCGACGACCTGGTTCGTTCCCGGGCACACCCTGGAAACCTATCCGGAGGCCTGCCGGAGGGTGCTCGAGGCGGGTCACGAGATCGGCCACCACGGCTGGACGCACCTGCCGCCTGCGAGCCTTTCGCGCGAAGAGGAGGAAGCGGAGCTGGTGCGTGCGAACGAACAGATCAAGAAGCTCACCGGCCGCTACGCCCGCGGCTATCGCTCCCCGTCGTGGGACCTGAGCCCGCACTCGGTCGAGCTGCTGCTCGAGCACGGCTTTTATTACGAAAGCAGCATGATGGGGAACGACACCACCCCCTACCGCGTGCGGCTCGGCGACCGGATCGAGCTGCAGAAACCCGCAGTGTTCGGGAAAGAATCGCGCCTGATCGAGATGCCGATCAGCTGGTCGCTCGACGACTACCCGCACTTCGAGTTCGTGCGCACCGAGAACGCCGTGCTGCCGGGGCTCAAGAACGCGGGCAGCGTGCTCGCCAACTGGATCGACGATTTCCTCTACATGAAGCGCGAGACGGACTGGGGAATCCTCACCTACACCTTCCACCCTTTCGTCATCGGCCGCGGCCATCGCATGATGGCGCTGGAGCGCCTCATCGAGCGGCTCGCCGCCGAGGGCGCGGAGTTCATGCGCATGGAGACCGCAGCAGAACTGTTCGATCTGCGCGCGCCTTACAAGTGAATCCCGGCGTCGACCACCGGACGCAGAACTGGAACGTGCGCAAGCCGCAGGCGCGCTCGCGGCGCGGCATCGTCGCTTCTCAGCACCGCCTCGCCGCAGAGATCGGCGCAGAGACGCTCGCCGCAGGGGGCAACGCGGTCGACGCCGCCGTCGCCGCCGGCTTCGCTCTCGCCGCCATCGAGCCGTGGAACAGCGGCCTCGGTGGCATCGGCTACATGCTCCTCTACCTCGCGAAGGAAAACCGCGTCGAGGTGGTCGACTTCGGGCCGATCTCCCCGCGCGCGCTCGATCCCGCCGATTTCCCCTTGAGCGGCGGATTCGCGGGCGATCTTTTCGCCTGGCCCGCGGTCAAGGAGGATCGCAATGTGCACGGGCCGCTGTCTTTTGCGCTTCCGGGCGAAGTCGACGGCCTGGGCCTCGCGCTCGAGCGTTTCGGCACGCAAACGCTCGCCACGGTCCTGCAGCCGGCGATCGCTCTGGCCGAGGAAGGAATCGCCGTCGACTGGTATCTGACGCTCAAGGTCGCGACCCTGGCGAAGGAGCTCGCGCGCTACGGCGTGACGCGCGACCTCTGGCTCCCGGCTGGAATGCCGCCCCTCACGCCGCCGGACGCACCGCTCCGACGGCTCAAGCTCGCGGGACTCGCCGAGTCCCTTAGAAGGCTGGCACGCGCCGGGCGCCGCGACTTTTACGAAGGCGAAATCGGCGCCGCCATCGCGAAGGACATCCGTGACGTGGGCGGCGTGCTCGGACTCGAGGATCTCAGGCAATACCGGGCGCGCATCGTTGCGCCTACAGAATGCGATTACCGCGGCGCCACGGTAGCGCTTGCTCCGCAGCTCACCGCGGGCCCGAGCATGGCCTGGGCGCTGGCCCGCCTCGCCGACCGCAGGTTCGAGCCGGGCGGGCCGCGCGCCGACGCCTTCGTCGCCTACGCCGAAGTGCTTCGCGACGCCTATGCGCAGCGCTTGCGGACCATGGGAGAGTCCGAAGGCCGCGCCCCATCGAGCACGACCCATCTCAACGTGATCGACCGGGACGGCAACATGGTGGCGCTGACGCAGACGCTGCTCTCGGTCTTCGGCAGCAAGGTCGTCCTGCCCGCCACGGGCATCCTGATGAACAACGGCGTGATGTGGTTCGACCCGCGTCCCGGTACTCCGAACTCGCTCGGCCCCGCCAAGCGGCCGCTCACCAACATGTGCCCGGTGATCGTCCGCCGCGAAGGAAAACCGTGGTTCGCGATCGGCGCCTCCGGCGGCCGCAAGATCTTTCCCGCGGTGCTGCAGATCGCCTCGTTTCTCATCGACCACGGCATGAGCCTCGAGGACGCGTTTCACCAGCCGCGCATCGACGCAAGCGGCGGCGAGCACGTCGGCGTCGATCCGCGTCTGCCGCAGGAAGCAGAACACGCGCTCGGCGAAAAATTCCCCACCCATTCCACCGAATTAGTGGTGTATCCAACGAACTTCGCGTGTCCGAGCGCGGTGCTGAACGACTTGGGTACCGGCGAGCGCTTCGGAATGAGCGACGTGATGTCGCCGTGGTCGGGTGCCGTTGCGGAGAAAGAACCGTGATCTGCGCGGCGATAATCGGCCTCGGCAGATGGGGACAGAACCTGGTCGCGAGCGTGCAGGGGAAGAGCGACGCGATCCGTTTCGTCGCCGGCGCGACGAGCACTCCGGAAAAAGCCAGGGACTTCGCCGAGGCGCACGGATTTCCGCTCTACGATCGCTACGAAAAAGTGCTCGCCGATCCTGCAATAGACGCGGTCGTCCTCGCGACGCCGCACAGCCTGCACGCCGGGCAGATCATCGCCGCCGCAAAGACGCACAAGCACGTGTTCGCCGAGAAGCCGTTCGCGCTCTCCTTGCAGGATGCAAAAGCCGCGGTACGCGCCTGCGCCGAGAGGAAGCTGACGCTCGCGATCGGGTACAACTGGCGCTTCCAGCCCGCGCTTCAGGAAATGAGGCGAATGCTCGGCGACGACGGGCGGCTCGGGAAGCTCCTGCACATGGAGGGAAATTTCTGCGGCCCGAGCGTGTACCGCTTCGAGCGCGAGCACTGGCGCCAGAGCCGCGAGGAAGGCCCCGCGGGCGGCATGACCGGACGGGGCGTGCACCTGGTCGACGCCATGATCCATCTCTCGGGGAGGATCGAGTCGGTGGTCGCGCAGAGCTCCCGCGCAGTCCGGGATTTCGGCCTCGACGACACGACCTCGATGCTGTTCCGCTTCCAGAGCGGCGCGACCGGCTATCTCGGCACCGTGATCGCCACCGCGGAAACCTGGCGCCTGCAGGTCTTCGGCGCGAACGGCTGGGCCGAGGTCGGCGGCGTCGAGCACCTCGCCACCTGGCAACTCGAAGTCTGCACCATCGACCGGGAGAACCTGCACCTGCACCGCAGGCCGCAGGTCACGACTTTTCCGGAAACCAGCACCGAGCGCGCCGAGCTCGAGCATTTCGCGCAGGCGGCAGAGGCCGGTCGGCCTCTCGTGATCGCGGACGGCGACGAATTGCACGGCGTCGCGGTGCTCGAGGCGATCCTCGGGTCGGCGCGGGACGGAGCCCGGGTCCGCGTCGCTTGAAAACTGAGAGAATAGGCGCGACCGCCCGGGAGGAACCGCCCATGCGAAATCTCTTCACCCTGCTTGCGGGCGCGACGCTCGCGATCTGGACCACGGCCTGCTGGCCTCAAGCCGGCGGCCCTGGTTTTCCCGCGAGACCGGTTCGAATGGTGGTGGCCTTCACCCCCGGCGGCGGGACCGACATCATCGCGCGGATCGTGGCGCAGAAACTCGGCGAACGCTGGGGCCAGCCGGTGGTGGTGGAAAACCGCGCCGGCGCCGCCGGCAATATCGGGACCGACCTGGTGGCGCGGAGCGCGCCCGACGGCTATACGATACTGATGGCGTTTTCCTCCCACGCGAGCAACCCCGCGCTCTACGGCAAGCTGCCTTTCGACATCAACAAGGACTTCAGCTCCATCACCATGGTGGGAACCGCGCCGATGGTGGTGATCGCGAGCCCCGCGTTTCCCGCGAAGACGCTCGGCGGGCTGATCGAGTACGCCCGCGCGCGTCCCGGCGAGGTGAAGTTCGGGTCCTCGGGCGTCGGCACCCCGGTGCACCTCGCCGGCGAGCTGATGATGCAGCTGACGGGAATCAAGATGGTCCACGTGCCCTACAAGGGCATCGCGCCGGCGATGACCGCCATTCTCGCCGGGGAGATCGAGATCACCTACGTGGCGGTGCTGACCGGCCTGCAGCATTTCAAGGCGGGCAGATTGAGCCCCCTCGCCGTGGCCGGCCGCGGCCGCTATCCCGCCCTGCCCGACGTGCCGACGGCCGCGGAGGCGGGCCTGAAAGGCTACGAAATCGATTTCTGGTACGCGCTCCTCGGGCCGGCCGGCATGCCGGCGCCGCTGGTCGCGCGCATCCAGCGCGATGCCGCGGCCATACTCACGACGCCGGAAATGAAGGAGAGCCTGCTCGCGCAGGGCTGCGTCGCGTCGGGCAGCGGCCCCGAGGAACTCACCGCGCGGATCAAGAGCGACTACGAGCTCTGGGCGAAAGTGATCCGGACCGCCGGCGTGAAACTGGAGTGATCGCTTCGCCCGCCCGCGCGAACGCCGCGTAGGCCGCGCGGTGCCCATCGAGCGAGCGCCCGAGAGAATAGTAGTGTGGATGTCAGGACAACCCGACAGCCCGTGTCAGGTTTTACCCCTATAAGAATCTACAGTTGACGCGCGTATGCCAGAAGCATAGATTGTATTCGGCAAAATAAGAATTCCGAAGAACCCCCGCAGGCGTTATCGGCAGAGGGGGCTCGCCCGCCGCGACGGAGGCACCGTGGAGTTTTTCTCCGAGGTCTGGGTGGCGTAAGGTGATTCTCGTCAAAACGGCTCTACGACTGGGTGACTCCAATCGCCGTTTTGATTTGTTCTGGCTTATTCCCGTTTCGTGGAAATTCCGCAAGGCCCTCACGGAAGTTCTGATCGGAGTATTTGCAATTCAGATTCTCGCGCTCACAACGTTGCTATTCAGCCATATGACACCGATAAAAGAAAAAACAGTAACAATAAAAAAACAAATGAGTACGCTCCAAAAAGCCTTCCTGCTTGTCGCCTTTATCCTTGTCACGGGAACAGACTCGGCCGTCGCCGCGGATTCCGGACAGGGTCGCGTCGTTTCGGTCACCCGGATGGTGAAGATTTTTTCGGAGCAAGAAAGTGCTCTGGCAACGAGTGTTCAAGCACATAACATGGTTGTCATCGAGAAAATCCTCGCGGACGATTTCGAGATGAGAATCGGCTCTGGACCCGGTAACCCGATACCCCGGTCAGAGTGGATTCGGCAATCGCTCAAAGAGCCCGGCCCGCCGTTTACAATTGGGCAAATGGCCGTCCATGACTACGGCAACACCGCGGTGGTCAGCTTCCGACAAGCAGCTACCGTAGGCGATAAAAGCGACCGTATCGATATTTTTGTAGTTGATGTCTGGACGCGCAAGGACACCTCCACGGATACCTCATGGAAGCTCGCCGTGCGCTATGCGAGCCCCGTGGGCGAAAGCGACTATGCAATACCCGGCGCCTCGAAGGACCGTTCTGATGTCGATTTCAAAAAGAGGTACTAACCGTTCCTTTAAAACAAGGAGAACACGGATGAAAGCGATTACATTAACTACGACCATCGCGGCTGTCCTGATCGCTTTCGCGACCTCAGTAAATGCGGG